>Ga0163162_10002535_pt1 | contig 17281 bp, 13 predicted proteins | sample S55metaG_FD_115310 | JGI IMG/M metagenome (GOLD analysis project Ga0163162, IMG submission 115310) | Switchgrass rhizosphere microbial communities from Kellogg Biological Station, Michigan, USA - S5-5 metaG | ecosystem: Host-associated > Plants > Roots > Rhizosphere > Soil | place: USA...
GATGCCTTCCTGCAGCGGCGCGAGCGCGTAGATATCTTGCACATTGGCGAGCCCGCCGGGCACTTGGTCGACGATGCGATCGATATCCGTTTGCGTAAGCGCGATGAGCGGCAGCATCGCTGGCGTGAGCGCGGTGCAGTCGGGCGTGATCGCATTGGGCGGCACGACGATGTCGGGCTTGGGCGCGCTGTCTTCGAGCGAAGCCGCGAGCGCGCTGAGCACGGGCGTGGCGAACAGATCACGCACGCTGGCGTGCAGGCCGATGCGGCGCAGCCGCTCGACGAGCGTCACGGCGAGCAGCGAGTGCCCGCCAAGGGCGAAGAAGTTGTCGTGGCGGCCGACGCGCTCCAGGCCGAGCAACTCGGCCCACAGATCGGCGAGTGCGATTTCGGCTCGGCCCCGTGGTGCTTCGAAGGGACGCAGCGCGAAGGCCTCGGCTTGCGGATCGGGCAGCGCGCGGCGATCGAGCTTGCCGTTGGGGGTGAGGGGCAGCGCGTCGAGCACGACGAAGGCCGAAGGCACCATGTAGTCGGGCAGACGCGGGGCGAGATGCTCACGCAGGGCGCTGGCGTCGATCTCGGCAACCAGCGTGACATAGGCGACGAGCTGCTGATCCTGCGCATCATGATGTCGCGCACGCGCGATGACCACTGCTTCGCGCACCGCCGGATGGCTGGCGATTTGCGTCTCGATCTCACCGGGTTCGATGCGAAATCCGCGAATCTTGATCTGGAGGTCATTACGGCCGAGGAACTCGATATTGCCATCGAGGTGATAGCGTGCGAGGTCGCCGGTACGGTAGATGCGTTCGCCCGGAACGAACGGATCGTCGAGGAAGCGCTCGGCGGTGAGGTCGGGCCGATTCAGATAGCCACGCGCCACGCCCGCACCACCGATATAGAGTTCGCCCACCGCGCCCGGAGGCACCACTCGACGCCGCGCATCGAGCACATAAGTGCGCGTGTTGGCGAGCGGCTTGCCGATGACGGGCTGCTTCTTGTCAGCCGTGATTTCCGCGACGGTCGCATCCACCGTGCACTCGGTCGGGCCATAGACGTTGAAAGCGCGGATCTGTTCGGCGTGCGCCAGACGGCTCCAGGTCGGAGGCGTGAGTGGCTCGCCGCCCACGAGCACCGTCAGGGCCGACTGCCGTTGTTCGAGCAGACCGGCGGAGAACAGCGATTCAAGCTGAGTCGGCGTACAGTCGAATACGTCGATGCCAGCTGTATCGAGGAATTCGATCAACGCCATGGCATCGGTGCGCACGTCGGCCGAAATGATGACCAGCCGATGTCCGGACAGCAAGGCGGTGAGGTTTTGCACAGACGCATCGAATGCGATGCTGGCGTTCAGCGTGACGCTGGAGTGCGGGGCACAATGTGCAAACACCGTCGAATGCAATGCGTGATGCAGATTCAGCACATGCCGATGCTCGACCATTACGCCCTTGGGCTTGCCGGTGGAGCCGGACGTGTAGATCGCGTAGGCAAGATGATGCGAGGCGAGGCCGGGCACAAACGGATCGTCCTGCGGCAGTGCGTTATCGAGCGATGCATTGGGATCGAGCACGGCAAGCGCACCGGTATCTCCCAGCGCTTGACGGCCCGCGGCATCGGCGACCAGCAGCAGGGGCGCGACATCGCTGAGGATGTAACCCAGCCGCTCGCCCGGATAGGCCGGATCGAGCGGGATATATGCGCCCCCGGCCTTGAGGATCGCGAACAGCGCGACGATCGCGCCGATGCCTCGCTCCATGCACAGCGCGACACGGTCTTCCGGACGCACGCCCAGCGCGATCAGATGATGCGCGAGCCGATTGGCGCGCGCATTGAGTTGCGCAAAAGTGAGCGACTCGTCGTCGCAGACGAGCGCGATTGCATCGGGCGTGAGTCGAACCTGCTGCTCAAAGAGCTGATGGATGCACAGGTGCTCGGGATAAGGTGCGGCGGTGTCGTTCCAGCGTTCGAGCAGCGCCTGTCTCTCGGGCAGCACGAGCTCGAGCGTATGCAGCGGCGCATCGGGCTGGTCCAGCGCCTGTTCGAGAAAACGCGTGAAGCGGCGCGCATGGGCATCTGCGGCAGCGGGCGTATAGTGCAACGGGTTCGCGTCAAACATCAGTTCGATGCCGAGCTCGTCTCCCTCGTCATGTACGATCAGCGCGAGATCATCGGGTGTTCCATAGAAAGAGCGATTCAATCCGATCCGGCAGCCGGCGAAATCCAGTGTACGGCTGTACTCGGGCATGATGTTCACGGTGGGACCGAAGAGCGGCCTGTCGGATTCGATGCGTCCTACATCGCGTCGAATGTCTTTGACGCGATAGCGTTGATGGCGCAAGACGCGACGACTCTGCCGGGCAACCGCTCCGAGCAGGTCGATGATGCTCGTGCCCTCGTCCAAAGCTGCGCGCAGCGGCAGGGCATTGGACAACATGCCGGGCACATTCCTCGCCAGCCGTCCCACCCGGGCCGTGACCGGAAACCCGAGCACCACCTCGGGCTGTCCGCTCAGACGCGCGACATAGGCGGCCATGACCGCCGTCATGAACTGCGGCCATGTCGCGCCGTTTCGCTCGGAAATCTGCCGCAAACGCCTGGTCGTGCCGGATGACAAACGTATCTGCGCGATCGCCTGTTCGGAAACGTCCGCCGGAATCGGCTCGCGCGCCATGCATTCGGCGAGAATCACCGGCTCGGGGCAGTCCGCCAGATAGTCGCGCCAGAACTGCTGATCGCTCTCGAAGGCTCTGGAAGTGCGATAGGCAGCATCGTCGTCGAGCAGTTCGGCGAACCGCCCCCAACCGCATGGCGCGGGCTCCCTTCCTTCGACCAGCGCCGAATAGACCGCCGCGAGGCGCTGCGTGAGAAGAAAAAATGAAAAGCCGTCGAACGCAATGTGATGAATCCGCTGAAACAGGAAGAACCGTGCAGGGCCGGCCTGGAAAAGCTGGATGTCGAACAGGGGGTAACGGCCGAGATCGATGGCTGTGGCAAGCGCTGCCTTCACGTCCCGATCGATTGCCTCCACAGGGTCGGGCGCACCGCTGACATCGATTACCCGAAGCGTGAAGTCCTCGATCTCGTCCGGCACCACCTGATGCGGCATGCCATCCGTGATGATCAGGCGCACGTGCAGGGCTTCCGCCTCGCCGACTGTCTGCCGCAGGGCCGCCTGAAGCGCCTCGACATCGAGCGGCCCGATGATCTCCGTCAACTGCGCCAGGTTGAAGCGCGGATCACGCAATTCGAGTTGCTGTCGAAAGAAGATGCCCGATTGAGCAGGAGCAAGAGGAAGGCTGAGCATGACATCAATCCGTATGTGAGAGCACGCAAGTGCTCTGGAAACCGATGGTCAAGGACATCGTTACCAAAGACTCGTGGAAGAAATGCACGGTTGTTCGTGCACTTTTCCACTGGCCACGGATCCTTGCGTAGTTATCAGACTGTCAAACCTGACTGCCGTCGATATTCGGCTTGCGGGACCTCTTGCATTCGACACAGCAGGCTAATCCAATGCGAACAGGATGAGCCCGTTGAATTATGGTCGAATTAGAAGCTCTCCCACCTCCATGCTGACGAGCCGATGCAGCGACAGACAAGGGACGACGACACGCCCCGACCGCCGCAAGTTTCAGACGATATTGCTCAAGGATTCACGATTCGGGTAAGAGAGCCGAGTGCAACGAACGCTCTCATCCGAAGCGCCAGCATCAGACTTCCCTGTGCCCGGATTACGTCTTTCACGGCAGGGTCACTCAGGGATCCGAGCCGATTGAGTGGAGTGCGAAAGCAATGCGCCAGAGTGATGCCGAACCCGGTATCGGCGGGATCGACGCCATGCCACCAGAACGGCGGAATATAGAGGACGTCTCCGGGCTCGAGTGTCGCTTCGAATTTCGTCAGCGATCCATCAGAGGGAAAGAAGCGCGCCCGGTCATCCATGTGATGAAGGTTCGACCTGATCGGCCCGGCATACGCGTGCCAGTCTGCCTTGGACAGCTTGAACATCGATATGCGTTTCGAGCCGAGAATCTGCGTCGTCAGCGTCTCATCCGTCGTATGGTAATGCCATTCGGTCGAGGCATTCCGATAGATGAAAAGTCGGTCGCGCGCATAGGCGCGAGGCGGCAAATCTCGTTTCGCGTCGAGAAAATCATAGCTGCCCAGATCGGCTTTCCATTCCTGCGGAATGGGCAAGGCTCGAATTGCAAAAGTGTCGTCGGGCCCCGCATTGCGCAGGCACGAGATCGCCTCGTCGAGGCGGTACTTCGGAAGGTTTTGGTGCCAGAGACCGGCCGGGCTGGCGTTGAACGTATCCGAGACACTCACCTGGCGATTCGTCAGTGCCTCGAGATACCCGTGCGTCCCCCATTTCCTGAGAGCGGGCCAGTTTGCAACGGCATTTTTGACAACGATGGGTTGCTGAGGGCAAACGAAGCCGCTCCAGAACTGGTCATGTCCGAGCGTTTCATTGTCGACGGACGGAAGCTGAACAGCCTGGCCCGGAACGAGATCTATCACCTTCACGATGCGCTTTGCCATTTTCCACTCTCCGGATCAAGGCTCAATAGGACCGCAGATCGATCCAATGCGCATCGATGTAGTCCAGACATTGCTTGCGTGAACCACTCGGATGCTCCACGTCCCAACCAGCCGGAACGTCGAGATGAGCGGGCCAAAGCGAGCGTTGCCGCGATTCATTGATCAAGACACAGAACGTGCCTTGTTCGTCGTCGAATGGATTGTCCATGCTGTTGCTCCCTTCGTTCGTGCTTCGCGTTGAACGAAATATAGGCGCCGAGAGTTAGCAATGAATTAGTCGTCGCGTGGAGGAACCGGCGGCGCCGAACGCGGCGCGCCCTCAACGCGGCGAGCGCGTGGCGCAAGACATGAGGAATGCATCGCTATTACATATCGGCGTCGATTCCGGAGCAAGGGAAATCGAGTGTTGCCGCGTTGGCTCGCGGCCCGGTTATCGATCGACCGCCGTCGTCATCACGCGCTCGACTTTTCCTTCTTCCATCCAGACGACCTTGTCAGCGGCATTGAACCAGCGGTCGTCGTGGCTGACGGCGATGACCGTCTTTCCGGCCGCCTTAAGCCGTGGCAGCAGTTTCTCGTAGTAATAGCGACGGAACTGAGGGTCCTGATCGGCGGCCCATTCATCGAAAATCAGCACCGGCCGCCCTTCGGCGAGCGCGCTCACCATCGCCAGCCGCTTGCGCTGCCCGCTCGACAGGTCCGTGGTGCTGAAGCGCCCGAGGTTGTAATGAACCTTGTCGGACAGATCCATTTCCCTTATCAGTTCGGCGAGATCGTCTTGCGCGGCATCGAGGCCGTAGAGACGGTCGAACAGGTGAAAGTCGGAGAAAATCACCGAAAACAGCTGGCGATAGGCCGCCGCGTTGGCATCGGTGACGGTCTTTTCATCCCAGCGCACTTCGCCCGCATCCTGCGCGTACAACTGAGTGATCAGATTGAGCAGGGTCGATTTGCCGCTGCCGTTTCCGCCGGCGATGAACGTCACCTCTCCAGCCTTGATGAAGAGATCGCAAGGGCCGACGTGAAAGCCCTGCTGTCCGCCCGGATTCTTGTAGGTGTAGCTCACGCCGCGCAGCGTGATGCCGTGTGCCAATATGGGCGGAAAGGCCCCGGGACCCGATTCGGCCGCGCGCTTCGCCTGCTCCAGCTCGCGTTCGAGCGCGTCCAGGCGGTCGACCGCGAGGTCGGCACGGGAAACCGCCGGCAGTGCCTGGATAAGGCTGCTGATGGCGCCGCCGCAAAACACGATCACGAGGATGATCTTGGCGGGCGTCGATGCGTTGCTGATGTAATAGGGCATCAGAAACACCATGCAGCCGAGAAGGCCGTAGAAGAACGCATCGCTCAGGGTCTGGCCGCGATTGAAGCCGCGGCCCGAACTCGCGCGCAAATCCTGCACGGCGAGGGCGCGCTGCACGATGTAGTTGTCGAAGAGGTCCGTATCGCGGCGCGCATTCATCTTGATCTCGCGAAAGCCCCGCAGCAGATGGTCGAAGCTCGAACGAAAGGTCAGCGCCGACGATCCCCTGACGCGCGGATATGCGCTTCGCTTCCGCGCGTGGTCCGCCCTGTCGGATCGGACGGCGTTGGCAGTATTGTCCGAGGGGCAGCACTACTTCGTCGGCACGCGTCCCGAACTGGGCGTGGACGTCGTCTGCAAGCATTTGGGTGACCGCGAAGCGTTATGGCAAGCAAGCGAATGAGCCGAACCTCTTGCTGCGTCGGCTGGCACGAATCGCCGGTCTAGTTGGCAAGAGCGCTGATTTCGCGCTCTGGATAACCCCATCGCGTTAGTCGGCCACAGCCGAGCCATTGCGTCTGGCATACAAGCCCGCCTTCAGCGTTTCGGCGGACACGTCGACAAGGCGGCCCTGCGCGACCTGTACGAGCCGGTCGGCACACTCGAAATAGGCATCGTCATGAGAGATGACGATGACCGTCTTGCCCTTGCGCTTGAGATCGGGGATCAGCTCCGTGTAGAACACGCGCCTGAACACGGGGTCCTGATCAGCGGCCCACTCATCGAAAAGATAGATCGGACGGTCTTCCAGATACGACGCGATAAGCGCCATTCGCTTGCGTTGTCCGGACGAAAGGCTGGTGGTGCTGAACCTGTTGCCGCTGATGCTCACCTTGTGGTCGAGCTCGAGTGTGTGCAGATAATGGGTCGCCCGTTTCGCGATCTGAGCCTGATCGTGACACAGGATTTCGTCGAACAGGTGAAAGTCGGCAAAGACAGCCGAAAATTGCTGACGATACTGCACCAGGTTACGTTTATCGATCTTTACGCCGTTCAGTTCGACATGCCCTTGCTCGGGTTCATAGAGTCCGAGCAGCAGCATCGCGAGCGTAGTCTTGCCGCTGCCGTTTCCTCCGATCAGGTAGATCACCTCGCCTTGCCTGATCGAAAGGTCGATCGGGCCAAGCGTGAACGGACGATCTTCGGTCAGCCCCGGATAGCGATGCGACACACCGGCGAACCTGAGTAGCGGAGCGCCCTCGACCGTGACAGCGAAGGGATCGTCTTGTGTCACGGGAGCGTCATCATCCGGCGCGTGCGCCAGCTCCGCATCGAGAATGCGGATTCGCGCCAATGCGATGGACGCCTGCCGCAAAATTGGCAAGGTGGTCATCACTTCGCTGACGGGTTGAATCAGAAACAGGAGCAGAAGCGTGAGGGTCACCAGAACGCCTGGCGATTGCGGAAACCAATGCGGCATGACGAGCAGGATCAGGCCGATCGCCACGTAGAACAACATGCCGCCGGCATTGGCGACGAGCGAATAAATGAGCATCGCTCGCGTGAACGAGCGCCGGAACCGATGCGCGGTAGGATGGACTACGTGGTCCGTGAAGTACTGGGCTCGCGAAGTATTGAGCTGCAATTCACGCGTGCCTTCCAGCAACGAGCGGAAATGCCGGAAGATGATGTCGAGCTGATCGCGGACCGCCTGCATCTCGCGCAGCGGCCAGCGCTCCACGCAATGGTAAATCACTGCCGCGGTGACGAGAAAAAGAAAGAAGCACGCAAATGCCTGCCAGGAGAGCCAGGCCATATATCCAAGGCATACGGCGATCAGGACCAGGTGTCCAAACGTGACCGGAAGCATTTGCGCAGCCTGCGCGAACGTGCCGACGTCCGTCGTGAGGATGGCAAGCAGGCGTGGCTTCCCGAGCGCCTCCAGCTTCTTGTAGGGCGTATGCAGGATCTTCCGGCACAGTTCGATGCGCAAGCCGCAAATGACCTGCTGCCCGAAGTCCATGATGAGTATCTGGGAGCTCGTTCTAAAGAGCAGTTGCGCTGCGCAGACCGCGAAGAAACCGATCGCCAGTCCGCGCGTCGGCATCTGCCCTCCGGCGACGCTGCTGATCAGTCGTGCGATTTCGGCGCTGCAAATGGCCCCGGCGAACCCGGCGATCACGGCAATCACGACGCGCCGCACGGACTGGCGTCGAATTGTCGGAGGAATCACTGCGAACATGGCTGATCTCCGCTTGCGGCAGGCGACAGCGAAGCAAGAAACGCCTGGATCGTCTGGTTGAATTCCCCGGGATTATCGGTCATCACTGCGTGGCCTGCGCCGGATATCGTCGCGAGCCGCCCTTTGGGCAAGGCATGATGGGCCATGCGCAACGCGACCTGCGGCTTGAGTATCGCGGACCCGACGCCTCTCACGACGAGACTTGGACATCGCACCGACCGGAGCATGGTCCAGACGTGTTCCTCGCGTGATCCATCGTTCAGTGGCCGGTCATCGGCCACGGCCCTGTCCAGCTTCGGCTCGTAGGCACCCGTGTGCGTCGGGCGCAAGGCGTGCGCCGCCATGTAGTGTAGCGCGCGGGCGCTTGCGAGCGGGCGCCGGTCCTGCAGCCATTGCGCATATTCGGCGATCGAGTTGAACCGGGTCGGAGTCTCGCGTATTTCAGTGCGCACCTTTTGTGAACCGGCGGAATCGGACTCGGGTCCAAAATCGACCAGGACCAGTCCGGAAGCGAACTGTTCGAGCATGCCAATCAGATGAAGGGCAACGCTGCCGCCGAGTGAATGACCGACGAGTACAGGCTGTCGTATATTCAATGCCATCAGCACTTCGAACACGTCACCCGCCAAGGTCCTGGGATCATAATTGCCATTCGGGTCCCAGCTCGAATCGCCATGGCCGCGAAAGTCGATGGTGACGAAACGGTGGTCGGAAGGCGCAGCTTCCGTCAAGGTGCGCCACACGCTACTGCACTCGCCGCGACCGTGAAGCAGCACGCAAGGCCTTCCGGTGCCGCCTGAATCTTCGATGGCGATGTCGAAGCCGCCATTGCGAATCCTGACGCTGCGCCGCTGCATGAAAGAGGGTCGTTTCATGGTTGTCACCTGTTAGGAACGCTGCCGCTCGCCGTCGACGAGTTGGGACTGGATCAAGCAGGGACAGCTTGCCGGTTGACAGTTAGAGGAGAATTACGGCCCTGGGCCAGCCGGATGCCGGCAGAGGTCCATATCGGTATGACGTGTCGAGGAAGGCGCCCTTGCGGCATCTGTCCACGCCGAATCGTGCTAACCAGATCCTAACTATTGCCGCATAACCTCATGTCATTCACGATGCCCAGTCAGCGGTGCTCTCATGGAACGTGATAAGACGATTGAACGATTGTTGAGCGGGGACAGGGAGGTGACTGAAATGAGCATGATCATGGAAAGCACGAGGAACGATGCGCGTGAGGAAGTGCTGCGCACCATCTCGAACGAAGTGCTTGGTATCGAATCTTTCGAACCCACCGGAGCCCCGTCTGCCGGCTTTAGAACCGTCAGCGTTCGAGAGCTCGGGCGGGCGCTCGAAGCCGCCTATGAGGCTGGACTCTTTGTCGGGCGCGCGGTAGGTTATAACGCTCTTTGAAGCGACGAGATGTAGCGGTTACGACGACACACGATAAGGGCCTTTCGAGAGGTTGCGCATATGAAAAGTTCAGAACAAGTCTACGAATTGCCGAATCCGCAGATGGATGAGATTGCGGTCACTCAGGATTTCGTGAACTCCCCGGAAGAACTCGCCTCGATGGTCGCCGGGGTGCTGGGAGTGAAGCGATGTGTCGTGTCGATTCCGATCGACGAGCGGATCGCTGAAGTGTGCGCCGATCACGTCGCGTCATTCGGCGAGGTGCATATCGGGGCGAAGACGGCAATCGTTGAATATTCGGACAATCGCGACAAGATGTTTTCCATTCTTGCGCTGAAAGGAAAGGCGATTGGTGTCGTGCAGGTTTCGGGCCCACGAAGCGGGCGGCAATTCAATGAGGATGACCTGAACGCGCTGCGGATTCTCAGCGTATTCCTCACAAAAGCGATTGAAGCGGACAGACTACAGAAGCTCGTTGCCTCGCCTTTCGCACAGATGTCGCTGAGGCGGCCGTCGGACCAAACGATCGGTGACATCGTCGCTCAATCGATTCAAAACCCGAGTCAGCTTTCGAAGATTCTTGCAAGATCATTTTATCGAGAGATGACGCGCGCGGGTTTCAACTTCAATCAGATCATCGGAGCAGCTACGGAGATCATCTCCGAACTTGCCAGTAACGTGCGCAAGCATAGCGACCGAAAGCAGCGGCACAGCGACTAATGTACTTGGGCTGGCTCCGGCGCAGTCCCGGAAAAACCAACCGCCTGCGGTGTCGGCCGAGAGGCGTTCGGCGGGGTGCATCGAACTTCATATGAAAGATCGCGCGTGCACCCTTGGGCGAATGAAGAGCGCACTTAACGACTCTGGTGCAGCACGCACATCGCATCCTTCAAGGCACGGCGATGAAGCCGACCGACGCGACAATGCCCGTTTGACCATCATCGCGATTGCGCAGGCTTGCCATGCCATCATATCGGTTCACGATGGCCTGCACGATCGAGAGCCCGAGGCCGCTACCCTCCGTCTGGGTGTTCGCGCGGAAAAAGCGGTCGAATACGCGCGGCAATAGCGCCTCGTCGATGCCCGGCCCGGTATCGACGACTTCGATCCAGACCATGCTGTCGCGCAGATGCACGCTCAGATCGACCTTGCCTCCATCGGGCGTGTAGCGGATCGCGTTGCTCACCAGGTTGCGTAGCGCAATGCCGATATCCGCTTCGTTTGCACGCACGTGGGCGCTTGTCATCTCCTCGGCGCCGATGTCGATGCCGCGCTTCATCGCGATCGGCAGGACTTCTGCCACGACTTCGACGACTACTTTCGATACGTCGACGCGAGTCAGCGTATCGGGCTGCAATGCTGCATCGGCGCGCGCGAGTCGCAGCAATTGCGCAATGAGTCTGCCACTGCGAGTGATGCCGCTTTGCAGTTCACCAAAGCGCTCCCGATTGCCGGGCGCGATATGCGGCTGGAGATTGTCGGCCTGCAATTGCAACGCGGTGATCGGCGTGCGCAATTCGTGCGCGGCGTCGGCGATGAACTTTCGTTCGGTCTCGATGGATTGCGCGAGACGTTCGATCATCATGTTGATCGAAGCGATGAACGGGCGAATCTCGGTCGGCACGCCGGATGTCGACAGCGTCTTGAAATGCGTCGGGTCGATGGCCTGCACCTGCGCGCCCAGACTCGTCAGGCGGCGCAGCGCGCGCCGGACCACGAGCAGGACGGCAATCCACACCAACGGCACCAGCACGATCATCGGCCAAAGCGTATTCATCGAGCGCGCTTCCGTGAGTTCATGCCGCACGCGGGAGCGCTGCGCAACCTGAATCACCATGGAAGGTTCGCGCAGCGTGTAGATGCGCCAGTTCTCCCCGTTCACACTTCTCGTCGCGAAGCCCGGCTCGGCATCGCGTGGCAAGGCCAGCGAAGGTTCCGTCGAACGATACGGCGATGTCACGCCTTCCTTCCAGATCGTGACGACGATATCGCCCTCGGGTTGAGAACCGCGCGCGGCGATAGTGGGCAACGAATCGGCCAGTCCACTGCTGTAGAGGCGTGTTGCGGCCTGCTCGAGACGAAGATCGAGCAGCGCGCTCATGCCCGCTCTGGATAACTGGTAGGAACTGATGCCCTGCACCACGCCGACGACGCTAACCAGCACGCACAAGGCGAGCACGAGTTGATTTCTTAGCGATCGGATCTTGGGCAGGAACATGTGTATGCAGTACGTCATCCGAAGCGGGATGTGAACGGCAGGTGAGACGCCATGGGAGCAACCGTGCATCGCCCTTGTCGTCGCGAGCCGATTCTACACCGGTCCCGGATACGCTCTTCCCAAGCGCATCGCCTGTTGATGCTGCTCATCGTATTGCCGGGTGCAACCGTTGCCAAAGCAGATCGACCCACCGAGGACAATGCAAGGAGCCACGCGTAACCGGCCCTGTCTTGGCTATTTTCGGCAACGGCATAGGCGAGCGCGAGCAATCATGCGTGATCTCGAGGCACGCATCTCGCTTTTTCGTCAAATTGCTCAGATCAATAAGCAGCACGGGAAACATGAGCGCTCTCCTTTGTTTGAGCTCCTTGCCGCCAACCGCACTTTTTCCTTGCGGGACCGAAACAGCCCGACAGGTATATGGCGACCTCACTGATCGTCACTGTAGCTGGCGTGAATGAGCGCAAAATGAGCACCGGATTGGTGCGATGCACCTCGCTTACGAACGGGCCGCGGACACCGGCGCTTAGGAAGGATCGCTTACCCGGGCAGACGGTTCGAAGGTGACGCAGCGAGGACTCGGGCGCCCGGCGTTCGGCAACAACGTCAACAACCAGCCTTCCAACACGCTGCTTTCGCGGCAGATGCGGCGGCGACGACGAATGTAGATGGAAAAATCCGGGGGCTCGATGCGGGATCGTCAAGCGGCGGCGCCAGATACGGCGAGCGGTCCCGTTCAAGGGCCTGTAATGCAGCGCGAAGCCCGTGCGAACCGGCCTTGTCGAGAATACGTTCTTTGGGTCGTTGTCGTTTGGTCACGACACTTGTGAGGCACGGTGCCGAGGAACCTGCGCACTTTTGAAGCATCGCGCTACTGCCTTCAGGCAGTTGGCCGTGCGGAGCGTCGCCATGCGCCGGGCGTGACCCCCATGCGTGGTGTAAAGGCCCTTCGGAAAGCCGCTATGGACTGGTACCCGACGAGTTCAGCCACGGATTCGGTGCCGAGCGAAGGGTTCTTGAGAGCGTTGGCTGCAATGCTCATTCCGATGTCTGCCAGCATCCGGGCGGGCGAGCCGACAGGCGATTCGAAGCGCGACGCGCTCGTCGCGTTTGTTAGCAAGCTGCAACTGAGCAGGGGCACGCTCTCGCAGTCGGACTTCGAGGCAATTCGTGCAGCGCAATACACGGAGACGCAGTTGGCAGACATTTCACTTGCGATCGCACTGACAATCTTCACCAATACGTTCAATCGTATCAACGACACCAATGTCGATTTTCCGCCGGTGAAGTAATCAGCAAGTCGGGGCGGGCGTGAGCGCTCGCCCGCCTGAATCGTGACTACGAGCGCCGACGGTGCTTACCCGATTTTCACCGCGGCCCTTCATTTGTCCCGAGGACGTCATTCGTCTTCTGAACGCGGGCCTTACGCTGACAAGCATATTGTATGCAATTGCATAACTTCTTGTTGTGGCGATGTAATAAGCTGCTGGCGCGGGCGTTGTCTGCCGCGATGACATCTGCCGCGATCGCGACCCGGTTCTGTGTTCAGGCATGCGGCGAAGAGGCTTACTATGAACAGCGACGCTACTTCTCACGGTGATGCGCCTGAGCGCCAACCCGATGCCGGGACAGAAGGCACGGGTGAATTTGCATTCGAGGAACAGACGCCACAGGGCAATCCGCGCTTCGGCCAGATGTTTCCTGTGCTGACCGATTCCGAAATCGAGCGTGTACTCCGGTTTGGCACGTCTCGCAGCTACGCTGCCGGCGAAACGCTCTACCGGGCAGGCGGCGCGAGCCCCGGCATGTTCGTGCTGTTGTCGGGGACGATACGCTACGTCCGCCGGGATGGAATGGGCCATCGCGGACTGCTTCGCGCCAGGGTGCAACGGGGCGAGTTCACCTCCGACATCGGCATGCTCTCAGGCAAGCGGGGCCTGGTCGATGCGGAAGTGATGGAAAATGTCGAGGCACTGGTTATTCCCCCCGATCGGTTACGCGCGCTGATGATCGCCGAAGCCGAGCTTGGCGAAAGGATCATGCGCGCGCTGATCCTGAGGCGTGTCGCGGCCATCGAGCGCGGACAGGGGGCGGTGCTCGTGGGCGCGCCCGACGATGCCCGGCTAGTCGCGCTTCAGTACTTCCTGCGTCGAAATGGCCATCCGCACATGACGCTTGACGTACATGATGCAGAGGCCATCGCGCTGCTCGAGCGCCTGACTCCCGCGAGCGGCGACATGCCCCTCGTTCTGTGCGCGAACGGCACCATGCTGCGCAATCCGGATGAGGCACAACTGGCATCCTGCCTGGGCCTTATTCCGGAGTTCGATCCTGCACACATCTACGATCTCGCGGTGGTGGGCGCCGGGCCGGCCGGGCTCGCGGCGGCCGTGTACGCGGCGTCGGAAGGTTTGTCGGTAGCCGTTTTCGATTGCAGGGCGCCGGGCGGCCAGGCGGGTACGAGTTCGCGCATCGAAAACTATCTTGGTTTTCCGACTGGAATTTCCGGTCAGGCGCTGGCGGCCCGAGCGTTTAATCAGGCACAGAAATTCGGCACGCACATTGGAATTCCGCTCGAAGTGAAGACCTTGCATTGCGAACGCTATCCGCTCGCAATCGAGCTTGCCAACGCCCGGCGTATCGCGGCGCGTACGGTAGTGATTGCGAGCGGCGCTGAATACCGGCGTCCGGCGGTGGAAGGACTTGCACGCTTCGAAGGTCGCGGCGTCTATTATTGGGCAACGCCAATTGAGGCACGGCTGTGTCGCAACGAGCCAGTGCTGTTGGTCGGCGGCGGAAATTCGGCGGGCCAGGCGATCGTTTTTCTTGCTTCGCAGGTTGCCCATGTGCATGTACTCGTTCGCGGCCCGGATCTCGCGCGCAGCATGTCGCGATATCTGATCGAGCGCATCGAATCGTTGCCCAACGTGACTATAAACACAGGCGCGGAAATGATCGCGCTGGAAGGTGATGAACGACTCGAACGAGTCCACTATCGGCAAGGCGATGGTCTCGAGCGGCGCCTCGGGACGCATCATCTTTTCCTTTTCATTGGCGCGGAGCCCAATACGTCCTGGTTGCGGACGTGCGGCGTAGTGACGGATCAAAATGGATTTGTATTGACGGGCACCGACGTCGGTGCGGTTGCTGCGACGCGCACCTTGCCGCTTCAAACCAGTGTGGACGGGGTATTCGCCATTGGTGACGTGCGATCTGGATCGACGAAGCGTGTCGCGGCGGCCGTGGGCGAGGGCGCCGCCGTCATAGCGCAGATTCACAGTTTCTTGGCGACGCGCGCTGACTCGGCTGTAATACGCTCAAGGTAGTCACCCGCGCCGCAGCGCCCCTGCGTTTGCCTACGCGAAGTCACTGCGGCCAACCTCATGAAGTGAGGCAGGTTGATTGCGGGCAGGTCTGACCGTAGTGCCGTCCGGCAAATTCCGGCGCGAGACGCGATCACGGTCGGAACCCGTTTACCGCAGCTTACGGGATCAACTTTTGATGTCTGAGTTGCGACAGCCCGCGGATCAAACCATCGTGAGTGTCCATGCATCCGTTGAATCCGGCCTGTCGAATTTTGATCGTACTCTGCACCGTGTCGTAGTCCATCTTCAGGCAGGCATCGACGAATGGCCATGACGCCAACTTGTGCCAGGGGGTGTCGCGCAGCCTATGGCGTGTCACCATTGATTGCCACAGATCTCCCTTGTCCGCCATTTGATCCACAAGTCGCATTGGTTGCGGAGGAGCGACCTTCATGTCGAAGAAGGTGGCTATTTCCGGCCAGAGGTGCTCCCAGCGGAAGTTGTCGCCGTTCGTCACGTTGAAAATCTCGCCTCGCGCAGCATCATGGGTAATCGCCCACGTCACCGCCTGCGCCAGCACATCTGCGTCGGTTGCTTGCAGCAGCGAGCGCCATGCCCCATTGGTACCGGGGAACCGCAATGGGATCCCTAGTTCCTTGCTCACGGAAGCATAGGCGGCTAGCCCCATCAACAGGTTCATCGGGGAGCCGATACTTGGGCCAAGCACGGCGTCAGGTCGAAGCACTGTCCACTCGTACCCCATCTCGACCGCCTTTCGTTGCAGGAGGTCCTCTTGATCGTTATAGAAGATGGGCCCCATGAAGCGTGGGTCTCGCTCTTTGGCGGGCGTTTTGTAGGGTCCGAGATGAGCACCATAGGATTTCCCGCCACCGATCAGGACGACACTGCTCAATGGGGATCCAGCTTGCCGGAGACGGTCGAGCGCATTGGCAAGCATGTCGACGTTGGGACCCACAGTGGCCGCCATGCTTTCGCGCTCGACGTACGCACAAAAAACCATCGCCGTGACATCAGACAATTTCGTGAGGTCAGCGTTCGGGCTTTCGGTATCGAGCAAGTCGGCCTGGATATGCGGAGGCGCGACGCGCCCGTCCACCAAATGTGTTGGGGCTGGCGAACGTCCGACGGTCGTGATCCGCCAGTCGGGCATACCCAGAATGTGATTTACGACTCCGGTCCCGACCACTCCATAACCACCGACAACGAGAAGATGCTGCTGCGGGTTCCCTGTTTTCACGCCTGTTTTCATGCCTGTTCTCTCCCAAATGAAGGCTATCGGCATCGTATGTCCGCAGCAGTTGATACACTAGCCATCTCATAGGGACATCACTATTGATTTGAGGTAACCAATGAGACGCGAAGTAAATCGCGCTGACGAAATGGCCGTATTCGTCAAGGTGGTGGACCTGGGCGGTTTCGCAGCCGCCGCGCGAGTACGTGGCCTGGCTCCGTCCGCGGTTAGCCGAATCGTCTCCAGGCTTGAACGCAGACTGGGGGTCGCGCTTTTGCGCCGCTCGACTCGACGCATCGCGCTGACTCCGGAAGGCGAACGGTTTTACCGTCGCTCCCAGGCTGTTCTTGCAGATCTGGACGCCGCTGAACGCGAGGCGTCAGGGGGCGCCCTTCCAATCGGCCGCGTACGAATAAGCAGCTCAGCGAGCTATGTCGCGCATGTGCTGGGCCCCCTCCTGCCTGATTTGCTTCATCGACATCCCGGCCTGTCCATCGACATCGTGCAAAGCGATGCCTTGAGCAATCTCATCGCGGAGGACATCGATATCGCGGTGCGTGCGGGCCCCATGCCGGACTCATCGCTTGTCGCACGGTCCCTTGGAGCAACGCGCCTCATTCTGGTCGCGACCCCGCGGTGGGCCGAGCAGTACGGCAGGAAAGGTGCCATAGAGCCCAACGGCTTGATCAGCTTCACCTATGCGCGTGCAGCCGACACCTGGCTACCGGCGGCCAGCGACGAATCCGCTCGTGTTCGCATCAACGATGGTGAAGGCATGCGCCAACTGGTTCTTGCCAGTGTGGCTGCTGCTCGCCTGGACGAGTTCACCGTTCGGGAAGACCTAGCCGCAGGACGCCTGGTGCGACTCGACGACGACCGGCATCCGGAGGCGCTAGACAGCTTTCATGCTGTATGTGTCGGGAAATCTGGGGTTCTTCCCGCGCGCGTGCAGGTGGTACTCGACTATCTGAGTTGCAAGGGATGCGTATGCTGACCTGCCAAGACTGCGTTCGGCGTTGGAGGTCATCGTGCATATGCTTCTAGGTCAGGATTGATAGGCCGCGGGGTATCGCCGAGAA
>Ga0163162_10002537_pt1 | contig 17279 bp, 14 predicted proteins | sample S55metaG_FD_115310 | JGI IMG/M metagenome (GOLD analysis project Ga0163162, IMG submission 115310) | Switchgrass rhizosphere microbial communities from Kellogg Biological Station, Michigan, USA - S5-5 metaG | ecosystem: Host-associated > Plants > Roots > Rhizosphere > Soil | place: USA...
GGCGCGGGCGCAGCGGTGAGGTTACCCGGGTGGATCACTCCGATCTCAAACTCTTCGCCGGATTGGCCAATGCCGACTTTATTGCCTGAGAGCTCACCGTGATCAGCGCGATGACGATCGCCAGACCGCCGGCGGCTGCAAACATCCACCAGCTGAGGTGGATCCTGTAGGTGAAGTTCCGCAGCCATCGATCCATGCCATACCAGGCCAGGGGAGATGCGATCAGGACGGCCAGCAGGGCCAGGCGGATGAATTCTCCGGACAGCAGCATGGTGACGTTGGTGATGGAAGCTCCGAGTACTTTGCGGATGCCGATCTCCCTGGTACGGCGCTCGGCGGAAAAGGCCGCCAGTCCGAAAAGTCCCAGGCAGGCGATGAGGATCGCAATGGATGTGGAGTAAATTACCAGGGTGGAAGTGCGTTCGTCTTTTTCATAGTTCCTTTGAAAATCCTGGTCGAGGAAGGAATATTGGAAGGGTGCGTTGGGATTGACCCTGGTCCAGGCTTTTTCGATGGCCGTCAGCGCCCGGGAATAATCAGTGGTTTGAAGACCAATGATCGTGTAGTTATATTTATTGCCAAAGAAGCCATAGACCGAAAATCCCAGCGCTCTTATGGGGTTATGAAGACTTTCAAAATTGAAATCTTTTATGACGCCTGTGACCTCCAGGTTGTGATAGGCCCCATGAAACTCATAAGTGACCCTTTTGCCGACGGCGGTAGCCGGGTCGAGGCCCAATTGTTTCACGGCGGTCTGGTTTAAGATGATATGATTGGAATCCGCCGTGCTATTCCTTGTAAAGGGACGGCCAGATAACAGCTGCAGGCCCAGGGTCTCAAAATAATCATCTTCGATGCTTGCCGTGGTGACGTCTACATTATTGGCCGCTGATCTGCCCTCTGCATACAGCAGGACGTCGTTGATATTATTAATACCCGGGTAGGTGGATCCGCTGGTGACGGAAGCAACGCCTGCTGTCCGCAATATTTCGTTTTTAAGGGCAGCATAATTTTTAGTGATCTCCTGGCTGGTGACAGGCAGGATGAGCCGCTGCTCTTTTTTGAATCCCAGCTCCTGGTGTTTCAGGTAATTCAGCTGGTTGCCTATGACGATGGCTCCCAGGATCAGCACTACGGAAATGGTGAACTGGAAGACGACCAGTCCTTTGCGGAGCGTGGTGGCCGACCAGCTGTTGAGGATCTTACCTTTCAGCACTTTTGCCGGCCGGAAAGAGGAGAGGTAGAACGCGGGATAGAGGCCAGCCAGCAGGCCGGTCAGCACCGCTAGGCCTGCGATCCATAGTATGAGATGTGCGTTGTTTGATAAGGTAAGCTGTTTTTGGGTAAGCTGGTTGAACAGGGGTAGTAAGGCCTGGGTCAGGAGGAGGGCTATCGCAAGTGCGATCAGGCATAGCAGGAAGGACTCGCCCAGGAACTGGTAAATGAGGGATGCTCTCCCTGCGCCGATGACTTTCCTCACGCCTACTTCCCGCGCTCTTTTTTCCGAGCGGGCCGTGGAAAGGTTCATAAAATTGATGCAGGCGATGACCAGGATAAAGGCGGCTATCGATCCCATAATATAGAGATAGCGGATATTGCCATTGGGAGCGATCTCATTGCCTATCGCAGAATGCAGATAGATGTCCGTCATGTGCTGGATAAAATGGCTCTTGGTAAAGCCAGCCTGCTTAACCTCCGGCCCCTGGTGCCTGTCCATGAATGCGGTCATCCTTTTTTCAAATGCATGGACATTGGTGCCGGGCTTTAATTTGACATAGGTATGGAAGATATTATTGGTGGCCCAGCTTGTCTGCTTTTCCGTCCAGGTACCGAGGTCCGAGTTCCGCATGGAGAGGAAGAAATGCGCGGGGATATGCGATTTGTGGTTCTCTTTAAAAACGGCCTGCACGGAGTAGATAAAATCGCCGAAGGGCAGGCTGAGCTTCAGGGGTTTGCCGATGGGGTTGTCATTCCCGAATAGTTTGGCGGCGATGGATTCGGAGAGCACGATACTATTGGGCTGACGCAGCGCTGTATGCCCATTGCCGTAGGTGAAATCATAGGTGAAGAGATCGAAGAAGGTGCTGTCGACATAGTAGCCATTGCTTTCAAAGAACTTTTTGGGGTTCTGCGGGTGCTGATATTGCAGCAGCACTTTGTCCATGTCAGGGAATTTCAAAAGGCGGGTGACCTCCTGTACTTCGGGCATTTCAGCCTTCATGGTAAAGGCTACCGGGGCGGGCTCCGCCGACCAGTTGTCTCCGGTGCCTGTGACATAGGCCAGCCGGTAGGTCCTGTCTGCGTCCTTGTGATGTTTGTCATAGCTCAGCTCGTCGAAAATATAGAGCATGATCAGCAGGCAGACGGCCAGACCGGCTGCCAGGCCGAAGATGTTGATGGCGGAGAACAGCTTGTTGCGGGACAGGTTCCTGAAAGCTATCTTCAAATAGTTCTTAAGCATGGTTTTCAAATATGTTTATCTGGAGTAAGTTAAATGAGCGAAACTGCCAGGTGAATTGTTGCCTACCCAAAGGCCCAGGCCGCCGTGCGTGCTGTTGCTGATCCTATTCACTTCAAGGGAAGGCTCCTGTGCATTATTGACATAGACCGAGACGTGGTATCCCTTCAAAACAATCTTTACGTGGAACCATTCGTCGGGGTCGGGAGCGTTGTCCACTGCATGTTCGTATTTGCCGGGAAACTGGTTGCGCAGCTTTTCCCAGTCATTGTCGGGCATGTTGATATATTGTACAGCATGGCTGCGTCGCAGCGCTTCGTTGCTTTTGAAGTTGAAGGGCCTGAAATAAACGGCATCGTAAGTCGTGGGGTTCTGAAGGTGAAAGGCCAATCCGACAAAGCTTTGCTGCATTTGATGGCTCCCTTTGATATCCAGCTCGATGACGCCGTCACCCAGGTCCGCACCCTTCAGGATCATCAAGCCGGGACCTGGTGCTTCGTTAAGGCGGACGGAGTTTTTTTCCAGAACTGTCGATGCCGTGCGATTGACAAGCTCCCAGCGGCTGAGGGCATGCAGATCGGGGGAGATATGCTGGGCGTTTGATCCTGGCCGGATGCCGATCAATACAACCAGCAGGAAATACGTTTTGATGGCAAATTTCATGTATTGGAAGTGTGCGAAAACAATGCCAGTCGATTTTGCGGGTGGCAATCAATGTGTTATCGGGAAGATTTGGGCATAGGTGTTCGTTTTTGATACGAACAGGCTGTGTCATTAGCGGACAGCTCTGTATATTCGCGGCAATGGCAGAGGCACTCGTACAACTCAAACAGCTGGTGGATGCGGTATATCCACTTTCCGGGGAAGACTGGGATGCATTGTCTGCAATATGGTCCCCCTTTTCGGCCCGTCGGAAAGAGGTCATTACAACGGAAGGATCGGTGGAACGGTACCTTTATTTTGTGATGGAAGGCGTACAGCGCGTTTATTACTTCGATGACCAGGACAGGGAGGCAACCATCGTCTTCTCCTATCCTCCTTCCTTTGGCGGCGTCCTGGATTCCCTGCTTTTGCAGCAGCCTTCCCGTTATTTTTTTGAGACGCTGACACCTTCGGTGTTCTTACGGGCTGCATTTACAGACCTGGACAAGCTGATGCAGGCACGACCGGGGATTGCTTTTATGGTGAGGAAAGGGGTCGTTCATGCATTGTCCGGACTGCTGGAAAGGCTGGCGGAGCTGCAATGCTATTCTGCGGAAGAGAAGTTCAACAAGGTGCTGCAAAGGAGCCCGCATATCTTTCAGCTCATCCCGCATAAGTACATCGCCAACTATCTTGGCATGGACGCGACCAATTTCAGCAAGCTGATCAATAAGCAAAAAAATTAGTGGTTCTTGGTTTTTACCAAGATCGGTCTTTGTGACGCGGGCTAGATTTGCTGTATAAAATAATTAGCTCATGACACCTGTTGATAAGGATCACTTATTGGATACGCTGGAAGCGCATGTGGATGTGCATATCCGCATGGCGGTTGCGGTCTGGCAGAATATGCCGGATGTCCTCTTGCTTCGGCCGGCCGCGGATGGGGGCTGGAGCATTGCGCAATGCCTGGAACATTTGAACCGGTATGGAAACTACTATCTTCCTCTCATCCGGCAAAAGCTGCACAGGCTGCTGCACGACCAGGTGGAGGGGGGCAAGTTCAAAAGCAGCTTTATAGGAGCTTACTTCACCCGGCTCATGGACCCGGATAAAGGCCGGAAGAAAATGAAGGCGTTCAAGGAATATGCGCCTGTGGCGGAGCTGGATGCCCATGCTGTCGTGGCCGAATTCATCCGGCAGCAGGAGCTTTTGCTGCTGTGTTTGCAGTTATCCCGCAAGGCCAACCTGAATAAGATCAGGATCCCGGTGTCTATTTTTAAATCGATCAGGCTGAAGCTGGGAGATGTGTTCCAGTTCCTCATCGCGCATAATGAGCGGCATCTGCGGCAGGCGAAAAGGAATTGCCCGGCGGACTGAGTCGCGGGCCCACTAAGAAAGTCAGTAGCGGGACAATTTTCAGGAAAAGGTCGTATTTTCCAAAGCGATGGTTAAGAAGACGTATACGGCCCGTTGCCTTTTGTTATTGGTAGTTTTTCAGTTGATGGCCGCACCGGGCCTGTTTGCGCAGAAAAAGAATGCCGGCTTTGAGCTGCACATCCGGCGGGCATCCAGTCCGATGGTCATCGATGGATTCCTGGAGGAGGCGGCCTGGCAATCCGCTGATAAGGTAGGAGATTTTTTCATGGTAATGCCCATGGATCTGGACTGTGCCCATGTCCAGACAGCAGTGCGGATGACCTATGACGATCGCTACCTGTACCTGGCGGCGGAATGTTATAATGGTCTTCCCGGACCGGATATGGTGGAATCACTGCGGCGGGATTTTGCCTTTCTGAAGAATGACAATTTCATCTTTTTCATGGACACGTTCGAGGACCAGACCAATGGTTTCTCTTTCGGCACGAATGCCGCGGGGGGACAATGGGATGGGATGATGTATGAAGGCGGCAAGGTTGACCTCAGCTGGGACAATAAGTGGAACTCTGTGGTCAGGCGGAGTGAGGACCGATGGGTGCTGGAGATGGCCATTCCCTTTAAAACATTACGTTATAAGAAAGATGTCACCCGCTGGGGGATCAATTTCAGCCGCAACGATCTCAAGACAACGGAGAAGTCCTCGTGGGCCCCTGTACCGCGCCAGTTTCCCACCGCCTCTTTGGCTTACACCGGCGTATTGGTGTGGGATGCGCCGCCGCCTCCGCCCGGCGCGAATATTTCCGTCATTCCCTATGTATTGGGCGGAGGCACCAGGGATTATAGCGCTCACAGGTCTGTGGCTTACCGGAAGGAGATAGGAGGGGACGTCAAGATAGCCGTGACCTCTTCGCTCAACCTGGACCTGACAGTGAACCCCGATTTTTCACAGGTGGATGTCGACAAGCAGGTGACCGACCTCAGCCGCTTTGAACTGTTCTATCCTGAGAAAAGGCAGTTCTTCCTGGAGAATGGCGATCATTTCACCAATTTCGGCTATCCGTCCATCAGGCCTTTTTTTTCCCGGCGGATCGGACTGGGCGCCCCGATCGAATGCGGGGGACGGCTCAGCGGCAAGCTGGACCGGAACTGGCGCATCGGCGTCATGGATATGCAGACCGGCTCGGTGGATTCCATCGGACTGCCCCAGCAGAATTTTTCGGTGGTAGCCTTACAACGCAAGATCTTTGCCCGCAGTAATATCGGCTTCCTGTTCATCAACAAGCAATCCTTGCATTACCAGCCGGGCAAGGATACGACGCATCCCTCCTATTCGCTGTACAATCGCAATATCGGGCTGGAATTCAACCTGGCTTCGGCTAATAACTTCTGGACGGGAAAGGCTTTACTGATAAAATCCTTTAGTCCCGGCCTTCGCGGAGACGATTATGTTCACGCCGGCAATTTACAATACGCCGACCGGCACTGGCTGATCGGGGGGCAGTATGAGTATACGGGCGGCAACTTCAATGCCGAGGTGGGGTATGTGCCCAGGCAGGGTTATTTCAAATATAATCCAACACTGTCTTATTTGTTCTTCCCTCGCGGCGGGACGGTGCTCAGCCATGGTCCGCAGGTGGTGTCCAATTACTATTACAATACGTCCTTCCACCATACGGATGACGAGACGACAGTGACCTGGCTGGCGACTTTCCGGAACAAAAGCACTTTGTCAGGCGTCGGGGTGCATGACTTTGTGGAGCTGCTGGCGCCTTTCGACCCTACAAATACCGGCAAGGCCTTTTTGCCGAAGGGCAGCCGGCACGACTGGAATAGTTTAGGGTTCGACTATGTCAGCAAGCCCCAGGCGCTTTTCACGTATGATGCCTCTTTCCGTTATGGCGGCTACTATGCGGATGGCAGGAAGCTGACGTTCAGCGGGGATGTAGGGTACAGGATCCAGCCGTATGTGAATATGACGCTGAGCTTTTCCTACAACCGGCTGTCGCTGCCTCAACCCTGGGGTGACCAGTATTTCTGGCTGGTGGGGCCCCGGATCGATGTGACGATGACCAATACGTTGTTCTTTACCACGTATATCCAGTACAACCAGCAGATCCACAATATGAACCTGAATACCCGGCTGCAATGGCGGTACAAGCCGGCTTCGGACCTGTTTTTGGTGTATACGGATAATTATTTTACCACGCCGTTCTCGGTCAGAAGCCGGGCGCTGGTGCTGAAGTTTAATTATTGGTGGAATTTGTGAGGGTTTCGGAGGGGTTTTGTTAGGTATTTAAGGGTTTGACTAGGTGGTTCGGTTTAAAATGTCTACATTTGCAACCCGTTGCCCGGGTGACCGGGCGGTACGGATCGGGAAGTAGCGCAGGCCGGTAGCGCACCTGGTTTGGGACCAGGGGGTCGCAGGTTCGAATCCTGTCTTCCCGACGAAACAAGATCAACACATGCCCCCGCGATAGCGGGGGTTTTGCGTTTTGAGCCAGACGCGTCGAGCTGCCTCGAAAGCGGATGGCGAAATAAGCAAAAAGCCCGAAGGGCTGTGTTGATCTTGTTTCAGGCCACCCCTTTTGAGGATCACCGAAGACGCGGTAGCGTCTGAAGGTAATCCTGTCTTCCCGACCATTTTTACCTTCATTTTTGCAGGACCAGAGTAGATAAGGTTCGAATCCGGTCATCTCCAAAATTTCCACCAAGGTTTTCCCGATTGTCCATCGTCCTCATCATCATTCTCAAAGTAGTCTTGCCAGAACGAAAGTTCCGTATGAGGATTCTGTTGCTTTATATAGTTTAAGGCATTTTGGCGTTCGTTATTCGAAATTGGATTCTTCTCTAAATCAACCGGCGAAGCTCTATTGTCAGAAATCTTGGTAAGTATTGAAATAATGTTTTGAAAATTATCAAGACTGTCAGCAATGATGAAAGGTTCCCACGCCCCTTCACCGTGAGAAGCACTTAGAACTGTTAATTGAGGAGTACTAGTGTCGATTATTATCGGATCTCCCATTTCGTCATTTGCAATTACAATCCATTCCTCTTTCCAATCTCCTTCATTTCCGGTGACTAATGTATTGCCCTCCGAGTCGGAGCTAAAACCGATCTGTTCGTCCTGCAATTTCAAAGGGTCGAAAAAAATGATTTCGCTATAACCGAGCGAAATGTCGGATGTGGTTGTAAGAAATTGTTTGATTTTGTCGAGTGGTGTCATTGTGTTTTTTGCCAAATTATTAAACATCTTTACCGGACAACTAAGTCTTTCCAGCTTCCTTTTATTGTCCAAACCAATATTCCCATTTTTCATTGTCAACTCCAAACTTTCCTTGCCACCATCGTGCCGGATAACCAATATCATCGAAATGTATAGGTCTGTGTGTCCGTTCCAGATAAGTCACATAATTGTCTGCGTAGCCAATATGTATGTCATCGTGTATAAGACCGCAAACTCCCAGTATTTCTAAAAATCCTTCTCTCTCTATATCATTTGATTTTATGATAGGCCCAATTCGCTTTTTTAGTTGGGAAATTCGGTCTTTTGGTTCGGAGGTTTCAATGATCTTCTTAATATTATTTAATATTTCGAAATCTTCTTCAGCAGGGATTACTACAGGCATATTTTGAAAATGTTCCAGATCAAAAAGTATTTGCACTGGCGAGTCAAAACAGCTACCATGTTTGTATTTAAAAAAATTTATAGTGTTAAATTCTATTTCTTCTTTGCATTCATACTCTGACATACCACATATGGAACATGTGTAGTCGTTGATCTTTAGGCTTGTAATATAATTGTGGTCTGGCGTTACCTTGCCAATACAATAACTTGACAGAAAGGAGCGATATTCGAGCTTTCGAGTACTCAAACTATAAAGAAAAGCGGTTACAACATTTTGTTTGTCAATTTTTTCAATTGCTTTAGTGATTCTTTTAAAGATTTCATTGTGGGAAAGCTTGATAGGGTCAAACATCGTCAAATGTTGTTTTGCATACCTAAAGTCTTCTTCGTTGATATGATCCATGTAAGTTTTCCACCAAGAGCTTTGGTTTGTCTTCTGTGATTTTTCGATTGTTGACACTAAAATGTTTACTGCTTTTTTGTCCATTTTGTGAATATAATTGGTTTTCCATCCGTAACTCTCGTCATCGCGTGACCGCTCACTCTCAAATATACGCAATAACCTATAATGTGAAATAGATCAGTACAGGCGGAATAATAATAATGATTGCCTGAAAGGATTGTTTAAACGGTGACAATAATTTTCCCTTTGGTATGACCGCTTTCCATACTGGTATGCGCTTCTCGAAAGCGGATGGCGAAATAAGCAAAAAGCCCGAAGGGCTGTGTTGATCTTGTTTCAGGCCACCCCCTTGAGGATCACCGAGCACGAAGTGCGAAGGTAATCCTGTCTTCCCGACCATATTTTGAAACCCGCTCTGGTAGCGGGTTTCATTTTTTTAGGAAAAGTGTTTCCATTTTAATGTCTTCATATCCAAAGTTATATGGATTCGAATCCTGTGAAGTTTTGTCGTGACCTGTCGAGCCAATCAATATTTATATTTATACTATTTTTATCGGTCAGGTGAATAATGCTGAAATAATCCACGCCGTTTACATTGAATTTTTCACTTGAAAACTCATTATCTAAGAAATCTCCGATCTCTTCAAATTCGTTTAAGAAGCCCTCCAGGTCTACGTCCTCAATGAAGAATTTTGAAATTGGCGGATTCTCCAATATACAATGGTCTATATTAATTGTATCGAACATCAGGTCCTCTAAATTATTTCCTAAGTTAATTCCAATTATACCGTTTTGATTCACATAGATCTGTATTTCAACTGTTCTTTTAAATATTGTTGTAACGAAAATGTTTGCGAAGCGCATAGTTTGTCCAAAGTCCCTAAAAATTACGGAAGAACCTACGGGAATAGAAATCCATCGACTAATTAGGGATTCACGGAAATATGTTTTGCCGCGCGATTTAAGGAACGTCTTATACGCCTTCAAATAAGTATGAGGTAATTTTTAAAATATAATTCGAAGAAGCTTCGAAAGTAATTCTGCATCTATTGGTATCAAGAGTCGATCCATAGTTCAATTAAAAGTACGCCAACCAGTGCGCAGATGGAAAATTAACTTTTAGTCTTTAAATCAGTTTCAAACCTGTTCTGGGCTCTCGGCTCATATTAAACCATTATGCAAAGTGGGTAGCGATACATAATGGCTAACGACAATTCCACACGGAAATGATGTTGCGTTTACCATTTTCAGGTTTGTCTGTTTTTTGAAAATTGCCAATCCTTTACCCAATGCCACGGGATTTATGACTAAATGATATTCATCTATTAGGTCAGCATTTATCAGAGATGAAACAAGTGTTGCACCGCCATAAACAATAATATCGCCGCTGTTTGAATTTTTCAATTTTTCAATCTCTGCTTTCAAATTTCCGTTGAGAACAGACAAATTATGCCAACCGCCCGGAATTTGAATATCCTTTGTCAATGTCTTGCTGGCTACAAATTTATTTGTATTAACTATGTGGCTGGCAAAGTCAAACCGTGTGTCTGTTGCGTCTTGTGCAGCCTGTTGCCAATGAGCATTAAATCCTTCCTGCGCCATTTGGCTGCTTATCAGAATATTGCTGACGGATTTGTTTAGGTTCGTATGATAGGTTTGCAGATCTTTATCCCAATTCCAATTTGGTCCCCAATTCCAAATCATCCAATCCGTTCTTCCATTTTCATCGGCTATATATCCGTCAATACTTATTTGTGTTTCAAGAATTAATTTGTTCATATTTTTCATGTTAAATGTAAGTATTATAAATCAATAAGAAACCGATCAACATTTGGTATTATTATTAGTACAATCCGTTTTCTATTAACCGTTTGTAAACGGTTCAAATGAACTAAATTTTCTTTTGCGGCTGATTCCTTTCATCGTCGCCCATAAAGGATGCAAGAACCACAACTGAGACTGCCATGATTGTGATCGCAAGAAAGGAAATTCGCAGGCTGGTTGCTTCTGCGATAAAGCCGATAGTAGGCGGACCTATCAAAAATCCCATAAAGCCCACCGAAGAAACTGCGGTTAAAGCTGTTCCAGGAGAGAGTGTTTTCGATTTTCCTGCTGCACTATAGACCATTGGCACAACCGAAGAAACACCAATGCCGATTAAAAAGAATCCTAATAATGCCGGCATCATTTCGGGAAATATTACAGATAGCAGCAGCCCGCTTGTTGTTAGTAACCCGCTTACCTGTAATATTCGCTTTAAGCCTATATGACCCGAAAGGTTATCAGCAAAGAATCGCATACCTGCCATTGCGATCATAAAGGTTGTATAGCCGATGCCGGTCAGTTGCTTGTCTACGTGTATCACTTTAGAAAAATAAACCCCGCTCCAGTCGAACATTGCGCCCTCCGCCATCATGGAACAAAAAGCTATAAACCCAAGTTTTATCAGCGATTTATCGGGCATTGCAAAAACCGGGCGCTTTTCTACGGCGATCTCGTCGTTCTTCACGATGTAAAAAGCACAAACAACATTTACAACAAGAAAAGTGGCACATATAAAAATAAAATGATGCAGGGGTAGTACGTTATGCCCTATCAGCCAGGTGCCAATACCTGCTCCTGCAAAGCCTGCCAAACTCCATAACCCGTGAAAAGTAGCCATTAGTCTTTTCTGATATAAACTTTCTACTGCAACCGCCTGTGTATTGATGGAAATATTCAGGATGTTTGCGAAAAAGCCAAAAGAAAATAACGACAGAACCAGATACAGAACGCTGGATGAGCTTCCAATTAAAACTAAGGACAAACTATAAAAAACCGCGGAAGAAATAGCAGCCTTTTTACTTCCGGCCTTCGCAATAAGCCAGCCCGCAAACGGTAGTGCAATGAAAAAGCCCATTGGCAGGGCAAACAAAACACTGCCAAGGGCGGCATCTGAAAGTTTGATGCTTTCCTTTATTGTTGGAATACGGGCGGCCCAGCTGGCAAAACACAATCCATGCATAAAGAACATGGCACTTACGGCAAACCTGTTTGCGCGCCTGGATGCCTCTTTTAGCGTTTCGTGTTTGGGCGAAATTAAATCGCTCCTTTGTTTGCTTAAGAACCATTTACGCAATTGCGGATTGGTCCTTTTTACTTTGTCAATACGTGCAATCATTTGCTATTTTTTGCAACTAAAATAGGAATTATTTCATAAAAATTGCACGTTATGGCAATTTATTTCATTAGAAATCTTAAAAAATAGCATTTAAGAAGGTTATATTGCATAATATTGCAGAATATGTTGAAAGAAGAGCGATTTCAATTTATATTAAAGAAGCTTTCGGAAGACCAGAAAGTAACCTTAAAGACATTAAGCAAGCTGCTAAATGTTTCGGAGTATACTGTGAGAAGAGATTTGAAAGAACTTACTGACCATGGCCAGTTGAAAGCTGTTCGTGGTGGCGCCATTCCCCATTCTCCTACCCCACATCATTTCAGTGACCGGATGCATTATAAAACAGACGAGAAAAAAGTCATTGCAGAAAAAGCCGTTGGGTTATTGGATAACGGACAGGTGGTTGTGTTCGATGGTGGCACTACCGCTCTGGCGATCGCCTCCATTCTGCCACACGATCTTCGGATTACTGTTGTAACAAACAGTTTTCCCATTGTGAACGTACTTGAAGAACACCCGAACATTGAAGTATTGTTTACAGGGGGTAGATTGCTCAAAATAGCTTACACAGCCATCGGGCAGGATGCCATCCGTTTCTTTAACAAAGTGCGCGCAGACATTTATTTCATGGGGATATGCAGTATTGACCCTACGATCGGGGTAACAACAATCAATTACGAAGAAAGCGAAGTAAAAAAAGCAATTGTGGAAGTATCGAAACGGGTAATTGCATTAACGCCTGCCGAAAGAATAAACACGGCAGAAGCTTTTTTTATCTGTCCGCTTGAATCGGTTGATACCGTTATCACCGATGAAGAAGGTAAAGAACTTGCAGAGCAATATTTTAAAGATTCCGGAATTACGGTAATGTAAGAATGTTTTTCATTTTTGTATTTGACTTTTATGGAAATGAACAGCAATAAGTTGTTCTTTCTACGCATTACCTGTAATCAGCCGTTCCACGCTTCTCGACACTTTTTGGCATAGCCACGTCTTCACTCCGACCGCAAGCTCTCCACTGGGTTTGCCCATGCCGATTTTATTGCCTGGAAACTTATGGTTGCCAGTGCAATTAACAATGCAGCGGCACCTGCGGCAATAAAACGTACCCTTGTTAAAGCCTGCCCATGTCATTATGGATAAGTTCAAGGTGGGACTTGACATGAGTTTGTTGCAAAGCAAATTGGACAACCGGGACGCGTCCCAGGCCCTCATAGCTGCTGTATAAGATGACCTTGCCGCCGGTAAAGCTGCTTGCCATACGTGGGCGGCTTTGCCGTTGGCGGGCGAAGCGTTTTTTTAAATTTATACAGAAAAGTTATAATATCAAAAACAAAAAATAAAATTTATTTGGAAAAATGAACAATGTTCATTTTCTTTGTGCTGAAATTGATTTTATGGGTACTACAGAAAGAAAAGCAAGAGAGAAGGAAGAACTGAAGGCGCTTATTTTAAAAGCTGCCCGTAGGTTGTTTGTAGAAAAAGGTATCGGACAAACAACTATCAGAAATATCGCTGATTCCATAGACTACAGCATCGGTACAGTATATGTTTATTTCAGGGATAAGAATGAAATACTCCACGCGCTGCACACACAGAGCTTCGTTGACCTCGGCGGCCAGTTGAAAGTATTATTTAACGTAAAAGACCCAATGGAGCGGCTAAAGGCAATGGGCAAAGTGTATATCAATTATGGCCTGGATAACCCGGATATGTACGATCTGATGTTTACTCTTAAAGCACCTATGGAGTTCCTGGAAACAATCCAAAAAGATGAGTGGGATGAAGGGAAAGCAAGCTTTGATTTGCTAAAGACTACGGTAGAACAGTGTATGGATGCAGGGCATTTTAAAGGGCATAAACTGGAACCGTTGTCTTTTCTGATATGGAGTTGTATGCATGGCATGTGCAGCCTGGAAATAGGTTCCCGTACGAAAAACGTGAATATTAAAAACCCTGAAAACATAGTAGCAGATGCGTACGATGAGTTTTTAAAAATCATAATTAAGCTGTAATTTTTTTTGCTTTCGTATTGAACATTGTTCATTAAACATATATGGTTCACTAAAATAAAAATCATGAAAAAATTTCTCACATTTCTTTTACTGTTATTATGCGTTGGAAGCGCTTATGCACAAATACACCTGGAGCAGTATATCCGCACGGGTCTCAGCAGTAATGAAACAATCCGGCAGCAGCAATTTTTACTGGATAAAAGCCTGTGGGCTTTGAAGGAAGCCAAATCATTATTCTTGCCCCATGTTGAGCTTAATGGAACCTATACCCTTGCAGGCGGCGGACGCACCGTGGATATTCCGGCGGGAGATTTAATGAACCCCGTTTACAAAACGCTTAACCAATTGACAGGCACCAATAATTTTCCGCAAGTACAAAACCAAAGTGTACTGCTGAACCCCAATAATTTTTATGATGTAAAACTACATACAACTTATCCGGTCATAAATGCAGAAATAGCTTACAATAAAAAAATAAAGAAGCAGCAGTATGATTTGCAAAAGATAGAAGCAGACATCTACAAACGGGAGCTAGTAAAAGAAATCAAAGTTGCTTATTATAATTATTTACAGGCAACGACAGCCATCGGGATTTATGAAAATGCCCTTGCACTCGTAAAGGAAAATGAAAGAATAAACACTTCTCTTTTTAATAATCAAAAAGTAAACCGCACGGCAGTGGTAAGGAGCAATAATGAAGTAACAAAGATTACTGCGCAACTGAACACCGCCATGATAAACCGTGATAATGCCAGAGACTATTTTAATTTTTTAATCAACCAACCGCTGACCAATTCCATACTTATTGATTCAATAACTAATATTCCTGACCCACATGTTGGAGATGATACTGCTGTAAATAAAAGAGAAGAATTATTAAAGTTAAATACGGCAGCCGCAATCAATAAGAACCTTATTGGTCTTGCAAACTCTTATAAAATACCAAAACTAAATTCCTTTCTTGATTTAGGGTCGCAGGCTTTTGATTTTAAAGTAAATGACAAATCGCCTTATTATTTCTTCGGTATTTCACTTGGCTGGGATATTTTTTCAGGGGGAAAAAATAAATATAAAGCAAAACAGGTGGAGGCGGATGCTAAAGTGATTGCATCGCAGACAAGCAATACCGAACAGCAACTGAGATTACAGGTTAGCATGGCTGCCAATTCATTCAACACCGCGCTTATAAATTACAATGCCGCTGTTTCACAGGTAGCTTCTTCTGAAAAATATTATAATGATGAATTGCGGCTGTACAAAGAAGGCATTGCACTGTACATAGAACTGCTGGATGCACAAAACCAACTCGTATCTGCCCAACTTCAGGCAAATATTTCACGCTACGACACATTCATAAAACAGGCAGAAATAGAACGCGCCAATGCCAGTTTCATCATTCAATAAATAAAAAATCAAACTATTATGAAAAAAATACAATTACTCGGCCTTGCTGCAACAATATTGGTTTTATTCTCTTGCAAGGAGAAAGAGAAGGCAAAAAATTCATTGGGAGAAGCAGATGTTATCCCTGTAAAGATTTCTTCTTTATCTGCGTTAGGATTACCTAAAAAAATAAGTGCTACAGGTCTCGTAAGCACAGAAAATGAAGCTAAATATTCTTTCAAAATAGGCGGCGTAATTAGCCGTGTTTTTGTAGAAGAAGGTCAGTTCTTCCGAAAAGGTCAGTTGCTCGCCACACTCAATTCAACAGAAATTGCTGCCGGAGTAACGCAAGCCAGTTTAAATGTTGACAAGGCGCAGCGTGACTATGAACGGGCGGTTAATCTTTACAAAGACAGTGTTTATACATTAGAGCAGTTGCAAAATACCAAGACCGCCTTAGATATTGCACAAAAGGCAAAAGAGGCTGTTGCCTTTAATGAACATTATTCAAAAATATATGCGGCATCTGATGGTTTTGTAAGTCAAAAAATCGCCAGCGAAGGAGAAGTAATCGGACCCGGCATGCCCGTGCTTGCTATTAACGAAACACAGAAAAATAATAACTACTTACTTAAAGTTGGCGTAACTGATCGGGAATGGGCAAGCATAAATCCCGGACAAACGGCAAAAGTAACACTGGATGGATATGCTGATAAAAAAATTGATGCTTATGTGTTTCGTAAGTCGCAGGCGGCAGATCCCACACTTGGCTCCTTTCAGATAGAATTGAAATTGAAATTAAACGACATCAAACCGGCGGTGGGAATGTTTGGCAAAGCGGAAATAGCTACCAATCAGGATGAAAATGTGAAGGTGATCCCATACGGTTCTCTGGTAGAAGCCGATGGCGATAAGGCATTCGTATTTATACCTGACGGAGCCAATAAGGTTAGAAAAATTCCAGTAACTATTTCAAGGGTTGACAATCAACAGGTTTATCTAAAAGATGGACTTGATGGAGTGGAAGAGATCGTGATCTCTAATAGTGCCTATCTCAACGAAAAATCTACAATAAAAATCATCCGTTAATACTAACAGATATGAAGATTACAAATTTTGCCGTTAAAAACTATCAGTTCACCCTCATTATATTCCTGCTGTTTGCTGTAGTTGGTGTGCTTACTTTGTTTACAATGCCCCGTTCGGAAGACCCAACTATACATCCACCGGAATATCTCATAACTGTCATATACCCTGGCACAAGTCCTAAAGACATGGAGGAGCAAGTAGTAAAGCCCATTGAAAATAAAATTTACGGGCTGGAAAACATTAATAAATTGCTTACCACAATTGAAGACGGTGTGGCGGCAATTCAGGTGAAATTCAAATATGGCGTTAATATAGATAATAAATACCAGGAGATTTCTACAGAAATAAACGCGTTAAAAAACAGTGAGCTTCCTAAGGATATTTATCTTATCAAAACAGAAAAGATTTCTTCTTCCGATGTAAAAATTTTACAGGTTGCATTGGTTTCGGATAATGCCTCCGATAAATTGTTGAGAGATGAAGCCGACATACTAAAAACACGCCTGGAGAAAATAACAGACCTTAAAGAAGTCAAATATTCCGGAATGCCGGAACAGGAAATCCGTGTTGATGTGCAATTGGACAAACTGGCGCAACTGAAAATTCCGCTCAACGTAGTTGCAGGCAGTTTACAAAGTGAAGCGGCAGACATTCCTGGTGGAAGCATCAACCTGGATAGCAAGGTTTTTAATGTGAAGACCAGCGGCAAGCTTAAGAACGTTGAGGATGTTGCCAATACCGTCATCTACAATGCCAACGGAAAAATTATTTATTTGAAAGATGTGGCTGAAGTAAGTTATAGAAACGAAATGGTCAACCACATTACACGTGTAAACGGGCATCATTGTGTACTGGTTACGGCAGCAATGAAAGATGGTGTTAATATAACGCAAGTGCAGGGGGAATTTTATCCGGTATTGGATGAATTTTCTAAAGTATTGCCTGGTAACATCCAACTCGTGAAAACTTTTGACCAGGCAACTATGGTCTCACAACGTTTGGGACATCTCGGATTTGATTTTGGTTTAGCAATTCTTTTAGTAGTCATTACCTTATTGCCTTTAGGATTTAGAGCATCACTCATTGTTATGATCTCTATTCCACTTTCTTTAGCATTAGGGCTTATA
>Ga0163162_10002538_pt1 | contig 17279 bp, 20 predicted proteins | sample S55metaG_FD_115310 | JGI IMG/M metagenome (GOLD analysis project Ga0163162, IMG submission 115310) | Switchgrass rhizosphere microbial communities from Kellogg Biological Station, Michigan, USA - S5-5 metaG | ecosystem: Host-associated > Plants > Roots > Rhizosphere > Soil | place: USA...
GCGGCTACGATATCCTGCTGGTGGCAAGGTCTTCTGATCTGCTGGAACAGGTCGCCGGTGAAATCCACTCCACTACAAAAAGAAATTGCCGATGGCTTGCCGTCGATCTTGCCCGGAATGACGCCGCGGAAACGGTTTTTGAATGGTGTAAAATAAATCAGTTTGCGGTATCTGTTCTGGTGAATAACGCAGGTTATGGCCTCAGTGGAAGTTTTGAAAAATATTCGGCCCGGGAACATGCTGAGATGTTGCAGGTAAATATGGTCACGCTGACTAAATTAACCAGTTTGTTTCTTCCCGGCATGCACAATCAGACCGCCGGTTATATTCTCAATATCGGTAGCACCTCCGCTTACCAGGCACTGCCCTATCTTTCCGCATATGCAGCTTCCAAAGCCTATGTATTGACCTTTAGCCGCGGACTTTATCAGGAACTCCGGAAGACCAATATTTCTGTAACCTGCATCTGTCCGGGTCCGACGGATACAAATTTTGTTAACCGCGCAAATGTTGGCGCTAAGGCACTCAAGGCTGCTGAAAAATTTAATATGTCACCCCGGGCAGTAGCTGAAATCGCTGTTGACAGTTTGTTTAACCGCCGGCCGGAAGTGATTACAGGCGGAATGAATAAACTCAGTGCTTTTTTTGCCTGGTTACTTCCAAAATCGCTGGTAGAAAATGTTGCAAAAAAATTATACGACTGAGCTGTATAAAATTCCGGGATTACAAAACTGGAAATATTCAAATGCCGGATGCCGGCAATTCTTCATGCTGTTTTTTTGCTTACAATTCTTTCTGCATTCTCTTGCACAGCACTCCATACCACCCATTCGCACCGGTGCAGAACAGACGGATAAATATTTTCCTGCGCTGCGGGGAAAAAAGGTTGCAGTAGTTGCCAATCAAACCTCACAAATCGCGGGCATTCCACTTGTAGACAGTCTGCTGCACGCGGGGATACGTGTCGTCAAAGTATTCGGACCTGAACACGGCTTCAGGGGCAATGCCAGCAACGGTGCTTTGGTGGCCGACAGTTTCGATCCGCAAACCGGCATTCCCGTCATTTCACTATATGGTAAAAAATCAATGCCTTCGCGCGAAGACCTTCAGGACGTTGACATCGTCTTGTTTGATATACAGGACGTCGGAGCCCGGTTCTTCACGTATATCATCACACTGCAGCGCGTCATGCAGTCCTGCGCAGATTTTCATAAACCGTTGATGATTCTTGACCGGCCGAATCCCAATGGATATTATGTGGATGGACCGGTACTCGAAGATTCACTTCGTTCCGGTGTAGGACTTCAGCCGATCCCAATTGTTCACGGAATGACAATGGGTGAAATGGCGAAAATGATTAATGGAGAAGGGCTGTTGCTGAATAAACTGACCTGTGATTTACAGATTATCCGTTTGTCCAATTATACTCATCAGTCGGTCTATATTTTACCTGTAGCTCCTTCTCCCAATCTCAATACAGCCCAGTCAATCCAGCTTTATCCAAGTATATGTTTGTTTGAAGGAACGGTGATTAGTTTGGGAAGGGGTACCCGCAAACCATTTACAGTGCTTGGCGCACCCGCACTGGAGGGGAAGTATAAATTCAGTTTCAGGCCCGAATCCATCCCCGGCATGAGTGAGCATCCCCTTTATCAGGATTCACTTTGTTTCGGAATCGATCTCGGAGATTATAATCTGGAAATCCTTCGCCGCAAAAAACAAATCAACCTGCAGTGGTTAATAGAATGTTATCAGGTCTATCCCCAAAAAGAGGTATTCTTTGATGCCTCCCGCAGTAAACAGATCGGTAATTTTGATAAACTCGCAGGTACCTCTATGCTTCGCAAACAGATCATTGCCGGTTTGCCCGAACAGACTATCCGCAATAGCTGGGAACCAGCCCTGTCTAAGTTTAAAAATAAAAGAAAGAAATATCTTCTCTATACGGACTAGAAAGCAATCCGACAATTGAATGCTGCAGTTGGTCAATTTTTTGCATTACTCATTTCGAAAGTATTGGGCTTGGATTGTCAGGCCTTACACCCGTCCTCAGTTTATTGTCTTAAATTTAAAATCTTAAACTAATCAGTTATGGCAAATCAAGATTTATCCAGACGCGCATTTATTCATACTGCCGGAAAAGCAGGTATGGTAGCCGGGCTCACAGGGTCTGTGCTGACTTCTTTTGCAAATACGAATGCCGGCGATCTTCCTTTTACGCCGCCTGATCCTGTTCCCTATTCGCAACGCCCCCTGCCCTATGCCTATACAGCACTGGAACCATCCATTGATGCGCTAACCATGGAAATACATTATACCAAGCATGCAGCTGCTTATGCAAAAAATCTAGCGGAAGCCGTAGCAGCAGAAAAAGTGGATACATCAAGTGTTTCCCTGGAAGATCTCCTTTCTTCCATTTCAAAATATTCAACAAAAATGAGAAATAATGCAGGTGGTCATTATAATCATTCAATATTTTGGGAAATGATGAATGCTCCCGGCAAAACAGCGGCTCCGTCTTCTGCACTGATGACCGGCATCCAAAGAGATTTCGGATCCATGGACGGACTGAAAACAAAATTCAATGACGCAGCTAAAAATAGATTTGGTAGCGGATGGGCCTGGGTGATTGTAAAAAAAGATGGTAAGCTGGATGTCATCTCCACAGCCAACCAGGATAATCCATTAATGGATATCAGCGATGTGAAAGGACAGCCCCTGTTTGGTTTAGATGTGTGGGAACATGCTTATTACCTGAAATACCAAAACAAGCGACCGGATTACATCACAGCCTGGTGGTCTGTTATTAACTGGGACTATATCAATACCCGTTATAGTAAAATAGGATAAGCTGATAAGCGTTGAACCAATTTAATTATAGATTGTTCCAGTTCACAAACTTTCAAGATACATGACTAAAACAAGAGCTTATGCAGCGCAGGATGCGCAAGGCACCCTTGGTCCCTGGAATTTTGAACGCCGGAGTGTCGGGCCAAAAGATGTGCAAATCGAAATTTTATATTGTGGTGTTTGTCATTCGGACCTGCATCAGGTCAGGAATGAGTGGGGCGGATCCATCTACCCAATGGTTCCCGGTCATGAAATTGTAGGCAGAATTACAAGGGTTGGTCAGGATGTAAAAAAATTTAATGTCGGTGAACTGGCAGGTGTCGGTTGCCTGGTGGATTCATGTAAAACCTGCGAAAATTGTAAGGAGGGTTTGGAACAATATTGCCTGAATGGGAACTCACCCACATATAATGGCAGGGAACAGGATAAGAAAACCCCGACGTATGGCGGGTATTCAAAAATGATTGTAACGAATGAAGATTTTGTATTGCATATTTCAGATAAACTCCCGCTTCAAAACGTAGCACCCCTGCTCTGTGCAGGTATAACAACATATTCTCCGCTGAGATACTGGAAGGTGGGAAAAGGACATAAACTGGCCGTACTCGGTCTCGGAGGCCTCGGACATATGGCGGTGAAATTTGGTGTCTCATTTGGCGCAGAAGTAACCATGCTCAGTAGTTCTCCTTCAAAAAAAGCGGATGCACAAAAACTGGGCGCACATCATTTCGTACTCACTAAGGATCCTGATCAGTTAAAGCAGGTGAAAGGTTCTTTTGATTATATTATTGATACCGTATCGGCTCCCCACGATTATAATCAATACCTGGGTTTGTTAAGAACAAATGGGATACATATCTGTGTGGGTGCTCCTCCAACTCCTGCACAGGTTCACGCATTCAGTTTGATCGGGGGAAGAAAAAGTATCGGCGGCTCACTGATTGGTGGTTTGCCGGAAACCCAGGAGATGCTGGATTACTGTGCTCAACATCAAATCGTTTCGGATGTTGAAATGATAAATATCCAGGATATTCACAGTGCCTATGACCGGATGCTGAAGGGAGATGTGAAATACAGGTTTGTTATTGATCTGGCATCGCTATAATCCTTTCCTGACGCGTATTCAAGTTAAAAAAACTGAATTTTAGGACGCCTGTATCCTGCAGGTACTGGTTAAATCGCTGGTCATATTCATATGCATGATTAGTCCCTGTTTTGCGATTCGCATTTTAATAAGATAGTTGAGTTTATATAAAGTGGGATACTGGTTTTTTAGATCGTATTCCATCAGGCCGTTGCCAGATCCAAAACCGTCAACCGGCAAATCTTTCAGTTCCATATTAAGATTGAATTTAACAGACACATCAAACAGGGCCATGGTTCCACGGACAGATTTCAGGTGATATATCGTTACATAATCCATTTTCATATCAACGCCGGCTATCGGAATACTCATGGGCGTGTGTAAAGTATCTGATTCACCTGGTTTCAAACTTTTATCCGGCAAATTGATTTGTGACATCGAGGAAATCAGTTTCAGCATCTGAATCTTCTGTGAAGCATCCAGGTTGATCCCTGTAATCGAATCATAAACCGGTAATTCATTCAGCCTCGCAGTTCCGATAAATTTTGTATCCGGAGTCAGGAGTTTTGAAATCTTCTCGTCTGAAGCCAGTATGGAAGTTACCACTGGCATCTTGCCCGTCTGACTATTGAGGGAACCTGATTTTATCAATGATTCCATCCGGGTTTCCTGCTCCTGAATGGTTGGATTTTTCATGCCGTTCGCTTCCATTTTGGAAATCATTTCCGCATTGCTGCTGTCCAGGTTCAGTTCAATCTTTATTTTTTGAATAACCGTATTATCATAATTGATATTTGGCAGAATGCCCATTGTAAAATGAACAGCCTGCTGACAATAAGCCGTCATGAAAAAAAAGAGCCCGGAAAAACACGCAATAATTATTTTCATCTGAACTTTTTCAATTAATAAACGGTAATAAAAACCGGCTGCAAAGTTATTTTAATTCAGCTGATGCGGTCAGGTTTGTTTGGTGATCGCTTTTTCTATACTCTTGTCCGGAATAAGCCAGCGTATGGAGACGATGCAAAAAAGAATAGCCGAAAACAGGGTGTTATAATAAGCCAGGGCAATAGCCAGACAGTAACAAAAAACCGAAAAAATACCTTTTCTTCTCACATTGGCAAAGGCTTCCACCAGTTTGGGATCATTTTTTGTTATCCGTTCAACACAAATCTGAAGTATGGTAAAAGAAATTCCGCAAATCAACAGCAGGATGGCATATAGTATTACGGTGTTTTGCGCATAATGATTTTCACCCATCCATCCGGTGGCAAAGGGGATCAGGGATAACCAGAACAACAGGTTCAGATTGGACCAGATAATGCCCGCATTCACGTGGCTAATTGTGCTGATCATGTGATGGTGGTTACCCCAGTAAATTCCAAGATAAACAAAGCTCATCAGATAACTTGAAAACACCGGCAGCTGCTCCGTAAGGGCCGACCAGCTGGTGTTATGCGGCGTTTTAATTTCCAATACCATAATCGTGATAATGATGGCCATCACACCGTCGCTGAATGCCTCCAGTCTTGATTTATGCATACAGATTGCCAGGTATTTGAACTAAGATAATAAAAACCTCCAATAACCCGAGTCACTTCCGGCGAACTTGAAAAATGAACCTACATTTGAAAATAATAAAATGAATATTATGCTTGAACCCTCCATGGTAACAACGAGTATTTCTCTGGAAGGATATCAGATCGTACAAAATTTTGGAGTTGTAAGAGGGATCACTGTGAGGTCCAGAAGTATTTTGGGAAGCATGGCCGGTGGCCTGCAAACGATTTTCGGAGGCAGGATATCCATCTATGTATCACTTTGCGAACAAACCCGGGAAGAGGCATTTCAACACATGCTGCAGCATGCGGATGAAATGGGCGCCAATGCAATTATCAATATGCGTTATGATGCCAATGAAGTAATGAATGGTGTTACCGAGGTATTGGCTTACGGGACGGCCGTCCGCGTGGAAAGAAAACAATAATAATTCCGCAGTGTTATATTTCCTGCTCCAGAATGGTCGGATGAAACTGTACTACGGCTTCCTGTATCCAGGGAGGAAGGTTTTTTTCCTGAACAGTCCAGGTATTGTCTTCTAATAGCATATTGATATAATACCGGTTTCCACGGTCATCACTCACATCCACGTGATATACGGGACCGGCGATTCCATTACTTTTTCTGAAATTGAACTCTCTTAAGCGTCCTTCTGCTTTGATCAATTTCGAAAACTGCACATTTTTCAAGACTGCCATACGCAAATGTAATTGTTCCTGAATAATTTTTTAGGTTTAAAACCGGTTTAGCACTAAGTTTTTACACTTAGATGACTGCCGGATCAAATGAGTTATTAACATTTAGTTTATAAATCGATAGTTCTACCCTTTTACTTTCAAAAAGAATTTTCGCAACTTTGAGAAAACCCTTTGCATGTCACTAAAAATGCATGATCTCAGTCGTGAGCAGGTAGAAAAACTGATACTTGAACATGAAATGCGGCCTGCCTTTAATGGTCAGAACCCCTATATCGCGAGTGGGCCCGGCCACGAGATCCTGGTTTGCGCTATGCCCAATGGACTATACCAGGTTGAATTGCTCGATAAGATACTAGTGGAGGAATCCCTGCAAAAAACCATTAAGGCATTTAAGGAATACGCGGCAGCCGGTAAATCTTAGCTGTAAGTTTATTAGTTAAGTGATTGATCCTTCCGACCCGGTATCTGCAAACTGCACTTCCGGTTGAATTCTCTTTAGCCGGATAGTTTTATCCTCTTCCCCCAATAATATTCCCCAGGGCTTCAGGCTTTCTACCCGGTCAAAAATAATTTTAAGTACGGCTATAACAGGAATGGATAAAAACATTCCGGATACACCCCAGATCATTTCCCCCAAAACAACACCCAGAACAGTTATCAGCGGATTAATTTTAACCTTGGATCCGACGATGACGGGTAACAATATATTGCTGTCCACCAGGTGCATCACAACCAGGGTAATCACTACCACCAATATTTTTCCAGCTGCGGCAGCAGTAGCAAATGTTATCAGCACACTGATCAGTGTGGCAGTAAAAATGCCGATATAAGGTATAATATTAAAAAGCCCGGTGATCAGACCGAGCAGGATAGCGTATTTGATTCCCAGCGCCCAAAGGGTAACACAAACCACCACCGACACAATACACATTTCGATAAATAAGCCGATAATATATTTTCTCAGAATTTGCTGCACCTGTTCAATGATTTCATGCACAACCAGGGAGTTTTTTTCCAGGAAAACCGAAACGAGAAAATGCATGATCAGGCTCCGGTAGGTGAGAAAAAAAAGTGTGTAAATAAACGTGAAAACCAGGAAAAGAAGTATAGATGAAAGAGAAACAATGGTGACGCCTACTACGGCCGTTCCCGAAGCCAGGACATTACTGGTTGCCGATCTTAGAAAGTTCAGTTGTTTGGAGGCATTAATATGAAATTTCACCGCGACCCAGTGCCGCAAACTAGAGAGGGAGCTTTCCAGTTGCATTTTAAACTGTGGCCAGTCATCCGCCAGGTCACCCAGTTGGACGGCTACCAGATAAACGATTGCACCAATTATAGCAACCAGCAACAGGACGGAAAGTATAGCAGCCAGACCGCGCCGGAAGCGAAGTTTTTTTTCCAGAAAGGAAGCCAGGGGTAATAAAAGAATTGAAAATAAACAGGAGAAGATCAGCGGGCTCAAAATTTCTTTACCCTGTACAACCAGGTACCCAATAACCACCAGGCTGACTAACACAGCCGCCAGTTTGTGGTAAAAAGGAAAAGACTTCAACGGAAATGACATTTTTAAGTTTTAGTTTTATACCGGTTGAATTCGGGCATGATTTTTAGAACGATTATCTTCAATTAACTATTGTTGAACTAAATTTTTCAGGATAGACATTGCATGAAAACCAAAAAAATTCTGATAGCCGGTGCTATCACCCTCACAGCCCTTCTGATTATACATATAGTTAAAAGAAAGAAAGCAGAAAAAAAGAGGCTTTCTGTGGTAGCCGAAGAAGGCTATGAAACAGCAGAGGACATCCTTTTTCCCAAAAGAAAGTTCCTTCGCCTGGGTTGAGCCCGGTTCCTTATACAAGCCCATATAATATTACCAATCAATATGTTATAGACGTTACCCGGGATTTAATCCAGTGTACCCCGAATTTGCTTAAATATACAACAGTCATAGTTGGCCAGACGGCCCTTATGGATTTTATTTTAACCAAACCAATCGTTACAGTTTTTACTCAGGTAACGGAAAATCAAGCCCTGTCTCCATTTCCTTCATCAAATCAAAGAAAAAACAGTGTTTATACTTTTTTGTATAAACGGTTTCGTAAATTTGCCATATGAAGACAGATCTCATTCAATCTAAATCCCGGGAAGCTGAGGATGAACTGAGTACGATTGAAAAAACGGTATTCAGTGACTATAAATATGGGTTTGTAACGAAAATAGATGCCGATGAAGCGGCAAAGGGTCTGAATGAGGATATTATCCGGTTTATCTCAGCCCGTAAAAAAGAACCCCTGTGGATGCTTGAATGGCGTTTAAAAGCGTACCGGCATTGGCTGACGATGAAAACCCCTGAATGGGCCAATATTAAATACCCGCCTATCAATTACCAGGATATTATTTATTATTCTGCCCCCAAACAAAAGATTAACCCGAAAAACCTGGATGAAATTGATCCGGAGCTGATCCGTACATTCGAAAAACTGGGTATTTCTCTGGAAGAACAAAAAAGACTTACCGGTGTTGCGGTGGATGCAGTGATCGACAGTGTTTCCATCGGCACTTCTTTCAAGGGACAACTGGCCGAGCTGGGTATCATCTTTTGCTCTATGAGTGAAGCTATCCAGGAGCACCCCGAATTGATTCGCGAATACATCGGATCAGTTGTTCCGATTACCGATAATTATTTTTCTGCCCTGAACGCAGCCGTGTTCAGTGACGGATCATTCTGTTATATTCCGAAAGGTGTTCGCTGTCCTATGGAACTTTCAACTTATTTCAGAATCAACGCTGAAAATACCGGACAGTTTGAAAGGACCCTGATTGTCGCAGAAGCCGGCAGTTATGTGAGCTACCTGGAAGGTTGTACCGCCCCTATGCGGGATGAAAATCAATTACACGCTGCAGTGGTGGAACTGGTTGCCCTTGAAAATGCCGAAATAAAATATTCCACCGTTCAGAACTGGTATCCTGGTGACAAACAGGGCCGCGGCGGCGTTTATAATTTCGTAACTAAAAGAGGTATTTGCAAAGGGAATCATTCAAAAATATCCTGGACCCAGGTAGAAACAGGTTCAGCCATTACCTGGAAATACCCCAGTGTTATTTTAAAAGGAGACCATTCAACCGGTGAATTCTACTCCGTCGCCGTTACGAATAATTACCAGCAGGCTGATACGGGTACGAAAATGATGCACCTTGGGAAAAACACCCGAAGCCGTATCGTTTCCAAGGGAATTTCAGCCGGATTCAGTAATAACAGCTATCGCGGACTGGTACATGTGAGTAAGAATGCATCCAACGCCAGAAATTTTTCCCAGTGCGATTCATTGTTACTCGGGGATAAATGCGGTGCCCATACTTTCCCTTATATAGAAGTAAAGAACAATACCGCGATTGTTGAACATGAAGCCACCACTTCCAAAATTGGGGAAGACCAGATTTTTTATTGCAACCAGCGCGGGATAGATACTGAAACTGCAGTGGCCCTTATCATTAACGGCTTTGCCAAGGAAGTCATGAACCAGCTTCCCATGGAATTCGCAGTGGAAGCACAGAAACTGCTGGCGATTAGTCTGGAAGGAAGCGTGGGATAGTATGGAAGCTGCCAACTGCCAACTGTTAACTGCCAACTGAATAAAAAGAGATCTAAAAAATTATAAAGTACGAATATGTTGACGATTCAGAATTTGCATGCAGGTATTGAAGGAAAAAAAATCTTGAATGGTATAAACCTGGATATCAAAGCCGGAGAAGTGCATGCTATCATGGGACCCAACGGATCGGGGAAAAGTACCCTGGCATCTGTTCTGGCCGGCCGCAGTGACTACGAAGTTTTGGAAGGTTCCGTGGAATTTCTCGGCAGGGACCTGCTGGATCTGTCTCCCGAACAAAGGGCTGCCGAAGGTTTGTTTCTGGCGTTTCAGTATCCGGTGGAAATTCCGGGACTCAACACGGTTAATTTTATTAAGACAGCCGTCAATGAAGTGCGTAAATACCGTGGTGAAGCGCCTATGGATGCCGTTGCATTTCTAAAAAGAATGAAGGAAAAAATGGCCCTGGTGAATATTGAACAAAGTCTCCTGAGCCGTTCGCTGAATGAAGGTTTTTCCGGTGGTGAAAAAAAGCGCAACGAAATTTTCCAGATGGCCATGCTGGAGCCCCGCCTCGCAATCCTGGACGAGACCGATTCGGGTCTCGACATTGATGCTATCCGGATTGTTTCTAATGGAGTGAACAAACTTAGAAATAAAGATAACGCCGTATTGGTCGTTACCCATTATCAGCGCCTGCTTGATTATATCGTTCCTGATTTTGTGCATGTTCTGTACAATGGCCGGATTGTAAAATCAGGCACCAAGGAACTTGCCCACGAACTGGAAGAAAGAGGGTATGATTTTATAAAAAATGAAAATTCCGTAGAAGCTGTATAACCAGCACTCAAAACATATCATGAATACGATAGCATATTTTAAGGAAAGGTTTGACCAGCTTCAGCCCAATGATGATCATGGAGGACTCGATAAACTCAGGGAACAGGCTTTTCAGGCATTTTCCAATATGGGTATTCCGGGTTCAAAACATGAAGAATGGAAGTACACCCGGGTAGCCGGCTTATTCAATAAGGAATTTCAACTCCCCGCTGATCCGTTGACAGGTTCTATTTCGACAGAGGACCTGAACAAACTTCGCTTACCCGGACATGAACTGGCCAGCGAGATCGTGTTTGTAAATGGATTTTATTCTTTTTCTCTTTCGCGGATACGTTCAACAGGAATTCAGGTTCTGGCTCTCGAAGAAGCAGCGAATAACGGTTACCGGGAATTTGTTGCCCAGTGGCTCGGCGACAGCAGCCATTATCAGAAGGACGGCATCAATGCATTGAATACGGCCTTCGTTCACGGTGCTGTTTTTATTAATGTCGACAAAGGTGCCCGGATAGAGCACCCCCTGTATATTTATCATATTACGGATGCCCGCTCGGTAAATATTTTATCCCAGCCGAGAAGTCTGATGTCTGTGAATGAAGGGGCACAATTGCAGGTGGTGGAGAACTATACAACCCTCGGATCAAATGAAAGTTTTACAAACCAGGTTATGGAGATCATTGTAGAAAATGAAGCCAGACTGGAATATTATAAGATTCAAAACGACGGGACCAATACAAACCAGGTTAGTACTACCCATATCCGGCAGATCGGAAAAAGTTTCACCCACACCGTAACCATTTCCTTAAATGGTGGCCTGGTACGCAACAATCTCAATGTGGTACTGGATGCAAAAAATTGTGAGGCGCATTTATACGGCCTGTATTTTCAAACCGGTCAAAGTCATCTGGATAACCATACCATTGTAGACAATATGAAACCGAATTGTCTGAGCAATGAATTATATAAAGGGATACTGAACGGCCACTCAACCGGCGTATTCAATGGGAAAATATTTGTTCGCCAGCCAGCGCAAAAAACCAATGCGTATCAAAGCAATAAAAATATTCTGTTGTCAGATTCCTGTAGTGTGAATACGAAACCGCAGTTGGAAATATTTGCGGATGATGTAAAATGCACTCATGGATGTACTGTCGGAAGGCTCAACGAAGAGGGCTTGTTTTATTTACAGTCCAGGGGCATTTCAGAAAAGACTGCCCGGAATCTGTTGCTTAGTGCCTATTCCTCCGACATTCTTGAACAGGTAAAACCCTTCGCCCTGCGTGGATACATTGAAAAACTCATCAGTCAACGTTTGGAAAAAGATTTATCATGAATGTTTCGCTCTCCATACCTAAAACACTGGATATTGCTGCCATCCGGCAGGAGTTTCCCGTATTAAACCGCGAGGTAAAAGAAAGGCCACTGATTTACTTTGATAATGCTGCTACTTCCCAGAAACCCCAGGCAGTAATCGATGCGCTGGTTCAGTATTATTCAAATTACAATGCCAATATACACCGCGGGATTCACACGCTGGCGGAAGAAGCAACCGCTGCCTACGAAGAAACAAGGGATACGGTAAAATCATTCATCGGTGCCCGTTCCAGGGAAGAAATTATTTTTACCCGGGGAACTACAGAAAGTATAAACCTGGTTGCTTATTCCTGGGGAAGAAAAAATATTCAGGCCGGAGATGAAATCATCATCAGCAATATGGAACATCATTCCAATATTGTTCCCTGGCAACTTTTATGTGAAGAGAAAAATGCTGTCCTGAAAATAATTCCTGTTAATGATGAAGGCGAATTATTACAGGACGAATATGAAAAATTACTGAATTCTAAAACCAGACTGGTATCTGTCGTTCATGCATCCAATGCGCTGGGAACAGTAAACCCGGTGAAACAAATGATCGCCCGTGCCCATGCAGTCGGTGCTTTGTTTATGGTAGATGGCGCCCAGTCGGCGGTTCATCTGGATATCGACGTTCAGGATCTGGATTGCGATTTTTTTGCGTTATCTGCCCACAAACTTTATGGTCCGACCGGTGTAGGCGTATTATTTGGCAGGAAGGAATTACTGGAAGCCATGCCTCCGTTTATGGGTGGTGGTGAAATGATAAAAGAAGTTACCCTGCAGAAAACAACTTTTAATGACCTGCCTTATAAATTTGAAGCGGGAACACCCAATATTGCCGATGTGATTGCTTTCAAAGCAGCGATTCAGTTTGTATTATCACTGGGCAGAGAAAAAATCCGCAGGCATGAACAGGACCTGATGGATTATGCGACGACGGAGCTCGAAAAAATCCCCGGTCTCCGGATTATCGGCAAGGCAAAGGAAAAAGTGAGTGTGATATCATTTGTCCTGGAAAATGCACATCCGCAGGATATCGGCATATTGCTCGATAACCGCGGGATTGCAGTGAGAACCGGTCACCATTGTGCCCAGCCCCTGATGGATCGTTATCGTATTCCCGGTACGGCAAGGGCGTCCTTCGCGGTATACAATATGAGATATGAAGTTGATGAACTGGTGAAGGGATTACAACGGGTGGTTAAAATACTGGCATAATGAATCCGGACCTGAGTATAGCGGAAACAGAAAAAGAGATCATTGAGGAGTTTGCATTGTTTGATTCCTGGGATGATAAATACGAATATATCATAGACCTGGGTAAGAGACTGCCTCCGCTGGATGCGAAATATAAAAAAGACGAAAACCGGGTCAGGGGCTGCCAGTCGACAGTTTGGCTGGTTGCTGATTTCAGGGATGGGAAATTATTTTACGAGGCAGAAAGTGATGCCATGATTGTAAAAGGGTTGATCAGCATGTTGATCAGGGTTTTATCGGGAAGAACGCCGGATGAAATTATAGAGGCAAAACTGGATTTTATCCGCGAGATCGGCATGACAACCCATCTGGCCCAGACCCGCTCGAACGGTTTACTGAGTATGGTTAAGCAAATGAAACATTATGCACTGGCATATAAAATAAAAGATCCCGTTCCTTCAAAAAATTAGGATATGGAAGATTTGAAAGAAAAAGTAATTGAGAAGTTACAAACGATTTTTGATCCGGAAATTCCGGTGAGCATATATGAGCTGGGATTGATCTACGAAATAAATATTCTGCCCATAAACAATGTTCAGATTGTTATGACGCTGACTGCACCCGGATGTCCCGCGGCTCAATCCCTGCCGGTGGAAGTAGATCAGAAATTAAGGGAAATTGAAGGCGTTAACGATGTTCACGTAGCCGTCACCTGGACGCCAGCCTGGGATAAAAGCAGGATGTCGGAAGTAGCGCAACTGGAATTAGGCTGGTTATAACAGGTCGAAGCCTGGACATGCAGAATTCGAAATGACGATTTTGTTGCTTATATGAAATTTATATTATGAAAATTACTGCACAGGAAGAATTTGGTTTACGGGTCCTCATCCGGATCGCGGGATGCGAAACGGAAGATGGTATGAGTATTCCACAACTCAGCAAAGCCGAGGGCCTGAGCAGTCACTATGTTGCCAAGCTTACCAGGACCCTTCGCATGGCCGGTTTCATTAACAGTACACCCGGACTTAAGGGCGGATACGTACTGGCAAAACCTTCGAAAGAAATTAAAATAAAATATGTGCTGCAGGCGCTCGGCGGCGTTTTATATGATAAGGATTTTTGCGGCCAGCATACCGGTACGGTAAACCTCTGCACCAATTCAGTCGATTGTTCGGCCCGCTCCCTCTGGCAGATGATTCAGTATACAGTTGATCAACTGCTCGACAAGATCACGCTTTACGACATGGCGAATTCCAGGAAAAATGAATCCACACAATTTCTCCGGCAGATTCTGGAAGAAACGCCCAAACTGGTGCAACACTAAAGAATACATATCTGATTGTAACAGACTAAAAAAATTCTGCCTTTACATGCCTGTATTGGTGGATTTTTATATTGAATAAGTAATATGCATCATGCCTTTAAAATTCAATCGTGTCTGGCCCTCAGCAAAACTCTGTGATACCGGAAACTGACCATTCAGCCCCAATCCCAGTTTTTTGAAATTAAATTCTATACCCGCTATTACGGTTTTAACGTTACTCCCTGTGTATCTGACTTTCGTATTTTGAAAACTGTTCGTGGCAATATTTTCATAGCCGAAACCCAGGTTGGGAGCAATGGAAGACTTTTTGAACGGAATCTGGTAATAAACTATCAGGTTTGCATTTAGCTTGTTTCCATACTTGTAATCTTCCTGGTTGATGGTATTGATTTTATAATTAACCGATGCATTAATTCCCGCATTTCCAATGCTGAGGGTGTAGAGTCCGCTCAATAAAAAATCCACACTACCCGTTCCTATCTGTGCATTTATATCTGCAATGGTTGTGGTTGAGTCCATCGGGTCGGCATTAAATGGACCTGTGGGTAGTTTGATCCCTCCTCCCAGCCACAGTTGCTGGTCAATAACGTCCTGGCCGCTGGTCGCACCGACATTGTGAAAAACCTGGTACTGGCCCAATACGGTGATATCGCCCAAACCCTTTGGTGTTGTCGTGCCATCATCGTCTACCTGCTTGTTAAAGTAATACGGAATAAAAGCCATAACCTGGAATTTTTTGCCAACCCGCATACCACCCCAGAGCTCAATGGAATTGTAGTAATTGGTGGCAAACTGGCTGGGATCATCCACCAGTTGGGAATGATATTGAGCGTAGTGATACCGCAATCCTATAAAATGACTTTTAAAATCAGGAAGCAGACCCATATACAAATTTCCGCCGCCACAGCCACAAATCGGACAGGCAGAAGCGGTAAGATTAACAACGAATAATACAACAGATATAATAAATACCTTCTTCATATTTCAAATTGAAAAGTAAAAGATAAATCAGGCGATCGCCGGCCAGCTATGCCTGTTGATAACGCGACAATAAGAAGTTTAATAAAATACAGGTGTAATCAGTCCCGCGGAGGGTGAAAGAAGGAAACAGTATAATCCTGGGATTTATCGGCCAGATAATAACCGGTATTCCGGTGTATTAATACGGTGCCCAAAGCAGGTGAGTAAGATTGGGCATTCATAAATATCTGTAGTTCGGAAAAATATTTTTGTGCCTTTTCTGCAGGACATGATTGCGGGTTCTCTTCCTGGGTGAGTTTTTTTTTCAGATAGCATTTGCCCTGGCAACAGCTTTTTGGTTTACTCCGGTTAACGCAAAGCGTTTTTATGATAAGGTCTTTATTCCATTCATATTCCAGTATGACCAGCATCTTACTGAAAGTTTGCAGTCCGACGAGAAAAACAAACAGAATGGTTAGCGGGTATTTCATCCGCCGGCAAATCTAAATGAAGTCGGTTGACAGGCCAAATCTCATCCGGTTTTCTGATCTCCATTATTCATTGGATTCCAAATGTTCAGGCAGGGAAATATTCCGGCTGAAGGAATCAGCCTCCGGTTTTTGCCTGACGATTTGCAGGGGAATGATCCCGGACCAGATGGGCAATCCCTGATCCTCTTCCTCATCTATCGGCATACCCGTACGGATTTTTGCTGATGCTTCCGTTAGGGAAAAAGCGAGTGCCGTAGTTTTGTTTACCTCATTATCTTTTATCGGGCGAAGATAATCCCAGCTGTCCGGTATGATTTTATTCGTCAGCCATTCGAATGCAGCTTTTTTGTCAGCCAAATTTTCAACCTTTTCGGCAACTCCAAAAATAATTACTGAACGGTAATTGATAGAATGATGGAAAGCAGACTTTGCTACGACCAACGCATCCATCAGTGTTACGGATATGCACACCGGGATCCCTTTTTCAATTTCCCGGATAAAATGACTCCCTACTGACCCATGAACATAGATCTTATCTTCATATCTCACGAAGGCAGTGGGAATTGAAAAAGGGGTTCCATTGGAAACATAGCTGATCGTGCAAAAAAGCGCTTCATCCAGGATCCCGTAGATGGAATCCTTGTCAAAATGCGCTCTTTTTGCTAAGCGGCTTGGCACCAGGTGAGGAGGTATTGAAGACATAAAATGTTTTTTACAATGCGTTATCTTTAGCAAGCTAAAATAAATAAAAGCCAATGAAAAATACAAGACGCGCATTTTTGAAAAAAACAACCCTGGCTGCTTCCGGGACCTTAGTTGCCCATGCAGGATTCACTGCTTCCAGTTACAAACGGATCATCGGAGCTAACGACCGTGTCCGGGTGGGTGTGGTTGGTTTTTCAGACCGTCACAGGGCCAGTCATATGCCCTGCTTTATGGATCATTATAAGGAAATGAATTTCGATATTGTTGCTGTTTCAGATATCTGGAACCGGAGACGTGAAGAAGGTGTGGCCCAGTGGAAACAAAAAATGCAACATGATATAACCGGTTGCCGGAATAATGAAGAGTTATACGATAAAAAACTCGCGGACGCGGTGTTTATCAGTACGGCCGATTTCCAGCATGCACTGCATGCCATACAAGCTGTAGAAGGCGGTTGTGATGCTTATGTGGAAAAACCTTTTGCCGAGACGATGGAAGACAACCGGGCTGCCATGAAAGCAATAAAAGCTTCGGACAAAATTGTACAGATCGGTTCTCAAAGAAGAAGTGGAGCAAATTACCAGGCAGCGAATGAATTCATACGTTCAGGTAAATTCGGCA
>Ga0163162_10002543_pt1 | contig 17262 bp, 16 predicted proteins | sample S55metaG_FD_115310 | JGI IMG/M metagenome (GOLD analysis project Ga0163162, IMG submission 115310) | Switchgrass rhizosphere microbial communities from Kellogg Biological Station, Michigan, USA - S5-5 metaG | ecosystem: Host-associated > Plants > Roots > Rhizosphere > Soil | place: USA...
CGCCGGGTCTGGATCGACAGCGCAGCCGCGCCCCCCACGATGCGCCGGGAGCCAACCACGATGAGGGCGACACCCGATCGGCGAGTGGCCAGGCGAAGACGGAAGGCGGCGGCGAGAGAGAGTCGAGGCGGCGAGTCACCCACGTCGAGGGCGACCATGGCGAACCCCGGACACCGGGCCAGGAGATCGGCGGCTTTGAGCGCGGCCTGACGACGCCCTTCGCAACGCACCCAGAGCATTCGCTGTAACACCACACCCGCCGCGGCCGCCGACGTGGGATCGAACACGTGATCGGTGTCGATGAGCGCGACGGCGCCGCCGCGACGCGTGACCTCACGCAAGCAGCGCGTGAGCAGACTCGTGCGTCCCGACGACAGTGATCCAACGACTTCCGTGATCGCTCCCTGGCGGAGGAGCCGATCGAGCAGCATACAGATACACTATTCACGTGTTTAGCTATCCACAAGAGCGAGATGTAGGGGTCGGCAGTCCCGCCCGACCCCAAGATCCTGTGAGAACAGGGACTCACGGCCCAGCTGACGCCTGTCCCGCCGCTCCCGAAACTCCGTGGCCCCGCGATTGCATTTTTGCGCTCTGACACCCAATCCGAAATGAATGCATTCGAGAGGACACGAGATGACGAAGCAGATCGGATATGCGGTCGTCGGCCAAGGAGACATCGCGCAAGCGGTGCTTCCGGCCTTCGCACATGCCAGTGAGACGTCCCGGCTAGTCGCCGTCGTGGCTGGCGACCGGGCCCGCGCCCAGACCATCGCCCACGAGTACCGGGCCGCGGCCTACCACCACGACGAGTTCCGCCAATGCCTTCAGCGGGAGGACGTCAACGCGGTCTACCTCGCGTTGCCCAACTCGATGCATTGCGAGTACGCGGTGGAGGCGGCGCGAGCCGGCGTCCACGTGCTGTGCGACAAGCCCATGGCGGTCATGGCCGACGAATGCCGCCGGATGATCCGGACCGCCCAGAGCAACCGCATCAAGCTCATGGTCACGTACCGTCTGGGATTCCATCCCGCCCACGCCAAGGCGTTCGAGCTCGTCCGCAGCGGCGCCATCGGCGCGCCCAGGACGATCAGCTCGATCTACACCACCCGCATCGACGACGCCGACGATCCGCGGCTGCAGCGGCGCCTGGGCGGCGGCAGCGTCTACGATCTCGGCGTGTCGTGCATTCACGCCGCGCGCACGCTCTTCGACAGCGAGCCGGCGCAGGTCATGGCGATGACCGCACGCACGAGTCGGCGGCATGGCGGCGATGTGGACGACGGCGCGGTAGCCCTGATCCGGTTCCCCGACGAGCGCCTCGCGCATCTGCACACGAGCTTTAGCGAGGAGCCGACCGCCACGCTGCGCATCTCCGGCGAGGACGGCTCGATCCGGGTCACCGGCGCGTACCAGCACGACGTGGCCCCCGCGATCGAGATCCACCGGCACGGTGAGGTCGAGATGCTGTCCTTCGAGCCCACCGATCAGTTCGCGGCGGAGCTGGCGTATTTCTCGACCTGCGTCCTGCAAGATCGAGATCCGGAGCCGTCCGGGATACAGGGCTTGCAGGATGTCCGTCTGGTCGAGGCGATTTATCGGTCGGCTCGTGACGGCCGCCCGGTCACCCTGCCCCGTCTGGCACGATCGGAAGCGGGAGGTGCTTCCGCTCCCGACGTCCCCCCTACCATGATCGACCGCCGCCAGGCGGGCTGACCGTCTTCAGCCCGAGCACGGCGGCGGGGCGCGACGACCCACGGCAGCCGGAGACGGCCGGCGCACGAGGACTCCCCCATGCCGAGGCTAGCCCGAACCATTGCCGCCGTGGCCAGCGCGCTCCTGCTCGCCGGCGCGGCCGGCTGTGCCCGTCCCGTTCCCCATCTGGCGCTGCCCGACGTTCTGCTCGGCGAGCCATCCTTCTTCCCGACGCTCGAGGCCTATGCCGGCTCGCCGATCGTCGGCGGCAACGCCGTCGAGGTACTGCTGAACGGTGAGGAGATCTTCCCGGCTCTGGTGAACGCCATCCACTCGGCCCAGCTCACGATCAACTACGCCCAGTACTTCTACGAGGACGGTCCGGTGGCCCGCGACGTGGCGGAGGCGCTGGCCGAGCGGTGTCGCGCCGGTGTCGGGGTCAACGTGCTGCTCGACGGCTTCGGCACGCTCAGCATGCCGGCCGAGTACGTGGACCTCATGAAGAGCTCGGGCTGCCACGTCGTGCACTTCCGGCCGCTGGGCTCGCTGGCCGTCCGCAAGTACGCCAATCGCAACCATCGCAGGATTCTGGTGGTCGACGGACGCATCGGATTCACGGGCGGCTCCGGCGTGAGTCGCAAGTGGATGGGCAACGGGCGCCTGGAAGGCCACTGGCGCGACACGGACGTGAGAGTGGAAGGGCCGGTCGTCGAGTATCTGCAGGCCGCGTTCGCCGAGAACTGGCTGGAGGCCACCGGCATGGTGCTCGGTGGTGGCGGCTACTTCCCGGGACCGATCGAGCCGCGCGGCAAGATCTACGCGCAGGTGGCGCGCAGCTCGCCGGCCGGCGGAAGCTACGCGATGTACACCACCATGCTGCTGGCGCTGTCCTCGGCCCGGCGCTCCGTGTACATCACCAACCCCTACCTGATCCTCGACGACAAGATGCGCCAGACGCTGATCGACCTGGTGAAGCGGGGCGTGCGCGTGATCGTGCTGGTCCCCGGCGCCATCGATCACAACATCGTGCGGCAGGCCAGTCGGGCACAGTTCGGCGAGATGATCCGCGGCGGGATCGAGATCTACGAATACACGCCGGCCTTGCTCCACGCCAAGACCGTGGTGATCGACGGGGTGTGGGCCACGATCGGCAGCACCAACTTCGACAACCGCTCGTTCGCGGGCAACGACGAGCTCAACATGATCCTCTACGACCGCGGCGTCGCGCGAAAGCTCGAGCAGGTCTTCCTGGCGGACATCCAGGCCTCGCGACAGGTCACCTACAAGGACTGGAAGCATCGCGGGCTCTCCTCGAAGATGCTCGAGGTCCTGGCATTCCCGATACGGGATCTCTTGTAAGACCGGTGGGTGGTCGCGGCCCGGAGGGGCACCCGCCCCTCCGGGCTGGTTACGAGGAACGCCTAGAGTCGCGAGCGACCGGAGAAGGCCAGCCGGTAGATACCCAGCACCACGATTGCGCCTACCACGGCCATGATGAAGCCCGCCGCCTCGCCCTGATGGTAGAGGCCCATCACGCGGCCGAGCCAGCCGCCCAGCATGGCGCCAACGATGCCGAGGATGATCGTGAGGAAGATCCCGCCGGGGTCAGGACCCGGCATGATGAGCTTGGCGACGAGCCCGACCACCAAGCCGAAGACGATCCACAGGAGAATGTCCATCGCGCTTCACTCCTTTCAAGGGTGAACGTGGAGGCTGGTGCTTCCACACGGATGGATAGAGGGTGCACGCCCGGTGCCACGGGCCCAGATTGTAGAAGTTACTCCTTCCGCTCCTGCCAGGCGGCAAGGATGCGCGTCGCGCTGAGCGCGGTGAGCGCGACGAGGACCACGGTGAGAACGCTCGGGACAACGGCCTCTTCCCACGGCAGCGTGACCGCCGCCTTGAACACCTCGACCCCGAGGAAGTTGGCGACCACGAAGAACGCAATCCACAGCCATAGCTGCATCGATTCTGCTTCTCCTCTCGATGGGGCCGCAGAAACCCGCGCGAGCTTTCCGCACTGTACGACATTCGCCAGAACGCGCCAAGCCGCACGGTAGACCGACCTTGGCACGAGCTTCGCTTTGACGAGAGGCATGAGCCTATGTGCCTCGTGCGGACTGCAGCTTTCCGGAGACGCCGCGCTGTGCCCGCATCACCACTGCGTGTACGGCGACGACTGGGCAGTCGCGAATCGCATCATGTGCGACTTCTTTCACAGAAAGAAGATTCCACCGCGCCTGGCGCTGGTGGAACGCGACGACGACTTCTGGGCTCACGCCGCCGAGGCGGCGTGAGTGATGCGGAGCCGCGTGAGCGGCTCCGCGCTCCGGCCGTCGCGGCCTCGGGCGTGACGGGCGCGGCGGCGGTCGGCGCGTAGAACGACCGACTCAGCCGGCGCCCGCAGGAAGTCGAGGGCGAGCTCGATCAGGTGGTGGCGGATGATCGCCGTGTGAATCGGGGCTGCAGGTCGCGGGCCTCGAGCGCCGGCCCGGTCATCCGCCAAAAGGTACGCCGCGTAGTTCCCCCGGATTCCCACCGACCAGACAGACGCCCCGAGCGCCGAGTCCCCCGCACATTGGCTCCAGGACGCCCGCTGAGCCTCGAGGCAGAGGCCTTCCGCCGCGATAATGGGCCGGTCAGACGCGCGGTCTCACGCGCGCAATCGTGCACCATCGGCTAGAATGCGCCGGTCAGGAGGACCAGCATGGAGCTCGGTACCGTCAAGGCCGTCATCACCGGCGGCGCCTCCGGTCTCGGCCGCGCGACGGCGGCGCGACTGATCGCGGCCGGCGCCCGCGTCGCCCTGCTCGATCGCCCCGCCTCGGCCGGCGAGGACGTCGCCAAGAGCTTCGGGCCGTCCGCAGCCTTCACGCCCGCCGACGTGACCAGCGCGGAGGCGGTCACCGCCGCGCTCGACGCCGCCGTCGCGCACTGCGGCGGGCTGAACGTCCTGGTGAACTGCGCGGGCATCGGCACGGCCATGAAGACGCTCGGCAAGTCCGGACCGGCCAAGCTCGAGGAGTTCACCCGCGTGATCCAGGTCAACCTGATCGGCACCTTCAACTGCATCCGGCTGGCCGCGCCCCACATGGCCAAGAGCGCGCCGGGCGCCCACGGCGAGCGCGGCGTCATCATCAACACCGCGTCGGTGGCCGCGTTCGACGGTCAGATCGGCCAGGCCGCGTACTCCGCCTCGAAAGGCGGGATCGTGGGCATGACGCTGCCGGTGGCGCGCGACCTCGCCGAGCTGGGGATTCGCGTGATGACCATCGCGCCCGGCATCTTCGAGACGCCGCTGCTCGGCACCCTGCCCGAGTCGATCCGCGCCTCGCTGGCTGCGCAGGTGCCGTTCCCCAAGCGCCTGGGCCAGCCCGAGGAGTACGCGGCGCTGGCGATGCACATCATCGAGAACGGCATGCTGAACGGCGAGACAATCCGGCTCGACGGCGCGATCCGGATGCAGCCCAGGTAGCTCGGAGGGGGGCTTTGCCCCCCATTCGTCTTCGGAGGGGGCCTCGACGGCCCCCTCCGATACCTCCCCCAGACCGAGACCAAAACAGGATTGCGCCGGCGAAGCCGGCGCTCGAACGAGGCGAGCCGAACCCAGAGTGATGGTGACAGTGCCTACCCCATGATGAAGCGGTCGCGGACGGTGTATGAAGTGATCTCGCCGATGACGGGGCGGATTCGGGTCGTGGACTATCGGAGTGAGCGGCGGTTGATCGTGGCGGGCGAGATCCTTTCGATTTTTCCGCTCAATGGGGATTGGTCGTACATCCGGAAGGAGTACTGGTGGCATGCGCTGGCGCTGGCGGCGCCGGACCGGGGCGGGACGGCGCTCTTCGTAGGGCTGGGCGGCGGGACCCAGGTGCATCTGCTGACACGGCTGGCGCGGCCGAAGCTGGTCACGCTGATCGAGCGCGATCCCGAGATGATCACGATCGCGTGCGACTGGTTCGAGCTGCGCAAGCTCGGGCCGCTGGAGTTCATGTGCGGCGAGGCCCAGGACCTCTTGCCCACGCTGGCCCTCGCCGGCCGCCGCTTCGATCTGGTCGTGGAAGACGCCGCCTACGCCGCCGAGCCCGAGCAGTCCATGGCGATCGGCAAGGCGCTGGTGCCGCTGGTGGCCCCCGGCGGCTCACTCGTCATCAACCGCCACCGCCGCGGCGACGGGCGTCGGCTCGCCGCGATGCTCCGCCAGCGATTCGAGAAGGTCCGCGTCCAGCGGGTGCGGCGCGAGGGCGAGAACGTACTGGTGTGCGCGGATCGACCCCAGGCGCGTCAGCTCGACAAGTCGCGTCAGCTCCGCGGCAGCCGCTTGTAGCGCAGGCGGTGCGGCCGCTCGGCCTCGGCGCCCAGGCGCCGCTTGCGATCGGCCTCGTAGTCGGCGTAGTTGCCCTCGAACCACACCACCCGGCCCTCGTCCTCGAAGGCCAGCATGTGCGTGGCGATCCGGTCGAGGAACCACCGGTCGTGGCTGATGACGACCGCGCAGCCGGCGAAGTCCAGCAGCGCCTCTTCCAGCGCCCGCAGCGTGTCCACGTCGAGATCGTTGGTCGGCTCGTCGAGCAGCAGGACGTTGCCGCCGCTCTTGAGCGTCTTGGCCAGGTGCAGCCGGTTGCGCTCGCCGCCCGACAGCGTGCCGACCTTCTTCTGCTGGTCGGTGCCCTTGAAGTTGAACGAGGCCACGTAGGCCCGGGAGGGCAGCTTGCGGCCGCCCACGTCCATCACCTCGGCGCCGTCGGAGATCTCCTGCCAGACGGTCTTGTCCCCATCGAGCGTGTCGCGGCTCTGATCGACGTAGGCGAGCTTCACCGTCTCGCCCACCTTCAGCGTGCCGCGGTCGGGCTTCTCCTGGCCGGCGATCATGCGGAACAGCGTGGTCTTGCCCGCGCCGTTGGGACCGATCACGCCCACGATGCCGCCGCGGGGAAGCTTGAACGACAGATCCTCGATGAGCAGGCGGTCGCCATAGCCCTTGCCGAGGTGATCGGCCTCCACGACGAGGTCGCCCAACCGCGGGCCGGGCGGGATGGCGACCTCCAGCTTCTCGGCGCGCTCGGTGTACGGCGTGTCGAGCATCTGCTCGTACGCTTGTAGGCGGGCCTTGCTCTTGGCCTGGCGCGCGCGCGGCGACATGCGCACCCACTCCAGCTCGCGCTCGAGCGTGCGCTGGCGGGCCTGGTCGGCCTTTTCCTCGTGGGCCAGCCGCGCCTGCTTCTGGTCGAGCCAGGAGGAGTAGTTGCCCTCCCACGGGATGCCGTGGCCCCGGTCGAGCTCGAGGATCCAGCCGGCGGCGTTGTCGAGGAAGTAGCGATCGTGGGTCACGGCCACCACGGTGCCCGCGTATTCCTTGAGGAAGCGCTCCAGCCAGGCCACCGACTCGGCGTCGAGATGGTTGGTGGGCTCGTCGAGCAGCAGCATGTCCGGCTTCTGCAGCAGGAGCCGGCACAACGCCACGCGGCGCCGCTCGCCGCCCGAAATCTTCGCGACCTCGGCGTCCCCCGGTGGCACGCGGAGCGCATCCATCGCCAGCTCGACGGTGCGATCGAGATCCCACGCGTTGACCGCGTCGATCTGATCTTGCAGCCGCGACTGCTCCTCCAGGAGCTTCTCCATCTCGTCGTCTCCGAGGGGCTCACCGAGCTTGGTGCTCACCTCCTCGAAGCGCGTGAGCAGAGCGCGCGTGTCGGCCACACCCTCCTCCACGTTGCCCCGCACGTCCTTGGTCGCGTCGAGCGCGGGCTCCTGGGGAAGAAAGCCGACGCGCAGCCCGTCGGCCGGGAACGCCTCGCCCAGGAAGTCGTCGTCGACGCCGGCCATGATGCGCAGGAGCGAGGACTTGCCGCTTCCATTGGCGCCGAGCACGCCGATCTTGGCCCCGTGAAAGAACGACAGGTAGATGCCGCGCAGGATCTCCCGCTTGGGCGGGACGACCTTGCGCAGGTCCTTCATCGTGAATGCGTATTCGCCAGCCATCGTGCCCGCTACTGTACAATGACGCGCCGTGAACGTCATCGCCATCTCGAATCCACCAGAAGCCCGAGGCCGCACCGACCCATGACTGACCTCACGCCCGCGGTGCGCGCCGATCTCGCCTCGACCGGGACGCTGCGCGCCGCCATCAACTACGGCAACTTCATCCTGGCCACCAAGGACCGCGCCACCGGCGAGTCGCGCGGCGTGGCGATCGACCTGACGCAGGAGCTGGGCCGCCGGCTCGCCGTGCCCGTCGAGATCGTCGCCTACGACAGCGTCGCCGTCATGGGCGATGCCGCGCCGGCCGGAGTCTGGGACATCGCGTTCCTCGGCTCCGATCCCAAGCGCGAGGCGCTCATGAGCTTCACCGCGGCGTACCTCGAGATCGAGGCCACCTATCTCGTGCGGAGCGACTCGCCGCTGCGCACGGCGGCGGACGTCGACCGCGACGGCGTGCGCGTCGCGGCCCCGGCCCGCGCCAACTACGAGCTCTACCTGAGCCGCAACCTCAAGCACGCCCGGCTCGTGTCGACCCAGGGCGCCGAGGCGGCGGTCGACTTGTTCGTCACCGGTCAGGTGGAGGCGCTCGCCGGGCTGACCCAGGCGCTGCTCGACCGGCTCGAGCAGCTGCCCGGATCGCGCCTGGTCGAGGGCCGCTTCATGGGTGTCCAGCAATCCATCGCGGTGCCCAAGGGGCGCGAGGCCGGCCTGGCCTATCTCCGGCGCGTCGTGGAGGACGCCAAGGCCTCGGGCCTCGTCGCCCGCGCGATCGAGAGGACGGGCGCGCGCGGCGTCTCCGTCGCTCCTGCCGCGAAGTAGTCCCTCCTCACCCCATGCCCGATCCCGCCACCGACGCCGGGAGCACGAGCGCGCACGTCTCACGAGGGGTGCCGGAGTCCCCCTACGCCTGGACTCGACTCGCCGCCGCGCTGGTGCTGTCGGCCATCGGCGGCGTCGGGATGTGGTCGGTGATCGTCGCCCTGCCGGCGGTGCAGGCGGAGTTCGGCGTCGCACGCTCCGCCGCGTCCCTGCCCTACACCATGACGATGATCTGCTTCGGCGTCGGCAGCATTCTCATGGGCCGCTTCTCCGACCGCTTCGGGATCATGCTCCCCGTGCTGGGGGGCGCCGTCACGCTCGGCGTCGGCTATGCCGTCTCCAGCCAGGCCACCAGCCTCTGGCAGTTCGCCCTGGCCCAGGGCCTGCTGGTGGGCGTCGCCAGCTCGGCCACGTTCGGGCCGCTGATCGCCGACACCTCGCTCTGGTTCACGCGCAACCGCGGCATCGCGGTGGCGATCATCGCCAGCGGCAGCTATCTGGCCGGCACGATCTGGCCGCCGGTCGTGCAGCACTTCATCCAGAGCGCGGGCTGGCGCCGGACGTACCTCGGCATCGCCGTGTTCTGCGTCGCGACCATGGTGCCGCTGGCGCTGGCTCTCCGGCGGCGGTCGCCGCTCACCGAGTCCCCGTCCGTGACCTCGCGCGTCGGCATGCGATCGTCGCGGCCACTGGGGATGTCACCGGCCGCGCTGCAGACCGTGCTGATCGTCGCCGGCGTCAGCTGCTGCGTCGCGATGTCGATGCCGCAGGTCCACATCGTCGCGTATTGCGGCGATCTCGGCCACGGAGCCGCGCGGGGCGCGCAGATGCTGTCGCTGATGCTGGGCTTCGGCATCGTGAGCCGCCTGGCCTCGGGCTTCATCTGTGATCGGATCGGCGGGCGGCTCACGCTGCTGATGGGATCGGCGCTGCAGGCGCTGGCGCTCGTCCTCTTCCTGCCGTTCCACGGACTCACCGCGCTGTATCTCGTGTCGGCCCTGTTCGGTCTGTTCCAGGGCGGAATCGTGCCGGCCTACGCCGTAATCGTCCGGGAGTTCTTCCCGCCCGCGGAGGCCGGCGTGCGCGTCAGCACCGTGCTGATGGCCACCGTCTTCGGCATGGCGCTCGGCGGCTGGATGTCCGGCGTGATCTTCGACCTGACCGGCTCCTACCAGGCCGCGTTCCTCAACGGCATCCTGTGGAACCTGCTGAACATCGGGATCGCGGTGGGGCTGCTGCGGCGACCGGCGAGGCCGCTCGAGCACATGCTGTCGGCGTAGGCGTCGCCCGCGACGCTCAGCGGGACGCGATCAGGCGGCGGTGCTCGGGCATCATGCAGCGGTCCTGCACCACGCGGATGCCGGCGCGGGCCAGCTGCTCGGCGGCGTCGTCGTTGCGAATGCCGAGCTGAAACCACACGACGGCCGGCTTCCACGACAGGGCCAGGATCTCGGCGGCGTGGCCGGGCAGGTACTCGGGGCGCCGGAACACGTCGATCACGTCCACCGGATCCTCGAGGTCGGCCAGCGTCGCCACCACCGGCGCATCGTGCACGATCGTGCCCTCGAGCCTCGGATTCACCGGCAGGATCTCGTAGCCCTGGTCGGCGAGATAGGCCGGCACGTAGTACGCCGGCGCCGAGGGCTGCGCCTTCGCGCCCAGGACGGCCACCGACTCCGCCTCGCGGAGAATGCGGGTGAGGCCGGCGTCGTCGTCGACCAGGTTGTCGCGCCAGTCGCCGCTCATGACGCCGGCGCCCACCGTCTCACGGTTTTTCGAGCGCCGCCAGGATGTCGGTGCCCAGCGTCTCGACACGCCAGCGCCGCACGCCTTCGACGCGCGCGAGCTCGTCGAGCGTGCGCGGCCCGGCCGCGGCGATGACGCTGATGAGCCGGTTGGGAAGCAGCACACCGGCCTCGAGCCCGACCCGCTCGGTCACGCCGGTCCGCCAGCGCCGCAGCGCCTCGATCCGTCGGCTCACGATGCCGGGAATCACCGGCCGCGGGCGACGCGGGATCGTGGGCAAGGCACTCTCGGGCAGGGCCTGCGCCTGCTCGACGGCGCCGAGAATCGCCGCGCCCCAGCGCTCGAGCACGCGCGGCGTGACCCCGCTCAGCGTGCCCAGCGTGGCGGCCTCGGTCGGCGCGGTCTGGGCCACCCGGAGCAGGACGTCCTCGCCCAGCACCTTGAACGGCGGACGGTCGGCCGCGCGCGCCAGGCGCTCGCGCAGATCCCACAGCTCGCGGATGATCGCCAGCCCGCGGGGCGGCAGCTCGCGCGCGCCCTTCACGCCGAGGTAGGCGTCGGGATCCACGAGCCGCTCAGGCGCCAGCTGGGCGGCGAGTGCGGCGCATTCCTCCTCGACCCAGGCCAGGCGACCGATCTTCGTCAGCTCCTCGATGAGGCGGGTGCGGAGGGCGAACAGATGCTGCACGTCCGACGCGGCGTACAGCGTCTGCGCGTCCGTGAGCGGCCGCTTGGACCAGTCGTCCTTCTGGCGCGACGGCGGCAGCGCGACGCCCAGGTACGTGTCGAGCAGCACGTCGAGACCGAGCGCGCGCCCACCGAGGAACCGACCGGCGATCGCGGTGTCGAACACCGCTCCGAACTTGAAGTTCCACCGGCGCTTGAGGTGCACGAGATCGTTGTCGCCCGCGTGCAGCACCAGAAGCCGCGCCGGCTCGGCGAACAGCGGCGCCAGCGCGTCGAGGTCCGGCAGGGCCAGCGGGTCGACCAGCCAGACGCTGCCGTCCGGCACGCCGATCTGGATCAACGCCAGGCGCTCGGGATAGTGATGGAGGCTGTCGCCCTCGGTGTCGAGCGCGATGGCCGGGGCGGCCGACAGCTCGCGCACGGCGTGCGTCAGCTCGTGGGGCTCGCGGGCCCAGCGGATGGCGGCCAGATCGGCGGTCAGGATGCGCTCACGCTTTGCGACGCGCCAGCATCGATTGCTGCATGCGCTCGAAGCGACGCCGCAGGGGCTCGAGCCCCTCGTCGTGCGTGATGACGTAGAGCTCGCCTCGACGGATGGCGTCGAGCACCATGCCGGCGACGGCGTCGGGCGCCAGGTAGCGCCCGATCAGCTCCACCGCGGGCGCCGCGTCGCCCGCCTCGTTGCGGAGCGCGGCGGGCCGGCTACGCTCGGACTCGCGGATCCGCGTGTCGACGCCCATCGGGCACAGCACCGACACGCCGATCCGGTAGGGCTTGAGGTCCTTGGCCAGTGTCTCGGACAGGCCGACGACGGCGTACTTGGACGTGTTGTAGACGCCGAGGCCCTGGCTGGCGATCAGCCCGGCCATGGAGGCCGTGTTCACGATGTGTCCGGGGGCGCCGGCGGCGATCATCCGCGGCACGAAGGCCTCCACGCCGTGGATCACGCCCCACAGGTTGACGCCCAGGACCCACTGCCAGTCCCGGTGAGTCGCGCGCTCCAGGCCGCCCCAGGCCGCGACTCCCGCGTTGTTGCAGAGCACGTGGACGCCGCCGAACGTCTTGAAGGCGTGCTCGGCCAGCGCCTGGACCTGGCCCAGGTCCGTGACGTCGGTGCGGACGGTCAGCGCCTGAGCCCCCTGGGCGCGCACGTCCCGGGCGACCCCGTCCATCGCCGCCTCGTCGAGGTCGGCGACCACCACCCGCGCCCCTTCGTGCGCCAGTGCCAGCACCAGCGCCCGTCCGATCCCGCTTGCCCCGCCTGTCACGACCGCGACCTTGTCCTTGAACGAGTCCACGGCCTCCCACGGTAGCCGTGCCGACGCCCGAGGTCAATCGCAGACGGCCGCGGGCGACAACGGGCGGGGGCGGGTCAGGCGGACAGAGCAGCCGGAATTGGCAGGAAGCCCGAGACGCGCTCGAGCCAGCCGGGCCGCCAGCCGGTGCGACGGATGGTGGCGAAGACCCGCTCGGCATTGCCCCAGTCGCTCCACTCGATGCCCTTGAGCCGGACGACGCCGAGCCGCGCCGCCGACGGCTCGAGCACGCGCTCGGAGAAGTTCACCGGCTCGAGCGAGGCGTAGACGCGATCGACCACGGCGCGCTCGCGTGGTGAGCCCAGGACCCGCTGGACGGGCTCGAAGGCCCGCACCAGGTCCGGGGCGCCGGCGCGGATCAGATCGATGAACGTCGGCACGCGACCGACCATGACGAAGCTGTTCCACAGACAGCCGCGCGACAGCAGCGCGGCCGCGAGGTCGGGCGCCGGCTTCTCCCAGAATCGCTGGATCGGGAGCACCGAGGTGGGCTGGGGGCCGAGGTCCGGCGCGGCGGGCTCGATCCAGCCGTACTCCGTCTCGGGGGACGCCGCCTCGATGCCGAGCAGGATCACGCGATCGGGGTCGGCGGCGAGCGCGTCGACCGCACCGGCCACCGCGGCCACGAACGCCACGTCGTTGTCCACGAAGTGATCCGACGGGAAGACCGCAACCGGAACGTCGCCCGCCAGGTCGGCAATTCGCATCAGCGGATAGAGCAGGCCGGCGGCTGTCCCCCGATTGTCGGGCTGGATGACGAGACGGTCCGGGGCCAGGTCCGTGACGAGCGGCCGGAAGTACGGCTCGTGGGGCCGCGTGACGATCACCACCTGGCGATCCGGGCGAGTCAGCAGGTCCACACGACGTCGAGTCCGGTCCAGCAGGGTCTCGCCGTCCAGCAACGGGCAGAACTGCTTGGGGCGTGGATCCCCGGCGATCTGGCGGGTCAGGGCGCGCAGGCGCGTACCGTCCCCCCCGGCCAGAATCAGCGCCCACGGAGGCGCTGCGAGCGTCTTCATGACTGCCCCCTTTCCACAGCATCGCCCCGGTGAGCCCGGGGCGCGTGGAGGAGCAGAGCAACAACGGTGCCGGTCTGGCGGATGCCGATTCTGTCGGCTTTCAAGACGATGGCGCGGGGCCCGCGGAAGCAACTGGTAAAAAATCTGCCCAGCCTGGCGAGGTTGTCGCGTGATGCGGCCGGGCGCCCCGAACTTCCGCCCGATATCCACGGCACCCAGCCGCCCCATTTCGCCCGGCCTCGGTGGCGACGGGTGCCGGGTCAGCGGGGTACGAGCGTTGCGCGGCGGGAGGCGCTGTCGACCGTGACCGTGAACGCGTCGAGCACGTCGCGGCCGAGCAACCCGTCGACTCCCCCCGAGGAGAGCGCGTGGACGATCACGGCCACCGGCCCGACCTGGGACCCCGCCACGTCCAGCCGCGGGACGGACACCAGCACGGCCTGAGCCTCGCCGGTCACGCCGCGGATCTGCACGGGCGTGCCGCTGGCGGCGTCGAAGCCGGCCCGAGACATGGCAGCGGGAGAGATCAGGGTACGGTCGGCCCCGGTGTCGAGCAGCAGGCGCAACGCCACCCCGTTCAGCGAGGCGTCCACGATCAGCGGCCCGCCCGCGTACGGCACCACCATGCCGGCGGGGGCCGGGATCATCACCGGGCCCGGCGTTGGTGTGTCGATCTCGCGCACGGCGCCGCGAAACGCGGGCGGGATCGAAGCCGGGTCGGTCGTGTAGTGAATGGTGCCCTCGGCGTCGGTCCACCGATAGAGCTCGGCACGGGCGACGGACAGATGACCGAGGGTCAGCAGCAGGGCCAGCAGCGTGGCGGAGGTCAGCCGACGGATGACGGTGCGTCCCCTCTCCAGACTCTCCACTCCGAGGCTACACGACGACCTTCTTGGCCCGGAGCGCGGCGATGTCGGAGGACGAGTAGCCGTACTCGGCGAGCACCTGGTCGGTGTGCTCGCCCTGCTGCGGCGCCGGGGTGCGCACACCCGCCTTCATGCGCGAGAACTTCACCGGCGTGCCCACGACGGGGATCTCGCCCAGCCGCGGATGCACCACGCGCTGGATCATCGCACGCGCCGCGGTCTGCGGATCCTCCATCACCTGGGCCACGGTGTTCACCGGGGTCGCCGGCACGCCCGCCTCCTCGAGCACCTTCAGCAACGGCTCGCGATCGTGCTTGGCGATCGCCGCCTCCAGCGCCTCCTCCAGCTCGCGCCGATTCTTCACCCGCTCGATGTTCACCGCGAAGCGCGGGTCGGACACCATGTGGGGCAGGCCGAGCGCGGGCGCCAGCCGCTGCCAGAACCGGTCGTTGGCGCCGGCGATGAACACCCACTGCCCGTCGCGGCACTTGAAGGTGCGGTACGGCGACAGCGAGGGATGCGAGGAGCCGAGCGCCTTGGGCTGGGCCCCGGTCAGCAGGTAGCCCTCGGCGTGATAGTTCAAGAGCGTCACCGCGGTCTCCAGCAGCGAGGCATCGACGCGCTGGCCGAGGCCCGTGCTGACCCGGTGCAGCAGCGCGTTGACGATGCCGAAGGCGCAGAAGATCCCGGTGGTGAGATCGAGGAACGACACGCCGGCCCGGACCGGCGGCCCGCCCGGCTCGCCGGTGATGGACATGATGCCGCTGAAGGCCTGCATCAGCGCCTCGTAGCCGGCGCCGTCCTTGCGCGGGCCGGTGCGGCCGAACGCCGACACCGAGCAGTACACCAGCTTGGGATTGATCGCCGACAGCGCGTCGTAGCCGAGACCGAACGACTCCATCGTCCCGGTCCGGAAGTTCTCGATGAGGACATCCGCGCTGGCGATCATCGTCTTGAGGATCGCCACGCCCTCCGGGGCCTTGAGGTCGAGCGTCATGTCCCGCTTGTTGCGGTTGATGACCAGAAAGGCCGCCGACTCTCCATCCTTGTGGGGCGGCCACGTCCGCGACTCGTCGCCGCTGCCCGTGTCCTCGATCTTGATGACGTCGGCGCCCAGATCGGACAGCAGCATGCCGCAGAAGGGGCCCGCCAGCACCCGGGAGAGGTCGAGCACACGGACACCTTCGAGCGAGAGCGCAGGGGTCGTCGTCATGGGCGAAAGATACCACCTACTACGCTACTATGGATTGCATGTCCCGACTCAGCCGCGCGCTCCAGGAGCGCATCCTCGTGCTCGATGGCGCCATGGGCACCATGCTCCAGGCGGCGGACCTGTCGGCCGATGATTTCGGTGGCGCGGCCCTGGAGGGCTGCAACGAGCACCTCAACCTGACGCGTCCGGACGTCGTCCGCGGCGTTCACCGGGCCTACGTCGACGCCGGCGCTGACTGTGTGTCCACCAACACCTTCGGCTGCGCCCCCTACGTGCTCGCCGAGTACGGCCTGGCCGACCGCGCGTGGGAGATCTCGCGCGTCGCCGCCCAGCTGGCCCGCGAGGCGGTGGGCGACGCGCTGGTGATCGGCGCCATGGGACCGTCGACGCGGACGATCACGGTCACCCGGAACGTGACGTTCGACGACGTGCGCCTCGGGTACCGGGTGCAGGCGGCCGGGCTCATCGCCGGTGGGGTGGACGCGCTGCTGCTCGAGACCTGCCAGGACACGCTGAACGTCAAGGCCGCCGCTCTCGGCGTGGCCGATGCCCAGCGAGAGGCCGGCTCGACGTTACCGCTGATGGTGAGCGCGACGATCGAGCCGACCGGCACGATGCTCGCCGGCCAGGGCGTCGAGGCGCTGTGGGTGTCGCTCGAACACCTGGCGCCCTGCTCGGTCGGGCTGAACTGCGCCACCGGCCCCGAGTTCATGACCGACCACCTCCGCTCCCTCGCCGCTCTGGCGACGGCCTTCGTGAGCGTCTATCCCAACGCCGGCCTGCCCGACGAGCGCGGCCAGTACGGCGAGACGCCGGCCAGTCTCGCCTTCAAGCTCAAGCGCTTCCTCGACGAGGGCTGGGTAAACCTGGTTGGCGGCTGCTGTGGGACCACTCCGGCGCACATCGCGGCCATCGCCGCGCTGACGCGGGGCCGCCGCCCGCGCGTGCCGCCGCTCGACCGCGCCCCCGCCGTCAGCGGGGTGGACGTGCTCTATCCGGCCGACGACAACCGGCCGATCTTCGTGGGCGAGCGCACCAACGTCATCGGCTCGCGCAAGTTCAAGGAGCTGGCCGTCGCCGAGCGTTTCGACGACGCCGCCGAGGTCGGCCGGGCCCAGGTCAAGGCGGGCGCCCAGGTGCTCGACGTGTGCCTGGCCAATCCCGATCGCGACGAGTCGACCGACATGGACCGCTTCATGGGCGAGCTGACCCGGCGGGTCAAGGTCCCGCTCATGATCGACTCCACCGACGCCGCCGTGCTCGAGGTGGCATTGCGCCACTGCCAGGGCAAGGCCATCGTCAACTCGATCAACCTGGAGGATGGCGAGGAGCGCTTCGAGAAGGTGGCGCCGCTGCTCCGTCAGTACGGGGGCGCGGTCGTCGTGGGCTGCATCGATGAGGACAAGCAGCAGGGCATGGCGGTGACCCGCCAGCGCAAGCTGACCATCGCCGAGCGCTCGTACCGGCTGCTCACCGAGCAGTACGGGCTGCCCGCGCGCGACCTGATCTTCGACGCGCTGGTCTTCCCGGTAGGCACCGGCGACGCCAACTACGTCGGCTCGGCGGTGGAGACGATCGAGGGACTGCGCGCCATCAAGGCGCGCTTCCCCGAGTGCCGGACGATTCTGGGAATCTCCAACGTCTCCTTCGGGCTGCCCGCCGCCGGCCGCGAGGTGCTCAACGGCGTCTTCCTCTACCACTGCGTCAAGGCCGGGCTCGACTACGCGATCATCAACACCGAGCGGCTGGAGCGCTATCCCTCGATCCCCGAGGAGGAGCGGCGGCTGGCCGAGGATCTGATCTACGCGCGCGGGGCCGATCCGGTGGCGGCCTTCGCCGCCCACTTCCGCGATCGCACCAAGACGGCGCCGGTCAAGAGCTCGCTCTCGCTCGACGAGCGGCTGGCGCGCTACATCGTC
>Ga0163162_10002544_pt1 | contig 17255 bp, 24 predicted proteins | sample S55metaG_FD_115310 | JGI IMG/M metagenome (GOLD analysis project Ga0163162, IMG submission 115310) | Switchgrass rhizosphere microbial communities from Kellogg Biological Station, Michigan, USA - S5-5 metaG | ecosystem: Host-associated > Plants > Roots > Rhizosphere > Soil | place: USA...
ATGGCTGCAAGGTTAAAAGAGCGATATCAAAAAGACGTGGCCCCACAGATTGCCAAGGAGTTTGGGATCGGCAATCCAATGGCGATTCCACGTGTCGAGAAGATAGTTTTAAACATGGGGATGGGTGAGGCCATCGCCAACGCAAAGATTCTCGATACCGCCGCAGATGAACTGCGGGCTATCACCGGGCAAAAGCCGGTGATTACCAAGGCAAAGAAATCGATTGCTTCATTCAAGTTGAGGCAGGGGATGCCGATCGGCGTCGTGGTTACTTTACGCGGCGACCGGATGTACGAATTTCTCGATCGGTTAGTCTCAGTGGCCCTGCCACGCGTTAGAGACTTTCGTGGAGTTTCCTCTAAGGCCTTCGATGGTCGCGGTAACTACACCATCGGCATTCGTGAACAGCTCATTTTTCCAGAAATCGACTTCAATAAAGTCGATAAACTGCGCGGTATGAATATCTCGATTATTACTACCGCAAGAGACGATGAACAGGCACGAGCACTCTTACGAGCCCTCGGAATGCCCTTCAGAACTTAATGGTTGCATTCAACTCTAAGCCTGAATTCAGGGTTGGGACTTAAAGGACTTATGGCAAAAAAATCATTGATAGCAAAAGCGTCACGCAGGCCGAAATTTTCGGTTCGTGCCTACACTCGCTGCAAGCGCTGTGGCCGCCCGCGAGGTTACTTGCGAAAGTTCAACTTGTGCCGCATCTGTTTTCGTGAGTTGGCGCTGCAGGGGCAGATCCCTGGCGTTGTTAAGTCGAGCTGGTAAGGATTTTGCGGTAACGGTTGGAACGTGATCTGTTTCATCGGCCAACCGGATAATTGGCAAGCTAACGGAGTTAATATTCATGACTGATCCAATCGCCGATATGTTGACGCGGATTCGCAATGCAATAGCTGCGAAGCACTCGCGTGTTGATATCCCGGCTTCAAAGCTTAAACTCGAGATTGCCCGCATCATGAAGGAAGAGGGCTATATCAATAACTTCGTCATCAAGGGAGAGGGTCTCAAGCGTACGATCCGCATCTTCCTTCGTTACGACGCGCGCGGTACTTCTTCAATCACGTACCTGAAACGAGTTTCGACTCCGGGCCGCCGTGTTTATGTCGGTTCGAGTGCGATTCCAAAAGTCCTTGGTGGTTACGGGATAAATATTGTCTCCACTTCCAGAGGCTTGATGAGTGGTAAGGCAGCTCGTCGCGAGAATATCGGCGGGGAATTGTTGGCGCAGATCTACTGATGGTCCAGTTTCCAAAAAAGTAACGATTGCTCGCTGCTGGCATCTGGCGCTGAACGGTCGGTACATGGAGACGGAAAACAGGAACTAGCATATGTCGCGAATAGGAAAGAAAGTTATCAATCTACCGAAGGGTGTCAATGTCACCGTTCGAGAGCAGGAGCTTGAAGTAAAAGGTCCAAAGGGGACGCTCAAGACGCCGATCCCGAAGGGCATCAACTTCAAGCTTGAAGGCGAAGAGTTGCGCGCTGAACGAGAGTCGAATGATTTGGCTGCGCTTCATGGTCTGGCGCGCGCGCTCGCAAACAACGCGATCTTGGGTGTAACCCAGGGCTTTAGTAAACAGATGGATGTTGTTGGCGTCGGCTACAAGGCTGATGTGCAGGGCAAGAAGATTGTTTTCTCTCTCGGGTATTCACACCCGATCGAATTCCCCTTGCCACCCGAGGTTGAAGCAAAAGCGGAACGTTTAACGACCAAGGGAAGCATCCAGCAGTATCAGACCACTTTGACCTTGACCAGCATCGATAAACAGAAGTTGGGCCAGGTAGCTGCCGAAATGCACAAACTGCGAAAACCTGATGCCTACAAAGGAAAAGGCGTCCGTTACGCCGATGTTCCGCTGAAGTTGAAGCCGGGCAAGACCGGTAAATAGTTTGTTTAGGGCCAAGACGCGATCACTTTTAGATTCAAAGTGATTGGAAGTTGAGTGAGGAAAGATGGCAAACACGAATAGAGCAGTTGTTCGAAACGCGATTCACTCGCGCATTCGAAGAAAAGTGAAGGGAAGCGCCGGCAGACCGCGACTCGCGATCTATCGAAGTCTGAATCACATTTACGCGCAGCTAATCGACGATCGTGAAGGAACGACGATCGTATCTGCGTCGACCACTGAGAAGGATCTACGCGGTAATACTGGCGGAAATCTCGACGCTGCGCGCCGCATCGGTCAAGCCATAGCCGAACGCGCCCTCGCCAAAGGGATCGAGCAGGTCGTCTTCGACCGGGGTGGTTATCTTTATCACGGCAGAGTAAAAGCTCTGACCGACGCTGCCCGGGCTGCTGGATTGAACAAAAATGAGATCGTTGCCGAACCTGAAGCCGATGATGCGGCAGCCAGCAAGGAACCCGAGCAACAAATAGAAAAGAAGGCTCGCAAGAAAAGTAAAGAATAGCTATGAGACAACCCAAGCAACGAATTCCCGCGCAGGGACTAGATCTTAAGGATCAGGTAATTTCTATCAATCGCGTTACCAAGGTCGTCAAAGGTGGTAAGAACCTTTCGTTTGCGGCGCTGGTAGTGGTTGGCGATGAAGGTGGCCATGTTGGATTTGGTACCGGCAAAGCGCGAGAAGTTCCTTTGGCAATTAAGAAGGGCATTGAATCTGCCAAGAAGAACTTGATCCGCGTACCGCTGATCAACAACACTTTGCCGCACCAGCTGATCGGTGAATACGGAGCTGGACGCGTTTTGGTTAAGCCGGCCTCTGAAGGAACAGGCGTGATTGCTGGTGGCGCGGTTCGAGCGGTGATGCAGGCTGTCGGCGTCAGAGACGTTCGCACCAAAGTGCTTGGGTCAACGAACCCTCATAACGTTGTTCGTGCTACCTTTGACGCATTATTGCGAATGAAGGATCCGATTGAGCTGGCCCGTTTGCGAGGAAAACAGGTCGAAGATATGTAAAGTTTGGCCGCGAGCGGCCGCAGTCGGGAAGGGATTTGCTATGCCACGTAAGGCGAAAACAGAAGCAGCGGAAAACACCGGTAGCATCAAGATTCAGTACTATCGAAGCTTTATTGCCACACCTAAGAAACACAAAACCATGGTTCGCAGTTTGGGTCTTAGTAAGTTGAACCAGATTGTGGAGCGTCCAGACACTGAGTCGATGCGCGGAGCAGTAGCTAAGATCCCGCACCTGCTAAGAATTGTTGAATAGTTTTTCGCTAACAAACGGAGTTGATGATGGCAATTAGTCTTAACAGTCTGCGACCCACAAAAGGCTCAACCCATAAAAAGAAGAGAGTTGGTCGTGGTCCAGGTTCGGGATTGGGCAAAACAGCCGGCCGCGGTGAAAAGGGCCAAAAGTCACGTTCAGGCTACTCTCGCAAGATTGGCTTTGAAGGTGGTCAAATGCCATTGCACCGACGTCTGCCAAAGCGCGGCTTTACCAACATTTTCAAGAAGCAATGGCTCGAAGTAAGTCTGGCCTCTCTTGATCAGCACTTTGGTGAAAATGAGGAAATAAACCCCGAGGTATTACACACGCGGGGACTCATTAAGAAGGCTAAGCATGATGTCGTAGTGCTCGGCAATGGCGACGTGTCGAAAGCCTTGCGTGTTTCTGCCCATCGCTTCACCAAAAGTGCGAAAGAGAAAATTGAGAAAGCCGGTGGCTCCGCGATTCAGATTGAGGGATAATTCAGCAGCGTTTCCCAGAAGGATCTTATGGAGAAGTTTCTAGCAGCCGTACGCAATATGTTCAATGTGCCGGATCTTAGACGGCGCATTTTCTTCACTCTTGGGTTGTTGGCTGTTTACCGATTTGGAGCTCACGTCGGAGCCCCAGGTATTAACAAGGCAAGGCTCGATGAAGTTTGGCGCGATGTTGCGGGAACGCTGCTGGGCGTTCTGGACTTGTTCTCAGGTGGTAACTTTAGAACGATCTCCGTTTTCGCGCTCGGTGTTACTCCCTACATTACCGCATCAATCATTCTGCAGTTGATGACTGTAGTTTCGCCTCAGCTCAAAAAGCTCCAGGAAGAAGGCGAGATGGGGCGTCAAAAGATCAATCAATGGACGCGTTATCTCACCGTGTTGCTTGCCGGAATTCAAACCTCGTTTGTGGCACACTGGTTACAGGTAAATGGAGTAGGAGCGCCCACGTGGGGATTTCTTCTGACGACTGTTCTGACCCTGACCACGGGCACCATCTTTGTAATGTGGTTAGGAGAACAGATAACCGAACGTGGAGTTGGTAACGGAATTTCGCTTTTGATTTTTGCAGGTATCGTGATCGGCCTGCCTCGTGGTGTGCAACAGGTTTATCAACGAGTTAGTAGCGGCGATACCATGGAGACGATTGGCGTGATTGCGTTGGTGATCACCTTGATCGCGATCATCGCCTTTATCGTTTTTGTTGAAGCCGCGCGGCGTAAAATTCCAGTCAGTTACGCTAAGCGACATGTTGGACGCGAGTTGACTGGACGACAGCAGACGACCATGCCGCTCAAGATCAATATGGGTGGTGTCATTCCGGTAATCTTTGCTTCGTCAGTATTGTCGATGCCGCAGAGTATCTTTGCTGCCTTGCCGCCGGATCCCTCGAAACCGGATGCCTTGTGGGCCAAGGTCTGGACGTTCTTTCAGACGTTCCATGCGAGTGATCCCTATTACGAGTTGATCTTTTTGACCTTAATCGTCTTTTTTACCTTTTTCTACGTGTCGATCGTTTTCAATGTCGAGGAAGTAGCTGACAACTTGCGAAAGCACGGTGGGTTCATGCCCGGCATCCGTCCGGGAAGAGCAACGGCTGAATACCTCAATGCAATTTTAACCAGATTGACTACCGTCGGAGCAATCTATCTTGCGCTCGTCGCCTTTGTTCCACAGTTTATGCTGAGCGGTTTTAAGGTGGCGCGTTTGCCCCTGATTGGGTCCGCGTTGGACGCTTTTGTGAGTACGACCCCGGGTCTTTCATGGATCCCGACGGGAATGGGCTATCAGTTCTATTTTGGTGGAACATCACTCTTGATTCTCGTGGGCGTGGCGATGGATACCGTCTCACAAATTGAAGCTCAATTGGTGATGCGCAATTACGAAGGTTTTCTGGGCAGCGGAGGGCGGTTGCGAGGTCGACGGGCCTGACGTTGTTTCGATTTCTGATCTGGTGATCCGCCAAAACGGGCACATCCTTGATTCAAATCAAAACTTAGTCGGGTATGTCCAAGATTATTGTGCTTATGGGGGCGCCTGGTGCCGGAAAAGGCACGCAGGCGCGCTTGCTTCAAGAGCGATTAAATTTGCCGCAGATTTCAACGGGCGATATCTTTCGCGCGCTGGAAACTGTGGAAACGCCTCTTGCGCGCGAGGTCAAAGAAATAATGGACCGGGGACAGTTGGTCCCCGATGAATTGACAATTCGCCTGGTGAAGGAACGCACCTCGAAAGACGATTGCCGGAACGGCTACATTCTGGATGGTTTTCCCCGCACCCCGGCTCAAGCTGCAAGCCTTGAACAGTTGGCCGCCGAGCAGCAAAATCAGATTGTGGCGATACTAATCGACGTGCCAAATAGTTTTCTGGAAGAACGAATGACGGCTCGGCGCAAGTGTCCGGTGTGCGATGAGATTTATAATCTCGAGACAAGGCCACCGAAGAACGATAACTTCTGCGACTTTCATCCGACAGTGCAACTCGTAAAGCGAGCGGATGATAATGTTGAGACTGTGCGGACTCGGATAGCTACTTTTGAAGAGCAGACTCGCCCCTTAATCGATTATTACAAGGCGGCTGGTCTGCTCCGCACCGTTGATGGCACCCGGACACCCGAAGCCATCTTCGACGATATTGAAGAGACCGTACGTGACTAAGTGAGGGCAAGGGTTTTCGTGATTATCGGTAAGTCCAAACGTGAGATCGACAAGATGAGAGCTGCGGGTCAGCTCGTCGGTCAGGTTCTCTCGCAACTAAAGAAAATGGCCCAGGTCGGAGTGACAACGATCGAGTTAGATCGCGTTGCTGAGAAAATGATTCGAGATGCGGGCGCGCTTCCGACGTTTAAGGGGTATAACGGATTTCCGTATTCAATTTGTGCATCCGTTAATGAGCAGGTGGTTCATGGTTTTCCATCGGCTTACAAGCTCCAGGATGGCGACATTTTTTCAATTGACTGTGGAGTGACCCTGGAAGGCTATGTCGGCGATACGGCTACTACAGTGCCAATCGGAACTGTTACGCCCGACCGTTTAAAGCTAATTCAAATTGCAGAAGAGTGTTTGGAGAGAGCGATTCAACAGTGCCGGCCGGGAAATCACCTGGGTGATATTGGCTGGGCCGTTCAGCAACACGCGGAGGAGAACGGCTATTCCGTGGTCCGTGACTATGTCGGACACGGGATCGGGCGTCGGATGCACGAGGATCCGCAAATCCCGAACTACGGCAAGCCTGGCCTGGGGGTAAAGATCAAGTCAGGGTATGTCTTTGCGGTCGAGCCCATGTTGAACACGGGCTCCCATTTTACAAAGGTACTTTCGGATGGTTGGACCGTAGTTACGCTGGATGGACAACCCAGCGCACACGTCGAGCACACCATAGCAATTACCGAAGAGGGTCCCGAAGTTTTGACGAGGGTAGCCTCAACGGAGGCGGTTTCATCGCACTAGGACCGTCTAAATGGGCTGTAACTATTGGTGCCAGCTCGGCTTGGCAAAGGTGTAGTGCCGTGCTATTATTCGCAGTTTGTCGGCAGGCCCCAATATTCCACCTGAGAGGATATGGCGAAGGAAGAGGCGATAGAGGTGATGGCAAAGGTGCTTGAGACCTTGCCGAATGCAATGTTTCGAGTGGAGCTGGAAGACAGCCAGCATCAGGTTCTTGCGCACATTTCAGGAAAGATGCGCAAGCACTTTATTCGCATACTTCCCGGTGATCGAGTTTTGGTAGAGCTATCTCCTTACGATTTAAATCGGGGACGGATCACCTACCGCTACAAATAGAGAGGCGAATTCGAGGTAAGAGATGAAAGTCCGGGCGTCAGTAAAGAAGATGTGCGACAAGTGCAAGATCATCCATCGCAAAGGCGTGGTCCGGGTGATCTGCGTAAATCCAAAACATAAACAACGACAAGGATAAAGAGTTAAGCAATGGCACGTGTAGCAGGTGTAGATCTTCCACCCAACAAGAGAGCTGAAGTAGGTCTTACTTATATCTATGGTATTGGCCGTTCGCGATCCAACTCCGTTCTCAAGGAGGCTGGAGTAAATCTCGATACTCGGGTCAAAGACTTGAGTGAGGACGAGCTGAGTCGTATTCGCGCCATCCTGGAATCACAGGGTGAGATCGAAGGCGATCTGCGCAAGCGTGTCCAGATGGACATCAAACGTTTGATGGACATTGGTTGTTATCGAGGCCTGCGGCATCGTCGTGCTTTGCCGGTTCGTGGTCAGCGAACACACACCAACGCGAGAACTCGTAAAGGACCAAGGCGCGCAACCATCGCCAAGAAGAAAGCGCCAGGCAAGAAATAGCTAATCGATAGTCGAAGATTCTTTATCTGAAAGAGAGTTATGGCAAAAGCAGGCGCAAAGAAAAAGGTCTTTCGTAAGAAAGAAAAGAAGAATGTTCCGAATGGAATAGTCCACATTGCCGCATCGTTTAATAATACGATGATTTCGATTACCGATCTTGAAGGTAATCTGATCGCGCAATCCTCTGCCGGTGCTCGTGGTTTTCGAGGTTCTCGCAAGGGGACTCCATTTGCTGCACAACAGGCGGCCTACGAGGCGGCGAAGAAAGCGCACGAAGCTGGGATGCACCAGTGCGAAGTTCGAGTTAAGGGACCAGGCGGCGGACGTGAGTCGGCGATTCGGGCAATTGCCAACGCCGGTATCCGCGTGACGACAATTCGCGACACGACGCCGATTCCGCACAATGGATGCAGACCGCCGAAGCGCAGAAGAGTTTAATGTTTTCAACGCCGCTGCAGTTTGTGCTAACGCAATCTGCAGGGCTTTAGGTAAATAACCCAAAGGATGAAGGGTCGGCTTTTTAGCCACCTGTAAACTTTTCCGTCTTTTTTAAGACTGGAGGCAAATCATTGGCTAGGTATAGAGATGCAGTGTGTAGGCTTTGTCGTCGTGAAGGCGCAAAGCTTTTTTTGAAGGGCGATCGTTGCTATAAGCCGGCTTGTCCGATTGAAAAGCGAGGTACGCAACCACCAGGTCAGCACGGGAACTCGTTGCGACGTGGCAAGGCGCTCGTCGGTTATGGCCAGCAGTTGCGTGAAAAGCAGAAGGTCAAGCGTATCTACTTTATCCTCGAAGGTCAGTTCCGCAACTACTTCGAACGTGCCGCTCGCATGAAGGGAATTACCGGTGAAAACCTCTTGTTCCTGCTCGAGCGGAGATTGGATAACACGGTTTACCGCGCAGGCTTCTCAACCTCACGACGTCAAGCTCGACAGCTTGTTAACCATGGTCACATCCTGGTGAACGAGCGCAAAGTCGACATTCCTTCGTATCAGGTAAAGCCTGGTGACTCCATCAGCGTAAAAGACGCAAGTCGCAAGAATGCGCACATTGAAGGCGCCTGGCAAACTGCCTCCGGCCGTGGCCGACCATCGTGGATATCTGCTGATGGTGGTGCGGATATGAATGCTCGCGTTGTGAGTTTGCCGGTACGTGACGACATCGACCGCATGATCAACGAACAGCTTATTGTCGAACTTTATAGTAAATAACAATCAAGACCGGCGCGCCACGATAGACGTGAGCGCCGGTCAGACCGCTTTTTTCTTAGGAACCTGAACGCTATGGCTATGGACCAAAATAATCTCTGGACCGGATTTCAAATGCCGCGTCGTTTGGCGGCGGATACCGAAACGTTGACTGAACGCTACGGCAGATTCTCGGCCCAACCGTTTGAAAGAGGATTCGGAACCACTGTTGGCAATTCACTCCGACGTGCATTGCTCTCATCTATTGAAGGCGCTGCCATCACTGCCGTTAAGATCGAAGGAGTTGAACACGAGTTCTCTTCGATTAAAGGCGTAGTTGAAGACGCGACCGATGTAATTCTTAATCTCAAGCAAGTACCCTTTAAGCTTCACAGCAGTGAACCCAAGACTTTGAGAATCTCGAAAGACGAGGCAGGCGAAGTTACCGCCGCTGACATCGAGACAGATGCAGATGTCGAGATCCTTGATCCGACTGTGCACATCGCCACCGTTAGTGAAGGTGGTTCCCTCAAGATCGAGATGCGACTCAAGCGTGGTCGAGGTTATGTTTCTGCCGATCGTAACTTCGACGAAGACTTGTCCCTCGGGTATATCCCCATCGACTCAGTTCACACTCCAGTCAAGAAGGTTAATTACAACGTCGAGGCTGCACGTCTGGGTCAAAACACGGAATTTGACAAACTAACCATCGAAGTCTGGACCGACGGCTCGGTCAAACCCGAAGACTCCATCGGTCTGGCAGCAAAACTGATCAAGGACCACATGTCTATCTTCATCAACTTCGAAGAAGACACCGATGATTTTGCCTACGCTAAGATCGAGCGCCCACCACTGCCGCGTAATGATCAGTTGGATCGTTCAGTGGACGAGCTGGAACTTTCTGTTCGATCCTATAACTGCTTAAAGAACGCAGATATCCGAACGATTAGAGATCTCGTACAGCGGACTGAGCGTGAAATGTTAGCGACTAAGAATTTCGGCAAGAAGTCGCTCAATGAGATCAAGGAAATTCTGAATGGCATGGGTCTCGACTTCGGTATGGAGTTCGACGAGCAGGGCAATCCCATTCCGGGAACCGGCGGTCGTGATGGAGCGGACCTGTCAGATTTCGATAATGAAGAGGATCAGTAGTCAAGCGCCATGCGACATCTAAAGGCACATCGTAAACTCGGCCGGACCAGCGAGCATCGCGATTCAATGCTCCGCAATCTGGCGACTTCTTTAATTAATTCTCGCGAAGAGCGCATCGTAACTACTTTGCCTAAGGCCAAGGAGTTGAGACCGTTTATCGAGCGCGCTATTACTCTTTCCAGGCGAGCCCAGAGTTTGTCGGGTGACGGCACTGCTGCTCAGGCTTTGCATTTGCGACGTCAGGCTGCTGTTTTCTTTCATGCCGGCAACACGGCAATGTCGGCTATAACTGGAAAGCGTGGTCAACTGCGTCCCGAGCGTACTGCTGGAGTTGCAGCACTCCGCCGGCTCTTTAGTGAATTGGGAGAGCGCTACAAAGACCGACCCGGTGGCTATACTCGAATTCTGAAACTGGGTCATCGCGACGGTGATCGCGCGGAGTTGGCCATCATCGAGTTGGTAGACAATCCTCGCGAACTCGAAGCGGTCGAGGCCGAAAAGAAACGTGCAAAAAGCACTACGGCAAAGAAGAAAAAATCGTCTGAGTCAAAGAAGGCAGGAGCCAAAAAGGAAGACTCCTCTGAAGCAGCCGATTCTACTGAGGAGTAGCAAGGTAACCCGGCCGCGCCGGTTTGATTTTGAGCCCCAACTGATGTTCGGCAGTCACGCACGAGTCTTTTGGGGCCAAACTCTTTACTGCTAGTCGAGCTGTTATAAGAAGGTATTAACGACACATAATTCATGTCAGCACCAAGAGAAGAAGGCGACAATCGTAACCAGCGGAAAGAACGCGCTAAAGCTGCCGTCATTAGACCCGATGCCTCCGTCAACATGGACGAGTTACGGGAACTGATTGCACTGCTTCGCGAGAATGACCTCGCTGAGCTCGAACTTGAGCGTGCTGACTTTCGTGTTCGTTTACGACGCGAGGATACAGTCGTGACCCGCCTGCAGGCTGCTGAACCCGCGCCAGCCGTCGTTAGAACGGCCGGTCCAGCGACTGCTACTCCTTCTCCGGCGCCCACGCATCCAGGGCAACAGGCTGAAACCCAAGCATCTGAAGATCAGGACCTGCAGATCATCCCATCGCCTATTGTGGGCACGTTTTATCGTTCTCCATCACCCACCGCCGATCCATTTGTAAAGATTGGGTCAACTGTAAAAGCGGAAACTGTAGTTTGTATTATTGAAGCGATGAAACTGATGAATGAGATACAGGCCGAAGCCTCTGGTCAGGTAGTGAAGATTTACGTGGAGAATGGCCAGCCCGTCGAATACGGCCAGCCACTTTTCGGAATTAGACAGTAGCTAACCGTCAACGTCCAACTTCCAGGTTGCTACGGGCACGCCCGGGACTTAAGGAGTTGGACGTTACCATTTAAGATCAAACTGCAATGTCACTCAGCGCACGAAAGTTCAAAAAGATTTTGATTGCGAACCGTGGCGAAATTGCCTGTCGCATCATTTGGACCTGCAAAGAGATGGGCATTAAAACGGTAGCCGTTCATAGCGATGTCGATAAAGACTCGTTGCACGTCCGTTTTGCAGATGAAGCTGCCTGTATTGGACCAGCACCGTCAGCTCAGAGCTACTTAAATATTCCGGCGATCATTAGCACCGCCGAAATCTTCAATGTCGACGCGATTCATCCCGGCTATGGATTCCTGGCAGAGTCTGCAACCTTTGCCGAAATCTGCGAGGCCTGCAACATCAAGTTCATTGGTCCCAGCGCCAGCGTCATTCGCTTGATGGGCGACAAGATTGAGGCGCGAAAGGCGATGTTGTCGGCTGGTCTACCGGTGTTGCCAGGTAGCGAAGGCGCAATCGAATCGGAAGAAGAAGGTCGCAAGCTCGTCAAAGAGATTGGCTTTCCGGTCATCGTCAAAGCGGCGGCTGGCGGCGGCGGTCGCGGCATGAGAATCGTTCGTACCGAAGCCGAACTTGGACACGCACTCGAAACGGCTTCTACTGAAGCTGCGGCAGCTTTTAAAGACGGCAGCGTCTACATCGAGCGCTATATCGAACAGCCGCGCCACATTGAAATTCAGATCCTCGCCGATGAACACGGGCAATGTATTCACCTTGGTGAGCGCGAGTGCTCAATCCAGCGACGCCATCAAAAGTTGATGGAAGAAGCTCCATCACCGGTGCTGACGCCCGAGTTAAGAAAAAAGATGGGCGAAGCGGCGGTTGACGCTTGCAGGAAGCTTGGTTACTCAAGTGCCGGAACAGTCGAGTTCTTGTTGGACCAGAGCGGTGCGTTCTATTTCATGGAGATGAATACCCGCATTCAGGTCGAACACCCGGTCACGGAAATGGTTACGCTCGCAGATATCGTGCGAAACCAGATCAGGATTGCCGAGGGCGAAGATCTTGGATATAAGCAGGATGATCTTCTAATCGTGGGCCATGCGATCGAGTGCCGCATCAATGCGGAGGACCCTGAGACCTTTGCACCGTCTCCCGGTACCATTACAGCTTTCAATTTGCCGGGTGGGCCCGGGGTAAGAGTAGACACTTTTGTCTATTCCGGTTATCGCGTCTCGCCTTTTTACGACTCGATGATTGCGAAGGTCATTGTCCATGCAAGAACCCGAGAACTCGCGATTGCGCGGATGAAGCGAGCGTTAGAGGCGATGGTAATTGAAGGTATTAAGACCACGATCCCGCTACATTTGAAGATAATGGATGATCCCAAATTCCGTTCCGGTGAAATATCCACGAGTTTCATGGAGTATTTCCTAAACCGTGGCACCCGGCAAAATGGTTTGGAATCAACGGTTGGCGCCCGATCGGCGTGAGAAGTTGCCGTTTTGAGGGCTGTTCCCTTATAATGGCCGACTTTTCTACGAGCAGTTGGCGCGTCTGAGAGGTACAGAAACAATGTCACACGCAATCATAAAAGCTGGCGGTAAACAGTTCCTCGTCGAGGAAGGTCAGACAATACGGGTACCGTCTTTAACAGCTGACGCGGGAGCGTCCATCGAGCTTGAGGCCTTACTTACGACCGGCGATGACGGAAAAATCTCGGCTACTGTTGTTGAGCATGGCCGGGACCAGAAGATCGTGGTGTTTAAGAAGAAGCGAAGAAAGCAATACAAGCGCACGCGCGGCCACCGTCAGGGTTACACGACTCTTAAAATTGATTCGATTAGTTAGTTGGAGCTAGTTATGGCGCATAAAAAAGGTGTTGGTTCCTCAAGAAATGGTCGCGATTCGCATTCGCAAAGACTTGGCCTTAAGAAATTCGGCGGTGAAGCTGTGCTGGGTGGCAATATCATCGCTCGCCAGCGCGGCACAAAATGGAAGCCGGGTTCGAACGTTGGCAGAGGTAAAGACGATACGCTCTTTGCCCTGATCGACGGCGTCGTTAAGTTTGAAGATAAGGGCCGTGCTGGAAAGTTCATTAGTGTGTACCCCTTGGAGCAAACTGCTGCTTAGAAATCACGCACTTGCAGTTCCGCGACGCTCAAGGCAGCAGAAACTGCCAAAAGGGCGTCGCTTTTGATTTAGATGTTTATCGACCGCGCGAAAATTCATGTTCAAGGCGGAGATGGCGGGAATGGTGTCACCGCTTTCCGCAGGGAGAAATTTGTACCGCGCGGTGGTCCATCGGGAGGCGACGGCGGTCGCGGCGGAGATGTCTTTCTGGAAGCAGATGAGTCGCTGAACACTTTACTCCATCTGCGCTACAACCCACGTCACATTGCAGATCGAGGCTTGCACGGTGAAGGCTCCAACCGTTCCGGACGCCAGGGTTCCGATCTGACTGTTCGTGTTCCAGTGGGAACTCAGATCCTCGATGCCCTAACCGGCGAACTGTTGCATGATCTCGCTGCCGATAAAGATCGTTACCTCGTCGCACATGGTGGCCGAGGTGGATTTGGTAACGCTCACTTTGCCACTTCGACCAATCGCGCGCCTCGATATCATCAAAGTGGTACCGCTGGCGAAGAGCGAGATCTACAGTTGGAGTTGAAGTTGTTGGCTGACGTTGGCCTGGTTGGTTTTCCGAATGCAGGCAAGTCGACTTTTATTTCGACTGTGTCGGCAGCGCATCCGAAAATTGCAGACTACCCCTTTACCACTCTTGAACCACATCTGGGAGTGGTTGACATGGGAGACTTCAAGACTTTTGTAATTGCAGATATTCCGGGGCTGATCGAGGGAGCGCATACCGGCGCCGGTCTCGGCGATCGTTTTCTTAGACACATCGAACGAACCAAGCTCTTGCTGCACCTGGTTGATGTGTCATCGATTTCGGGACGAGAAACAGTCGCCGATTACGAAACAGTGAATCGCGAATTGAAGTCTTACAAACCTGAACTGGCTGAGCGTCCACAATTTGTAGTGGCTACAAAGATTGACGCACTCGATGAAGTTGAGCGGCTAACGTCATTGAAAGAGCGCGCGATAAGCGATGGCCGTCCGTTCTACGAGATTTCATCCGCCACTAATGAAGGCGTCCGGGATCTTCTGCGGGCCATTGCTACGAAGCTTGAGGCAATCAAATCGGACGAGAAACTAAGCGACGCAGTGGAACTGGCTTTTTAGACAATGTGCGCCAAACGCCGAATAGGTTTGTACGGCGGGACGTTTGACCCGGTTCATCAAGGGCATCTCGACGTTGCTCGACGAGTTGCCAGGCTATTTGAAATTGACGAGATACTCTTCGTCCCAGCGCAATTGGCGCCTCATAAACTTGGGCGTCCAGTTACCGCAGCCATACATCGGTATGCCATGTTGGCGTTAGCGACCGCCGATGATGCTCAGTTACGGATTTCTAGTTTTGAGCTCGACGCACCCGATCGCCGCTACACGGTTGATACACTCAGATACTTTCAGCAAACGCTCAGGGACGATGAACTCTTTTTTATCATGGGCGCTGATTCCTGGGCCGATATCGAAACGTGGCGCAACTGGAAAGAGCTTTTGACAATGACGAATCACATAGTCGTAACGCGACCCGGTTACGCTGTGGACATTGAAAGCTCTCCTTTTGCCAACAGCATTGTTGATGTGAGAGGAAAAAGTGAAGTAGTTCAATTGTCGGACGCTAACACCCCTCGGATATTTATTACCGACGTGGTGTTGGATGATATCGCCGCTACCGACATCAGGGATTTGTGCCGCGCCGGAAAATTTGCCGAACTTCGCGGCATCGTGCCAGCGGTAGTGATCGATTATTTACAGAAATATCAGATCTATAGAAATTCGAATGAAGCCAAACTCATCAGTTAAAGAACAATCTTTGAATCCTCATTCAGCTGGCCGCGCTGAGCCCGAGAGCTCGAGTGCCGGCGAGTTGGACGACCGTATTCTGGCCGCATTGCAGGCGAGCACTGAAAAGAAAGCTGTCGATCCAGTCATTTTGGATCTGCGAGAGATTGCCAGTTTCACCGACTATTTCTTAATCGTAAGCGGAACAAATGAACGCCAGGTTCAGGCGATTGCCGATGAGGTTTATGAGTCGCTGAAGAAGACGGGATCCGCTGCCGCACGGGTAGAAGGACACAAAACTGCTGAATGGATCTTGCTTGATTATGGCGACTTTGTAGTGCATGTGTTTGAGCAGAAGGCTCGTCGTTTTTACGACCTTGAACGATTGTGGCGGGAATCAAAACGAGTTGAGCTGCCGGCTCAGTTCACTCAAGGCTCTTTGAGAACTGAATCGTGATCGAGGTATTTGCGCGCTCCAGTGCAATGCGTGAGGTTGTTGACCTCGCTGAGCGCGTAAGCGCGACCGACTCGAATCTACTGATAACAGGGGAGTCCGGCTCTGGAAAGGACTTGATTGCCTCCTATATCCATTCGCAGTCGCGGAGGGCAAAAGGTCCATACGTAAAGATCGACTGTGCGACTTTGCCCGCTGATCTGCTTGAAGCAGAGTTGTTCGGTTATGAGCGAGGCGCGTTCACCGGTGCTACCGAAGCGAAACCAGGGAGATTTGAGGCGGCGGAGCAGGGAACCGTCGTGCTGGATGAAGTGGCTCATCTTCCGAACGACAGTCAGGCTAAGTTGCTGCGGGTGATTGAATCGCGCGAGTTCGAACGATTAGGTGGGCGTACCACTTTAAAGCTCGACGCGCGTCTGATCGCTTTGACGAATGTTGAGCTGGAACATGCGGTCAAACGTGGTGCTTTTCGAGAGGATCTCTTCTACCGCCTGAACGTGATCCACATTCGCGTACCGCCTCTTCGAGACCGGCGTGAAGATGTGAGAAAGTTGGCTGGCTATTTTCAAATCCTGTATTCCCGTAAACATGGAAGTACAGTGAGAGGCATCTCGGCAGCAGCACTTGAGTTGTTGCTTGCGTATGACTTCCCGGGAAACGCACGCGAATTGGCTAATCTCGTCGAGCGTGCAGTGATTGTTGCGAGAGGAAAGTGGATTGAGACTACTGATTGGCCCGCAACCGTCATTGAAGGGATAACTGCTCAGCAGCGAAGTGAGAAGCCGCTGAGTTTGGCTGAGCTGGAAGCCGAGCACATTGCGAAGGTTTTGGTGACTAGCAACGGTAACAAGACTGAGTGCGCACGAATTCTTGGAATCAGTCGCAAGAATCTCTACGAGAAGATTGCGAAGTACAAACTTGATTAGCCTGGATTGCAGGTCTTGAGATGCGCTTTCGCGTAATTTGGCCTGGCAAAACACGTGACACAAGACTTCGGTCGTTGGTTGAGGATTACGTCGAACGGCTCAACCATTTTGTGCGGGTCGAGATCATTGAGCTCAAGGAAGCCGGGAGAGCGGACAAGCCAGGCATCGATAAGGAAGCCGCACGCATCTCAGACGCTCTTCGTCCAGGCGGTGTTACGGTTATTTTGGACGTTTCGGGCGTAGAGTGGACATCTCAGCAGTTGGCCGAGCAAGTCAGGAACTGGGAAGTCCGAGGGATCAAGGAGGTGTCGTTTGTTATCGGTGGGCCGAATGGCCTGTCGCAGGATTTGGTCGCCAGAGCCGATCGACGATGGTCGCTCTCGCGTTTGACCTTAACTCATGAAATGGCGCGCGTGCTGATGTTTGAGCAGTTGTATAGGGCATACACAATTATCAACGGGTTGCCGTATCAGAAATAACGAACTACCCCTAAACAATTCAAGTAGGGTGGAGGACGAAAACAAATAATGGATAAGAGGCGAACGAAAGTTTTCCGCGACAAATTATTGGACCGGCGTGAAGGCTTGGTCGGACAAGTACAAGCCGCTGAGTTGTACAGCCGTGAGCGCGACGCTGAAGCCACTCAGGATCCGGCCGACATGGCTGCAAACGCTTATACCAAGGAACTGTTGGTGTCGATGTCTGATAATGACCGGCAGTTACTGAATTTAATCGATGAAGCTCTCGAGCGCATCGAGACCACTGGATACGGAAAGTGCGTCCATTGCGAGGAGGCTCTACCCGAAAAACGACTTGAGGCC
>Ga0163162_10002545_pt1 | contig 17253 bp, 16 predicted proteins | sample S55metaG_FD_115310 | JGI IMG/M metagenome (GOLD analysis project Ga0163162, IMG submission 115310) | Switchgrass rhizosphere microbial communities from Kellogg Biological Station, Michigan, USA - S5-5 metaG | ecosystem: Host-associated > Plants > Roots > Rhizosphere > Soil | place: USA...
GAGCGCGGCCTGCCGTGTCGATCGAACGCGCCGGCCAAGGGCGCGCTGCCGTTCGACGGCCGCTTCGACGGCCCCGTCTTTCTCGACCTGGGCGACGACGACTACACGCGCGGCCGCCCCCATCCGATGATCGACCCCCTGCTGCGCGACGCGGCGGTGCGCAAACAGGGCGCCGATGCGCAGACGGCGGCGATCCTGTTCGACGTCGTCCTGGGTTTCGGATCGCACGCTGATCCGGCGCGTGGCCTGGCGCAGGCGCTCGCCGACGCGCAACGCGAGGCGCGCCGACAGGGCCGCGCGCTGGCGCTGATCGGTCACGTCTGCGGCACCGACGGCGATCCGCAGGACAAGGCGGCCCAAGTGCGCCAGCTCAAAGCCGCGAGCGCCGTGATCGTCGGCAGCAACGTCGAGGCGGCGTCGTTGGCGGCGCACCTGGCCGCGCAGCTCGCCGGTCGCACTGCCGCCAAGTCCGGCTAGAAAGGCAACGATGTCCACACAGGCGCTTTTCAAGGAGACGCTGAGTGTCGTCAACGTCGGCCTCAAGGGCTTCGGCGAAGATATCGTCGCCGCAGGCGGCGAATGCGTCTCGCTTGAGTGGCAGCCGCCCGGGCAGGGTGACCGGCAGGCCGGGTGGGCCTTGGCCGAGATCCTCGAGCACCCGAAGGTCGAAGCAGCCAATGCCACCGCCTTCGCGCGCTTCATCGCCGCCAACCCGGTGCTGGTCGACATCGCGACCGCACGCGACGTCCTGCCCGGCATGGCCGCAGGGCGACGGCTGATCTGCCACGCCGGGCCGCCGATCGCCTGGCCCGCCATGTGCGGGCCGATGCGCGGCGCGATCCTCGGCGCCGTGGTGCTCGAAGGCTGGGCCGGGTCGATCGGGGTCGCCACCGGCCTCGTCGATCGCGGCGCGATCGAGCTCGAGCCCTGCCACCACCAGGCCGCGGTCGGGCCGATGGCCGGGATCATCAGCCCGTCGATGCCGGTGTTCGTTGTCGAGGACAAGGCGCAGGGCCATCGCGCCTACTGCAACTTCAACGAAGGGCTCGGCGCAGTGCTGCGCTTCGGCGCCAACGGCCCGGAGGTCATCGCCCGCTTGCAGAAAATGGCGGCGACGGTCGCGCCGACTCTGCGCAAGGTACTGCGGCGCAGTGGCGGCGTCGAGCTGAAGCCCTTGATGGCGCAGGCGATCAACATGGGCGACGAGGTGCACAACCGGAACGTCGCCGCGACCGCGCTCTTCATCAAGCGCATTGCGCCGGCGCTGATCGAGGCCGACGTGTCGCGCGAGGACGCGGCGGCCACTCTCGCGTTCATCGCCGCCAACGACCACTTCTTCCTCAACTTGTCGATGGCCGCGTGCAAGGCGATGTGCGACGCGGCCGCGGGCGTCGAGGGCAGCTCGATGGTGACCGCGATGGCGCGCAACGGCGTCAACTTCGGGGTTCGCCTATCGGGCACCGGCGACACCTGGTTCGAGGCGCCGGCGAATCCGGTCGACGGGCTCTACTTCCCCGGCTATTCGATAGCCGATGCCGCGGCCGATCTCGGCGATTCTGCGATCACCGAGACCGCCGGCGTCGGCGGCTTCGCGATGGCGGCGGCGCCGGCGATCGTCAAGTTCGTCGGCGGCACGCCGACCGATGCGATCCATCACAGCCTGCGCATGCGCGCCATCACGCTCGGCGCCAATCCGTCGTTCACCTTGCCCGCGCTCGATTTCGCCGCCGCCGCCGCCGGCATCGACGCGCGCAAGGTGGTCGATTGCGGCGTCCTGCCCGTCATCAACAGCGGCATCGCACACCGCGAGGCGGGCGTCGGCCAGATTGGCGCTGGCGTCACCAGCGCGCCGATGGCATGCTTCACGGCCGCGGTGAAGGCGCTCGCGCGGGCGATTGGAGGCGAACGAGAGGGGAGATGAGTCGCCGGCTGTCGGGGCGCGGGCTCGCCCTGATCGGACCGGAAGGCGCAAAAGCACGGGGAGGTGCAGCCATGACCAAGCCACTCGCGGTGGTTGCCGTCGGCGGCAACGCGTTGATCCTCGACGATCGGCACATGGCGCTCGCCGACCAGTACGACGCGGTCTGCGAGACCGCGACCCATGTCGCGACCATGATCGCCGCCGGCTGGAACGTCGTGCTGACGCACGGCAACGGGCCGCAGGTCGGCTTCATCCTGCGTCGCTCGGAGATTGCCGACGGCCAGGTGCCGACGGTGCCGGTGCAATACGCGGTCGGCGACACGCAGGGCGCGATCGGATTCATGTTCCAGAACGCGCTCGGCAACGCGCTGCTCCAGCGCGGCATCAAGATCCCGGTCGTCACTCTGGTGACGCAGACGTTGGTCGATCGCCGCGATCCCGCCTTCGCCAAGCCCGACAAGCCGATCGGCTCGTTCATGACCGAGGAAGTCGCTCATCAGCTCGCCGCCAAGCTGGCCTGGACCGTGATGCAGGACGGCAACCGCGGCTGGCGGCGCGCGATCGCGTCGCCGCAGCCGGTGCGCGTGATCGAGGCGCCGATCATCGAGCGGCTGGCGCGCGAGGGCGTGATGATCATCGCCTGCGGCGGCGGCGGCATCGCCGTCGAGGAGCTCGCGGGCGGCGAGCTGCGCGGGGTCGAGGCGGTGATCGACAAGGACCGCGCCTCGGCGCTGCTGGCGATCGAGATGAACGCCGACCTGCTGATGATCCCGACCGGCGTCGAACGCGTCGCGATCCGCTACGGCCAGCCTGGCGAGGAGTGGCTCGGCCGGATCAGCGTCGCCCAGGCCGAGGCCTACGCTGCCGAAGGCCACTTCGGCGCCGGCAGCATGGGCCCGAAGATCGAGGCGCTGCTCAATTTCGTCAAGCGCCGCGCGGGCGGCCGCGGCGTCATCACCAACGCCGAGAACATCGAGCGCGCGCTGAACGGCGCGAGCGGGACTTGGATCGAAAGCTAGGCCGACGATGGAAACGACGCTGCTCGCCGTCAACGGCACCCTGATGCGTGGCCTCGCGCTCAATCCCAACCTGGTCGCCGTCGGCGCGACGTTCGTGCGCGAGGACGCGACCGACGCGTGCTACCGGATCTGGTCGATCGGCGATCGCCATCCGGCGATGCTGCGCACGCCGGGCATGGGCGCAAGCGTCGCGCTCGAGCTCTGGCAAGTACCGAACGCGGGGCTTGCAAGCATCTTGCAGAACGAGCCGCCGGGGCTGGCGATCGGCAAGGTGGTGCTCAAGGACGGCTCGATCGTCCTCGGCGTCCTCGGCGAGCCTTTCCTGTGCGAAGGGCAGCGCGAGATCACGGCATTCGGTGGCTGGCGCGCGTACACGGCGGCACAGCAAACTTCGGTCTGACAACAAGGGGGGAAAAATGAATGCTGCTACTGAAGCAAGCGTGGGTCGACTGTGGGTCCCGGGCGACTGGAACGGCTTCTTCGGCCTGTTCACGAACGTCCTGCTCAACGTCATTGTCCTGACCGGCCTCTGCCTGGGGGTCGTCCAGCTGCCCGCCGACACGGTGTTCGGGCGCATCCTGCCGGCGCTCGGCATCGCGCTGCCGCTCGGCAACCTGTTCTACGCGTACCTGGCCTGGAAGCTCGGCAAGGCAGAAGGCCGCAGCGACGTCACGGCGATGCCCTACGGGCCGAGCGTGCCGCACATGTTCATCGTCGTCTTCCTGGTCATGCTGCCGGTGTACCTGGAGACGAAGAACCCGATGCTCGCCTGGGTCGGAGGCCTCGCCTGGTGCTTCATCATCGGCATCATCGTCTTGCTCGGCGCCTTCATCGGGCCGCAGCTGCGCGCTCTGACGCCGCGCGCCGCGATGCTCGGAACGCTGGCCGGCATCTCGGTCGCGTTCATCTCGATGCGGCCGGCGTTCCAGATGTGGGAGACGCCGTGGATCGGCCTGGCGTGCTTCGCGATCGTGTTGATCGCGTGGACCGCGAACGCGCGGCTGCCGGGCGGCCTGCCGGGCGGCCTCGTCGCGGTGCTCGTCGGTTCGGCGATCGGCTGGATCGCTTCGCTCGCCGGCTGGAGCGACTACATGAAGCCGGCCGCGGTGAGCGCGTCGCTCGCCCAGTTCGGCCTTCACCTGCCGACTTTCTCGGCCGATGTCTGGACCGGCTTGGCCAAGGTCGCGCCGCTGCTCGCGACCGCGATCCCGCTCGGCATCTACAACTTCACCGAGGCGATGAACAACGTCGAGAGCGCGTCGGCCGCCGGCGACAACTACAACCTGCGCCAGATCCTGCTCGCCGACGGCCTCGGCGCCATCGTCGGCTCGATGCTCGGCAGCCCGTTTCCTCCCGCCGTCTACATCGGCCATCCGGGGTGGAAGGCGGTCGGCGGCCGGATCGGCTATTCGCTCGCGACCGGCGTCGCGATCGCCCTCGTCTGCTTCCTCGGCCTCACCGCGCTATTGCTGGCGTTGATCCCGCTCGTCGCGATCCTGCCCATCCTGCTCTACATCGGCCTGGTCATCGGTGCGCAGGCGTTCCAGGCTTCACCCGCCAAGCACGCGCCCGCGATCATCCTGGCGCTGATCCCGAACATCGCCGAGTGGGCGAAGACGCAGGTCGACGGCGCGCTCGGCGCTGCCGGAACCTCGGCGGCCGGCGTCGGGCTCGCCAAGCTCGGCGGCTTCGGCGTCCTCTATAAGGGACTAGAGACGGTCGGCGGCGGCTCGGTGCTGGCGGGAATGGTGCTCGGCGCGATCGCGGTCTACGTGATCGACAACCGGATGAAGCAGGCCGCTGCGTGGGCCTTCGCAGGCGCGGTGCTGTCGTACTTCGGCCTGATCCACGGCGCGCAGCTCGGCTGGGCGGTCTCGCCGCTGGTCGCGCTTGGCTACGCGATGTTCGCCATTACCTGCGTCGTGCTGATGCGCGGGCAACCCGCCGCGCCCGCCGCGGCGTCCTGATCAGGCCGCGACCGCCCTCGTGCGCTGCCGCGTCAGGCGTGCAGCGCAGCGAGGGCGCGCCCTGAATCGGACACCCATCCGAACAGGGCGCCCTGCGCCTTGACCATCTCGAGCGCGACGCGCTGGAACTCCGGGAAATACGAGCCGACGCAATCGGCCAGGACGACGCACTCGTAGCCGCGATCGTTGGCCTCGCGCACGGTCGTCGTGACGCACACCTCGGTCGTCACGCCGCAGACGATCAGCGACTTGATGCCGCGGTTGTGCAGGATGAGATCGAGATCGGTGGCGCAGAAGGCGCCCTTGCCGGGCTTGTCGACGACGACCTCGCCGGGTCGTGGCGCGAGCTGCGGAACGATCTCGTGTCCGTGCTCGCCACGCACCAAGAGTCGCCCCATCGGGCCGGGATCGCCGATCCGCGTCGCACCACGGCCGCGCACGATCTTGGTCGGCGGGCAATCGGCGAGGTCGGGGTTGTGGCCCTCGCGCGTGTGAATGACCAGCATCCCGATCTCGCGCGCCGCATCGAGCATCCGCCTGCACGGTGCGATCACCGCCTGCAGCGGCGAGACATCGTTGCCGAGCGCTTCGCCGAAGCCCCCGGGCTCGACGAAGTCGCGCTGCATGTCGATGACGACGAGTGCCGTCGACGGCAGATCGAACACGTACTCGTACGGTTCGGCTTGCATCGATCTTTCTTGGGCCATGTCGCCTCCGTCCGGCTGTGCCGTCATGGTACAGCCGGTGACCCCTTGCCGAGCCTCATCCCGCTTTCGCGACCCACTCGACGAGCGAGTCGAGCGCCGGTGTTCCCTTCGCGGCCGCCGGGTCGGTGACGATCATCGACACGGCGTAGACGCGGCCGCTCTTCGCGCGCACATAGCCGGCCAGCGCGCGCGTGTCGGAGAGTGTTCCCGTCTTCAGGTACGCCTGGCCCGTCGCGGCACCGCTCGTCATGCGATGGATCAGGGTGCCGTCGACGCCGGCGATCGGCAGCGAATCGACGAGCGTCTGCGAGTCGGCGCTGCGCCACGCGTTGCGCAGCAGGTCGACGAGCGCGCGCGGCTTGCCGCGCTCGGCGCGCGACTGCCCCGAGCCAAGGACGACGGTGATGTCGCCGTCGTGGAGCCCCTGCGTGCGCAACCAGCCGCGCACGCGCTCCTGCGCCGCTTTTAGCGCGCCGATCTTGAGGCCGCCGCTGCCGGCGTCGCCGCCGCCGGGAGCGAGCGACAGGAGCACGTTGCGCGCCGCCTCGTTATTGCTGGTCTTGTTCATCTCGCGCAGGACCTCGCCCACCGGCGTCAGCAGCTCGCTCGACCAGCGTGCCGCGCGCGGCCGGGTCGCGGCGACGTCGCGCTCGACGACGTGACCGCGCAGCGAGCCGCCCGTCTCGGCCCACAGGTCGGCGACCATGCGCGGCGCGGCGATCGGCAACGCCCGTGCGCCGCCGAGCTCGGGCTCGAGGCGAAGCCTCGCGGGCGGCGCGACATAGGCGATGTCATCGGGGTCGCAGTCGGCGCTCCAGCGGCCGCGCACCCACAGCTGCAGCGGCGGCCCGGACCCGATCTCGTCGGGCGTCTTCCAGCGCGCCCAGGCGCTGCAGCCGCCGCCCATGAGCACGTCGTTGACGACCTGGACGTTGGCCGTCCGAGGCTTGACCGTCACCACGGCGCGATCGCCGGCGCCCGGCTTCACCGAGACGAGCAGCTTGCCGCGGTTGTACGTGCGCGCGTCGATCGGCGCTCCGGGAGCGCGTTCCTGCTCGGTCGCGCGCGCCTGCTTGGGGTCGCGCTCGTGGAGCAGCGCGACATCGTCGAGAACGATGTTGCCGGCGATCGTCTCCAGCCCTTCGGCGCGCATCTGCCGGAACCAGCGGCGCAGCTCGTTGCCGGTGAGGCCGACCGGGCCGCCGACGATGACGAGGTCGCCGGCGAGCCGTCCGCCGACGATCGGGCTGGTCGCGTACGCGCTCGTGCGCCAGCGATGGCGCGGGCCGAGCAGGTCGAGCGCCGCCAGCGACGTGACGACCTTGGTCGTCGAGGCGAGGAGGAAGTGCTGGTCGGCATGGAAGGCGACCAGCGGCGACGCGTCGATGCCGTCGACCGCGCGCACGTCGAAGGCGAAGCTCTTGGTCGGCAGGCCCGAGCCGCGCAGGATCGCAGCGACGGCGGGCGGCAGCGCGCGCGCGGCCGCGCCCTTCGGCTCGCCATCCGCACTCGCTGCGGCTCGGGCGTCGACGGCGCGCTGCGAGCGCGCCGAGAGCGCCGACGCGGGCACGAGCGCGAACGCCAGGCAGATCGCAGCGGCGACGATCCGTCGCAGCGAGGGCCGAGCGGGCGGCGCGTCGACATCGGCACCCTTCCGTGAGCCGGCGCCGGTCGGCAAGGGACGGCGCGCGGGCGGCAGGGAAGTCATGGCGAGAGTCTCGAGGGCAATCGGTGTGCTCGACGGCCGGCGCGCGCCCCCCTCATTCGCGCGGCCTCAGGCCGGCGACGGGGCTTCCATTCGCAACTGCACCGCGGTTCCGCTCGCCGCCGACGGCTTCGCGAGGCGCCCGGCCGCGATGCCGCGCGCGCGCAGGAAGTCGTAGACACGTGTCGCCCGCTGCACGCCGATCGTCGCGCTGCCGTTGGCATCGTTGGGGGCGGCGATCAGATGAAGCTCGGCGATGGGGGTGCGGCGCAGCGACTGCGCGACCTTGTCGAGCACCGCGGCGAGCGCCGGCTTGACGGTGTCGTGGCCGGGTTCGAAGCAGAACTCGCGCGGCACGTCGATGACGACTGCGCCGTCCTGGCGCTGGGCGACGACGACGGGCGTGCCCTTGAACCACGACGCCAGCCATTGCCGCTCGACGGCCAGCGTCGAGGCGGCCGCGGTTCGCTGCTGCGCCGCCGTGGGCGGCGGCGTGGACGCGGCCGATCCCGGTGCGGCGATCGTCGCGGGGGATGACGAGGCCGAAGGCGGCGGGGCGCTCGCGCACCCGCAGAGCGAGAGCGCAACGACGAACGGTAAGGTTGCGGGTTTCATCGCCCGATTCTGCTCAATCTTCGAGTTCGGCCTTGGCCATCTCGACGTCGAGCCGCTCGGTGGCGTCGAGCGGCTCGCAAGCCGCGGCGTCCTCGTAGAGCTTGGTCGCTTCCTTCATCCGCTTGTCGCCTTCGAGCATGACCAGCCCGTTCGCGTATTCGATCATGGCGATCGGCGAGGTCGGGTTGAGCTTGAGCGCGGTCTTGTAGTGCGCCAGGCCCGCGTCCTTGCTCGCGCCCTGGGTGCGACCGAGCAGCGAGCCGACCTTGTCGATCACCTCGGCGTGGAAGGCACCGAGGGCGATGTGCGCGTCGGCGTGCTTCGGCGCCAGCTTGATCGTCGTCTCGAGCGCGTTCTTCACCTTCGTGCCGAGCCCTTGCGCCAGGGCCTTGGCAATGCTGATGCCCTGGCTGTAGCGGCCGAGCGCGTAGGCCATGCAGTACCAGGCGTTGGCTTCCTTGGGCTCCTCGTGGGCGCGCTTCTCCGCGCGCTCGGCGACCTCGAACAGGAGCGCCAGCTTGGTCTTCTCGCTGGCCTCGAGGTAGGTCGCGTAGATCGCCTGCGCCTTGTTGGCGACGGTCAGCGCGCCGCTCGTGCCGGCGGCGTGCAGCTTCAGGCCGGCCTCGGTCGCCTTCTGGAACTCGCCGGCGTGGAAGTGCTGCCACGCGGCCAGAAGCTTGTCGTCCTTGGGCAGCGGCTCGGCGTCGCCGGCGTGCAGTCGCGCCCACTTCTTCTTCAGCGTCGCGGCGTCGTAGCTGTAGGCGTCGGCGTCGTGTGGAAAGGCGGTCCACTTGGCCATGGTCAGTCTCCTCCGTTGGTTGTTGTGTAGCGTGCCGCGAGCGAATGCAGGTGCTCGCGTTGGTCTCCGTCGAGATAGGGAAGCAGCAGGCAGAGCACGTGAAAGGCGCCGCGCGAAAGGGCCGCGCTGGCGGTCTCGGGCTCGAGCGCGCGGCGCGGGTCGCGAACGTACTCGAAGCTCAGCCAGTAGGTGAGGACGACGACCATCGCCGTCGCCACCGGCTCGGCGTCGCGCGCCTCGATCGTCAGGCCGCTGCCGGCGGCGATGCCGTCGAGCACGGTCTGGACCGCGCGCGTCTTTCGCTGCAGGACGAACTGGAAATGGCTCTCGAGCCTGCGGTTGTTCGAGAGCAGGTCGTTGAGGTCGCGATAGAGGAAACGGTACGACCAGATCAGCTCGAACAGCATGTGGAAGAAGAGCCAAGCGTCTTCGACGTCGGAGACGTCGTCGGCAGCGCGCAGCAGCCCGGTGAGCGCCTCGTCGTAGCGGTCGTAGAGCTTCGTGATCAGCTCTTCCTTGGCCGGGTAGTGGTAGTACAGGTTGCCAGGGCTGATGCCGAGCTCGGCCGAGATCAGCGTGGTCGAGACGTTCGGCTCGCCGAAGCGGTTGAAGAGCTCGAGCGTGGTGTCGAGGATCCGCTCCGCGGTGCGCCGTGGTTTCTTCGTTCGGGTGGCCATGGTCGAGGTCTCGGGGGAGAGCACGGTAGCACCCGCGCCAATCTCTCCCATCGGTTCGGCTTCCAACAGTCGCTGCCCTGCGAAGGCGATGGCGCATTTCGGAGGACGGTTCGAACCATACGGCTTCTGCGTCGCTTCGCAACGGAAATTTCACGCTTGCCCCACGGGATTTGGAATCGGCCCCGCTAAGGTGACCCGATCGCGCCACTGCGATCGCGCGACTCGCGGAAGACGACCTTTTGCCAGCTTGGCTGAAATTCCCGCCCCCGATGGCATTGCCGTCGGCCGAGGCAGCTCTCCCTCAGGGCACGACCAAGAGCCGCCTCGGCCTGGTTGCCGCATGCCTGTTCGTCGCCGGTCTCTGGTTCCTGACCCTCGACGCTCGCCATCTCCTGCCAAGCGACGAAGGCCGCTATGCCGAGATCGCGCGCGAGATGCTCGCAAGCGGCGACTGGGTGACGATCCGATACAACGGCGTCAAGTACTTCGAGAAGCCGCCGCTCCACATGTGGATGACGGCGCTGTCGTTCCAGGCATTCGGCGTCGGCGAATGGCAGGCGCGCCTCTGGGTCGCGCTCACCGGCGCCTTCGGTATCGCGGTTACCGCTCTCGCGGCGCGGCGCTGGTTCGGGCCGCGGGTGGCGCTGTTCGCTGCCCTGATCCTTGTCGCCGCGCCGGCCTGGAATCTCGCCGGCCACTTCAATTCGCTCGACATGGGTCTGTCGGGCGCGCTCAGCTGCGTCCTTGCGGCCTTGCTGATCGCCCAGCACCCGGAGACGTCGGCCGGCGCGCGGCGGCGCTGGATGTGGCTGGCGTGGGCGGCGATGGCGGTCGCGCTGCTGACCAAGGGCCTGATCGGCGTCGTGTTGCCGGGGATGGTGCTCGTCGTCTACAGCGCGGTCACGCGCGACTTCGCGGTCTGGCGCCGGCTCCACATCGCCAGCGGCGCGATCCTCGCGCTCGCGCTCGCGACGCCCTGGTTTGCGATGGTGTCGCTTCGCAATCCCGAGTTCGCGCACTTCTTCTTCATCCACGAGCACTTCCAGCGCTATCTCACGAACGTGCACCACCGCGACGGGGCGTGGTGGTACTTCGTGCCGCAGTTGCTGGTCGGCTTCCTGCCCTGGCTCGGGCTGTCGCCCGGCGTCGCCGCCGTCGTTCGCGACGACGCGCGCGGCAAGGGTTTCCGGCCCGGCGTCCTGCTGGCCGCCTGGGCGCTGACGATCTTCGTCTTCTTCAGCTTCTCGGGCTCCAAGCTACCCGGCTACATCGTGCCCATCTACCCTGCGCTCGCCATCCTCGGCGCCGCCGCGCTCGACCGGTTCACCCCGGCGCGCTGGAGTGTCCAGGTCGTCGTTGCGATCGCCCTCGCCGCCTGCAGTCTCGCCGCCGCGCCGTACGTCGGCCGTCTCGGCAGCGAAGCGACGCCGAACGAGATCTATCGCGCCTTCGCGCCCTGGCTCGCCGCTGCCTGCGCCCTGGCCATCGCCGGTCTGGTGCTGGCGTGGTTCGCCAACAAGCGCGACATCCGGTTGAGCGTCGTCGCCTACGCGTTGACGATCTTTGCTGCATCGACCCTGGTGCTGCGTGGCCACGAGGCGTTCGGCCACAGCAGCTCGGGCGTCGATCTCGCGGCGGCCCTCCGCCCCGTCGTCGGCGCGAGCCCGATCTACTCGGTGCGGATGCTCGACCACACATTGCCGTTCTATCTCGGTCGGACGACGGTCCTGGTCGAGTCTGCGGACGAGCTCTCCTTCGGTCTCGCCCAGGAGCCGCAGAAGTGGCTGCCGACGCTCGCCGATTTCGTCCGCGTCTGGACCTCGGGGCCGCGCGCCTTCGCCGTCATGGCGCCGGCCACGCACGCACTGCTCGCGTCCCAGGGCGTCGCCATGACGGTGATCGCAAGGGACGCGCGGCGCGTTGTCGTCGCCAACGGTGCGAGGCCTGCGTCGTGACGATCTCGACGACGCTCTTTCTGCTTGCCGGTGTTCTGCTCAATGCCGGGGCGCAGCTCCTGCTCAAGGCCGGGGTGAGCGCGGTCGGGCCGATCCACTTCGGCGCCAGCGCCGCCTGGCCGACGCTCGGCCGGGTCTTCCTCCAGTGGCCGGTTCTGGCCGGCCTGGCCTGCTACGTCGTCAGCGTCGCCCTGTGGCTCGTCGCCCTCTCGCGGGTCGAGGTCTCGCTCGCCTATCCGATGCTGTCGCTCGGCTACGTCGTCAACGCCGCGGCCGCGTACTGGCTCTTCGGCGAGGCGCTCGGGCCGGCCCGGTGCGCGGGAATCGCGCTGATCCTGCTCGGCGTCTTTCTGATCGCACGCACATGAGCACCGTCGCCACCACCGCGACCGCGACGGCGTTTCTGCCGTTCGCTCGCCCCGCCATCGATGCAGCGACGATCGCTGCCGTCGGCGAGGTCCTGGCGTCGGGCTGGATCACTTCCGGGCCGAAGGTGCGCGAATTCGAAGCCGCCCTCGCGCAGCTGTTCGAAGGCCGGCCGGTGCGTTCCTTCGCCAACGGCACGGCAACGATGGAGGTGGCGCTGCGCGTCGCCGGAATCGGCCCGGGCGACGAGGTGATCACGACGCCGATCTCGTGGGTCGCGACCGCCAACGTCATCGTCGCCGTCGGCGCGCGGCCGGTGTTCGTCGACGTCGATCCGCGCACCCGCAACATCGATCTCGGCGCGCTCGAGGCAGCGATCACGCCACGGACGCGCGCCCTCATGCCGGTCTACCTCGCCGGGCTGCCGGTCGACATGGACCGGCTCCATGCGATCGCCGCGCGCCACGGCCTGCGCGTCATCGAGGACGCCGCGCAGGCGATCGGCTCGCGCTGGCGCGGGCGCAGGATCGGCGCCTTCGGCGGCCTGGTCAGCTTCAGCTTCCAGGCCAACAAGAACATCACCTGCGCCGAAGGCGGCTGCCTCGTGCTCGCCGACGACGCCGAGGCGCGCATCGCCGAGCGGCTGCGCCTGCAAGGCGTGGTGCGCTCGGGCGCCGACGGCATGGACGTCGTCAGGCCGGGCGGGAAGTTCAACCTGAGCGACATCCACGCAACCATCGGTCTGCACCAGTTGCCGGCGCTCGAGCGCATCACCCGGCGCCGCGCCGAGCTCGCCGATTCGTATTTCGCGGCGGCGCGTGCGGCCGGGCTGGAGGCGCTCGGCATCGAGCTGCCGCCGCCGACCGATGCCGCGGCCGCGACGACCAACTGGCACATGTTCCAGGTCGTGCTGCCGGCGGATCGGCTCACCGGCGGCCGCGCCGCGGTGATGGAGGCGATGCGCGCGGCCGGAATCGGCACCGGGGTCCACTATCCGGCGCTCCATCTGTTCAGCTACTACCGCTCGCTCGGCTGGCGCGAAGGCATGCTGCCGGTGGCCGAGCGAATCGGCCGCGGCGTCCTCACGCTGCCGCTCTTTCCGGCCATGGAGGCGGCCGACGTGGAACGCGTCTGCGCGCGCCTGGCCGCGGTCTGCAGGGAGCTCGCATCGTGAAGGCGCCGGTGATCTCGGTCGTCATCCCGATCTACAACGAGGAGGCGGTGCTGCCGGTGCTGATCAGCCGGATCTACAAGGTGCTCGACGAGATGGACGAGCCCTACGAGATCATCTTCGTCAACGACGGCAGCGTCGATCGCTCGGCAGCCCTCCTCGCCGAGCAGTTCGGCGAGCGACCCGACGTGACGCGGGTGATCCTGTTCAACGGCAACTTCGGCCAGCACATGGCGATCATGGCGGGCTTCGAGCACGTCCGCGGCCAGATCGCCGTGACGCTCGACGCCGACCTGCAGAACCCGCCGGAGGAAATCCCGAAGCTGGTGGCGGCGATCCGCGCCGGCCACGACTACGTCGGCAGCTATCGGCGCACCCGCCAGGACAGCTTCTTTCGCCGCCAGGCGTCGCGAATCGTCAACGGCCTGCGCGAGCGAACGACGCACATCCACATGACCGACCAGGGCTGCATGCTGCGCGCGTACGACCGGGCCCTGGTCGAGACGATGAACTCCTGCCGCGAAGTCAACACGTTCATCCCGGCGCTGGCGTACAGCTTCGCTGCCAATCCGACCGAGATCGAGGTCGCGCACGAGGCGCGCGCGGCGGGCGAGTCGAAGTACTCGATCTACAGCCTGCTGCGTCTCAACTTCGATCTGGTCACGGGCTTTTCGATCGTCCCGCTGCAGTGGTTCTCGCTCATCGGCATCCTCCTGTCGCTGCTCGCGGGCGCGCTGTTCGTGGTGCTGCTGGTGCGACGTTTCCTCTTCGGCGCCGAGGTCGAGGGCGCGTTCACCTTGTTCGCGCTGCAGTTCTTCCTGACCGGCATCCTGCTGCTCGGCCTCGGACTGATGGGCGAATACGTCGGCCGGATCCAGCAGGAAGTCCGGCGCCGGCCGCGCTATCGCATCAGCGCCGTCCTCGAGGAGAACGAGCAGGCCCCGCTGGCGCCGATGAAGGCGGCGCGGTGAGGGCGGTGACATTCGGCTACTCGAACGTCGGCGACCGCTGCTTGCGCGTGTTGCGAGCGCGCGGCATCGACGTGCCGCTGGTGGTGACGCATCGCGATCATCCGGGCGAAGCAGTGTGGTTCGAGCGCGTCGCCGACACCGCGGCCGACCTCGGCCTGCCGTTCGTCTACGGCGACGACCTTCTCCATCCGGCGCTGCGCCATGCAGTGGCCGAGGCGCGACCCGACGTGATCTTTTCCTTCTACTACCGCTCGCTCTTGCCCGGGACGATCCTCGACCTCGCGCCGCGCGGCGCGTTCAACATGCACGGCTCGCTCCTCCCGCACTACCGCGGCCGGGCGCCGACCAACTGGGCGATCCTGCGCGGCGAGCGCGAGACCGGCGCGACGCTGCACGAGATGATCGCCAAGGCCGACGCAGGCCGCATCGTCGACCAGCAGTCGGTGCCGATCCTGCCCGACGACACCGCCCGCCAGGTGTTCGACAAGGTCACCGTCGCCGCCGAGCAGGTGCTGTGGCGAAGCGTCGCGGCGATCGCCGCGGGCGAGGTCCGCTTTCGTCCCAACGACATCACGGTGGGCAGCTACTTCGGTCGGCGCACGCCTGAAGACGGCCGCATCGACTGGACGCGCGCCGCGGTGCGCACGTATGACCTGATCCGCGCCGTGGCGCCCCCCTATCCCGGCGCATTCACCGAGCTTGGCGGTGTCGCTCTGGTGATCGCCGCGGCGCGGCTCGGTGGCGACGCTCCGGCCGCGTTGGCCGGGCGGCGCGGCCTGCAGGTCGTCGACGGTCGGATCGTCGCCGTCTGTGGCGACGGCCGGACGATCGAGATCAAAGAGCTTCGTGCCGGCGCCGAACCCGTCGGCCCGGATCGATTGGCAGCCCTTCTCGCGGCCCACCCGGCCGCCAGCGAAAGATCATGAAGAAAGTTCTCATCCTCGGCGTCAACGGCTTCATCGGTCACCACCTGACGCAGCGCATCCTCGAGACCACCGACTGGGAGATCTACGGCATGGACATGGCCTTGGATCGGCTGGGCACGGCGGTGTCGCATCCGCGAATGCACTTCTTCGAGGGCGACCTCACGATCAACAAGGAATGGATCGAATACCACGTCAAGAAGTGCGACGTGATCCTGCCGCTGGTCGCGATCGCCACGCCCGCCACCTACGTGCGCGAGCCGCTGCGCGTGTTCGAGCTCGACTTCGAGGCCAACCTGCCGATCGTCCGCGCCGCGGTGAAGCACAGGAAGCATCTCGTGTTCCCCTCGACCTCGGAGGTCTACGGCATGTGCTCGGACTCCGAGTTCGACCCGGAGACGTCGCACCTGGTCTACGGCCCGATCAACAAGCCGCGCTGGATCTACGCCTGCTCGAAGCAGCTGCTCGACCGCGTCATCGCCGGCTACGGCATGGAGCAGGGCCTGAACTACACCCTCTTTCGGCCCTTCAACTGGATCGGCCCCGGGCTCGATTCGATCTTCACGACCAAGGAAGGATCGTCGCGCGTGGTGACCCAGTTCCTCGGCCAGATCGCTCGCGGCGAATCGATCCGCCTGGTCGACGGCGGGCGCCAGAAGCGTGCCTTCGCCGACATCTCCGACGGCATCGCGGCGCTGATGTGCATCCTCAGGAATCCCGGCGGCATCGCCTCCGGCCGGATCTACAACATCGGCAATCCCGCCAACCACTGGTCGGTGCGTCGGCTCGCCGAGACGATGCTCGCGATGGCCTCCGACTACCCCGAATACACCGCCGCCGCCCGCGACTGCAGGATCGTCGAGACCGCGGCCAAGGACTTCTACGGCGCCGGCTACCAGGACGTCCAGGATCGGTTTCCGATGATCACGGCGACGGTCGAGGACCTCGGCTGGAAGCCCGTCGTCGACATGGAGCAGTCGTTGCGCGCGATCTTCGAGTCATACCGGAGCAAAGTCGGCGAGGCCAGGTCGCTGACCAACGAGTCGGTCTGAGGGCGCCGCGGTGGCGCTGATCGCGCTCAAGGTCGACGTCGACACCTTGCGCGGCACGCGGGAAGGCGTTCCGCGCCTGCTCGCCGCGCTCGCGAAGGCGCACGCGCGCGCGACCTTCCTCTGGAGCCTCGGCCCCGATCACACCGGCTGGGCGCTGCGGCGCATCTTCCGCCCCGGCTTCTTCGCCAAGGTCGCGCGCACCTCGGTGCTCGAGCACTACGGCCTCAAGACGCTGCTCTACGGCGTCCTGCTGCCGGCCCCCGACATCGGCCGCGAAGCCGCGTCTGTCATGCGCTCGGCTCGCGCTGCCGGCCACGAGTGCGGGATCCACACCTGGGACCACGTCCTCTGGCAGGACAACGTGCGCGGACGCGACCGGGCGTGGACGGAAAAGCAGATGCGGCTCGCCCACGATCGCTTCAGCGCGATTTTCGGCGTGCCGCCGACGACCCACGGCGCGGCCGGATGGCAGATGAACCCGGACGCGTTTCGCCAGCTCGACGCCTGGGGCCTTGCCTATGCTTCCGACGGCCGCGGTACGGCGCCCTACGTGCCGCAGGTCGAAGGCCGGACGCTCGCGCACGTTCAGCTGCCGACGACCTTGCCGACGTTCGACGAGCTGCTCGGCGTCGACGGTCGCGACGAGGCTGCAGTCGTCGCCGAGATACTTCGCCTGACCGAGGGCGAGTCAGACCACGTCTTCACCTTGCACGCCGAGCTCGAGGGCGGCCGGCTCGCTTCGGCCTTCGCCGCGCTGCTCGACGGTTGGCGTTGCCAGGGACATCGCCTGCTGAGCCTCGGCGAGCTGTACGCCGGACTCGATCGCAAGGCGCTGCCGGTGCGCAGTCCGGGGTGGGGAACGGTGCCCGGACGAAGCGGCGAACTGGTGGTCTGACGCGACGCACACCGTCAGCGGGGCACGAGCTCTGTCATCGGTTCGGCTCCCTACAATCGCGGCCTCCATGCCGGCCATCTCGTTCGTCCACGTCGCCAAGACCTACGCCTCGGCTCGCGGCGACGTGCGCGCCCTCGACGACGTCAGCTTCGACATCGAGGAGGGCGAGTTCTTCGGCCTGCTCGGCCCGAACGGCGCCGGCAAGACGACGCTGATCAGCATCCTCGCCGGTCTGGCGCGTGCGACGGCGGGAAGCGTCGCCGTCCTCGGCCACGACGTCTACAGCGACTACGCGGCGGCGCGCAGGAAGATCGGCGTCGTCCCGCAGGAGCTCGTCTTCGATCCGTTCTTTACCGTGCGCGAGGCGTTGCGCATCCAGGGCGGCTATTTCGGCGTCCACGCCAACGACGCCTGGATCGACGAGCTGCTCGCCAACCTCGGCCTCGCCGACAAGGGCGACGCCAACATGCGCCAGCTCTCGGGCGGCATGAAGCGGCGCGTCCTGGTCGC
>Ga0163162_10002548_pt1 | contig 17248 bp, 22 predicted proteins | sample S55metaG_FD_115310 | JGI IMG/M metagenome (GOLD analysis project Ga0163162, IMG submission 115310) | Switchgrass rhizosphere microbial communities from Kellogg Biological Station, Michigan, USA - S5-5 metaG | ecosystem: Host-associated > Plants > Roots > Rhizosphere > Soil | place: USA...
TCACCGGCCTGCAATATCTCGACAAGGTCATCGACATCGACCAGTCGCCGATCGGCCGCACCCCGCGCTCCAACCCGGCGACCTATACCGGCGCCTTCACGCTGATCCGCGACTGGTTCGCAGGGTTACCCGAAAGCCAGGCGCGCGGCTACAAGCCCGGCCGCTTCAGCTTCAACGTCAAGGGCGGCCGCTGCGAGGCGTGCCAGGGCGACGGCTTGCTCAAGATCGAGATGCACTTCCTGCCCGACGTCTATGTGACGTGCGACGTGTGCCACGGCGCGCGCTACAACCGCGAGACGCTGGAGGTGAAGTTCAAGGGCCGCTCAATCGCCGACGTGCTCGACATGACGGTCGAGGATGCCGCCGAATTCTTCAAGGCCGTGCCCAGCATCCGCGACAAGATGGCAATGCTGGTCGAGGTCGGGCTGGGCTACGTCAAGGTCGGCCAGCAGGCCACCACTTTGTCCGGCGGCGAGGCGCAACGCGTCAAGCTCGCCAAGGAACTGTCGCGCCGCGCCACCGGCAACACGCTCTACATCCTCGACGAGCCGACCACCGGCCTGCATTTCGACGATGTGCGCAAACTGCTCGAGGTGCTCCATGCCCTGGTCGAGCAGGGCAATACGGTGGTGGTGATCGAGCATAATCTCGACGTCATCAAGACAGCCGATTGGGTGCTCGACCTTGGGCCTGAGGGCGGGGTGAAGGGTGGCGAGATCGTTGCCGAGGGGACGCCGGAGCAGGTGGCCAAGGCGAAGGGGTCGTTTACCGGGCGGTATCTGGCGCCGTTGCTGGTGCGGCGGAAGGAGAGTGTGGCGGCGGAGTGAAACTCCCTCTCCCGTTGGGAGAGGGAAGGGGCCCGCGCCGAAGGCGTGGGAAGGGTGAGGGCAGGCGATGACACGAATCTTTCCCCCGTTGAGAAACACCGCTACATTCCCCCCATGACGAAGATGACCCCCATCGAGTCCGAATTCGCCACGACCGACGAGGCCGAGGCACACGACGCGTGGTTCCGCGCGAAGGTCGAAACGGCCTTGGCGTCAAACGCGCCCACGATTCCGCACGATCAAGTCATGGCGGAGATACAGGGCATCATCGACGCAAAGCGCAATGCGGCCGCTCGTCTGGCGCGCTGAAGCGCGCGCCGATCTCCTCGCGATCTTCACCTACATCGCGGAGCGCAACCTGGCGGCGGCCGAACGCCTGCAGGCGGCGATCGTTCACACCGCCGAACTACTGCCCGACCACCCGTATATCCACAGACCGGGTCGCGTGACTGGCACACGTGAAGCCGTCGTTCATCCGAATTATATTCTCGTGTATCGTGTCGCCGAGGTTGTCGAGATATTGTCGGTTTTGCACGCGCGACAGCAATATCCCTGATGGCCCACCGGGGCAGTCGATGGAGGGACACAGGAATAGTGCGATGAGAAAGGAGGATTTCGACGGGATCATGCAGAGCATGGAGGAAGCCCGCCGCTGGGCGCGCGGCGAGCACGTCCCCGGTCTGCGCGTCCACTATTTCCCCACCGACGTTCGCGCGATCCACCACGGCACCGGCCTCAGCCCGGCCGAATTCTCCCGCCAGATCGGCGTCTCCACCGCCACGCTGCGCAACTGGGAACAGCGCCGCCGCAAGCCCGAAGGCCCGGCACGCATCCTGCTGGCGATGCTCGCCCGGGATCCGGCGATCGTGACACGGGCGCTGGCCGGTGCGCGATTAATTCTCTCTTTCCACGATGGGGCCAACGCCGCCTTTCGGTCCGCCTGCGAGGCCGATCTGCGCCCGTTGCTGGTGCGTCGGAAAGAAAGTGTGGCGGCAGAAAAAAGGTCCTACGTATTTACCGAGGGAACTCGCCCGACAAATTAAATCTCCTTCTCCATCAAGCTCTCGCGCGTTTGCGCCATCCTTAGTATGTCCGACGCTCCGCCATGTGTCGCAGAGGAGGCAATAATTAAACGTCTTTCTGCCCGGCTTGAGCCAAGGTAGGTACTTGAGATAAATTGTCTTAACCGCCCGAGTTCTGCATCTGAAGATGATTCGCTTTGATCAACATGGATGAGATAGACAGTGTCAAACTGTAATCCAGCGACGTATTCAGGCATTGAAAATACGAAGCGTTTGCCAGCATGTCTAAGCTCTGCACCGGTATCCCGACTCTCGACAGTGATAAATTTACCGCGGAACTGCCCAGAAGCAGCGGCTAAATATGTATCAAATCGTTCCTCGTTCGCGCACAATACTGCTACCCTACGCCCTCCCCCTTCAACTTCGTGGGCCGCTTTTGACGCCTCTTCAAATGTACTTCTAAATAATGCTATATCATTCGGAAATATTCGGAGTTCAGGAACTGGTCCATCATCTAACTCGGCTTCACCTGAATAGGCGTCCCATTCTCCTGGAATGTCAATTGCAGGGAATGCAGCGTCTAGGTCGGCGAGAAATTCCGCTATTTGCGGCGTGTAACGAAATACCTTAGTTAACTGGACAAGGTCCGAATTTTGTAATCCCGTTTTTGAAGTAAATATGGCCGTCCCACCGTCCTCGTATTCGGTAAACGAATCTCTGGGGCTTTGTTTTATATCATATGCCATGAATATTGGCGGACGTAACAATTTATCCGTGGAATCAAACCGCTCTTTGATAAGTTTGTGTAATATTTGTCGTTCTATCGAAGTAAAAAGATGGAGCTCGTCAACATATAATGCATCATAGCCAAGTCGTCCTTTTATTCTATCCCAGCGGTTCGAATCTAAGAAGGAGTTGAAGTCACCGATCATTTGGTCTACGCTTAATGTGTTCATATCCGCGAGTACCTTGCGATACCTGCGATGAACATCTAAAATGAAGCGCCGGTCGATCTCTTGCGGTAGGGACATAAGCCACGCCGGCCTGTTGGTTCCCGATCGCGCATATCGCTCACCTCGCTCTTCGCCAGCGCGAATGCTTTCTGCATCAAGTACGGAGGCGAATTCGTTCATGATATCTATAATTAACGTCTGGCTAGTTGACCGTGAGGATCTCTCCCAGCCGGCCGATATCGGGAGAGAAAGGTCAGCGTACCTCGTTCTTACTATCGCAGACTCGAACATCTCACGTAGCACGGACTCAAGTATCTCGAATTGAAGGCGGCGCCCCTCTCGTCCGTCGAGTGACAGCGGCTCCAGATCATCGAGATTAAACCTCAAATGCTCGTAGGCCACGTCGTATATAGTACGGACCTCGAGTGAGCAGGCTCCAGCTATTCCGTATGTGATACCGATAGGGTCAAGGGCCTCTAGAATGGACGTTACCAAATCAACCGACGCATTGCTGTGCGTGATGAATCCGAGCTTCCCCGGCAGCGTGCTAGCTGGCTTGGCATAAGAGATGCCGTCGCGGAGAAATTTTATAACCATCGATAGTGTCTTGCCGGTGCCGGCGGCTCCCCGCAGCCGGACCGGGCCATCGTGCGGTTTATCGACAAATGTTCTTTGTTCACTCGTCAGCTTCGTTGAATACCAAGCGTCGAGGGACGCTCCTTGAACAAATCCCTGGGGAAGACGCTGCGTTAAAATTATTCCAGCTTTAGAGGTGCTTTTTGAATCGTCGCAGGGCGTCAATATCGCATTCGCCAAGCCTGCGACGGAGTCTCTAAAAATGTCAACATGTTGATCTATTCGGTCAAAGTCCAGTATCTCCGGTGTGGTTGCAAAGGCGAATACCGATCGCGTTGAGCGAGGGCTGCAGTTAATATGGAGTCTTGCTCCCTTGCCCTTATTTATGGGTGCCGCGTATAGCGATAATATATTATCCTCCCTATGGGGTTTCCAATTTGGCGGAATAATAACACTTGTTGTTAAAATACTTTTCGCAACAGTAATAATTCTATCTAAGATACCCACATTTGGTAAATCACGATCAAAAACAGGATATGGCGTTGTCAAGTTAATAACAATAACCGGCAGGGCGTCATCATCTAGATTGCGTTCAATTAAATAAATGATGTCATCGACGACTACACGCTTAATAAGAATTTCTTCCGGAGGTAAAGAGTAGTTTTTAAACCAATCGTTAGTTAACGAGTAGCTTGTCATTCTAAACAGTGCTGAAGGGGAAAATACAACTGCTCTCATTTCTTATCTCCCCAACCGCAGCGCTGTCGCTAGCTCATCTATGGCTATTTCACTGAGCGCCATTAGCTCGTTTGGTAAACCTATTCTAGAGTATTGGTTTGAAAAGAGTTGTGCGATACGGTATTTATAGGTGGGTGTTAACCGTCCCACTCGAATAGCGCTACGATCATCTAGTCCGGATGAGAGGCGCTTTGCCTTGTCGGAAAAGCAAAGGTCCATCGGCAGAGACAAAATACGACTCAGGCGTATGACGTAGCCCAAGGTAGCTTGACCGTAGATTTCGCTTATAAAAAAACTGCCATCTCCGATGGATTGGCGGCCAGCTGATATCTGTTTTATTACTTGCCTGTGACCATCATCGTCATTTCGATAGACAGAAGATATCTTCTGCAACGGCTCTTTATCTGAAAGCAGTATATCAAGTCGCTCAAGCCACATTGAAAGGCTGTCTGCGGTCGATTTCTTGAGGTTGAGGCGCTCAATTAATTTCGTGGCAATGGAGTCGGGTGATTCGTCCTGAACCCATGCTAAAAGGTCAGATATCTCGTTGTTAGATAGTTTGCACGTTTGCTGAATCTGCCGAAGTATATCGTTAGAAAGTGACGTTATATGTTTCGGACCCCAAAATTTATTGAGGTACGATCTCAAAGTGTAGGTCGGTAGGTAGGATATCACCCCGTCATTTTTTTTGTTTTCAAGGTCGCAATCCGCGTTGATGACGATGCCAAAACTGACGCCAGTTCCATCGTTGATCTCCTCCGAAAAACTTAAGATGTCACCCTGTGCGAACGCGCATACGCTATCGACGGCTTCGGTTTCGCTTGTTGCGGACATTCAGTTGTTATTGCGCGACGGACGCGTTCACGCAAGTGGCCAATTCTTTAGATTACGGTGCCAGTTTACTACACGCACTAGATTCCTGCCGTATCACGGGCTAGAGATAAGCCGTCCAATGCTCCTCTGAAACAATCGCGATTGGGAGGCCTGCGTCACGCATTTCGGCGGCCTTGAGTATCTTGTTTCCGAACGACGAGTGTTTCCAGGATTCGGTCGCATATAGGCCAATGACTAACACGTCGGTTTTTTGTGAAAGGCTCGCGCAGGTTCCGCCGCGTTCAACGACCGCTGCTTCGCAGAATTTTCGCTGGCCGTAATTGAATGTTCCGGTGAAGCAGTATGTGGTGCTGGCGAACCTAAGCGGCGGAGCCGGGTGACAAAGCGGCAGCGTGGTAGATTTCAGCACCTCGCCCAGTTCGAAATTGCGGTCCGAGAAGGCGTTCAAGGTTTGCAATAAGTCAGCGCTTTCCTCGTCGTCGAGTGTGCCATTACGTAGCGCTTCATTGACACGATCATACAGCGTCCGAACGATCGGGTGCCCGCTGACATCCGCGTTGACCGCCAGCCATTTCTGTAGAAATTCTGCTTCAGCCTGATTGAGCGTGCCATCGGCGGCGATACCGCGTGCCAGACCGATAAGCTCATCAATCTGCCGCGACGATATTCGCTCACCCCCAACGCGATTGTAAAACCGTTCGTGCATGCGCGCCTCCCCCATTGGAAAGATGCTGACGCGACTTGTTCGGACACGCAAGGCTATCCCGCCAAAGTGGTTGCTTTCGTGCCTAGATATGGTGCCAGTTTACTATGCACGAAGCCGGGCGACGCCCGCTCACGCACCAGGACGTCGCGCCTCGCCGCCTTCGAGGCCGTGTTGCTGGCACAAGGGTTCGTTCGTCCGATCCCCCGGCCATACGCCCCTGGGCTGAATCCATCCTGATCTGCAGCTGGGGTTCGAAGTGGTCGGTACGACCTTGCTCGATGGCATGGCCGATCGCGACCGGGTCGTCCTGATCGATTTCGGGAAAGAAGGTCGGGCCGCGATCATTGCGGTTGAGGACATCATCGCCGATCGCGTCGGCCAGTTCGCGTCGGGCAGCGCACCGGCGATGCTGGAGCAGGCGCGGCGCCTGCTCGTCCTTCATAAAGATGTCGATCTGGACTATAGGGAACGACGCATCAGGCACGAAAGCGCTGGAGAATATGGCATCGCAATCCTCCGATCCTGATCGGGCCATCCCGTTCGCTACCTTTGCGGCGGATGTCGAACGGCGCCGGCGCGAGACCGGAGTCGTCGATCTGCCGCGCAACAGCGGCGAACGGCGCACGGCGAGCAAGCGCGCACTTCTCGCGGCGATCGAACGCGCCGGCGGTAAATGGTAGGGCGCAGCACCGCGCGCTCAACCGCCCAGCAGGCATTACGGGCAGTAACCGCCAATCTCGCTACCCGCCGCCGCCCTGATTCAACCGCCCGCCCAAACCGCTAACCTGTCGCCACCCGCGCCGAACCCCCGGCGCCCCGGAGAAGGCCATGTTGGATTCCACCATCCCCACGCGCTCGCCCGCCACAGATCGGCCGCCGAAAATCACCACACTCCCCCATAATTCGCCAAGTTGCGCGCCAATCAATCCGCGTCGCTTCGCCCGACGAAAAATGTTGGCGTTGCGCGGTTCATCTATCGCATTAGTGGCCCGCCACAGAAAAACCGCTCCAACTTCGCCGATCGAGCCGACCCCCCGTCGGTCGTCAAAAGGGGTCGATTACTTTGCCCCGCCAAGTATAATCCTCCGCGAGGACTTGCCCGCCGGCACCGCCCCTCGTCGCACTCCGCGGCAAGTCGATTCAAACCGCGCGCCGCTCTGCTAGATAAGAATCCACAACGCCGACCATGTCGGCCCCGTTCTTTCTCATCGTCGTAATTACATGGGTAATCGCGAGCCCCCACGCGAAGCACCACCGCCGCTTTATTGCGGAGCCGGAACGAGCTATATCGGTCGCCATGAACTGACAGCGGAGGGGGCCATGCCAAAAGCCGTTTCGCGCACAGCCCTGGTGCTGGCGCTCGTCGTTTTGCTCATTCCCGTCGCCGCCGCCGCGCAGGGCTTCGCGTCGCGCGAGCGGCTGACCGCCGAACGCGACTCGGTCGACGGCGCGATCGCGGAATATGACCAGCTGATCCGCCGCGCGGCGGCGGGCGAGGTGATCGTCGCGGTGCCGGTAGATTCGCTCACCGGCGCGCCCGGTCGCGGTGCCTTCAGCGAGCGCGGCCCGGGCGATGCGTTCGGCTCGTTCCCGATCTTCGTGACGATGACGCGCGACCAGCTCTATCGCAAGGCCGGCGCCTGGGCCGTCGCGCTGCAGCGGCGGGGCATGTCGCGGCAACAGGCGATCGAGCGTTCGGTCGGCGTGACGCGCGCGGTGCTGGCGCGTTCGGCGGAGATGGCGCGCCAGATCGAACAGGCGCTGGGCGACGCCGTCGCGCAGCGCCAGGCGATCGACCGGGGGCTGGCGCAGTTCACGCCGCCGCGCGCCGCCCCGCCGCCGCCGCCTGCCGTGCCGGGGCCGCAACCGGGCGGCTGGATGACCGGCCTGTTCACCACGACCTATGGCATGATGAGGTTCAGCCCCGGCGGCGGCACCTATGAGCGACCGCCCGGCAGCACGCTGAGGGTGACCGGCGTCAATGGCAATGAGGTCGAAGGCTATTGGAGCCAGGGCCAGTCGGGCCAGCGCTGCCCCGGCGGCGACTTTTCAGGCCGCTTCCATTTCGTCTTCAACGCGACCGGCTTCACCGGTACCTGGGGCTATTGCGGATCGGTCACCGACGGGGGCAGCTGGAACGGCACGCGGACCGACAATCCGTAAGTCCGTCGCGATGTCGTGCGTCGAGGATGGTGGAATCGCCGCGACACGCGAGGTAGCGCCTGAACGCCCACCGGACCAACGAACCTAGATTTTTGCCCGCACCACGCATTGCTGCAATTTGGGCTGCAACGTCTCGATCTGCACGATGGTCTGCGAGATCTTGGCTTCGTCGGCCGCCGCCACTGCTGCTTTGGCCTTGGGGGTCGCCGCGCTGCCCGATCCGTCAGCGACCAGCGCTTGCGCTTGGCTGTCAGCTGTCGCCTGCGCGTCTTCGGTTTTCTTGCGCGCCTCTTCCGCCAGTGTCTTGATTTCCGCGATAACGCCCGCCGGGTCGAACGACCCGACATTGCTCAGCCTCTGCGCTAGCACGCGCTCGACCGACAACAGGCTTGCGGAGACGATCGCAAAATAGCGCTGCTCGGCCGTTACGCTGACCCCGCCGCTGCTGGTCAGCGCTCTACCGTTCGCGCCGTCGGTCTCTATCGCACTGATAGCGCCCAAGGTTAGCGGATCGATTCCGACCGCCTCGGTCTTGATGCACAGTAGCGCATCCAGCGCGCTGTCGTAGATCGCGGCCTTCAATTTCGGATCATAATAGCTTTTCCCGGCGTTTAACCCTGCGGTGGCCGCACCGCCACCGATCGCCACATCCGGCGGCGCGCCGAAAGCCATCGCGGTGGCGGTGCCAAGCCCGACGATCAGCGCCGGCACCTCGAAGGCCTGTCGGCCATTGGCGGCACTGTGCGCGCTACAGCGATAGAGATAGATGAAATTGTTGATCAGCGCCTGCGTGCCCGCGACCGTCTGCGCGATCGGTATCGGCTTTCCCGCGTTCAGCCGCTCGTTCGGCATGCAGCGCGCACCGACGCTGGCGTTGCTGCCCCGCACCGCCATCTCGTTTTCGAGATTGACGCTCGGTGGCGCGAAGCTCGTCGTCGCGCAACCGCTCAATACCAAGCCGCTAAGCGCGGTTGCCAAAATCGATCGCTTGCCCATAATCCCCCCGTGTCGCGAACTGGCATGCTGCTGCGAGATGCTTTTGTAACGCAAGCGCTTTCGCGTCCGGATCAGAACCGGAATGGATGCGATCTCCCCGGTTGCGGCGCCCAGCCGCGCGTCCCGGTGGACCACCGCCGGCCGGCTCAGCCGCAGTCGCTATCGCTCGTCTTGAAGCTCACCCGCACGACAGTGTGGCCGCCTTCCAGCCCCATCACCACATCCATGAACCTAGGCTGCGTCGCGAAGGCCAGCGTGCGATAGGCCGGGAACCGCATGTTCGAATCGTCGAGCAGCTTCACTCCGGCCCTGGCGGCCTGGCTGCGATAGAAGCCCGCGACCTGCAGCATCGTGTCCGCGGTGGCGAAGCGATAGCGCACATAGCAGCCCTGTTGCTCGGGCGCGGCTTCGAGCCGGGCATGCGGATAGGGCGCGCCGAGGCCCGAGGTCGGCAAGGCGAGCAGGGCGGCGAGCATGATCATCCTGACGACTCCGCATTTGGTGCGCGTGCTATGGTGGGAATAGTAGAAAAAGGCCCCCGCCTCACCCGTTTGGCGGCAATATCGCCCGCTTGATCCCGATCAGTGCGAAAAACCGGTCGTGCCGCGGCCCCAACCGGGGCGACAGGCGTTTCAGGGTGCTCACTCATCATAAGGAGCATCCCCGATGACCGAGACCAGCCACGATATCCGCACCCTCAACGGCCTGATCGCCACCATGCTCGACAGCGTCGATGGTTACGCCGAAGCCGCCAAGGCGGCCGAAAACAGCCGTTACGTCCAGCTGTTCACCGCCCGCGCCGCCGAGCGCCGCCAGGTCGTCACCGCGCTGCAGGGCGAAGTCTCGCGGCTCGGCGGCAATCCGGAGGATGACGGCACGGTCCTCGCCGGCGCGCACCGCGCCTTTCTCGATCTCAAGGCGGCCGTCACCGGGCGGGACGACAAGGCGATCGTCAACGAGGTCGAACGCGGCGAGGACCATATCAAGGCGAAGTTCGAGGCGGCGCTGAAAGACGCCGACTTGTCCCCCGCGACCAAGGCGGTGATCGAGGCGGCCTATGGCTCGGTCCGCGCCGGCCATGACGAGATGCGCGATCTCAAGCACGCGCTCGAAGGCGCCCACTGAACGACGCGACGGCGCGGGGATCGCTCCCCGCGCCGCCCGCATGATCGTTCACCGCATCAGCGGTCCGGGTCGTTCCACGTATCGGGATAGGGCGCTTGCCAGCGTGCCGGGCGCACCCAGGCGGTGCCGCGCGGCGCCCAGTGCGCCTCGACCGTGCCGACCCGCCGCATCGCATCGCGCACCGCCGCCTCGCGGCATGACGGGACGACCGACGAGGAATTGTCGTCCTCGCCCAGCCGGTCGCACAGATAACGCGCCGTCAAATCGACGCGGTGGCGCAGTTCGCGCCGATCCTCGGCATAGCGCAGGTCGAGATCGGCATAGCTGACGCGCTGCGACAAGGTGTCAATATCATTGGGCAACCGGCCCCAGCGCCCCTCGACGACGATATCTTCCTGCGTGTCGGGATAATAGGCCGGGTCGCTCTGATAGTCCTGCGCCCGTGCCGGCAGTGCGGCCGCCGCGCCGGCCAATGTCACGCCGGCGAGCAATGTGCGGACCATGGGAGATAATCGCGATGTGCTCATGACTGCTACTCCTGGTTCAGGGCACCGCCCTTGCCAAGCGGCCCCAAGCGAACCCCCACGGCGCATCAACCCCGCGCGCGACGCGACGTTCCCTCACCGGTCGCAAGCGCGCTTCGGCCTGCCTTGCTCCCCTCCCTGTGGGAGGGGCTGGGGGAGGGCAGGGCCGAACGGGAGCGGGAGCTACGCCGCCGCCGCCGGCTCCAGCTTGTCCTGCGTCTTCGTCTCGAAATCCGCGGCGTCGTGCCGCTCGCGCAGCTGGCTTGCGGGCTCACCCATCACGCGGTTGACCATCCGCCCGCGCTGCGCCGCCGGCCGTGCGCCGATCGCGTCGGCCCAGCGGATCACGTTGCGATACTCCTGCACCGACAGGAATTCGCCGGCCTCATAGACCAGGCCTTTCACCACCGCGCCGTACCACGGCCAGGTCGCGATATCGGCGATCGAATAGGCCTCGCCGCCGAGATATTCGCTCTCGCCCAGCCGCCGGTCGAGCACGTCGAGCTGGCGCTTCACCTCCATCGCGAAGCGGTCGATGGCATATTCGATCTTGACCGGCGCATAGGCGTAGAAATGGCCGAAGCCGCCGCCCAGGAACGGCGTGCTGCCGACCTGCCAGAACAGCCAGGACAGCGTCTCCGCCCGCGCCGCGGGCTCGGTCGGCAGGAATTCCCCGAACTTCTCGGCGAGGTACAGCAGGATCGCGCCGGATTCGAACACGCGCAGCGGCGTCGGGCCGCTGCGGTCGAGCAGCGCGGGGATCTTCGAGTTGGGATTGACCTCGACAAAGCCGCTGCCGAACTGGTCGCCGTCGCGGATATTGATCAGCCACGCGTCATATTCCGCGCCCGCATGCCCCAGCGCGAGCAGCTCCTCGAGCATCACCGTGACCTTCACCCCGTTGGGCGTGCCGAGCGAATAGAGCTGCAGCGGATGCTTGCCGACCGGCAGTTCCTTGTCATGCGTGGCGCCGGCGGTCGGTCGGTTGATGGCGGCGAACTGCCCGCCATTGTCCTTGTTCCAGCTCCACACCTTGGGCGGGATATAGTCGTCGGCGTCGGTCATGCGCTGCCGCTCCGCTGTTGCTGTCGACGCTGAGTTAGGCACGCGCCCGGGCGATTGCGATACGCCGGCGCAACGAAAGCGACGGGTTGAGCGGGAATGGGTTCATCGCTCCTTCGCAATCCCGAACGTCCGCACCGCCTTCTCGCCGATCGACACGCCCTCGTTCTCGGCGATCCGCGCCGCGATATGGTCGAGATAATGGTCCGCCCCCGGCACCACCTGCAATGTATAGGTGGCGCCCGACGCAGTCATCACCGCCTGCGACTGCGCCTCGGATTTCCACGCCACCTTGGCCAGACCCTTGCTGCCCCGGCCGCCTGCGATCGGGACATTCTGGTCGTCGGCGCCGTGGATCGCCAGCACGCTCAGCCCCTTGGCCGCGGGGCAATGTGTCGTATCGAGATTGAGCGGTCCCGAGATCGCCACCACCCGCGCGAACACCCGCGTCTCGCAGATCATCCGCTGCGCCATCATCGCGCCGTTGGAGTGGCCGATGCCGAACACCCTGGCGCGGTCCACGCCGTACTTCCCGGCAAGGTACGACACCGCCCCGCTGATATAGGCCACGTCGTCGGTGCCGTTCTGTCCCGGCTGGCCACAGCATCCGCCGCCGGCATTCCAGCCGAGGAACTTGCCGCCGAGGAAGCGCGTCACCGGCGTGCCGTTGAGATAGGCGACGACGAAGCCGTCCCTGTCCGCCGCCGCATCCAGGTTCAGCCCGCTCTCCGCCTGCTGGCGGGCGATGCGGTCGGCATTGCCCATCCCGCCATGCAGCACGATCACCAGCGCCCGTGATCCAGCCGCGGGGAGATGCGCCGGCACGTGGACGATCATCGCCCGCCCGCCATAGCTCTCAGTGGATTCATCGGCAGGTGCGGCGAGGACGGGGGTGAGCGCGATCAGCGCGGTGGCGATGGCGAAAGCTCGATGGGGCAGGCGGGTCATCGGCCGTCACCTCACTGCGGGAAAGGAGCGTACCACCCATCGTGCTCTCGAGCATCCGGAAGTCCGGACAGGGAGCAGTTCGCGCATCATTGACTGGTCGCGCTCGCGCCCGTTGGCAGGCGCAACGCCAGCCACCGGGCGATCACGCGCCCTTCCGGTTCGTCGACGCCGGCGGCGATGAAGATCGTCTCGGCGCCATAGTCGAACTTCACCGCGCCGCTGCGGTTACGCATCCAGATCGGCGTCTGCATGTCGCTCATCCGCCACAGGTCTCGCACTGGTTCGCAGGAGGCCAGGTGGCGGATCGTGTCCGCACGGTAACGCCAGGTACGCCGAAGCACACCAGCGCCCTTGCTCACTTCCAGATCGGTCAGTGACGCGCGGATGATCTCGGCACCCCAGATTTGCGCCGCCAGCGCGGAAAAGGCGAATGCCCAGCCCACGGCCCAGCCGCAGAGCCAGATGATGAGGAAGGGTTCGCCCGTCGTGACGACCTGCCAGATCGCCACCATCCCGCCCGCCGTCCACCCGATCAACCATAGCGGCAGGAATGCCAGCACGAACCAGTTGCGCCGCATCGGCAAACGCACCTGTTCGACGCCGTCAAGCATCTCGATCAGGTGGCGTTCGCCGCGCGGTTCGACATAGCCATCACTCATTGCTGGATCCCCGCCGCCTCCGCCACCGACCCCGCAATGGTAATCGCCGTCGCTCCGGCGCCTTCGAGCAACGCGAGCAGCGCCCATAGTGCCTCCGCCTCGGCGGTGCCGAAATCGATCGTGATCATGCCCGGCCGCACGATCACCGAATGCATCGCCTCGGCCAGCGCCGGGTCGGGGATGCGGCGCTCCTCGCCGGGATCGAACCAGCGCGCGAACCATGTCTCCAGCGCCGCCTCCGGCAGCACCGGCAGGTCGTGGCGGACCGTCACGTCGTTCCAGTAGAGTTGTTCGAAAGACGCCTGGGCCCCGCCAAAGCCGATCGTGAAAGGCTCGAACGCGACGAACCGGCCGGGATAGAATTCCTTGATCTCGGGCCGCTCGGCCTGCCGCACATAGTCGATGCGGTAGCGCCGCCCGAACACGCCGCTGGCCTCGCTCAGCTCGAGCATGACCTCGCCCGCGCCCGGCGTGCCATCGTCGCGCATCGACTCGAGAAAGGCGCGGAATTGCGCGACATAATGCTCGCGCACGCGCTCGACGAACTGACCTGCATCCATGCGCCCAAGCTGGCGGCGGGAGCGCCGACTGGCAAGCGAAAGGTGCGGCCAACGATGGACTTGGCGCGACGCGCGGGCTTATCCTGCGTGCACGACACGGGGAGCAACCATGCGCATCGATCGCCCTGCCGGCCTGGCCGCCGCCCTCTTCGCCGCGCTGTTCGCCCCGGCCGCGGCGCATGCCGCGAGCTTCGACTGCGCGCGTGCCGCCAGCGCGATCGAGAAGCGCATCTGCGCCGATCCGCGACTGTCGCGCGACGACGAGGCGGTCGCGGCGGCCTATCGCCGCGCGCTGGCCACAGCCCCGCTGCCCTTCGCGCTGCGCGACGACCAGCGGCGCTGGATCGCGGACATTCGCGACAGGGCGACGAACGACGCCGATCTCCACACCGGCCTGGTCGGCCGCGCGACCGAACTGGACGCCCGGGCCGCCGCCGATCTCGCCGCCGCTCGGCCCGTGCCGCTCGCCGCGATCGCCACGCACTGCACCGCGCCGCGCCCCGATGGCGGCGCTTGCAAGGTCGAGGCCTCGGGCCGCCTCCCCGCCGCGCACCTCGCCTGGCAGCGCCGCAGCTATACGGACGGCGACACGACCGTGGCGGCCGGCGTGGTCGTCTATGCTATCGACGGCGTCGGCGCCCGCCCGATCGTGTGGCATGACGAGGACGACGCCGCGTTCGAGGATCCGGCGCTGATCGTGTCGCCGGCCGGCACGCTGCTCGACCTGGGCGGCTATCTCCACGGCACCGGCAACTTCTCGGCCGAGGTCGTGCTGGTCGAGGAGGCGGGCGCGTGGCACCAGCTCGATACCAGCGCGATCGACTCCGGCCTCGTCGCGCATGTGCCGCGCGGCCGGGCGATCTGGAAGGGCGTCTATCCCGACTGGCGGCGCATGACGGCGGAGAGCCCGTTGTGGAAACAGAGCGACGGCAATTGCTGCCCGACCGGCGGCTCGGTCCGCGGCACGCTGAAGCGCGTCGGCCTGCGCATCCTGGTCGATCGCGCGGTCTACGATCCGCAGCCGATCGCCGAATAATCCGCGATGCTCGCCCGCGCCCTCCGCCACCCGCATCTCGCCGAGGCGCTGCGCTGGGAACGTGGCGGCGAGCCGCTCGATGCGCGCACTGTCGCGATTGCCGCGCTCGGCATGGTGGTGCCGGCGCTGGGCGGGCTGGCGCTCGGCCGGCCGGGGATGGGCTTCACCATCGGCCTCGGCGCGATGCTGCTCGCCGGTGCCCCGGCGCCGGCCGCCGCGACGGGCGAGCCGCCATCGCCCGGCGCCGCGATCCTCCCTGCGGCGCTCGCCGTGTCGTCATCGCCACCGCGATCGCCGGCACCGTCTGGACCGACATCGTCATGATCGCGCTCGCTGGGGTGGCGGCCACGATCAGCGGGTATAGCCGGCCGCTCGCGGTCGCGGCCATGCGCTTCATCATCTTCCTCGTGCTCAGCATCAGCCTGATCGAGGGCGCCGCCGGGCATCGCGGCGCGGCGGCGCTGCTGTTCGGTGCCGGCGCCCTGTGGAACGCCGCGATCCGCCTGCTGCTCGCGCGCCGCCGGCCGGCCGCACCCGCCGCCGAACCCGCGCGCCCGGTCACCGCCGCGCAACGCCGCGCGCACTGGAAGCGCAGCATGCGCACGCGCGCCGGCTGGCAATTCCCGATCCGCCTCGTCCTGGGCCTGGCCGTCGCCGCGCTGCTCAGCCACGTCTGGCCGGCGCATCATTATGGCTGGATCGTGCTCACCGTCGCGCTGCTCACCCAGCGCCCGCTCGAGCCGGTGCCGGTCAAGACCCTGCAGCGCGCGCTCGGCACCGCGCTGGGGGTGGCACTGACCTGGGCGATCCTCACCGGCCTCGCCGCGCCGGCCGCGCTGACGGTGGCGATCTGCCTGCTCGCCACCGGCGCCTCGCTGGCGCGCAACCGCAACTATCTCGCTTATGCCGTGCTCGCCACGCCGGTCATTCTGCTCGTACTCGATATCGGCACGCCGATCGCGCCCGCACTGCTCGTCGACCGGCTGGTCGCGACGCTGCTCGGCGCCGCGATCGTCATCGGCGCCAACCTGCTGCTGGGCCGGTGGATCGGACCCGACCCTGCGCCACGAGCGAAACGTGGCTGATTCGCGTTCGCCAACTGTTTCGGTTACAGGGTCGCCGCTTCAGTCGCACATCGACGGTCTACGGCGCTTCGCGGCTCCTTTCTCCCTCTTTCCCTGCTGCTCGGCCTCGCGGCGGTCCGGCAGTCGGCTCGCCCCCGGAACGGAAGGAATACCCCAATGACCATCGGCACCGTCAAATTCTTCAATGCCGACAAGGGCTATGGCTTCATCTCGCCCGACGATGGCGGTACCGATGCCTTCGTCCACATCACCGCCGTCGAGCGTGCCGGGATGCGGACGCTCGATCGCGACCAGAAGGTCTCCTACGAACTCGAGACCGGCAAGAACGGCAAGGTCAGCGCGGTCAACCTGCAGCCGGCCGAGTGATTGTCCGCGCCGCGCCCGCCGGTCGGCGGGCGCGGCGCTCTTTTTCCCGTGCGGCGATCGTCGGGAACGGCTGGCCCGGCCTGGCCGTTAAAGGCGACGACATCACCTCATGGAGAGATCGTCATGGCCCGCAAGTCGCCGCGCAAAGCGATGTCCGCTGCTCTTCCCATCGCCGCCACCGGCGCCGCCCTGCTCGCCGCGGGGGGCCTGTTGTTCGGACTGTGGCGACGCCTCGCGGCCCAGGGCACGGTCGAATATCTCGCGCCCGACCTCGGGCTCGGTGAGCCTCGCCCCGGTACGAACGAGCGGGCACCCATTGCTTTCCGTCCCGATCCCACGGCGCCCGTGCCCGCCAGCGAGTGGGAGGCGCTGCGTCCCGCTACCATGCCGGCGCCGGATCTCACTGGGCAGATGGACGCGGTCGAGATGCGCTCGCCTGAGGATGGGAGCGTCGCGCCCGGGCGGATCCACTGACTCACTGGTCCCCGCGCTCGCTTCCCATGCTTCTCCGACCCCGCGCAACCAATGGTGCTGCTCAAGCATTCACCTGGTGGGATGAGGAGAGGAAAACGACATGCGTTTGTTGATACTGGGCGCGCTTGCCGCCACAACCATGCTCGCCGGGTGCGGGACCTATGACAATGGCCGACCCGGCTATGCCGATGCGGGCTATAGCCGATATGATTACGACCGGCCCGACCCTGCCTATAACGGCTATTATGCCGACCACTATTATCGCGACGGACCGCGTTATCACGCGCGCCGCCTGAGCGATAACGACCGCGTCTATGTCGGTCAGGACGGCCGCTATTATTGCCGTCGCAGCGACGGCACCACGGGCCTGATCGTCGGCGGCATCGCCGGTGGCGTTCTCGGCAACCTCATCGCGCCGGGCGGTTCGAAGACGCTCGGCACCTTGCTCGGCGCAGCCGGCGGTGCCGTCGCCGGCAACGCCATCGACCGCAACAACGTAAGCTGCCGCTAGGATTGGTATCAATTGCGTTGAAATCACGTTGTCACCGTTCGTGCTGAGCTTGTCGAAGCACCGTTCCTTCTTGCGTCACGGCA
>Ga0163162_10002549_pt1 | contig 17238 bp, 11 predicted proteins | sample S55metaG_FD_115310 | JGI IMG/M metagenome (GOLD analysis project Ga0163162, IMG submission 115310) | Switchgrass rhizosphere microbial communities from Kellogg Biological Station, Michigan, USA - S5-5 metaG | ecosystem: Host-associated > Plants > Roots > Rhizosphere > Soil | place: USA...
CGCGGTTATGTGGAGAGAGTCAACGTAACTAATACCGTGGTAAACGTCACTCGCGTCACCAACGTTTACAACGTCTATAACTCGAACCAGCGCACCAATATCACGTATGTGAACCGGCGCGTGAACAATGGCGTGACTCTGGTCTCACGCGACACGTTTGTGAATGCGCGTCCTGTCGGCCGCAATCTCGGACACTACGACGCGCGTCAGCTGGCTGAAGCGCCTGTTGAGCGGAGCATTCAGGTCCAGCCGGTCAGGACCAGCGTAATGGGCGCGGGCGTGCCTGCCAGGTTCAGACCGCCCCAAAACGTTATCAATCGCCAGGTGGTAGCGACTCAGAGACCGGCTCCTCCCCGACAGCCTTTCGGCCAGGGACCGGCGGCGACGAACATTCGCACTGAGCAGCCCAACGCACAGCCGCGGCCTCTGAATCCTCAGGGTGTGGAGCGTCCGGAAGCGCGTCCGCAACGGCCTCCATTTCCGCCTGAGGGACAGGGACAACGAACGTCGCAAGCAGACGTGCCTCGTCCCGATGCGCGTCCGCAGCAGCCGCAAGTGGCGCCACGGGCGGCCGAACCGCCGCATCCGCCATCTGCCATGGTTCCGCGTCCACCACAAGGAGGAGTGAACCAGAACGACCGCTCCCGTGGTGCACAAGGCTGGTCTCATCCGCAAGCGCGGCCCGCACCTCCGGTGCAAGAGCGAAGTCCAGCCCAGGTCCGCGATGATGAGAATAAGTTCCGCACCTGGCAGCAAAATCGCCAGCAGGCTGCTCCTCCTCAAAATCGCGCGCCGCAGGAGCATTCGCAGGAACACCAGGCCCGGCCGGAGAACCGTAAGCCGAATTAGTCCATGACGTCGCAGGAAAAAGTGCCAGCCCCGTTCGCGGGGCTGGCATTTTTGTTTACGAACTGCCAAATCATGCCCCTCACGATAGACTACTGAGAACCGGGAACTAGAAACTGAGAACCGGTTCTTATGCAAGTCCGGATCTTATTTTTCGGCGTGCTGAAAGATCTTGCCGGCAAGGCAAGCGACTCGCTCAATCTTCCCGAAAATGCCACGCTCGGAGATGTGCTCAACCACTATGAGGAAGCGATTCCTCGACTAAAAGAAACCAAAGCCTCGCTCGCCATGTCGGTGAATCAGGAATACGCTGGACCGGCAACCAGGCTAAAAGCTGGAGACGAAGTCGCGTTGCTGCCTCCGGTGAGTGGAGGATCGAAGGGCGAAGCACCTTCCACCAAGTGCAGCCCACATGCGTCAATCGTCCGCCAAAGAATCGAAACAGCCTCAGCTCTTGAAAGCATCAAGCGCCCTGAGGACGGTGCGGCCGCCGTGTTCGAAGGCATCGTTCGGAATAACACTCGCGGCCGCCGCACCCTCTATCTCGAATACGAAGCCTATGAAGACATGGCGCTCAAGCAGATGGAGGAGCTGGCCGAACGGGCGCTCGCCGACTTCAAGATTCGCGACGTTGCAATTGTCCATCGCCTGGGACGTTTGGAGGTCGGCGAAACCAGCGTCTTGATCGTCGTGGCATCCGCTCACCGGGCGGCGGCATTCGACGCCTGCCGTTGGCTAATCGACACTCTGAAGCGCACAGTGCCGATCTGGAAGAAGGAGCATTTTGAAGATGGCGCGGTCTGGGCCGACGGCGAGCCCTTTCCCGATGACATCGCGGGTACCCAAGGCACCCATTCGCTTGGGCGTGCATCTAAGTGACCAGCCGGTTGGTCGGTGTTCTCCCCGGAATCTATAGAGCCAGGGGACCCAGAAATACCCGAATTTCCCAGATGAAACAGGTTGCGACTGCAGGTCTACTGCTAGTTCTGTGCCTCGTCTCCGTTGCTCAGGGACCCGATACCACTTTTAAAGTCGACGTCAAACTGGTCAACGTATTCGTCACCGTCACCGACGAACGTGGAGCACCAATCGCATCCCTGAAAAAAGACAACTTCCAGTTGAAGGAGGATGGCCTGGACCAAAAGATTGCTGTCTTTGACAAGGAATCGGCCCTGCCTCTTTCCATTGTTCTGGCGATTGACACCAGCCTGAGTACGCGCAAGGACCTTCCCCTTGAACTGGCTTCGGCCCGCCGTTTTGCACATGCCATCCTGCGCCCGGTGGATGCGTTGTCCGTGTATCAGTTCAGCGAGACTGTGAGTGAAGTGACATCGTTCACTGCCGATCTCAGAATCATCGATCGAGGTATTGACCGCATTCGCATGGGCTCGGCCACCGCCCTCTACGACGCTCTTTTTTTGGGATCGCAGGCTCTCGAACCACGGGTGGGACGCAAAGTGATGGTAGTTATCACGGACGGCGGCGACACCATGAGCAAAGTCGATTATCAGGAAGCAGTTCGGGCTGCTGAGACTGCGGAAGCCATTCTCTACAGCATCATCGTGGTGCCGATCGAAGCCAGCGCCGGACGCGACACCGGCGGCGAACATGCGTTGATCCAGCTTTCGGCCGATACCGGTGGCAAGTATTTTTACGCATCATCGTTGTCGCAGCTCGACGAAGCTTTTCGCCAGATCAGCGATGAACTGCGTACCCAGTACATGCTGGCGTACTATCCGTCGCAGCGCCTCGCAGACTCAGATTTTCGTCGCATCCAGGTAACGGTGGCGGGTTTACCGGCGGATTCCAGCTTCAAGGTGCGTCACCGGACGGGATACTACACGTCCAAGTCACACTGAATGGTAGCGCCGGCGTCTCGCCGGCTGTCCCGAGGGCATCTTGCCCTCGGCGGTGGGGGCGGGACGCCCCCACGACAGCCGCCGGGACGGCGGCGCTACATAACTTGGCTGCGTGTTGACGGGACAAATTCTGTTGTGAAAGTCTTGTAGGATTGCTAAACGGACAATTTCTGCATGGCGGGTAGGTCGCGCCGGTGCGAATCTCTGTAAGGAAGGTAAGCGAGACGAATGTCGAGCAATACTGGTTGTACCCGTTCGGTCTTCAGGCAGTCAGGTCTGTGGACCGGAGCGATCGCGGTCCTTCTCGTTCTTTCATCATTGGCCTACGCACAGGATTCCTCCACCGGCAATGTCTCAGGCACCGTGACCGGGCCGCGAGGCGCTTCGGTGAGCGGAGCCGATCTCTCGATTACCAATAAGATCACCGGACAATCCGCTAAAACCACCACCAGTCCTGCTGGCACATATGCTGTCCGCGATCTGCCTCCTGGACAATATGTGTTGCACGTAGAGGCGAAGGGCTTTCAACCTGCCGAACTTCTGATCAGAATCCAGGCTTCCGCGACCGCTACCGGCGATGTCAAGCTGGCCCGCGTGGTCGCTCCGTTGGCGAAACTGGTCGATACCGAGACTCCGGAAGTCCGTGGCGCGGTCAAAAGCGACCAGCTGGAACAGATTCCTTCCAATCGCGGATTCCTGGATTTAACTCGTCTAGAACCTGGAGTGCAGTTGCTCGACGGCCCGATACTGGCCGCGTCCAAGATTGGACTCACCGCGTCCTCTGTCGTCGGTCGCAATGGCCGCACCACCCGCATGCAAGTGGATGGACTCGACATCACTGACGAGGCCGTGGGCGCAACCACCATGAATATTCCGGTGGGTTCCATCCAGGAGGTCGGAGTGGAGCAATCGCTGCTGCCGCCATCTTCCGGACTGGCTTCCGCGGGCGCGGTCAACGTGATCACCAAGCCGGGTGCTGACGATCTTCACGGCCAGCTGTTTGGAAATTTTCGAGATAAAGCTGCCGGCGGCGCTGCCATGCCGGGTGGCAAAGACAATTCCTACTCCCGCGAATTTTTTGGCGGCAATGTCGGCGGCGCATGGAAGAAAGACAAGCTGTTCTACTTCTTGTCGGGAGAATATTTCAGGCAGGACCTGGACGCTCCGGCCGTCTTCAACGCGCCCTTCGATGTTCTCGACGGAAGCTATAAGGCCCCATTTCATGAGACCGAAGCCTCAGGCCGCCTGGATTACAAACTTTCCGACCGGTCACGAGTGTTCTACCGTTTCAATTATGACAACGGCACCGATACCAACGCTTTCGGTGGCAGCAACTTTCAGGCGCTCAAGAGCCGCGACAACACATACGGCAATGCGGGTGGTTTCGATTTCACCCGTGGACCGTATCTTCACAGCCTTCGCTTCGCCTACGATCGCTACACCAATCGCATCGTGGATGCGGTCGGCGGCAGCAGCATTTTCGATCCCGCGCCCGGCGTTAGTCTGAATTTTGTGGGCGGCTCCGGATTTGCCAGTGGCCCCAATCCGGAAGCGCCACAACAGACCAAGCAGGACAACAAACAGGCCCGTTACGACGGCAGCAGAACGTGGGGAAGCCACACCTTCCGCTTCGGTGCTGCCCTAAACCAGATTAACAATCTGATCTCCGCCGATCTTTTCGGTTTATCGCCGCAGGTGGGATCAGATACGAATCCCGCCTCTGTCATCTTCGCTGCAGGCGGGCCATTTGCCGGTGGCGCTGCCAATCCTCTGAACTATCCGGTGGACAGCATTACGCTAGGGAACGGGTTTAGTTGTTTCAGCGAGAAATCTGGCTTCGGTTCTTCCTGCGGCGGCTTCAGTGACACGCGCATTCAGGCATATGCCGGCGACACCTGGAAGTTCTGGCCCAACCTGACCGTCACCGTTGGTGTGCAATATGTTCGCGACAGCGGACGCAGTGACTCCGATCTTCCCGCCGTTCCATGTTCGGCGGTCTCGCCTTCTTACGGCACCCAGACGCCGTGTACCGGCGATGGCGATCTGCTGACTCACTTTGGAGGCAATTCCCAACTGGGCGGCCGCGTGCGCCAACCCGACATGAACTTCGCTCCCCAGTTTGGTCTGGCATGGGATCCAGGAAAAGCTGGAAGAACCGTCATTCGTGCCGGCATAGGGATGTATTACGACAACAACGTGTTTCGCAACCTGCTGGGCGACCGTGCAGCGCGGCTCGCGAGCGGCCAGTTGAATGCGCAGGCAAATGACCCGTGCGCCAGCCACGGCGTGGTGATTTTTCCCGGCAATGTTGCCACCACTGCTGCCGGGCTTTGCGGACAGCGCATCGGCAGCGTCGCGACCCAGATTGCGGATCTGCAAACCGCGTTTCAGACCGCCAATGCGGCGCTGACCTCAAGCTCTCCCAACCCCAGTTTTCTGGGACAGTCGCTGAATAGCCAGCAGGGCCTGCTCGCTCCTGGCTACCAGACGCCGCGCTCCCTGCAGATGAACATCGGCCTCCAAAAGCAGTTGTGGGCGGAGACCCTTTTCACCATGGATTATGTCCGCAATGTCGGTACCCATTACCTTATTGGTTACGACACTAATCATGTGGGGGACGCGACCCACCTGAATACCAATGCGGGCCTGAACGCGATCAACAACACGCTGGCGGCGAACGCACTTAGCGCCGGATGTGCGCCGGCCACCAGTGCGGGCGGCAGTTCGCAAGCTGCGGTGAATTGTTACTTGGCATCCGTGCCCAGCGCGAGCATTTCAGATTTCGCCAGCCACGGCCTGGATTCCGGCGGCCAGTACCTGGCCGGTGCGCCGGCGTCCTTGTTCGGTCTGACTCCTGATACCGGTGCGGCATTCGCCGGAATCAATCCGCTCGTCGGACGCAACACAATGTTTTTCCCCGCCGGACGGTCGCTTTACAGCGGACTGCAGGTGTCGATCCGCACTCACCTCACCAATCCGGTGCGTGGCGTTCTGGGCGGGAGCCTGCAGTTTTCCTACACGCATTCCAGCTTCCGTAGCAATCTTGCCGGAGGGCTCGGCGATCAGGACCTGCTGCCGCTGGCGGCGGATTTCAATCATCCCACGGCATTTTTCGGCTCTGCATCGCAGGACCGCAAGAATCAGTTTTCCGCCGCATCAGTGTTGGATCTGCCGCGTGGCCTCCGCCTGGGCCTGATTGCGAATGTTGCTTCGCCGTTGCCCCAGAGCTTGTTTTTGCCCGCCAGCGGCGGAGTTCCGGGAGAGATTTTCCGTACCGATGTGACCGGAGACGGGGCGTTCGGCGGACAGAGCCAGACCGGCGCCAGTTCCTATGGCGATATTCTGCCCGGAACCAACATCGGGGCCTTCGGCCGCGCCGTCAAACTGAACAACCTGAATACGATTATCGGAAACTACAACACGAACTTCGCCGACCAGCTTACCCCCGCCGGAGTTGCCGTGGTGAACGCCGGTTTGTTGTCTCGATCGCAACTGCAACAGCTCGGTGGGGATTTGCCCTCCATCGCCAATCCGCTGCCCGGTGCTGTGAACCTGGGCTGGCTGCGAACTTTTGATGTCACGCTCTCGCGCCCGTTCCGTATGGGAGACCGCTTTGTGGTCGAACCCAGCATCTCGGCATTTAACGTTCTCAACTTCGCCAACTTCGACGGTCCCGGAAACCGCCTCAGCGGGGTGCTGAACGGCGCCGCAGGATCTATAAACGGGACCTCGGCTGAAGATCGCGTGGCCAATCGCGTCGGCCCTGGTTCCGGCGTATACACTCTGGGCGCTCCCCGGCAGATACAGTTTGGAGTGCGGCTTACTTTCTAGGACGGATGATTGGCTCGCACAGAGCACGTGTAAAATAGCGATTATGCCTTTTCAAGGATCCGGCGCCCGCAAGGGAAGGCCAGCCCCGCCCGAGCAAACCTCGGAAGAAGCGGCCTATCTGAAATCTCTCGGAGAAAAACAGAAGCCAGTCATCATAAAACTGGCCGACGGCGAAGTGGTGAAAGGTTGGATCGAGTACTACGACAAGAACATGGTCCGGCTGACCCGCGAAGACCAGCCCAATCTGTTTATCTTCAAGCACGAAATCATGTACATCTCGGAAGACAACGCCAAGCGCAAGTAGCCAGGTCTTCTTTGCGACCTTCGCGGAATCCTTGGCGTCCTGTGCGGTTAAGTTTTTGACTTACCCCGAAAATCTTCACCGCAGAGTTCGCAAAGAGACTCCGCAAAGGACGGAAAGTAAAAATATCCCATGACTCAACCGAATCACAACGACTTCGTCGCCGGCATGTCCGAGATCGCCCGCGAAGCCGGCGCCCTGCTGATGAAATATTTCCAGCAGCATGTGAAGGTTGAGTACAAGGGCGATGCCGATCTGGTCACCATTGCGGACCGTACTTCCGAAATCCTGATCCGGGAGCGAATCAAGGCGCGCTGGCCCAGCCACGACATCATGGGCGAAGAGCAAGGCCTGGTCGATACGGGCAGCGACTATCGCTGGTATGTCGATCCGCTGGATGGCACTACCAACTTCGCGCACGGGTTCCCGGTATTTTGCGTTTCGCTGGGCCTGGAGCACAAGAACCGGCGCGTCGCTGGCGTGGTCTATGATCCTACGCGCGACGAGTTGTTCGCGGCCGAGCAGGGAAGCGGTGCGTTTCTAAATCAGCAACGAATCCAGGTGTCGAAGATAGCGAACCTGTCCGAAAGCCTGGTGGCGACCGGCTTTCCCAGCCACAAGCGCCACAAGAATCCCAACATCCACTTTTATCATCAGATTACTTTGCGCACCCATGGCGTGCGGCGCGCGGGATCGGCGGCGCTTGACCTGTGCTGTGTGGCCAGCGGCCGCTTCGATGCCTTCTGGGAGTTCAACCTCAATCCCTGGGACACGGCTGCTGGCGTCCTGATTGTCGAAGAGGCAGGTGGCAAAGTCTCGGATTTCAAAGGTGGGCCCTTTCAGATCGACAGCCGCGAAACCCTAGCGTCGAATGGATTGCTGCATCCGGCGCTGGTCCATGAATTTGAGGAGATTTTGGAAGGGCGGGGCCTGGAGCCATTGCCCGATGTTCAGGAATATCGAAAATAGACCATGAAATTCGCAGTTCTGCTCGCTGCAATCTCAATTCTGGGCGGAGTTGCATCCGCGGCCGAAAAGCCTGCCTCGTCCTCCGTGGATCCCGCTTACCAGCAGTCTTTCGATCAATGGAAAAATGAACTGGTCGAAGATCTCAAACAAGAATGGCTGCCGCTGGCTGGATTGTTCTGGCTGAAGCCGGGCGAGAACACCTTTGGCACGGATCCGAAGAACGCGGTCGTTTTCCCGAAAGGCCCGGCCCACGCTGGGTCATTTAACCTGCAAGGCAAGATCATTACCGCCACTTTCATTTCGGATAGTCACGCGGTTATCGAGGGGAAACCCGTCTCGACAGCCGAGCTTCAGCCAGACACTTCGGGAAAAACGACCGTCGTGGAAATGGGAAGTTTGCAATTCCATGTGATTGTGCGCGGTAAGCGTGTCGGAATCCGACTGAAAGATCTCGACAGTGATTCTGTACGTCAGTATCAAGGCGCACAATTCTTTCCCTTGGACCTATCGTATCGCGTCACCGGCACCTGGCTGCCTTCCGATGGAAAACAGACTATCGATGTTCCCAATGTGCTCGGTGATGTTACCCCGACACCAGTTGCAGGAACCGCTGTTTTCAAGATCAACGGTCAGGAACTAAGGCTGACTGATCTCGGCGGCGACGCTGCCAAGGGCCTGTTCTTCGTATTCAGCGATCCTACTAGCAAAACGAATACGTACCCCGGCGGCCGCTTTCTAAAAACCGGTCCAGTTACGAATGGCACTGTCGTGCTAGATTTCAACCGTGCCTACAATCCTCCATGCGCGGTTACCGCGTACGCTACGTGTCCGCTCGCGCCGATGGAGAACCGGTTGAGCGTTGCCGTCCCAGCCGGCCAGGAATACGACCGCAAACACGCTCACCACTAATAATCTCTAACCACGAAGGACACGGAGGCTCACGAAGGAATTCCTTAGTGAACTTCCGTGTCCTTCGTGGTTTACGTGTTTCTTGAGCTATTAGCATCTGCAGGCGTTAAAATAACGATGTGATCGATTCCTTGCTGGATCGAAAAATCGACAAACGCCCCGACAAGGCTCGCCTGCAAGGGCGCATTCTTTTCCTCACCGAAGACCCTGAACTGATCCAGCGTCAACTCGCCGGCGAAGACCTGCCCTGGGACACCAGGAATCCTGCCAACAATCCCAAGCTCCGCGATGACATCTCGACCGACGAGATAACGCCCGCTCACTACTGTTTCTACTTCGACGAAACCCTGGGCGAGATTCCATATCTGGGCCTGAAGTGTGGCGACGTGCTGCCCATCGGACGCAGCGCCGTTAAAAATGGCGGATTCGTCTGTGCCGTCAGCGGCAAGCGCCGAGGCAAAGGCTCGAGCCGCGAGCAATCGCCTTACGCCGAGATGTGCGCCGGAATCCAATTGGTGATCGCAGAAAACATTGAGCGTATCTACAAACAGAACTGCCAGAACCTGGGTCTGCTGACATCGACCAATTTCTCGCTGATCGAGAAAGTACGGGCTGGAGAAGAGATCCCCCTCGCTGAATTTACTAGTGGCGAAGATGAAATCACGCGGCAGGTGATCGAGTACGGCGGTTTGTTCCCATTCAACGTTGCTCGCTTGCAGAAGAAAGTGTTTCTGCCGCCGATCAGGGTTGAATTCGGACTTGGAATGACCGGGGGCCTCCGCCGATATACCCAGCGGCCAAAGACCGTCGCGGAAAAGATCTTCGCGCGGCACATGCTCGACGAAAAAGGGGATGTAGGCGTTCCGTCCGTCAAACCCGGTGACACCGGCTTCGCTCGCGCCGATCTGCGCTTCAGTCACGAATACGTCACACCCATGGCGGCCATCTTCTTTGAGCGCTATGTGGGCAAAGACGCCAAGGTCAACGATCCCTCAAGCATCTTGTTTTTCCGCGATCACCTGACTTTCCTCGACGAAGTAATTTCCGAGGAGAAAAAGAAACTCGGTTTGCTCGATTTGGCTACTCAACTGAAGCTGAAGCAGCAGGACTTCGCCGCCAAGCAGGGAATCAAGCTGCATGGCGAGTTGAAAGACCGCAAAGGATCAGAAGGAATCTGCCACTCCATTGTTTTGGAAAGCTACGCGTTGCCAGGACAACTGAATATCGGCTCGGACTCCCATACTCCACACGTTGGTGCTATCGGATGCGTAGCCTTCGGCATCGGCACCACCGACGTTTTCAATTCGTGGATCACAAAAGACGTTCGGGTCAAAGTGCCAGAGTCGGTGAAGATCGTTATTCGCGGCAAGAAGCATCCCAATGTAACTGCCAAGGATTTCATTCTGAAGATTCTCAGTCTCGACTACGTGCGCAGCGGCAAGGCCCTGGCCAAAGTAATGGAATACGCTGGCGAGGCCATCGAAGCGCTAAGCGTGGACGAACGCGCCACCATGACCAACATGGCCGCGGAAATCGGGGGCTTCACGGGCATAGTGGCGCCCGACAACAAAGCAGTCGATTTCCTGGTAGAGCGCCGTGGCATGGATCGCAAGAAAGCCGAGTCTTTCGTTGAGGGTCTATACAGCGACCCCGATGCTCAGTATGCGCACACCATCGAACTCGACGCCGCCGAGATCACGCCGATGGTTGCAACGCCCGGCGATCCCGGCAATGGCAAGTACGTTCGAGAATTGAACACGCCGGTCCCGATTGAATTGGCTTATGGCGGCACCTGCACAGCTGGCAAGAATGAAGACATGGATATGTACGCCCAGGTGTTGGCAGATGCGATAAAGCAGGGCAAACGAGTGGCCGAGTCGGTGAGATTCTACATTCAGTTCGGATCGCAGGAGACACGCGACTACTGCATTCGCAAAGGCTATCCCGACATTTTCCAGAAGGCCGGCGCGCACGTGATCGAGCCGAGTTGTGGCGCCTGCATTAACGCCGGTCCGGGCGTGACGACGCGTCCCGAGCAGGTTGTGATCAGCGCGCAGAACCGCAACTTCCCCGGACGTAGCGGTCCCGGCCAGATGTACCTTGCCAGTCCGCTGACAGTTGCTGCCAGCGCCGTCGCGGGATATATCGTTGAGTACGAACCGAGCACCGAGAGGGAACTGGCTGGAGCCGGACGGTAACGTGTTTGCTTACCCCGTGTTGTGCAGGCCTGCAGCGATCCCGTTAATTGTTGCTCCTAACGCGTAGTCCACACCGTCGGCATTTCCGCCTGCCCGTTTGCGACGCAGAAGTTCGACCTGCACCAGGCTCATCGGATCCACATATGGATTCCGCAGTCGAATTGAGCGGGCGAGAACGGGATTGCCTTTCAGCAATTCTGCCTGATCGGTCACGCTCAAAAGCATCCGGCGCGTGCGTTCAAATTCGTCAACCAGCATATTCCAGACGCGTTCACGCAGATCCACATTCGGAACAAGTTCTGCGTACAGGCGCGCGATCGTCAAATCGGCTTTGGACATGGCTAGTTCGACGTTGCGGATCAAATCCGAAAACAGTGGAAAGCTGCGCATCATCTCGCAGAGCAACGCCTGGTTGGCAGCGTTTTGCAACACGAACCGTTCCATCGCATGTCCCACTCCGAACCACGCCGGAACCGCGTGACGGCTCTGCATCCAGCCAAACACCCAGGGGATGGCGCGAAGATCATCCAGGCGTCGTCCCTGTGCCCGGCGCGGTGGACGTGAACCGATCCGTGCGTGCTCCAGTTCGTTCACCGGCGTGGCTTGCTCGAAGTATTCGATCACTTCGGGATTGTCGGCGATATTGCGGCGATAGAACGCGAAGGCGTCGTTGGACATCTGCTCCATCGCCGGAGCCCAGCGCAGGTCAGCACCCAGCGCAGGTCCGCGCGTGCGTGTGAGCGCTTCCAGGCAGGATGCGATCATGATTTCCAGGTTCCACTCGGCCAGTACGGGGTCGGCGTATTTCCAGTTGAGTACTTCGCCCTGCTCCGTGATGCGGATCTCTCCAGAGAAATCGCCGACAGGTTGAGCGAGAATAGCGGTGTGCGTCGGACCGCCACCACGTCCGACCGTGCCGCCCCGGCCGTGAAAAAGGCGGAGCTTCACGTTGCATGCGCGCGCGGCCTGGTGCAGGTCGCGATGAGCTTTGTACAATTCCCAAATGCTGGTGAGCATCCCGCCATCTTTGTTGGAATCGGAATAACCCAGCATCACTTCCTGCCAGCGTCCCCAGGAATCGAGCATCGGCTGGTACTCCGGCGAACGCCAGATGCGTTCCATAACAGAAGCAGAAGAACGCAACGCTTCAATCGATTCAAAAAGAGGTACCGGCATGAGTCCAGGATCATCCTGGGAGGCGGCGACCTGTACACCCGACGCAGCAGCCAACTTCGTGAATGCGAAGACATCGTCTTCCGACTCCGCTCCGCTGATGATGTAATTGCGGATCGCGCAGGCCGGATAATCTCGTTTCAGCTCGACGATCTCTTTGAACGTGGCGAGCACTTCCTGAGTCGCAACGGAAATGTTGCCAGTCACATTCTCGGCCAGCGCCTGAGAATGCACACGTGCGTGCTGGCGGATGTCCAGAGTCGAAAGATGAAACCCGAATGTGCGAACCTGGCGCAGCAATGGATCGATGACCAGTTCCGCCAGACGCTGGCCCCGGTTCGCTTCCAGGCTCTCGCGGATCATTAGTAAATCGCTTTCGAATTCCCTGGCAGAGCGGTATGCCGCATCGTCTGTGAGTTCGTCGCGGCTGTTGCGTAGTCGCACCACCATCAGGTTTAACAGGCGACGATAGAGTTCGGAACTCGAGAGTCGAGATTGCTTTGCATGCTCGTCGCCCATCTGCGCGCTATAGTCCGCGAGTTTAGAGCGAACCGCATCCGAAACCTGGGCTTGACGAATCGAGGCGCTGAGTTGATCGGCGGCTCGTTCCAGTTCCGCGATGTAATGGCCGATGATCACATTCCGTGCGCGCTGCAGGGCTTCACGGGTCGATGCTGCGGTGACGAAGGGATTGCCATCGCGATCGCCACCAATCCATGAACCAAAAAAGAGCAGATCAGGGACGTCACCGTCTTTCAGGTCGATTTCGTAGATCGCGCACAGGGAATGGAGCAGTTCGTCATAGAGCCGCGGCACGGCGGCGAATAACGAAAAAGGATAGTGGTCAAGCCCCATGCGAATCTCATCGGTCACCAAGGGTTTTTCCTGGCGGACTTCATCGGTTTGCCAAAGTGAAGTTACCTCCCCAAAGATTCGCGCTTCGAACCGGGCGGCATCCTCATCGGTCAAGGGCAGACGATCCAGTCGTTCCAGTTGTTTGCCCACACGGCGGCGCTTGAGCAGCACGGTTCTGCGGGCAACCTCGGTAGGATGGGCGGTGAAAACCGGAACCACTCTTATTTTTCGCAACACGTCCAGTGCCTGCCCGGCGTCGATTCCGGCGGCACGCATGCGTTTGAAGGTGCCGCGGAACGAGCCTTCCAGGGCGGGTTGCTCGGTATGCAGTTTGGCCGCGCGTCGTCGTCGCTTGCGATGGTTGGTCTCAGCCAGATTGGTAAGTTCGAAATAAATCGCGAACGCCTTGGTGACGCGGTGGGCCTCGTCGATGCTGAGGCCAGCGATAATTTCCCGCGCCTGATGGAGCAGAGGATCCTGAAAATCCGGCACTGAGGTTTGTGTTGACGGCTGCTCGCGATGCTGTATGAAGATGCGTCGCAACCCTTCGACCACATCCAGAAGTGATTCGCCAACCTGCTCGACCAGGACGCGGCCCAGAAGTACGCCTAGCGAACGGACATCGCGACGAAGCGGGAGATCTTTGGCAGAATCGGTGGTAGCAGCAGTTAGTTCTTCAAGCCGGCTACGCTGGTCTTCAGCATTCCAAAGGGATCGCTCGCCCATATCCAATCATAATTGAATCGAGCCGGATTGCGCTGATGGGCGTCCGCTCAGTTGCTGCAGCATGTCCGCTGGCTCCGGCCGCTGAGCGTAATCTTCGTCAGCCGAGGTGTAAAGAATTGTTCCATCACGGTCCAAGATGAATGTGGCGGGGATGGGCAGTTCCCAACTGGTATCGCCATTGGCAAAAGGCAGGTTGACGAAAGCACGCTGAAAAATCGCTTGCTGCTCGTCGGGAACCCGATAGACCAGTCCGAATTGCCGTGCGATCTGGTTCCCAACATCGCTGAGCAGGGGGAACCGCAGCTTGTGCTGGTCCACCATGAAAAAGGACTGTTGCACCGTTTGTGGTGAGATGGCGACCAGAGACGCTCCAGCCTGTTCGATCTGAGACACGATCAGGTTCATCGCTTCCAGTTGGCCCACGCAAAATGGACACCAGCGCCCACGAAAGAAGCAGATCACGAGGCGGCCTCTGTTCAACAATTCAGCCGACGAAACCGCCTTGCCCTTGTGATCGTTGAGTTCGAAAGATGGTGCCTTGGAGCCGGCGTGAAGAACTCTTTCTGCGAAGCGGGCGGCTTTCAGATCCGCGATCACACGGGCGTGGACGGCCTGGGTTTCGGGTGGAACATATTTAGCGATAAGTTTTTTGCGCTCGGCGTAGATGTCCCGCAGAGACCGAGTATCCGTTCCTGGCGTAGATTCTTCGAGCGAGCGCCACTTCATAAATCGGACCTCGGACAGTCGGACTTCGGACGACCACTTCAACACCAACGAAAATCTAGTAGCCCTCAGGTATCTTGATTGGCCGAGGTCTGAAGTCCGAGGTCTGGCGCCCGCTGCTACATTCCCGGCATTTTCATTCCCGCCATTCTGCGGGCGAAGCTGGGCTTGCCGATTTGTTTGAACATCTTTCGCATCTGGGCGTACTGGCGCAGCAGGTTGTTGACTTCCTGCACGCTGGTGCCGGAGCCGCGGGCGATGCGCTTGCGCCGGCTGCCGTTCATGACTTCGTGATGCAGGCGCTCGTGCTGGGTCATCGAATTGATGATCGCTTCCACCCGGCCGAGCTGTTTTTCGTCCACCTTGTCGGCATGCTTCTGTATCCCGGCGAAGGGGCCAACGCTGGGCAGCATGCCCATCAGGTTCTGGATCGATCCCATTTTCTTCAGCTGGCGCAACTGGTCGCGAAAGTCTTCCAGCGAAAAGCCGTCGCCGGTGAGGGCGCGGCTGGCCATTTCCTGGGCTTTTTTCTTGTCAACATTCTGTTCCGCTTTTTCGATCAGGGAGAGAATGTCGCCCATGCCCAGTATGCGGGAAACGATGCGATCGGGATGGAAGGGCTCCAGCGCATCGTATTTTTCACCAGTGCCGATGAACTTGATAGGCTGCCCGGTGACCTGGCGTATCGAAAGGGCCGCGCCGCCGCGAGCGTCGCCGTCCATTTTTGTGAGGACAACGCCGGTGAGCGTCAGCTTCTTGTGGAACTCGTCGGCGGAATTGACCGCGTCCTGTCCGGTCATGGCGTCGGCGACGAACAGGATTTCCTGCGGGTTGAGCATCCGCTTGAGCGACTGCATCTCGTCCATCAGTTGATCGTCGATGTGCAGGCGGCCGGCGGTGTCCACGATCAACACATCCGATCCGGTGTTGATGGCTTCGCGGCGCGCTTCCTTGGCGAGGCGTTCAACGGTTGCGGTGTTGGCTTCGCCGACTTCGCCTTCGTAAATGTTGGCCTTGATGGCCTGCGCGACGACTTTCAATTGCTCGCGAGCAGCGGGACGGTACACGTCCACCGAAACAAGAAGGGGCCGATGTCCACCTTGCTTGAGCCAATTCGCGAGCTTGCCGGATGTCGTGGTCTTACCAGAACCCTGCAGGCCAGCCATGAGAATGACAGTCGGTGGCTGCGAAGCAAACTTTACCTTCGCTGTGTCGTTGCCCAGGATCGCGATCAATTCATCGCGAAGAATCTTGATGACCTGTTCGGCGGGAGAGAGCGCGGTGGCCACTTGCTGCCCGATCGCCTTCTCCTGTATGTGATCGATCAGTTGCTTTACGACTTTGAAATTGACGTCGGCTTCGAGCAGCGCCAGCCGAATCGCGCGGAGCGCCTCCTGAATGTTTTCTTCATTGAGGGTGGCCTCACCACGTAGGGTCTTGAACGCACGCTGTAGTTTTTCTGAAAGATTCTCAAACATAGATGACGTCTATTCTATCAGCGGGTGCCCCGTCCTCGTCGTTCCGCAGTTTGGAACGACAGGGGGGATTTCACTGTGAGAGATTGAAACCCCCACCCACTTAACGAAATATTTTGTGAGATTACAGTCGATCTTTCCAATAGCTGGGCCGCCGGTGTCCATGGGCGATTGCCAGCACCTGTATCACCGCCTGCCTCTGGCGGTGGAAAATAGCAAACGGAAAACGTCGCAGGACAAATTTCCTGCTGCCATGTTCGCCGGCAGGCCAGCGGTCGGGTGCGGCCATCAGTAATTCCATCGCGCGGTCTACTTCGGCGGAAAACTAAATAGCCGCAGTTTCGTTTCGTTCCAGATACCAATTGAGCGCCAATTTCAATTCTTCCAGGGCGGAAGGATGAACCTCAAGAAGCTTAGCGGCCATTGAGGATGGCCGAGATTTGACGTCTTGCGTCCGCCCAGGGAATTGGCTTCACCTTGCCTGAATCGAGTTCCTCGATTCGACGGGCGATTTCGCGACTCCACTCCTCTTCTGCCGAGGCGTCCAATGTATCTTCGAGGCTTTCGAGGAGCGAGCCTGTCAAAGCAGCTCGGGCCTCCGGCGGGAGCGCCAACGCCTTCTTCAGGAGTTCTGAAATCTCTGGATTCATGGCGTTATTTTACGCCTACATTACTTTGGCAATCCCAAATACTTCTTTGGCTGCGATAACGGTGTTGCAGTGGATCGTCACGGTATCTTCCACTCTCTTGGCGTAACCGCCCGCATACGTGACCATCACCGGAATACTGCGCGCTCTGGCTACTCTAAATACCAGTTCGTCGCGCCGTTTCAAGCCCCGCAACGTCAAATCGAGTCCGCCGAGCTGGTCCTCGCCGTAGGGATCCGCACCCGCGATGTAGCAAATCAGGTCCGGCTCGAATTGGCGCAAGCCCGAACTGAGAGCATTGTCGAGCCAGGCAAGATAGTCGTCGTCGCCCATGCCGTCCGGCAGGTCTACGTCAATCGAGGAAGGCGGTTTCGATGGTGGATAGTTGTTGTGCTGATGGAGAGAGACAGTAAAAACCTCGCCAGCATGTGCATGACGAATTTTCCCCGGAGGAGCCGAAAGCGCCGCCGCCGAAGTCGACGGTAGAGGGTCACTGGGCGTGCGGGTGCCAGCAAAAATCGCAGCCGTGCCATTGCCATGGTGGACGTCGCAGTCGACAGTCATAGCAGTGCGAATCTTATCGTCACGTTGCAGTCGGCGAATGGCCACCGCCACGTCGTGGATCATGCAAAACCCTTCGCCGTGATCCGGGAAAGCGTGATGAAACCCGCCTCCAATGTTGATTGCAACTCTATTTTTGAGGGCGTGCTCAGCGGCGAGAATTGA
>Ga0163162_10002551_pt1 | contig 17235 bp, 7 predicted proteins | sample S55metaG_FD_115310 | JGI IMG/M metagenome (GOLD analysis project Ga0163162, IMG submission 115310) | Switchgrass rhizosphere microbial communities from Kellogg Biological Station, Michigan, USA - S5-5 metaG | ecosystem: Host-associated > Plants > Roots > Rhizosphere > Soil | place: USA: Michigan...
CGAAATTGTTGAAACTTTCAACGTTTTGTTTTTGTATTCTCTTATTAGAAATACGGCTTTCAATCCAGCGAAGCAGGTATCCAATTAAAAAAGTAAGCCCGAGTCCAAAAAAAATTGATTGCAGCGCCTTTAAATAGAAAAAATAATGGTACGAAGGAATTGTATCCGGCAGGTTAATGTGCATCTCGTGTAATTTCGGAAGGGCAGAAGTATACACGAACATGAAACTTGCCACAAGCAGCCAATTAAAAATTATTTTTCGGATAACTGTTTCCCGAAATTCTCTGTAAAACCATATAAAACCTACTATTGAAACTAACAATGAAAGAGAAACATTTTCCTTTACGAATTGCTTAATATTTGGTAAAATGAATATACCTGCACGGAATTCAAATATTTCTTTGTTGACATAGTGCAAATGGTATTTGAAGATGATTGAATACAAAAGAGGCAATCCGGCGAGTACAAAAAATCCGAACGAAGTAAGCCCCTGGAGAAGATATTTATTCACTGTCGATTGTTCTTTTTCCCTGATTGCTTTGAAAATATTCCTGAGCTGTATCAAAATTAATATCAAAATGATCAGGACCGCAGGAGCAGTATGCGCGAGAAAACTTATACCAATCGAAACGCCTAATATAGCGAACCACAAATATTTTTGCGTTGTAAATGCTTTATAAGCGAAGATCACACTTACATAAAAAGTAAACTGGGCAAAGCAAACAGGCAATATCCATGGAGAATAGGTTGCTGCAGCCGATCCCGGAATGTTTCCCGCTGCTAAAAAAAGATAGGACAATATTGCGGCGAGAGCAATTCGCAAATCAAAGAGGATAACCGTCATTATAAAAAATGCGATCGGTCCTAACAAGTTCAAAAAAATACCGGAACGACTCACCACGATGTTCACGGGCAAGCCGGTAAATTTGACAATCAGCGCTTCAATTGAAAACAACAAAGGATTATACCAAAGCGAAGCGCCTTCATAGTTGGGATCCTGGCCATAGTCGCCATCAAGTACTCCCTGTATAAACGCCATATCCCGATACAGATCGGGATCATGTGGCCAGATAATGTGATGGGCAACACGGAAACATTGAATAAAGGCAAGCAACAACATCAAAGCAAAACCGGCAATGAACAGCCTTCTGCTTTTAGTTTGTTGCATTTGATCAACCATCGTATTAGTTTTACCGGTTCCGAAACGTTTGCAATAATAGCAATATGTATTTGCAATTAAAAGCTGCACAAATCCATCGGTGGATTTTTTTTACCGATCACACTGCCGCCTAAGCACTCTCATTTCCACGAGACTGCACGACCGGCAAGGATTTCAGCCCAGATCGATTCGGAAAAAAATTCGTTTTTTTTATTAGGTCTCACTTTTTCTTATTACCTTTCGAGCCGATTGTACTAAGGGTTTTTACTAGTCTCGGTCAGTTGTTTTACGAATTGAGCTAATCCTTCTCTTTCATCCATAATCCTCGCAATATTCTGTGGTTCGTTTTGAAATTGAATTGATAATAATTAATACGCTTAGAAAATGTCGATTTCCAGTACCAACTACAAAACAGAAACTTTGTCCAAAGAAAACGATACGATCACTGTCGATAGAAGGAGCAACCTTTCATACGAAGAATTCAAAGAAAAATATCTTTTCCCGCGGAAACCGGTAATCATCACCGATGCAACGGCAAAATGGAAAGCTTCATCGTGGACACCGGAATGGTTTAAACTTCGCTATCCTGGCAAAGTGCTGAATACAGACCAGGGAGAAATGAAGATGGAAGATTTTATAGATGCCATAACGGAGAACAGCGACAAACCCGGACCGTTTCTGCGTGAACAACCATTGGAAGAGGTGTTTCCTGACTTAATAGACAATGTGACACCAACGCCTGCATACGTACTTCCTAACTGGCTCAAGGGGAATTTTGTGATCCCACAAATCACAAACAGGCTAAATAGAGAGTCACATATCGAAGTAAATTTTTGCGGACGGAGAATTTTCCCATACCTGCATGTCGATGATCTCGGCGTTCACGCATTCATAACCCAGCACTACGGAGATAAGCATCTCATTGTATATCCTCCGGACCAGGAACCATATCTCTATCGCGTAGAAAAAGACCGGTTCTCTCAAGTGTATGATGTAGATAATCCCGACCTGGAAAAATTCCCTCTTTTTGCGAAAGCAAAAGCAATCCGTGTCGTTCTTCATGCGGGGGAAAGTGTGTTTATGCCCAGTGGATGGTGGCACACCACGCGCGTTCCCGGAACATCTTTGTCGACCGTAATTAGTGTTTCCAATTCTTCGAATTGGCCCGACCTTATTGAATACCTGAAACACAATAGTAATCATCCCGCACTTGCCTCGATATTCGGTGTGTATTTACGAGGCGTGGGATTCTTGAAATCAATCTTTGGTTGATTTCTTAATGATCAAAGTATCCTGTAATTATTATCCTGACGGCAGCCAAATGTACAAGCTCTGGACATTACTTATTGGTAATTGTTCCGGCATCATCATCCTGATATCATTAAAAAACCTCTTGTAAGAAATTACTGCAAGTCCTTGTCGCTGAAAAACCTTATCCCTAAATTAACTTGGCATGCAAGGAATGAACGATTTACAGGCAGTTAGACGAAATGGATTTATTGCTGCTATGATCCTGATGATGCTTATCGCATTCGTCCAGGGATTTATTACAACACACGATTTATTTTGGGCCGCCGATCCCGACTTTGACAGGGATATCGCATTTGCGCAGGGAGCATTGGAAGGACATTTTGGTAAAGACCCGAGTTACGCCGGAGAATATCTCTGGTACAATCCGCTATTGTTTTCCATCGAAGCATTCATTTCAAAAGTTTCCGGACTTCCAATCAACCTGGTCGTTACCCGCGCGGGCGCTTATCTCAATTTACTCGGGCCAATCAGTTTTGTAGTGATGGTCTCCATACTTTTTAATATTCGTGTCGCACTGGCTTCATTACTTTCTTATTTATTTTTTGCGACCGGAGATATATTGGGATGGGGAGCCGCGACTTACTCGCCATGGCTGTATCCGGTTTGCTTCATGCAGTTTGTATTCTACTTAAATATTCTTCTTACATATAAGGCATTTAAAGAACAGGACATAGTCGGATTTTTATTGTTAGGGCTTGGAATCGGCCTAAGTTTTCTCGGGCACACGGCGCCGACCGTGTTAATCATTCTTCTGCTTATTTACATTCAGGGTGGAAATATCATGACGGCAATCAAAGAAAAGGATTATGCGTCAGTCAGGAAATATTTCATCCAGGGTGGCATCACATTTATTTCATTTGTGGTTGCTGCATTTCCTATTCTCTATTACGTTTTTGGAAAGTATCGCCTTCAATTAATTAACAGGGCAACGTTCGAATATAGCGAAGGAATTTTTATTTGGAATAATGTTTTAGGAATGATCAAATCCAATTTGTCGATATCATTCTTCGTCGCGATTTATGGATTCATTTGGTTCTACAGGAATTTTCAAAACAAACTGATCCGTAAAATCATTTTCGGATGGTTCTTTATTTCGATCGTAATGTATGTGTATTCGACGATCGTGGCCGGGCTTGATAGCAAATTTAAAATTCACTTGCCCGGAACTGTGCCGTCATTCCATTACTTTTTTTATTTGAAAGCGTTGCAGTCGGTTTTCTTCGGATTCGGATTTTTGCAAATTACCAAACCGCTGATAGGATGGATTTCCGGTTCAATAAAATCGAAAAGGCCAAACGCAAACCTTGTACAATATTCAAGTGCCATGTTGATCGGCATTGTATTAATCTGTACGATCCTGTATTTTCCGTTTTATAAAAAGAGGCAGGACTTCGTGGCACTCCGCGAAAATGCATTGATCAAATCAGCAGATAAAGGCAAACTCGGCGTGTACCACTATATCTTAAAAAACATTTCCAACGACAAAGTAATTTTATGCGATAAAGATCCATCGCTTTTTCCAGTCATGCCGACCGGCAGAAAGATGGTGTCAACTGCATATACTTTTTCTAATCCCTATCTGAGTTTTGATAAGCGCGAAACCGACCGACTAAATATGCTTTCGTATTTGCAAAACGGAGCGCCGCATGAGGCAGTTTCCTTGTTTGAAAGATATCATGTCGACTACGTGTTAGTGTCAAACGATGAATTGAATAAGTATTCAAATATCTCAGCATTGTCAGGACAACCCGTCTACAAAAATTCCGAATACACCATTTTTGGAATTACACCGTTGAATAAAATGACGACCTACTAGCGAAGATCGTTTGAGGCTATTTTTAGGGTTAAGCGCAGGAAACTTTTGCTCGACCTCCATCTCAACCTCAACCTTTCAAATTTGCTTATGTTGAAAGACCGAACTATCTTGTCCACAGCGTTGATCCTCAAGAATTGACTATGACTGAGCACAAGCGAAACTATTGGCTTAAATCCGGATCCTATACTCTGACCATGAATGTGCTGAATCTCTTGTTCGGATTCGGTAGTTTTTATTTCCTGGTTCGCATGCTTGACAAGGAGCTATTTGGAATTTGGGCATTGTTTGTCGCGACAACTTCTATTTTCGAAATGGCGCGGAATGGACTTATACAAAACGCGCTCATAAAATATTTATCTCACAGTTCCACCGAAGAAAGCCCTGAAATTTTATCCGCTTCTTTTTCCCTGAGTGCGATCATTATGGCCTGTTGCATTCTGATCAACATCGCTCTTGCCGGTTACCTCGCTCACCTGTGGCACTATCCCGGTCTTGCAAAAATGTTTTATGCATACAGCGTCGTGTACTTATTGCAGGGCGCGCTCTCGCAATTGCAGTGGATCGAACAGGCAAACCTGAGTTTTGTTGGGATCTTGATATCAAGCGCAATCAGGCAGGGCGGATTTTTTATTTATGTGCTTGTCTGTTTTATTTTCCACTATCCCACGTCATTGATGACTTTGATTTTTGTGCAGGCGATAGCAGTATGCACTGCGGCGGTCACCGAGTATTTTTTTGTCCGGAAGCATTTAATGTTTTCATTTAGGATACATGTCGGCTGGATCAAAAAATTATTCAACTACGGGAAATTTGTTTTCGGAACAGCAATTAGTTCAATCCTCGCAAATACTATAAACCAAATGATGCTCGGTGCATTATTGTCGCCCGCGGCAGCTGGCGCATTCAATGTCGCCGGAAGAATCATCAGCCTTGTCGATCAACCCACCACGGCACTCGCCGCGATCGTATTTCCTCAAAGTGCCAAGCGGTTTGCAACTCAAGGCAACGAAGCGATCAAATATTTATTTGAAAAATCAGTGGGGACAACATTAGCATTGCTAATTCCATGTCTCCTTGTTCCGATTTTTTTTCCCGGATTCGTCGTGAGGATTATTGCAGGAAATAATTATCCGGAAACGATTCCTATCATCCAGTTGACAGCGCTCGTTTGCCTTTTCAATCCTTACGATCTGATGTTTGGAACAATCATGGATTCGATAGGAAAACCGAAATTGAATTTTGTCATACTATTATTGTTTACCATATTAAAGCTCACACTAAATTTTGTATTGATCGAGCAATATGGAATTATGGGTGCAGTTTACGCAACACTCATCGCAGACGTAGTCATATTTGTTGTCAAAGTATTTTTTCTGAAGAAGGAGCTTAACATCAGGCTGCTAAATACGCTGATATATGCACAAAGATTTTACCCGGAGTTTTTCTCCAACTATATCAGACCGGTATTGAAAAGGCAAAATTAAGCTAGGCGAATTTTTCCTGGAGACTCATCAACTGGCCCACCGCTTTTCCGTACAACCAGATAAATGGGGCAATCACTTTTGATTTATTTTTCCAAACCCTGTACTCGTCATCGATGAATCGATTCCAGTTGGAGCCATTCAACTGGCATCTTCCAAACGAAATGCAAGGTCCGTAAATCCTTGTCGTGTGCCACCAGCCGGTCGAAAACAAAAGTGTCTCACCTTGTTCAACCATCACTCGTAACGGCTTTGCCTGCCTGAAAAGGGGGAATTTATTATAGTCGGGATTTCGAACATCCACCTGGGAAACTTTTGGATTATGCGGTTGCGGATAAAGATATTCCGTTTGATCAGGTCCAAACAGGATAAACTCTTTCGCTCCGTATACCTGAGTGAGCGAATTGTGCAAATACAATTCATCAATATGAAGGAACGGGAAACCGGCTCCGTTTCCTCCCATAAAAATTTCATAGACGTCCGTTCCATTCATCATAAAGCGTGGAAGCAACGGATGATTGATCCTGTCGATCTTTCCATACACAACTTCCGGCTTCGCGTCTTGTCTGATTTCAGGAAAATATTTCTCGATGTTCACATTAAATGGATACGGTGCTGTTTTTTCCGGTGTTGATTGCAGCATCAGGTCAATAAATTCTGCAAAAGTGTATGTCACACCTTTCACTTCTTTTGTGAGATGACCGTATTTCTGTTTGATGTATTCTGGCGTAATCTTGCCTATTGCTTTCCAGTCCTTGGCCATGTCCGTTACGACGACCGGGATGCCTGGTTCAATATAATCTTTGATAAGATCTTTTTTGGAAATATTCGATACTTTGTCTACAGACGCAATGTTCTTATGCACCACGTATCTCGGTTGGGATTCTTTTGCAATCATGATGATGAAGGAATAAGATTCGGAGCGAAAATTAAACAAAAAAAACAAGATATGGAAGTTTCTGCCCGCTATTACCCGCCTGAACGACAAGTATTTTACGAATATCAAAAAAACAGCTGATTGGAGTTAAAATATGTGCTTTACCATCTTAAAAATTAGAATTTTTGAGGGCTGGAAAAAACCTGATTCGGGCACAAAAAAGATCAAAAAAATAAAAAAATATTGTGTTATATTTACCCCTGCAAAACCGTTTAAAATCAACCCTGTCAGCCTCGAACGCTAAACACGTTCAGGATTACAAACCTTAACCTGGCCAGATATGAAGAATTCCTTCAATTGGATTACTAAAATGGCATCGTCCGACCAACAACTCTTAAACTTTGGGCGAATCAATACCTGCGTTAATGTTTGTTTTCAATTCAAAGGCTGACTCTCAGGTTCGTAAATCCAAACTCTGAATTCCCCTGCAAAATTTCAGGTAGTAGTCAGGCTCGCCAACGTTGAAAAACCGATAGACTTATTGGAAAAAATTTCTGTCTCAATGAAGTACTGAGACATCATTGAAAAAAATAAAAACTATGGAAATTCAAAAAGTCGGGGACATTTCTTACAAAGAATTCATGGATAATTTTTATATGCCAGGCACGCCTGTTGTATTTAAAAATGCATCCAAAGTGTGGAAGGCAAATGGACTCTTCACCCCCGATTGGTTCAGAGAAAACTTTGGTGACCGTACCACCGAAGTGAAAGGCAATACTTATACGATGCGACAAATATTGGACATGGTTGAACACAGTTCCGAAGGCAAACCGGCACCATATCCCTGCATCTTTAATATTCCTGAAACATTACCCGAATTAATTCCGCTGATTCAACCACTCAACTTAAATTATGCAAGGCCCAACTGGATGGAAAATAAATTCTTCAACAGGGGATATTGGGGAAGCGCAACAGAAGTCTTTATCGGAGGCCCCGGAGGAAAATTTCCATATCTGCATTTGGACTACTATCACTTGAATGCTTGGATCACGCAGTTGTATGGTGAAAAAAGATTTACGGTGTTCCCGCGGGGACAGGAAGAACTACTTTATCCAAAAGCAGATGATCCATGGCAATCTGAGCTGAATATTTTTGAACCTGATTATTTAAAGTATCCAAAATATAAAGATGCAACACCTATCAATTTTACCGTTGGTCCAGGTGAAACATTATTTATTCCGTTCGGTACTTGGCATACTGCCTATTCATTGACACCTACTATTTCAGTGGCCTTTGACCAACTCAACAGTAAAAATTTTAAAGATTTCATGAAAGATGTTTGGTCATTCAAGAAACGTGAAGGGACAATGAAAGCCCTTGCATATTATGGTTATGCTTGGCTGGCAGGAACAACATGTAAGATCGGTGACAGTTTAAATGGAAGGCATTAATTATTGCCTGCGAAAAAATTTCGTACGTAAGGTTCAAAATTAGTTGCACCTATGAAACAATGAAGCGGTAAAGCCGTTATTGGTCATCGTTTCATACCCTACCTAATCAATATAAATGAACCTTTCGTTCTTAGCGATTAGAAAACAGGCTCAACTCGAAGCGCCATAACTGTGAAAGCAAAATTGCGCATATAGATCACTGTGTGATCTGTACACAGTTTTAGAATCGTGTGAGTAGTGTTTGATTTTAATTGGATAAACTGTCTCTCCTTATGACAAATGATATGAAGAATTCTGTTGATAAAAATAATGTGGATGACGGAGGTATATCTTTTGTCCATCGTCTTTTTGAACTGCAGGCGATCGCTGTACCCGACCATATCGCAGTAATTTTCGGAAATTCCAAGCTTACATACACGGAATTGAACGATCGTGCCGAAAAACTTTCACAAAAAATCCTGGAAATATCACCCAATTCTTCCATCGCAGGAATTAGTGCTACGCGCAGTATTGAAATGGTTATCGGTGTGTTGGCCATTTTGAAATCAGGAAAAGCCTATCTTCCTCTTGATCCTTCTTATCCAAAAGAACGAATTCATCAAATTGTCGTTGACTCAGGAATTGATTGTTGTGTGAGTCTCGATAACGAATCGTCTTTTTTTGCGTCATTTGGATTAAATGTAATTGCGACCGATAAAGTGTATGACAGCATGAAACACCACAATGTTTCAAATCCTTCATTGGCTTATGTCCTCTATACTTCCGGTTCAACGGGCAAACCAAAAGGTGTTTGTATGGGACATGCTCCATTGGTAAATCTTCTTCAATGGCAGGCAAAACACTCCGTTGCAACAACAGGTACGAAAACATTACAATTTGCTCCACTCAGTTTCGACGTATCATTCCAGGAATTATTTGCAACTCTCGGAACCGGGGGAACTTTAGTTTTGATAGAAGATGATCTCCGTCTCGATCCACAGAATCTTTTGCATTTTATCGAAGAGCAAAATATCAACAGGATTTTTCTGCCTTTCGTTGCCTTGCAATTCCTGACGGAAACAGCAGATGCTTCGAAATTTTATCCGGTGTCGCTACGAGAAGTAATGACTGCGGGTGAACAATTGAAAATTACACCTCAGGTAGTTCGCTTTTTCAAGGCGCTGCCGAATACGGTTTTATATAATCAATATGGTCCAACTGAATGTCATGTTGTGACTGAATTGAAGTTGGATGGTGATCCGGAAAAATGGCCCGGACTTCCTTCAATTGGTACAGCGATTGATAATTCAGAAATGCTGATTCTAGATGGTGCATTGAACAAATTGCCAGACGGAGAAATTGGCGAACTCGGAATCAGTGGTAAGTGTCTCGCAGAAGGTTATCTTAATCGACCTGAATTAACGGCTCAGAAATTTGTTACACTGCGTGTCGATAACAAAGATATTCGGGTATACAGGACCGGTGATGAAGCACGTTTTCTGCCAGATGGTAATATAGAATTTCTCGGACGTAAAGACGACCAGGTCAAAATTCGCGGGTTCAGAGTCGAACTGGGGGAAATCGAAGTATTGTTAAGCAAACAAGAAAACATTATGCAGGCTGTTGTCGTTGCAAGAGAAGACAGCCCGGGAAACAAACGACTCGTCGCATATCTCGTTTCATCCAACGGCAATAAAAACACCGGCGCATTACGAAAAGCAATAGAAGAACAACTTCCCGACTACATGATGCCGGCCGCTTTCATGTGGCTCGATGATTTTCCAAAAACAACAAGCGGCAAGGTTGATAAAAAGTCACTACCGAAGCCCGAAATAAAAAGACCTGCACTATCAGTTTTGTATAAGGCACCTGTTACAGAAACTGAAGTAATTATTGCAAACATGTGGACTACGTTGCTGCAACTTGACAAAGTGGGTATTCATGATAATTTCTTTGAACTCGGAGGAAACTCACTACTCGCTCTGAAAACGGTTGCAAGTCTGAAACTCGGGCATCAACTTACTCTTCCGATTACAAAATTGTATCAATATCCAACAGCCGGTGGAATCGCTGCATTCTTGGATGGTGGTAAGAAAATAATTTCAAAAAAAGAAAATAAGAGAACTAAGAAAAATAGTCAAAACGGAGACGTCGCTGTCATCGGAATGGCCGGACGATTTCCGGGAGCGAATACAATCGATGAATTGTGGAATATTTTGAAAGAAGGAAAAGAAACCGTTTCGTTCTTTACAAAAGAAGAACTCGATCCATTTATTCCGGATGAATCGAAGAATGATCCGGATTATGTAAGAGCAAGGGGAATTATTGATAATCCAGGTCATTTTGATGCAGCATTTTTTGGAATCAATCCAAAACTGGCCGAGCTCATGGATCCGCAGCAACGAATATTTTTAGAAGTAGCGTGGGAAGCGCTTGAGAGTGCCGGTTATATTCCATCAAAATATTCTGGCTCTATCGGAGTGTTTGCAGGATCTGGAAACAATTCATATTACCTGAACAATGTTCTCAGTAATAAAAACCTGGTTGATCGCATGGGCGCTTTCCAGGTGATGACGTTTAACGAGAAAGATTATGTAGCATCCAGGACCGCATACGAATTAAATTTAAAAGGCCCGGCGGTCAGTGTATATTCTGCATGCTCAACCTCGCTATTAGCAATTGCGCAGGCGGTAGAAAGCATTCGCGAGGGAAAATGTGACGTTGCATTAGCTGGCGGCGTTGCGATTACGGTTCCAATCAAAAGTGGACATATTTACCAGGAAGGTGCGATGTTAAGTCAGGATGGTCATTGCCGCACGTTTGATGCAGATGCAAAAGGAACTGTATTCAGCGATGGTGCGGGCATTGTGTTGTTAAAAAATCGCACCGATGCAGAACGAGATGGCGATACGATCTACGCGATCATCAAAGGTGTCGGGGTAAACAATGACGGAGGTGGCAAAGGAAGTTTTACTGCGCCAAGTGCAGAAGGACAAGCTGGAGCAATCTCGATGGCAATAGAAGATGCTGGCATACCTGCTTCTTCGATCAGCTACATCGAAGCGCATGGAACTGCAACTCCACTCGGTGATCCGATCGAAATTGAAGGACTAACAATTGCTTTTGGAGCACAGGATAAAAAACAATATTGTGGAATTGGCTCGATTAAAAGTAATATGGGTCATCTCACTGCCGCCAGTGGCGTCGCTGGATTTATTAAAACAACGCTGGCATTGTACCACAAACAAATTCCAGCATCGATCAATTACAAAACTCCGAATCCGAATATTGATTTTGTAAATAGTCCTTTCTTCGTGAATGATGTATTGAGAGAATGGAAGGTCGATGGGGTGAGGCGTGCAGGCGTTAGTTCATTTGGTGTTGGTGGAACAAATCTCCATGTTTTATTGGAAGAATATCCACAAAATGAACACCAGTCTACGGCAAGTCGCCCGGCGCAGCTGATCAATTGGTCGGCCAAGACGACCTCAAGCCGGGATGCATATGCAAAAAAACTTGCAGCATTTATGGACAACAATCCGGCTATTGACTTAGCAGATATCGCATACAATCTTCAGACTTCCCGCGAGTCATTTAACTGCAGGCGTTTCATTGTCGCCTCGGATAGAAAGGAGTTGTTGGAAAAATTGAAAGCGCCTGCCTCCCCGTCTGAGTCGAAAATGTTGCAGGAATCGATGGATGATATCGTGTTCATGTTTCCGGGACAAGGGTCTCAATCTATCAATATGGGAAAAGAATTGTATGAACGCGAGTCCGTATTTAGAGCTGCGGTTGATGAATGTGCATTGATCTTACGGACATACATGAGCGAAGATATTCTTGAAGTCATTTTCCCGAAAAATTCAGGCGATGAGGATAAAATAAATAACACCTATTACACACAACCGGCCATGTTTGTGATCGAATATGCGATGGCAAAACTTTGGATGAGCTGGGGCGTGCGACCGACTGCGTTTATTGGTCATAGCATCGGTGAATTTGTAGCGGCGCATTTTTCTGGAGTGTTTAGCCTGGACGATGGACTCAAGCTGATTGCTGCACGTGGTCGTATGATGGCCGGGCTTCCAAGAGGAAGTATGTTGGCAGTGCGCGCGGACTATGAAAAAATCGCTTCATTGTTACCGGCAGACTTGTCACTCGCAGCATTGAACACTCCTGGTTCATGCGTTATCGCCGGACCGATCGCTTCAGTGGACGCATTTTCAAAGCATCTGGAATCACAGGGAATCTCAAGCAAATTATTACACACCAGTCACGCATTCCATTCGTCAATGATGGATCCAATCGTTCAACCATTCGAACAACTGGTGCGAACCATAAAATTGAGCTTGCCGCGGATCCCAATCGTATCTACAGTTACGGGTACGTGGATGACAGATGCGAACGCAACAGATCCTTTATACTGGGCAAAACATCTTCGTTCAACTGTTCGCTTCTCCGATGCGGTTAAAACATTGCTCGAAGAAGAAAACAAGATTTTATTGGAGGTGGGACCGAGAAATGTTACTTCAACATTGGTTCGCCAGCAAGCCGGGAAAAAATCCGTTGTCACTGTTGCAAGTTTAGATACGACAGATGGAAGTTCTGCATATCAATCCGTCATGAAAGCACTTGGTCAATTGTGGCTGAACGGCGTGCAGTTGGATTGGAAAACATTCTATGATGAAGAAATAAGAAGAAAATTATCATTACCATCATACGCGTTTGATGACAATTTACTTTGGGTGAACCCTCCGTTAAACTCACAGCAAGGCATAACCGCAATTACAAATTTCGAATTTCCGGTTGTAAGTATGCCAGCTAACGGACTAATTGAAAACACGCCTCAAAATATAATTATGAGAAAATCTGCGCTCATTGAGAAAGTAAAAAACATTCTGGAAAATGCTTCCGGTATTGAAATGGAAGGCGTGACTCCGGATATGGGCTTTATGGAAATCGGTCTTGATTCTTTGCTGTTAACGCAAATTGCGTTGAACTTGAAAAAAGAATTTTCATTGCCTATTACATTTAGGCAATTGACGGAAGAGTATAACAATTTGGATTCTCTCGCCGCTTTCCTCGATGCAAATCTCCCTCCGGATCAGGCACCGGTACAACAACCGTCAATGCTCGTACAGCCAATTGTGGCGGCGCAACAATTGCAGGGTGGAAATAATACAGTGATCGGACTTATATCACAACAAATACAATTACTCGCCCAACAGGTGGCTCTTTTGCAAGGTTCACCTGCTGCAGCGCAATCAATTCCAAATATTCAGTCAACAGCGATACCAGTTCCGCAGGCTGCAAAGTCCCAGGAGGTTAGTTTGTCGGCAGAAGAAGTGGTTGAACTAAAAAAGCCATTTGGAGCAACGGCGCGCATAGAAAGACAGTCATCTAAGTTGAGTGAGAAACAACAGGCATTCATTGATGATTTGACCAAAAGATATAATAACAAAACCAAAAAGAGTAAGAATTATACGCAGGAACATCGCGCATATATGGCGGATCCTCGCGTTGTTTCAGGTTTCAAACCACAAACAAAAGAATTGGTATACTCACTTGTAGTAAACAAATCGAAAGGCAGCCGTCTTTGGGATATCGATGGCAACGAATATATCGATGTGCTGAATGGTTTTGGATCAAGTATGTTTGGATATCAACCTGACTTCATTGTAAAAGCCATGCAAAAGCAGATTGAGAACGGGTATGAGGTAGGACCTCAGCACGAGTTAGCAGGACCAGTATGTAAACTGATTTGTGAATTCACTGGCGCCGACCGTGCAGCTCTATGCAACACCGGTTCTGAAGCAGTATTGGGAGCGATGCGCATAGCCCGTACCGTTACTGGCAGATCCCTGGTCGTTGCGTTTACCGGTTCATATCACGGGATCGTGGATGAAGTGATAGTTCGTGGTACTAAAAAATTGAAATCATTTCCAGCAGCGCCCGGTATCATGCCCGAAGCCGTTCAGAATATGTTGATTTTGGACTACGGGACTGAGGAAAGCCTCAAGATTATAAAAGAAAGAGCGCACGAATTGGCCGCGGTATTGGTAGAACCCGTGCAAAGCCGCCGGCCCGAGTTTCAACCAATCGACTTTTTGAAAAAAGTAAGAAAGGTTACAGAAGAATCAGGAACGGCATTGATTTTTGATGAGGTCATAACCGGCTTCAGAATACATCCTGGAGGTACGCAGGCGATGTTTGGTGTTAAAGCTGATCTTGGAACCTATGGTAAAGTAGTAGGAGCCGGGATATCCATCGGCGTGATAGCGGGTAAAAAGAAATTTATGGATGCGCTGGACGGTGGCTTCTGGGAATTTGGCGATACATCAGTGCCTGAATCGGGCGTTACCTATTTTGCCGGAACATTCGTTCGTCACCCGCTCGCGCTGGCATCATCAAAAGCTTCGCTCGAATATATGAAAGCGAAAGGTCCGGCGTTACAGGAAGGGATTAATAATTTAACCAAGAAATTGGCTGACCGGATGAATGCAATATGCGAAAGCGCTCAAATTCCGGCGTATGTCGCCCAGTTTGGTTCGCTTTGGAAATTGAAATGGAAAGAGGAAATTTCATATACAGAATTGCTATTTACGCTGATGCGCGATAAAGGCATTCATATACAGGATGGGTTCCCTTGTTTCCTGACAGAGGCCCATACTGAAAAAGATATTGACATTGTGGTGGAAAAATTCGGTGAATGTGTCAAAGAAATGGTTGAAGCTGGGTTTTTTCCGAATATAAAAATAACAAATGAGGAAAATAATAAGTATATTATAACCGAAGAGCCACCAGTTCCCGGCGCCAAGTTAGGAAAGGATAAGGACGGCAACCCGGCCTGGTTTATAACTGACCCGAACCGTCCCGGTAAATATCTGCAATTGAATTAAAAAATAGCGGTTGCTTGGATAAAGAATCTATTATAAAAAACTCCGAACCTGTAGACTTCGACCCGTTCGCAGGACCCGAATTGATTCGGGCTGTCCCTGCTATTGAACCGCAGTTGGAAATCTGGGCTTCGTGCCTTCTTGGTGGTGAAGATGCTAATCGCTCCTATAATGAATCTGTCTCGCTTCGGATGACGGGAACATTTAATCTCTCGGCGATGCGTGCAGCGCTGAAGGATCTTGTTCAAAGACATGAAGCACTGAGATCCGCATTCAGTGGAGATGGAACGCAAATTTGTATTTACAAGGACCTCTCTTCGAAATTATTTTATGAGGATTTGTCTGCTGAAAGTGTCAATGCCCAGCAAGAATATATAGCTGAGTTTTCGAAGCGCAATGCGGAAACTCCATTCGATTTACTTAATGGTCCGCTTTTTCGCGTGGCGCTTTTCAAATTGTCGGAAGCGGAACATTATCTCACGCTCAGTGCACATCACATTATCTGTGATGGTTGGTCACTTGGAATTCTGATGCAGGACCTGGGTAAGCTATACTCTGCTTACACGAAGGGTGAAATACCTGTTTTGCAACCTGCGCTTCCATTAAGCACATACGCGCGGGAACATTGGAAATTTGCAGAAAGCGATCAATATAAAAAAATTGAACAATACTGGATTGATCAATTCAAGGATAACGTGCCAGTATTAAATATGCCGACTGATTTTCCGCGCCCTTCGGTTCGCACGTATAAAAGTCACCGCGATGATTTCACGATCGACCAGGAATTAGTTGCCGCCATAAAAAAAATGGGCGCCAAAGCCGGATGCAGTTTTGTTACAACATTGCTTGCATCATTTGAAGTTTTCCTCCACCGCGTTACGGGTCAAAATGATATCGTACTAGGATTGCCTGCGGCCGGACAATCAGCGACCGGCAACTATGCATTGGTTGGACATTGTGTGAATTTACTTCCATTGCGCAGCTATCCGTCAGGTGAACTTTCCTTTGCAGAATATCTAAAGCTTCGCAAAAAAAATATCCTCGATGATTACGATCATCAACAATTTACTTTCGGAAGTTTACTTAAGAAATTAAATATAGCTCGCGATCCTTCGCGCGTGCCACTGGTTCCTGTTGTGTTCAATATCGATATGGGGCTTGATGACGGTGTATCGTTCGAAGGATTGACATACAAACTCATCTATAATCCGCGCGAATACGAAAACTTTGAAATATTTCTCAATACTACCGGTTCCGGTCAATCGCTGATCCTGGAATGGTCGTATAATACAGACATTTTTAAGTCGGCAACAATCAAACGCATGATGGATGAATTTGAGTCGTTGCTGAAAGCTGTCACAGCGTCACCTGAAATTAAAATCAAGGATATACCGCTGGTGTCAACAAACGTGTTGCGTGCAACATTGAGCGATTGGAACAATACGTTTGTTTCATATCCAAAAGAGAACTCTTTGCCGGATTTGATCACGGCGATCGTGCATCAATATCCTGATAACATTGCAATACAATTTGGCGATAGAAAAATTAGCTACCGGGAACTTGAGGAAACATCAGACAACCTTGCTTCGTTGTTATTTGATCGGGGTGCCCGTTCTGGTGAAATCGTGGGACTTGCAGTCGATCGTTCAGCCGAAATGTTGATTTCATTGCTTGCAATTATGAAATCGGGAGCAGCATATTTGCCGATCGATCCGCAATATCCTCAACAACGTATCGAGTACATGCTACAGGATTCATCCGCGAAAATATTATTAACATCGAAAAAATATAAAAAGCGATTCTATAGCGGCGCATCAGAAATATTAGTGGAAGATGCATGGCAGAAATTGTCCGGCTACTCTGGGAAAAAAGTGGCTCAGCGTATCGGCGGAAAAGACCTGGCTTATGTTTTATACACCTCCGGTTCGACGGGTAAACCAAAGGCGGTTCAAATCGAACATCATAGCCTTGTGAATTTTCTATTAAGCATGCAAAAAGCGCCGGGGATTAGATCTAGCGATCGATTGCTCGCTGTCACAACTATTTCGTTCGACATTGCAGGTCTGGAACTTTTTCTTCCATTGATAAGTGGTGCTGAGGTGATCATAACGGATATGGATACCGTAAAAGATGGCCGACTTTTACTTGAGATCGTTCAAAATAAAAAAATCACCATCATGCAGGCAACACCTTCCACCTGGAAGATAATGCTTGAATCAGGATGGGAAAATAGCATTCCATTAAAAGCTTTATGTGGTGGTGAAG
>Ga0163162_10002553_pt1 | contig 17232 bp, 9 predicted proteins | sample S55metaG_FD_115310 | JGI IMG/M metagenome (GOLD analysis project Ga0163162, IMG submission 115310) | Switchgrass rhizosphere microbial communities from Kellogg Biological Station, Michigan, USA - S5-5 metaG | ecosystem: Host-associated > Plants > Roots > Rhizosphere > Soil | place: USA: Michigan...
ATCGGATTCGTGTCGCGATCGGTGCTCGGGGCCATGTACTTCACTGTCCGCGTCGCGACGTCGTAGATGCCGATGAACCCATGATCCACGCGGTTCGTCACGAACGCGATCTTCGTGCCGTCAGGGGACCACATCGGGCTGCTGTTCGTGCCCCACGACTGGATGAAGGGCTTTTCGCCGCGGTCCATCTCTGTCGCCGGCGGTGTCGGCGAAATCTTCGCGCGATGAATCTGGCCGTCCTCGACGAATAGCACGGAGCTGCCGTCGGGCGCGATCTGCGGGTTGGTGCCCTTCGCCACGCGCCACGCGACGCCGGGCGTGGCCACGCGAGCGGCCCAGATCGCCTCTTCGCTTCCGTCCGGATCGCCCGACGGATTCGCGCTCCAGCCCTGCCGGTTCGGCGCGGTGCCGCGCATGAAAACGACGGTCGATCCGTCGGCCGAGATCCGCACCTCGGTGATATCCACGCCGTCGTCTTTCATGAACGAGCTCAGTCGCACCGGCGCGAACAGCGGCGCCGCGGCGAAGTAGACATTGCGCTTGCCCCGCTCATAGGCCACCCACGCGATTCGGTCGGCCCTCTTCGCGGCGACCACTTCGAGGCCGGAGGCTGCTCCCATGAACTGGTCGATGGTCGGCCCGCCGGTCGCGGCCGCCGTTTGTGGCGCGGCGCCCGGTTTGGCGGCCTGTGGCGCGGCACTGACAACGAGAACGGCGCCGACGACGAGGGCAGCGAGGTGTCGCAGGTAACGCATGACGGTTCTCCGGGAAAAACGAGCCGGGCAGGGCCTCGGCACGAGCTTGGGCGGAGCGTAGCACTGATCCGCGAGTCCGAAAAGTCCGAAGAGTCCGAAGAGTCCGAAGAGTCCGAAGAGTCCGGAGAGTCCGAAGAGTCCGGAGAGTCCGGGGAGTCCGGAGAGTCCGAGAAGTCCTGAGAGAAGCTCGAGCGTCTGGAGGGCTGAGTCGAACTAAGATCTTGAAATGGATCTGAAATCGAGAGTCGTGCTGATTACCGGCGCCAAACGCGTGGGTGCGGTCGTCGCGCAGTTTGTCGCTGCGCGCGGGGCCGACGTGGCGGTGAGCTACAACAGTTCAAAGGCCGAGGCGGATGAGACCGTCACGGCGGTGCAAGCCGCGGGGCGGCGCGCGATCGCGATTCAAGCCAACGTCGCCGATCCGGCTGCGCCGGCGGCGCTCGTCGCCGCCGTCGATCGCGAGTTCGGGCGCCTCGACGTGCTCGTGAACATGGCGTCGATGTACAAGGCCGTGCCGTTCGATGATCTGGATCTGGCGGCGTGGGAGCGTCAGCAGGCGGTGGACTTGCGAGGTTCGTTTCTTTGCGCGCGCGCGGCCGTGCCGCTCATGCGAAAGTCGGGCGGCGGCCGCATCATCAATTTCTCGGATTGGGTCGCCGCGAGCGGCCGGCCTCGGTACAAAGGCTACGTCGCCTACTACGTCGCGAAGGCCGGCGTGCGCGCGCTGACCGAAGCGCTCGCGCTCGAACTCGCCGCGGACCACATCCTCGTCAACGCCATCGCGCCCGGACCGATCCTCGCGCCCCCGGGCACAACCAAGGAAGAGTACGAGGCCGTCGAACAGGCGACGCCGCTCGGCCACTGGGGCGGCGCCGACGAGGTCGCCAAAGCCGTCGTCGCGCTCATCGACTCAGATTTCATCACTGGAGAGACGATCCGCGTCGATGGGGGGCGTCATGTGTCCTGAGATACTTGTCTCTGCTCACGCAGAGACGCAAAGACGCAGAGTTGTCGAGGCGCACGCCCTGGCGGAATTTCGCAAAAGTAAGAGCTGAAAGGGTTTTCCGCTCCGCGTCTCTGCGTCTTTGCGTGAACCCTCAGCCTTTCCTCAAGATTTCTCTCATCGATTCCAGCGCACCCGTCAGCTCTGCGCGATCGCGCGCAAAACAGAACCTGACGTGTCCTTCCCCGACTGATCCGAAGTCGACGCCCGGCACGCATCCAATCCGTCCGCGTTTGATCAAAAACTCCGTCATCGCCCACGACAGAGATTGCGGCGCGTCCGCGAGCGGCGACTTCCACTTCGGATCGATCTTGAGGAACGCATAGAACGCGCCGGCCGGCGGTTCGCCCGTGAGCACGCCGCCCGAGGCCTCGCGAATGCCGGCGTAGAACAGGTCGCGCCGCGCGGCGAGTTCCGTCCGGAATTCGTTGATGAATTCCTGCGATCCTTCGAGTCCGCCGATGGCGCCGTACTGGATGAGAGACGACGTGTTGGAGACGGTGTAGAAGAGGACTTTGCGAATGCGATCGCGAATCTGCGGGTTGTGCACCGCCAGGTAGGCCAGACGGAGGCCCGTCATCGCGAACGTCTTGCTGAACGTGTACAGCGGAATCGTCCGCTCGTACATGCCGGGCAGCGACGCGATGCTGATGTGGGTGCCGTCGAAGAGGACGTCCTCGTAGGCCTCGTCGGAAATCACCCAGAGATCGCGCTCCTTCGCCAGAGCGGCGATGGCTTCGAGATCCTGCCGAGTCAGGACGCCGCCCGACGGATTGTTCGGCGTATTCAAGTAGATGGCGCGCGTCTTCGGCGTCACGAGCCGGCGCATTTCCTCGACGTCGGGCCGCCAGCCGCGCGACTCGTGCAGCGGGTAACCCACCGGCACCGCGTGTGCGGCCGCGATGTTGCCCTGCGCCGGCGGCCACTCCGGATTGGGCACGAGCACCTCGTCGCCCGGCTCGAGCAGGCCCTGGCACGTCATGTACACGCCGTGAATACCGCCCGACGTCACCATCACCTCGTCCACGCTCGCGACCGGGATGTGGTTTCTCGTCCGCATCTTCTCGACGAGCAGCTTCAGCAGCGGCGGAATGCCGGTCGTCTGGACGTAGTGGGTGCGATTTTCGGCGATGCCCCGGATCAGGGCGTCCTTGACCGTCGCCGGCGCGTCGAAGCTGACGTCACCCTGGTCGAGCCGGAAGGGCCGGTCGACCGTGTACATCATGTCTCTGATGCGGATAATGCCGGAAAAGGGGACATCGTCGAGGTACTTGGCCATCGGGATCGATGTTAGCCTTTTGACTTCTGCCTTAACAATGTCCCTTCACCCAAAAGTCGCCAGCACTGATCACGACGTCCTCGATCTCATCCGCCGGCGATGGAGTCCGCGGGCGTTCGATGCGTCGCGCGACGTGCCTCGCGCCGATCTGCTTCGCTTGTTCGAAGCCGCGCGCTGGGCGCCCTCGTCGGCCAACGAACAGCCGTGGCGGTTCATCGTCGCGGAGCGGGAGCGATCGCCCGAGGCGTTCGCGGCGCTCATGGGCACGCTGACCGGCCGCAATCCGGCCTGGGCCGGCGCGGCGGCGGTGCTCGTGCTCATCGCGGTGCGGATGACGCACGAGAAGAACGACGCGCCGAACCGCAGCGCGTGGTACGACGCCGGTCAGGCATCGGCGTTTCTCGTGATGCAGGCGACATCGATGGGATTGTCCGTTCGGCAAATGGAGGGATTCGATCATGCCAGGGCCGCCGGGATTTGCGGCGTGCCCGAGCCGTTCGAGACCAGAGTGATGATGGCGATTGGCTACGCCGGCGATCCGGAGTCGCTCGTCGTCGATGTCCATCGCGAAGCCGAACGGAAGCCGCGCAGCCGGAAGCCCGTCGCAGAACTCGTGTTTTCCGCGGAGTGGGGCAAGCCGCTGGCGTGAAGCAACTACGCCAGTAGCGCCGCGATCTTCTCGAGGGTTTGCCGCGCGCGGCCGATCGGCAGATTCGAGACGTAGATATGCCGGGCGCCGGAGGCGCGCAGGTATTTGATGGTGCGCGCGCACACCTGTTCCGGCGATGCGCCCGCGCCGAATTCCTTCATCAGTGCGTCGACCGGCACCGGCAGAAACTGTTTGAGCGTTGCCAGCGTTTCCGGCTTCGCGCTGCGGTAGTAGAACACGCCGTACACCCCCGGCAGCCCGATCCGGCGCCGGTCGAGTTCGTTGGCGAATCGATCAACCGAGGCCGCATCGTGGTGCGAGACCACCTGGGTCAGGAAGAACTCGCCCGTGAAACGATCGTCGGCGAGATAGTCGACTTGTTGCACGGGATTGGCGTGAGGATTGGCCCAGCCTCCCAGCGTGAGCTCGGGCACGTGCGCGCGAATCTTCTCGCGCAGCTGCCAGGCGTGCTCCACCAGCCGCGGCGGACCGAGCGACTTGTCGCCGCCGAGAACCACCAGGGACGGAAAGCCCTCCTGCCATGCGCGTTCGGCATACGACAGGCAGAAGTCGAGCGAGTGCTTGGTCGTGAGGAACGGCACCACCCGATCGCGCGGAACGTCGGCGCCCAGGTTGATCACCAAGTGCCGCAGCGTGTGCTCTTCACGGGTGCCGACGGCGCTGTCGGTCAGGAAGACAAACGACTGATCCCGCACGAACCCGCGAACCGCGGAATGCGTGTCGATCCACGCGTCCATGCCCGCCGCGGCGTCAAGTTCCGCCCGGGGCGGACGGAGTTCCACCGACAGCACCGGCACGTCCGCGTGCAGGGACTTCATCAGCGTGTTCGGCCGGCCGGAGGACATCCTGGCAGTATATCTGCCTTAACATGTGTCACTAGATGGCCACCGCTCTTGCCGTGCTCATGTCGCTGCCATCAATCCCGCTCGCGCCGCATGTGACACCCATCGACGAGATGATTCGACTGCGCGCGGCGCTCGGGCCCAACTGCCCGCGGCTGTTCATCAAGCGCGACGACTTGCTCTCGTTCGGAATGGGTGGCAACAAGGTCAGAAAGATGCAGACTGTCGCCGCCGAGGCGATGGCCGCGAAGGCCGACACGCTCATTACGTGCGGGGGCATTCAGTCGAATCACGCGCGCGTCACCGCCGCCACGGGCGCCGCGCTCGGGCTGCGAGTGGTGCTGGTGGTGAACGGCGCCCCGCAAATCCGCCCGACGGCCAATGCCCTGCTCGACCAGCTATTTGGTGCCGACGTCCGGTACGTCGCCAGCCGGGACGAACGCGCTCCGATGATGGCGTCGGTGGCCGCGGAGCTCGAAGCCGCGGGCGGCCGTCCGTTTGTGGTGCCGCTGGGTGCCTCAACCGCGACAGGCGCCATGGGTTTTGCGCGAGGCATCAACGAGATCGCCTCCGCCGGGCTTCGGCCGGACGTGATCGTGTCCTCCACGTCCTCAGGCGGTACTCAAGCGGGACTTGTCGCGGGCGCAGCGCTGTTCGGCCTTCGCGCCCGAATCATTGGCGTGAGCGCCGACGATCCGTCCGAACGGCTCGCCGGCGTCGTGCGTAGTCTGCTCAGAGAGATCGCCGAACGTCTGGGCGCCCGACCCGCCAGCCTCGGCGCTGACGACGAGATCGAGGTTGACGACAGCTTCGTCGGCGACGGCTACGGCGTGCCGACGCCGGCCTCCACCGAGGCGCTGGAACTGGTGGCCCGCCGCGAGGGCATTCTGCTCGACCCGGTCTACACGGCCAAAGCGATGGCAGGTCTCATCGATCGCATCCGCCGCGGCGAGTTCCGCGCCGACCAAACCGTCCTCTTTTGGCATACAGGAGGACAGGTTGGTGTGTTTGCTTAATGGGTGAATGGGGGAGCTTTTGCAACTGACATGTCTGGGCGCCGCACGCACCGTTACCGGATCCAAGCATCTGCTCGAAGCCGGCGGCGAGCGCATCCTCGTTGACTGCGGACTGTTTCAGGGACTGAAGGCGCTGCGCGAGCGAAACTGGCAGGCCCTGCCGTTTCGAGCGCAGGACATCCACTCCGTCGTCCTGACCCACGCGCACCTGGATCACAGCGGGTACCTGCCTCGGCTCGTCGGCCAGGGCTTCAAGGGCCGGATCTTCTGCACGCCGGCGACCGCCAACCTCACGAGGATCGTGCTCGCGGACGCCGCGCGGATTCAGGAAGAAGACGCGGAGCGGGCGAACCGCCGCGGCTACACGCGTCACGCGCCGGCGCTGCCGCTGTTCACGGTGAACGAAGCCGAGCGGGCGATGCTGCTGCTGCAGCCGGTCGGGTTCAATCGGCCCATGCCCGTCGCGAAGGGCATCACCGCGGAGTTCATCAGCGCGGGGCATTTGCTCGGCGCGGCATACGCGCGCGTCGAAGTGGACGGCAAGACGCTGCTGTTCGGTGGCGACCTGGGCCGATTCGGGCGGCCCGTGCTGCCCGATCCCACGATGATTCAGAAGGCCGATATTCTGCTTCTCGAATCCACCTACGGCGACCGTACGCACGAGGCCGACGATCACGGCACCCGCCTCGCCCGCATCATCAACGAGGCCGTGAAGCGCGGCGGCAAGCTGATCATCCCCGCCTTTGCGCTCGGCCGCGTCGAGGAACTGCTCTACTGGGTGCAGCTCCTCGAGAAGAGCCGCGCGATTCCGGAACTTCCGGTCTACGTTGACAGTCCGATGGCGACCTCGGTGCTCGCCGAGTACCGCGGCCGGCTCAACGAGCTCGATCCCGAGATTGCCGGCCATGGAGAAACGGCCGCGACGGCGACCGAGCGCATGATGTGCGCGTTCAGCACCGCGCGGCTGAAAGTGATCGCGTCGATTCAGGATTCGAGGGCGGTGCAGGACTCGACCGACCCCTCGATTGTCATCTCGTCGAGCGGCATGGCGACCGGCGGGCGCGTCCTGCACCACCTGACGCGCGCGCTGCCGAACGCCAGGAACACCGTGTTGTTCGCCGGCTATCAGGCCGTCGGCACGCGCGGCCAGCAGCTGCTCGCCGGCGCGAAGTACACCCGGATTCACGGTCAAGACGTGGCCGTGGAGGCGAAGATCGAATCGATCGACTCGATGTCGGCGCACGCCGACGCGAACGAGATCATGCGCTGGTTGGGCGGATTCACACGCCCGCCGGCGCTCACCTGCCTCGTGCACGGCGAGCCCGGGCCGATGGATACGCTGAAAGCGCGCATCGAACGGGAGTTATCCTGGAAGGTGGTGACGCCACAGCATGCGCAGAAGATAGAGCTCAACTGACAACTCGCAACTAACAACGAACAAAGACGATGAACGATTTGCTCCGACCAGCTCTCTCCGAGTTGTTAGTTGTTAGTTGCAAGTTGTAAGTTTGACCGGTGACCATGATTCGTCAATACCTCCTGGAACAAGTCGCCGACGCCGCCGTCGTGCAGTACTACGCTGATGGCTTCGAAGCGCTGCCGGTGGAGCAGAAGATCCTCATCTGGCATCTCTATCAGGCCGCGCTCGCGGGCCGCGACATCTACTACGACCAGCGCTACCGGCACTCGCTCGAGATGCGCGAAGTGCTGGAGCAGATCCTCACGCGCTGTCCGCAGGCCGGCGGCGGCGCCGCGCACGCGACCGCGCCGGACACGATCGCGGCGATCCGGAGATACACGAAACTGTTCTGGATCAACTCCGGCCCTCATAACAACCTGACGTCGCGCAAGTTCGTGCTGCAGTGCTCGCCGCAGGCGTTTCGCACCGCGGCCCACGCGGCGGCGGCTGCCGGCGCCGTGTTCCCCTGTCGCGCCGGCGAGTCGCTCGACGGACTGCTCGACCGGCTCGAGGGGCCCTTCTTCGAGGCCGACGTCGACGCGTTCGTAACGAACAAGGCGCCCGGCGAGGGGCAGGACATCCTGGCCGCGAGCGCGAACAATCTGTACGAAAACGTCACGAGCGCCGATCTCGAAGCCTTCAAGGAGCGCTACGGCCTGAATTCCCGGCTCGTGAAGCGCGACGGCCGACTCGTAGAAGAGGTCTATCGCGTCGGCGGCCGGTACGCCGCGGCCATCTCGCGCATCCTCGATCACATGCGCGATGCGCTGCCCTACGCGCCGGCGCGCATGCGCCACGCGATCGAGGCGCTGATGCGTTTTTACGAGAGCGGCGAGGACGAGGACCGCGCGGCCTACGACATCGCCTGGGTCGCCGACAAGGATTCGCCCGTCGACACCATCAACGGCTTCATCGAAAATTATCTGGACGCCCGCGGCGTCAAAGGCGCGTGGGAAGCGCTCGTGTACGTCGTCAACTACGAGAAGACCGAAGGGCTGCGGCGCCTGGCGGAGTCGGCGGGATGGTTCGAAGAACGGATGCCGTGGGATCCGCAGTGGCGCCGGCAGACGGTGGTCGGCGTCTCTGCCCGCGCGATCGACGTCATCGTCGAGGCCGGAGACTCCGCGCCGGTGACGCCGATCGGCATCAACCTGCCGAACGACCAGCATGTGCGCGAGAACTACGGCAGCAAATCGGTGACGCTGGCCAATATCAACGAGGCCTATGCGAAGTCGCAGCCGCCGGCGTACCGGAAGGAATTCTGCTGGTCGGAGGAAGAAATCGAGCGCGACGTCAAATGGACGGCGATCGCCGGCGAGGTGACGACGGGAATTCACGAGGTGCTCGGACACGGATCGGGCCGCGTGGCGGACCGGCTGGAGGGCCAGCCGCAGTTGTTCCTCAAGGAGCAGTACTCGGCGCTCGAGGAGACCCGCGCGGACCTGGTGGCGCTGTATTTCGTGCCGGATCCGAAGATCGCGGAGGTCGGTTTGCTCCCTGCCGAACATCAGGCGGAGATCGTGCAGGCCGAGTACGAATCGTACACGCGCAATGCGCTCGTGCAGCTTCGACGAGTGCGTGAGGGCACGCAGATCGAGGAAGACCACATGCGCAACCGGCAGTTGATCGTCCGGTGGCTGATGGCCAATACAGCCGCGATTGAAACACGCACGCGCGAGGCCAAGACGTACTACGTGATGGTGGATGCCGACGCGTTTCGCGAGGGCGTTGGCAGGCTGCTGGCCGAAGTGCAGCGCATCAAGTCCGAAGGCGACTACGAGGCCGCGCGTGAGTTATTCGAGGCGTACGGGATTCACTTCGACGCCGCGCTGCGCGACGAAGTGGTGCGGCGAGTCGACCGGCTGAACCTGCCCTCTTACACGGGCTTCGTCCAACCCAAGCTCGAGCCCGTGGTGGACCATGAGGGCCGGATTACCGATGTGAAGATCTCGTATCCGTGCGACCTCGAGCGGCAGATGCTCGAGTACTCCGGCAACTATCACGCGCAGGCGGTGTCGAAATGAGACGGCTCGCGGTAGCGGCGCTGGTTTTGATTGTTGGTAGCTCGGACCGAACTGCGGTCCGAGCTACAGACGCGACTGCGGTCCGAGCTACGGACGCCACAAACGCACCGGCGCTCCCGACGGCGCTGGCCAAGACTGTGGACCCCGTCATCAACGCGCTCTGGTCGCGGTTCAGCCGCGAGAGCGCGCTCGATCACGTGAAGTTTGTCAGCCAGTACTGGCGCCTCTCTGGCAATCCCGGCTACAACGCGACGCTCGATCGCGCGAAGAGCCGGATGCTGGAGTCCGGTTTTGCCGACGGCACCGCGCCGGCGGGCCGGAAGGCGGCGGCTGTGTGGGTTGAGGAGTATCCCAATACGGGCAAGGGATGGAGCTACTCGATCGGCACGCTGGCACTGGCGCGCGAGGGCGGGGCAGACGAACCGGTGCTGACACGCGAGAATCAGAATCTCTCGCTGTGCATCAACTCGTTTTCGACGCCCGCCGGCGGCGTGATGGCGCGCCTCGTCGACGTCGGTCGAGGGCGGGAAGCAGACTTTGCCGGCAAGGACGTCACGGGCGCCGTCGTGATCGGCGATGCGGATCCAGGATCGCTGTTACAGACTGGGGCGACGCACGGCGCGATTGGCGCTGTATCCACCACCCTGGGCCGTTACATCACTCCCGATCCTCCCGGCGCGCCTGCGACGCCGCGCGATCAGTGGAACATCCTGCAGTGGGGCAGCATCCGGTATGACGAGGCGAAGAAAGGGTTCGCGTTCAAAGCGACGCCTAAGGCGGCGGCGAGACTTCGTCAGGCGATCGCGACGGCGCCGGCCGATCGACCCGCAAGCGTTCGCGTCACGATCGCGAGCACGTTCTCGAGCGGGCCGAATCGCATGGTGGTCGCGGAGATTCCGGGCCGGTCCGCGCCCAGCGAGCGCGTGGTCATCACGGCCCACGTTCAGGAGCCCGGCGCCAACGACAACGCCAGCGGAGTGGCGACGCTCACGGAGTTGGCACGCGCGATGCGGCTCGCCATCAGCGCCGGCGCTGCGGCGCCCCCCGAGCGCACGATCACGTTTCTCTGGCTCGAGGAGATTTCCGGCAGCCGCCAGTGGCTGACCACCCACGCCGATCAGGCAAAGAACGTGAAGTACATGTTCTCGATGGACATGACCGGAGAGGACGTCCGCAAAACCGGCGGCAGCTTTCTCATCGAGCGCTGGCCCGACCCCGGCGCAGTGTGGGAACGGCCGTGGGATCCGCACAGCGAGTGGGGCGCCGGCAATACGCGTGAAAACCAGCTCAAGGGTGATCTGCTGAACGACCTGCACCTGGCGGTGTGCGAGCGCGTGGCGGAAAAGACCGGCTGGGTCGTGAAAACGAATCCCTACGAAGGCGGCAGCGACCACAGTGAGTTCGGCCGCGCCGGCATTCCGTCCGTGCTCAACTGGCACTTCACCGACCGGTACTACCACTCGAATTACGACACGGCCGACAAGACGAGCCCGGACGAAATGCGCAATGTCGGCGTCTCGGTCGCCGCATCGGCGTGGCTGCTCGCATCGGCAGGCGAATCAACGTCGCTGGCGGTCGCGACGCTTGTGTCGCAGGCCGGCCAGGCAAGGATCGCTCTCGAGGAGCGTGAGGGACAGAAGCTGGCGGAGGCGTCCGCCGATCCCGCCGCCGCCAAGACCCGCGAAGCCACCATCGTCCAAGCGTGGCGCAAGTGGTACGGCGAGGCCGTCCGCAGCGTGTCGCGGCTTGTGGTCGGCCAGCCAACGCCCGCGTTTGCGAAGACGCTGGAGGACCTGGCGACCGGTGTCGAAAATCGACCCCGGGGGTCGATTTCCGATCCGGTTCCCTCTTCTTCGCCCGATCGCGATGGAAATCGACCCCCGAGGTCGATTTTCGACGCTGAGGAACTGCTCCTTGCATCAGACCGTCTTCGCGCCGAGCGGTGGTATCCGCCGGTTCCCGGTCGAACATCGCCGACACCCGACGAGGTCGTGCTGCAGCAGGCGCTGGCATCACCGGTCGCACGGCTTCGCGCCGAGGCGGTTCGCGCCACAGGGCGGTTCGAGAACGCGCTCGACACGCCGAGGCTCCTGCCGTTCCTCACCGATGCCGATTCGACCGTTCGCCGCGAGGCGGCTCAGGCCGTCGCGCAATCATTGAAGCTCAGCCGGGGGGCCGCGGTGTTGCCGGCCAGGACAACACTTCAGGCAGCCGTTGCGGCCGAGAAGGATCCATCGGCGCGGGTCGCGATGCTCGAGGCGCTCGCGCGGCTGCGCTACGACCATGCGGCCGCCGTGGAAGTGGCGCCGATGCTGGTGAAAACGCCGGGCCTGCTGGCGATTTTGCTGCGCCTGGATCGCCAGGTTCGGCTCGATGACAACTCGGTTCAGGCGCTGCGCCGTTTGGCCAGCCTCGATCCCGCTCAGCCGCGGCCGGCGATTGCGGATGTGAGAAATGCGCTCGACGCCCTGTATCTGCTGGACGCGGTCGACGTGCCGCTCGCGACAGCGGCACTCCGCTATCACTGCGCCGATTCACCGGTTTGCGGCTGGGAAATCCGCCTTCTGGCTACCCAGCAGCTCGACGTGAAACAGCCGGCACTCGCGACCGAGCTCGAGACACTCCGCCAAGATCCGGCGCTGCAGGTCCGCCTGGCCGCGTTGCCGAAGCTGGCGACCTTCATTCCCACGCTTCAACACTGCCGGCCGTTCGTCGAGACAGCCGCTGCCGCGAACGAAGCGCCCATCGTCCGCCTCGAGGCCATCAGGCTGATGGACATCCGTTGCAACGAGAAGGACGACATCGCGGCGTTGCTCATCTCGCTGGCGGACGGCCTGGGAAAGACTGAATCCGGGGCGTCGTGGCACGTGCCGGCGCGGGCGATGGAAGCGCTCGTGAAGTTTCGGCCGACTGAGGCGAAGCGCGTGCTCGACGCCTTTGCCTCAGGTCACGCCGCGTGGCAGGTGCGGGCCGCGGCCGCCCGCGTGGCGGCGGCACTCAAGGACGAGGCGACGCTCGTGAAGCTCGCCGGCGACAAGGAGCCCAACGTCCGCACTGAAGTCGTCACAGGTTTGGCGCAGATCAAGAGCACTCAGGTCACGAGATTCGCCTTCAATGCCCTCGGCAGCTACGACCACCAGTTGGTGCGGGCGGCGGCCCTCGCTCTTAAAGGCAGCCCCGAGCCGCAGGTCGCCGCGGCGGGGCTCATTCAAGCGCTGGATCGCCTTACCCGCGTCGGCAAGGACAACTCACGCGATGCGCGGATGGCGATTCTGGATCGGCTGAAGGAGTTCGCCCGGCCGAACCAGGCCGCCGCGTCGCCTCGTCAGTACCCGTCGGCGGGCGATCTGCAACCGTTCTTGCGTGATTACGATCCAAACGTGGCAGGCGCGGCGGCCGACGTGCTGGCCCTCATCACCGGCACTCGCCCCGATCCTCAGCCCACGCATCGCGCGCCCGAGCAGCCGGCGCCGGCCGACCTGCGAACGCTGCCGGTTCACGCGACGATGGTGCTGGAGTCGGGGCAGAAGATCGACCTCACGCTGCTCCCGGCCGAGGCGCCGCTCGCCGTCTATCGATTCGCGAAGCTCGCCGGCGAGGGCCACTACAACGGGTTGACGTTTCATCGCGTCGTGCCGCTGTTCGTGATTCAGGGCGGCAGCCCTGGAGCCAATGAATACGTCGGCGATGCCCGATTCATGCGCGACGAAATCGGCTTCGAGCGCCACACGCGCGGCGCGGTCGGCATCTCCACTCGCGGCCGCGACACCGGCGATGGTCAAATTTTTGTAAATCTCACCGATCAGCCCCGGCTCAACTACGACTACACGATCTTCGCGCGCGTCTTAAATGCCACGAGCCTGAAGAGTGTCGACGCCGTGCTCGAGGGCACGAAAATCAGGAGTGTCAGCGTCTCAAGGTAGTGATGGTCGCGCACCGATTCCTCGCCGTCGTTGGAGTGGCGGTCGTAACCGCCGCCGGAATCGGCTTGGCCGTCTCCGCTCAGCCTCAACCGCCGCTGACGAGAGAACACCTCCTGCTCACGGTCGATCGCATCATGGGCGAACGCTGGTACGGCGGTGACCGGAGCCCGAAACTCGGCGCGACGAAGGATCAGGAAATTCTCCAGCGGGCGCTCGCGTCCACAAATGTCGAGATTCGGCGCCTGGGCGTGCGGAGCCTCGGGCGGTTTGAAAACCCACGCGACGTGCCCACGATCGCCGCGTTCCTGCAGGACCCGGATGTCGGCACTCGATGCGAGGCCATCAACGCGTTGGTGTCCGCGCTCCACAACAGCGAGGGGGCCGAGGTGATGCCTGCGATGCGAGCGCTGCTGATACCGTACCAGCCGGTTGGGAAAGGTCCTCCGGTTCATCCGTCGTGCGCGATGGATCCCAGGGAGGCGATCGCCCGACTGCACTATGACAGCCGGACCGCAGCCGACGTGCTCAGGTTACTGACGTCGAGCCCGGATCCGAGTGTGAATCCCAATCCGACTGGCCCCGGTGGCTTTCGGCCGACCGTTTCTTTCGATCGGCCCGAGGCCACGCTCATTCTCCGGTTGATACTCATCATGCTGCAGCGCGATCGCACGCTGCCCATTGATTCGGATTTGCGCTATTGGATCCGGCTGCGCGCGAATCCGCCGATGAACGCACCGGGGCCGAAGGTCGCGAGAGGCAAACCGCCGGACCCTGGTATCGGCCCCGACCTTGATGCCCTGGAGATTCTCGGCCTGCTTCAGGAGACCGACGCCACGGTGTTTGCGCACGCGGCGCTCTGGCACTGTCCTGGCCTCTATTGTGGCTGGGAGATTCGCGTCGCCGGGGTCAAGGGACTGAATCCGCTGGACCCGGCGGCGGCGCAGGCCCTCGACGCCGCACGCCGCGATGACGCGCCGGAGGTGCGCGTCGTGGCTCTCCGTCGGTACGCCAGTGTGATCGGCCGGACCGGGACCTGCGAACCAATCGCGACGGCGCTTTCGGACGAGACCGAGAACATGCTCGTCAGGATCGAAGCCGCGGATCTACTCGACCCTCGATGCCAGGAGCGCGAGGAAGTCGCTCGCCATTTGGCCGAGATTGCCGCCGAACTCCGGGATCCGACAAAGGCCGACGAGTGGCGGCTGCCGTCGCATGCGCTCGAGACGCTGGCGAAGTTCGATCCCGCCGAGGCCACGCGGATCGTCGACGCGGTCGCCATCAAGCACCGGGTCTGGTTCGTGCGCGCCGCAGCCGCGAGAGCGGCGGCCGTCATCAAGGACGAAGGCGCGCTTCTGAAATTAGTTCGCGATGCCGACACCAACGTTCGAAATGAGGCCTTGAACGGCCTGGTGATGCTGCGATACCCGGCGGTCACCGATCTGGCAATCGAAAGCCTGGAAAGTGCTGACGATCAGCTGGTGATAACGGGGGCGAGAATCCTCAAGGGCACAAAGAATCGCGACATCGCCATCCCGGCGTGCCTCAAGACCCTGCAACGTCTCACCAGCGAGGGGCGCGACACCTCGAGGCTCGCGAAGCTGTCGGTGCTCGAACGTTTGAAGGAATGGGCGCCGCAGGATGCGACGGGAGCTTCTTCGATCGCCTCGATTGTCGGGGACCTGGCCGCGCTGCGCGACTTCGATCCGTTCGTGGTCTCCCGCCTCGTTGAGGTGATTGAGTTGGCCACGGGTCAGCCTCAGCCAATCATCCCCTCGCACAGGCCGTTGCAACAGCCCGCGGAGGACGATTTGAAGTCCGAGAGTCTTCCGGTGTGCGCAAAACTGGTGCTGGCAGGTGGCGGGACTGTGGTCATCGATTTCAAGAAGGCCGAGGCCCCTCTCACGATCGCCCGGTTTGCCAAGCTTGTCGGCGATGGGTATTTCAACGGCCAGCCCTTCATCTACCGGCGCCGGACGCTGGAGACGATGGACGCGGGCAGTACGCGGGGCAACGACGTCAGTGGCGACGCCCGTTTCCTGCGCGACGAGATCGGCATGGAGCGCCACGTGATCGGCGCGGTCGGCCTCGCCACGCACGGCCGCGACACCGGCGACATGCGGTTCTTCGTCGACCTGTGGCGGCAACCGGCAGCCGACTACCAATTCACCGTGTTCGGCACCCTCAGCTACAAGCCGGGAGGGCCGCAACTCGTGCCGACCGCATCGGTCAACGGCATCCTCGAAGGCGGCACGCTCAACGGCGTTTTCCTGGGCTACCACTCCTGCCAGTGAAGTTGCAGGCCACATGACGATGCGACCCTGGCGATTCCCTTTGGCGGCGCTCGCGCTCGCCGGACTGTGGGCCGGGGTCACCGCTGTCACCCCTTCCGCGCAGCAGCGGGCGGCGCCGCTTCGCGTCGAAGCCCTGGAGCTGGCGGTCGATCGGATGCTCGAGGCGCGCTGGTATCCGCGCGAGTACCCGACGCCGTCCGCGCGCACCGACGATCAACGAATGCTGCAATTGGCGTTGGCATCGCAGGAAGTCGCGCTGCGCGCCGTCGCCGTGCGCTCGGTCGGGCGCTTCGAGAATCCTGCCGATCTCGCGACACTCCTGCCGTTTCTAAGAGACCCCGATGTCGGCGTGCAGCATGAGGCCGTCAACGCCATCGTCATGGCGCTTCGCCGGGGCTATGACGCCCAGATTCAGCGGGCGATCGCGGCGATGGCCCAGATGCCGCCGGGCGACTCCGCGACCGAAGAGTTGTTGGCGTTGGGGCACTATGGCGGCAGCCGCCTTCCTCCGACAGTAGAGGCACTGTCTCCGCGATGGCTCGTTCGCGTGATTCGCGCCGAACCGGCCGTGAAGCTGAGTCCGCTGCGGCTCAGGGCCCTCCACGACCTCGTCAGGGTTGGCAGGCTCTCGATTGACGAAAACGCTCTCGAGATCTTGATTCGACAGCGCGACGTCGACCCCAACGAGCTCTGGAATGCCGCTCGGTTTCGCTGTCCGGATGGGCCCGGAATTCCTGCTGGCACGTGTGGCTGGCCGGCTCGATTCGTCGTGGCCCAGCTGCTCGAGCCCAACGACCCGTCGCTCGAGCCGATCTTGACGCATCTGATGAACGACCCGATCTTCCAGGTGCGATTGGCCGCGCTGCGTCAATTGGCCCTCGCCATTCCACGAACGAAGACGTGCCAGCCAATCCTCAGCGCCCTGCTCGACTACTCTGAAACGACCGTCGTCCGAGTGGAAGCGATTCGACTTTTGGATCCGCTTTGTGAAGAGCGTGGCGACATCGCCGCCAGCCTCTTACTACTCGCGGCGGACTTCAGCAGCCGGTCCGGCGATCCGCCATGGCTCGCCATCAGCGCATTCGAAGCGCTGCCGCGTTTCGATGCGGCTCAGGCCTCCCGCATTCTGGGAGAGCAGGCCGGCACGCATCTGTCTGCGACCGTTCGCAGGTCGGCGGCGCGCGTGGCCACGGCCCTCAAGGACGAGGCGACGCTCAAGCGCCTCGTGACCGACGATGACGACAACGTGAAGAGCGAGGCACTGGGCGGCCTGGCCGCCATCCGTAGCAGGTTCACGTTCGAGTGCGCGTTGATCGCGTTGGACAGCAAGGACCACCGTCTTGTCGCAACAGCGGCCGCGGCGCTGACGCGCCCGCGGGAGCCGGATAAGGCCGCCCTGGCGCTCGTCGGCACCTTGACCAGGCTCACCAAGGAGGGCAAGGACACGTCACGGGAGACCCGTCTGGCGATTCTGGAGCGGCTCGATGAACTGGCCCGCATCAAGGTCGGCGACGTCTCGATGTTGCAGAGCTACGTTGAGGGCGGCCTCGCACTGCTTTTGAAAGACTTTGATCCTCAAGTCGCCGACGCGGCGGCGTCGACCATCACGTTGATCCGCGGCACTCGTCAGTTTCCTCAACCGACCCACCGGCCGCCCGAGCAGCCGGGAGAGGACGAGCTGCGGTCGCTCCCGACTGACGCGACCATCGTGCTGGCCAACGGCAACAGAATCGGGCTGAGTTTGCTGAAGGGCCAGGCCCCGCTGACGGTGGCGCGCTTCGTCAAGCTCGTGCAGCAGCAGTACTACGACAACACGGAGTTCTTCCGGATCTCACCGCTTGTCGTCGCGCAGGGCGGCAGTCCGGGCGGCAACGACTATTCGGGCGACGCGCGGTTCGTTCGAGACGAGATCGGGCTCGAACACCACACGCGCGGCGCCGTGGGCCTGATGACGCACGGCCGCGACACAG
>Ga0163162_10002554_pt1 | contig 17230 bp, 15 predicted proteins | sample S55metaG_FD_115310 | JGI IMG/M metagenome (GOLD analysis project Ga0163162, IMG submission 115310) | Switchgrass rhizosphere microbial communities from Kellogg Biological Station, Michigan, USA - S5-5 metaG | ecosystem: Host-associated > Plants > Roots > Rhizosphere > Soil | place: USA...
CAGAGTCACAGAGATCTCAGAAGCAGCACCGAGAACAAATGAAAAATGATCAATGGAAAATGACAAGTGGAAAATAAATCTTTTCCCACCCCTGGTAGTTTCTGGTTTTTTCTACCTCTGGTACTGCCTCTCAACCGCCTCAATCTTGGCCACTCTCTTCCGATGCCTTTCTTCATTGATCGAAGTTTGTAGCCATGCGGTCACAATGTCACGCATCTCATTACTAGTGATCGTTTTACTTCCCAACGTAAGAACGTTTGCATCGTTGTGCTCTCTGGAATTTTTTGCTACTGCAACTGAGTAACAGGCTGCCGCCCGCACTCCCGGTACCTTGTTGGCAGTCATTGCGCTACCAACTCCTGCTCCATCGATGATGATTCCGACATCAGAAGTCTTGTCCGCCACTGACCGTGCGACCGCGTGAGCAAATTCGGGATAATCAACCGGCGCCTCCGAGTCTGTACCAAAGTCATGTACCGTATGCCCCAACTCCCTGAGTAATGTAGCAAGCTCTTGCTTCATCTTGAACCCACCATGATCTGCTCCGATAGCGACTAGCCTGATGGACTTTGAGCCTCGACGCGGAGTCTTACGAACAAGTTCGATCTTGTGCTGCTTAACCAAATCGGCCGCTAGCGGCGTCAAACGGGCATTTTCTCCGATACGCAAAACTGAACCTGGCGACAAGTCCCGCAAATCATCCTCAGTGATGACATTTTTGGCGGACTCATCCTTTGTGATTTGAGTCTCAACCGGGTTCTGGGGAACGGTGTCGATAAACTTGCTTCGCGGTGTTTCAGCTTCGACCGGGGTCTTTGAGAGAACCTCTTTCACCAGAGCACGAACACGATCACGAGTTGTATCGTCTGCCATAAATTAAACTCACCAGCCTCAAGCTTCTCGTAAATCCATCAGACTACCATTCGACGCGACCAACTTGCCGGCGCGAAAAGTAAAATCGACCCGCCCGACATAGATTCCGCTCTTTCCGACCTGGAATATTAGTGTCTTTTCACCGCATGGTTGGATCTGGACCACTGGCTGTTGCATAAAGGTGTGGGTGTGACCACTCGCGATGAAATCAATACCATCAACTTGAGCTGCAAGTTGTTGGTCGCCGATTTGTCCCTGTTTCGGAGTGGGATAGTACCCGAGATGCGAAAGAGCGATCACCAAAGAGCAGAGTTCGGTCTCACGCAAGATCTTCACCGATTCTTTTGCGGCGACGATGGGATCTTCATAAGTAATACCCTGAAAGTTAGCGGGGGTTATCAAAGCCACCGGACTTATGCCTAACCCAAAAATACCCACTCTTATTCCGGCGACCGTCTTTACGACATACCGTTTAACCTTATTCTCCAACGGTGTTCCTTTGAGGTCGTAATTAGCAGAGACCAGATCAAAGTTCGCAAACTTCAGAGCGGCAGCAAGTGCAGCAACGCCATTGTCGAATTCATGGTTTCCCAGGGTGCCAACGTCATAGCCGATCGCAGACATCGCCTTGTACTCCACTTCCCCCTTGTAGAAGTTGAAATATGGAGTACCTTGCAAAACGTCGCCGGCATCGACCAGTAGAGTATTTGGATTCTGCTGTCTGACTCGCTTTACTAAAGTTGCGCGTCGCGCAACTCCACCGCTGCCTGCGTTTTTGTCGTTTGGCGGCAAAGGATCAATCTGCGAGTGAGTGTCATTTGTGTGCAGGATGGTGATTACAGTGTCAGCAAGCCACGCTTCAGAAGCGAACTTACCGGGCGTGGCTGCTAATAAGGCACCAAACGCAGCTGAATTTGTAAGAAATTTTCTTCGGTTAATCATTTGGAACAATTGGACCAGTTGGATCGGGACCAACCTGTACAAATCGATCTTTTCCTTTGATAGGAAAGGATCGACCCGCAGCTGTTTGTGCTTTTACGTAGTCCATCATGGCGTCACGGACCGTGACGTCCAACCGCGTAACTTTCTTAGCTTCATGAAGAATTCCATATGGACCGCTGTTAAGGTTGTAAAGGTAATCGATAGTAGCGACTGTATAGATCTTGTCAGGGTCGATGTCGCTTTCCCTTCCGTCATTATCAACTAGTTTCCCACTGATAAACTCGGCTCTGTTCTGGTCGTTCCATTTAAAGTGGATACGCACTCCTGATGAAGCATCACGAACTCCGAGGGGTAGCAATTTCACCAGTTGCGCTCCGGTCAGGTCAACCACAATCAAGGTGTTTTCGAATGGTAATAACTCAAAGATGTCGCTGGCTCGAATGTCACCTGCCTTTATTTCATTTTTGCGCAGGCCACCCGCATTCATGATTGCAAGCGCTACCGGTTTTCCCGACCGTCGCTCCGCTTCAAATCGAATTCCATCGGCGACAAATCCACCGATTGAACCCCCGCCAGGCGCAGTCTTATGGAAGTCACTGTCAAATCTCCCGATCACCAGAGTCAGACTTCGGACTTTCTCGGCATAGGGGGCGATGACAGAATTAACCGCAGCGTCATCCGTCAGGGTTGAGTCAACTAATGTTTCAGTAACCTTGACGTCTGTCTTAACTAGAGCACTCGTTGTGCTCGAGACCCGCGGTTTAGCGGGAGCTGCAGTTCCAGGACATGGTTCAATTGCGGTCCCTTGTGAACGAACAAGAGAAGGTGTAAATAACGCGAGGCAAAAAAGAATCAGACGAGGCGCGACGAAACGCACGACTCCAGGGCGCATCTGGTTTGATCTCCGAGGATTCAACTGCAAGCATTGACCTTAAGGGAAGAGCTTGCATAGTATGTCGCACCACACGGCACGGAAGCAAACGGCAATAACTTAACAATTAATCGCACTCGTTGAAGGAGAAACAAGTGGCTACGTCTTCTGCTCAAATGACTTCGGAGTTCAACAATCCGAACATCGCAACCCTTATCTCTGAAGAGGAAATCAGAGCTCGTATCAAGGAGATGGGCGCTGAAATCACTCGTGACTATGCCGGACTAAATCCTCTGTTGATTGGAGTGCTCAAAGGCGCCTGTTTTTTCCTGAGCGATCTGCTCCGCGCCATCGACACCCGGCTTGGTATCGAGTTTATGGCTATCTCGAGTTATGGATCTTCAACGCGAACCTCCGGCGAAGTCAGAATCATGAAGGATCTGGACGTTCCCATTGAAGGACGGCACATCCTGGTGGTCGAAGACATTGTCGACACTGGTCTAACTCTCTCGTACTTGCTCGCCAACCTCGAGTCACGCGGTGCAGCCTCTGTCAAACTGGCGGCGTTGCTCGACAAATTTGAACGCCGCGAGAAGGACGTCAAGATCGACTATCTTGGCTTCAAGATCCCCGACGAATTTGTGGTTGGATATGGTTTGGATTTTGCTGAACGCTATCGCAACCTGCCCTTTATTGGTGTTTTGAAGAACCCTCAAGCATGAACGAATTGGAGATCAAGTGAAAAAATATCTACTGGCAATCAGCCTCGGTCTAATCGTTTTCGTTTCAGTCCAGGCGCAAGACGATTTTTCAAAAGTCGAAATCAAGGCGACCAAGGTTGCCGGTAACGTTTACATGCTGGAAGGCGCGGGCGGAAACATTGGCGTCTCTGTTGGTCCAGATGGGATACTGATTGTCGATGATCAGTTCGCTCCGCTCGCCGATAAGATCAGGGCGTCACTAAAAACTCTGGATCAGGGCAAGCTGAAGTTTATCCTGAATACTCATTGGCATGGGGATCATACGGGCGGAAACGTGGCGTTTGGACCAGAAGCTCCCATCATTGCGCACGACAACGTTCGAAAAAGATTGTCGACCGAGCAGCAAATAGAGTTCTTCAAACAGACCATCCCCGCATCGCCGAAACAAGCGCTGCCAGTCATAACGTTTGATCAATCCCTCACGGTGCATTTCAACGGCGAAGAAATTAAAGCTATACATTTTCCACACGGACACACTGATGGCGACAGCGTGATCTTCTTTAGCGCTTCCAACGTCGTTCACTTAGGTGACGATTTCTTTTCAGGAAGTTTTCCCTTTGTGGACCTGGACAGCGGTGGCAGTGTTGAAGGACTGACGAAGAATGTCGGCGAATTGATTACCAAGATTCCCAGCGGTGCCAAATTGATTCCGGGGCATGGGACGATTTCGACGATCGACGATTTAAAGGCTTACCATCAAATGTTGCTCGCGACTACTGACATCGTGCGCAAGAAAATAGCCGCAGGAAAATCGCTCGAAGAAGTTAAGAAGGAAGGATTGCCCGCTGAATGGAAATCGTGGGGCACAGCATTTATTAAGACCGAAATGTGGCTCGAACTGGTTTATAAGAGTCTAACGGCTAAGAAATAGGACCTAGAGCCTTATAGGCCCTATAGTAAATCCTTCAAAAAACCTTTTCCGGCGGTCAGCTTTAAACCAAAATTCTCCGCAATCGTCTGCCCAATGTCCGCCAGCGAATCGCGCGTACCCAGATTCACTCCCCCACGAGCAGACTTCCCATAAACCAGCAGTGGAGCATATTCACGAGTATGATCTGATCCGCGGAACGTCGGATCATTCCCATGATCAGCCGTTATCATCATCACATCATCAGCGCTCATCGCTGCTTCGATTTCCGGTAGCCGTGAATCGAAGTGCTCGAGCGCTTTTGCATACCCTTCCGTATCACGCCGGTGACCATAGAGCATGTCGAAGTCCACGAGGTTGGAAAAAATCAATCCGTGTGACTTCTCTTCCAGAGCCTTGATGGTTTGATCGATCGATTGCTCGTTGTTTTTAGCCGTCAAATCTTTTGTCACGCCGAGCGAGTCGTAAATTGACGCAATCTTTCCAATGCAAACTACATCTAATCCTTCATCCGCAAGGGCCGGCAGCAAATTTTCGCGCGGCGGTGGCACAGCATAGTCATGTCTATTCTCCGTCCGATAGAACGCACCGGGCTTGCCGAGAAACGGCCGCGCGATGACGCGGCCAACCTTGTGTTCCCCAACCAATATTTCTCGCGCGGTTTCGCAGATCTCGTATAAGCGTTCGAGAGGTATGACTTCTTCGTGCGCTGCAATTTGAAAAACTGAATCAGCTGACGTGTAGACGATTGGCTTGCGACTCTCGACGTGTTCCTGGCCCAGGTCCTTGATTATTTCAGTTCCTGATGCAGGAATATTCCCCAGAATTCCTGGTACGTTCGTCTCTTTGACAAAGCGATCGATAATCGATTTGGGAAAACCATTGGGATAAGTTGGAAAAGCGCGTTCGAGAATAATCCCAGCCATTTCCCAGTGGCCGGTGGTTGTGTCTTTCCCATTTGAACGCAATGCGCAACGTCCATAAGAACCAACCGGATGCTCAAGCGCCAGCAAATCTTTTAGAGGCCTAATATTGCCCAGCCCGTAGCGCTGCAAATTCGGCAAGCGCACCGAGCGGGAATCCATGATGTGACCAAAAGTATCCGAGCCGGCATCACCCCAATCGGGAGCGTCGGGCATCGCACCTATTCCTGCGCCATCAAGGACAACGAGTACAATTCGATTAAATGAGGACATTAGAGATTCCGAAAAACTTCTCCTTAAAAATTTCTATTTTGGAGCGTAATAACCGTCGCGTGCTCGAATTTCAGCCTTCTCTTTCAAGCCTTTGACTTCGAGGTGGATCGCGCGAAACTTTCCGTCGCGCGCTTTGTTTGTCGGGTAATACCCGAGGCTGTAAAGCGTGCCCAGATCGGCAGCAACTCGCGAAAAGGCGACGCGCGCATCTGTCAAATTTGTAGCAACAAAACTGCGACCGCCCGAGGCATGTGACAAATCGTTCATCTCGCGTCGAGCGAGGTTATAGAGTTCTCGACTAATCGACATCTTCTCGAACGGTCCCATCTGACAAAAATTAGTAAAGTCTTCGGCGTTGGAAGTAGGAGCGAACACTTCACGGTATCGCTGAAGTTGTCGTTGCGAAAGAGTCAGGCGTCCATCGTCCTGGCAATCCTTCATCAAGCGGTCTTCAACAAAGTCTTCGGTGTTTACCTGAATGAAATAGCAAGCAATTCCCGCCCGCGATAATTTCACTTTTGCCGATTTGAAGTCTGAAGTACTCGCTGAATCGACGCCATCAGTCAGCGCTACTACCGCGCGCCTGCCCTTCACTTCATCCCGAGGCGGCTCGTGAAAAATCTCATCAGCTACGCGCTCGAGAGCGTCGTAATAAGGAGTTCCGTTGCTGGCGCCCAGATTATCGATTGCAGTGCGTAACTGTTTGCGGTCGGAGGTCAGAGAACTGAGCGTCTCGACTTTGGCAATAGAATCCGTCCCCACGCGGTCGGTGTTGAATGACACGATTCCAACTCGATCGCCGGTTCGTAAAGCCTCGATAAAACTATTCGCAGCCTGCTTGATGAGTGCGACATCCTCGCGAGTTGAACCAGAGGTGTCGAGCAGTAGCGCTATCTCAAACGGTGTATCTACAGTTCCAAAATTTGTAATGTTCTGGACCTGACCATCCTCGACAAGCTTAAAATTTTCCGGGCGCAAACCAGTTAGAGGACGCCCGTTACCGTCAGTGACCACGGCCGGAACGGAAACCAGTTGCGTTTCGACGCGCACGACGTCACCTTCATCAACTTCGTCGTCTTTCGAGTTGGTACTGGGAGGCTGCTCGCTACCACCCGAAACCCGGCGCGGACGCTGTGTCTGCTGCTGCGAAATTTGTTGCGCGCCGGCGCGGTAGAAAGTCTGCAGGTCAAGCGTCGCTATGGCGAGCAGTGTCAAAAGGACGACTCGGCCATTAAGACTTCGGCGTTTGGTCAATATCGACATATTGAATAATTCCGGATGGGCTCGTGTGAAGAGAATATAACTGCAAATATGTGAACCAGCAAAACTGTCCGGGCTTAGATCGGTAGGCGCCTCCCGGTCATCAGAGAGAGGCCAATTCATATCAATCGAACACTCTCGGAAGGAGAGGCCCGAATCCTTATCTCAATCTAAAGCGCCTCCGTGCAACCTTTGTGTCCTTTGTGTCTCTGTGGTGGACGTTTTCTTGGGACTTTGCCCACCACAGAGGCGCAAAGGACACAAAGGTTGCACAGAGTAAACCAGGGCGGGATACTACTTCCCTCACCAAACTTGACACACTTGAGAGGTTCTCATAGCATGACGACTCGCTTGTCGCGACCGGTTCGGCGATGAACGAGTTTGATAACAGACGTGCCGAACGAAGTTTGACGGTCTGATGCCCGTCTTTTGATAATGGATAGCGACAGGGCTGTCCAATGTAGGCACGTACGTCAATGGTAGACGGCTTCCCTTACAAGGAAGAGGTTGGGGGTTCGAATCCCTCCGTGCCGACCAAAAAGATCTCAGATGGCTGATCTTTGATCTCAAAAAGCTTTTTGCGGAGTCGTAGTTCAGTTGGTTAGAACGCCGGCCTGTCACGTCGGAGGTCGCGGGTTCGAGTCCCGTCGGCTCCGCCATTAATATTAGTGAATTGTGGTGGTTGCGCCCGTCGGTTTTCGGCGGGCGTTTCTATTTTGGCGTGGGTGTAGCTGAGTTTGTAGCTATTTGCTTCGAGATCCTGCCGCCAATTCTCTCCCCGCTCTGGTTAACAAATTCAAGTCCAGGTGCTTGTACCGTCCCGTAGCAGCGGAAGTATGGCCAGTCATTGTGCGGATGATGGTATCCGGAATTCGTCCATGAAAGCATCGTGGCGGCAAAGTGCCGAAGGTCATGAATGCGAAGATCTTTAATCCCTGCCTTAGGAGAGCTTGACCCCTTGTCAGTTGAAACCATAGAAACTGACATCTGTGCTCAAGAAACTCTCTCCTTTCTCGGTTGAACCATTTAATCAAGTCAGGTGTTCTGTGCAGCGGTCTCTTCAACTGCTCCGGAAGCAGCTTCGATTCGACCGATGTCTCCATCGACAATCACGCGATACGTCACGAGAGAGTCTGTGGCAGGTCCACGTAGCACTTCGCCGGTAATTCCGGTGAGATGACAAAGTGGGCCACTCACAAGGGAGTTGGCCCACTTCGATTTCTAACCTTCAGGTCCCTGCGGCACAGCTCTTTGGGAGTCAAGCGGCGCCGGTTAGGTAACCGCCTCAGAACGAGAAGTCGTGCACTAAACGAACACTGTCGACCGTTACGGAGCCAAGGCCGAAAGCCGCGGCGCCGATTGCAGTCCCAGAGCCAGCACCAATCATTCCATCGGCTTTCACTGCCGCTTGGACGGATAAGGTATAGACACCCACTCCAACATTCGGAAAGATTAGATTGAAGGTGTGCGCGCTGGTTGTTTGTAGGATCAAACCAATCGTCGAATCGAATGTGCAGGTACCGGTAGTAGTACCGACATTGACCACGCAGTCACTCAACGATTGACTCAAGGTCTGGACTCGCGAATCGAGTATCACACCAAAGTGATTGTTTGCGTCTGACTGGCAGCCCAGAATGTCCGAAGTGCAAACGGCAACTGGATAACCGATCTTGACGACATTGCCGGCGGAGTCTTTCAGAACAGCTCTCATGTAAACACTGCCGAGAGCAGTTGCGATCGAAGTAGTTCCCGGGCTCGTTTTAGTTTTTGTGTTTGTGTAGAGACCCGTTACCAGTGAAGGGGACACAAACAAAGATTGACTGTTTGAGACCTTTACGGTCGTCTTCATAATCTCCGCGAAATTGTCGGGCGTGACGTTTACTGCGTCGCCACTAAAAATATCTTTGCAATCAATTGGAACGGTCTCGCCTATATTCGAAGTGCCCTTGACGACACAGCTGACGGAGGTGTTGATTGCTGCTGTAGCTTTTGAGCTCGGCGTACCTTGAGCAAACGCCGAAACGGCATTGAGGGTTAAGAGGCAGACACAGAGACAGAGGGAGAATACAAACCAGTATTTCCGCATTCCTTGATCCTTCTTTCTTGAAATTTCAGTTTTAGGGTATTTATCGGGAGTTCGCGCTGGAAAGCTTGCGCACGACGCGTTGCAGGTTACAGATCAAGAATTGCAATTAAGTTTCAATCAGATTAATGATTGCTTACATCGGTTACAAAGTTCCCTCAGATCATAACGTGCGGCCGTTTCCGATTGATCGAAGACAAATTGACCCGACGAATTATTAAGAGAAGTTAGTTTGGACGATAGCTCCTGACTGCATCGACGGCACATTTGTAGTCGATACGACTGTGGAACTGTTGTGAACCAATCGCCAGGGATAAGCTTCGGTTGAAGCTGAGTCGATTGTTTCTACGTCCTTCTTGGCATTTCGGAACGGTAAATTGGGTGACTCCAAGAAGTGTGTTTTACAGTTATAGACTTGACCAACGCCCCTTTTTGAATAAAATGCCAACCAACGGTGAATGTGGTTGCCGGGGTGAGGACGGTGACCAATCGAGGCTGAATGCCTCCGCCAACCTTGAGAGGCCGGTCCAAAACCGGCCTTTCGGTTTTTTCGGCCTAAAGCCTGAGAGAAATATGATTTCTGTCGCTGAAGCAATTCAAATCGTAATCGACGAAACACCGACACTTCCCGTCGAACGGGTGCAACTCGCGCAAGCGCTAAATAGGGTGCTGGCCCAGGAAATCATTGCAGACCTTGACATGCCTCCTTTTGACCGCGCCCAAATGGATGGCTATGCGGTGCGCGCAGAAGATGTAGCGACCGCGCCATCTTTGCTCAAAATAGTTGGTGAATCGGTCGCGGGGAAGGGCTGGCATAACGAACTTTCAGCAGGCGAGGCTGTCAGAATCATGACCGGCGCACCGGTCCCAAAAGGTGCAGATAGCGTGCAACAGGTCGAGTTAACTCACGAACTGAAAGACCGTACGGTGGTCGAGTTGCTCCAATCTGTGGAACAAGGTAAATCGATTGTCAGAAGAGGCAGCGAAATCACCGAAGGTGAAACCGTTCTAAAGGCCGGGACGGTGATAAATGCTGCCATGATGGCAGTTCTCGCATCATTCGGCTATTCAGAGGTTGCCGTTAGCAAACGTCCCTTGGTGTCGATTCTAGCCACGGGCACTGAATTAGTATCTGTTGCTGAAAAGCCCGGCCTTGACCAAATTCGCGACTCAAATAACTACTCGATCGCAGCTTACGCGGAGCTAACCGGCGCACTTCCTGATCGATTGCCATTAGCGAGCGATGTCATTGGCGAATTGACTGAACGGATAAGCTCGGCGGCAACCAGTTCACAGATGATCGTTACTTCTGGTGGCGTCTCCATGGGTGTCTACGATTTTACAAAAACGGCCTTGCAACAGTTGGGAGCGCAAGTTTTCTTTGAAAAGGTCGCGCTCAGGCCAGGCAAGCCGACAGTCTTTGCTCGTCTGCCTAACGGAACAATGTTTTTCGGTCTTCCAGGCAATCCCGTATCCGTTTCGGTTACATTTAATCTGTTTGTGAGACCAGCGCTGCTGCGAATGCAGGGAGCGAGCGAGGTGAGGCTCAAAACAGAAACGGCTGTTCTGGCACGAGCGGTTAAGGGGTCTATGGACCGCGACAGTTATCTACCGGCTCAACTCACCAGCAATGATGATGGCGAACTAGTCGCGTTTCCCTTGAAGTGGGGTGGCTCGTCTGATTTCGTAGGATTTGCGATGACGACCGCATTGATCATAATTCCTGCCAACTCAAAGACGGTTGAAGCAGAATCACTCGTCAGGATCGTTCGCATGCCCTAAGCTTAAAACACTCCGGGTCTCCGCGCCTCTGCGTTGATCTTCTTAACCGGGGTTCATCCCTCCTGAAGAATAGGCGCAATCCTCTCAGTCAATCCTTTAAACCCTAAAAAACCCGGAAGCCGTTCAATTCGACCTCCAATTTTTCGATCAAACAATTCCAAGCCATCTTTACCGGGGAATAAAGTCGCCATCACATAGCTTGTCTCATCTTCTGGTTTGGCTCCTTGTCCCACCGGCGTCCAGAACTTCCCTATTACGAATCTTGCCAGTGACCTCGACAACTTCGTCTCAGCTAGCTTTACGCGTGCGACATTCCAGTAAAAGCTCGAGTGGATAGATTCTTCTTGTACGACCCCAAGCAACAGCTGTTTCAAGACTGGATGACCGGCGAGGTCGGACAAACGACGGTATGCCTGCATCGCAGTAATTTCGTTGATAGCGCCCCACACCATATGAGCGCCGTGAAAATGTCTGCCAAATGGTCTAACAGCATGATTAACAATGAAGCTACCGACCATATAGCCCTTTGGAATTTTCCTGGTCGCTTCGGCCTGCCAGTTCTTGCCGGTGGGAAAGCCAGCCTCCTCAAGAAATCGATTTAGAAGGTTGCCATGATGGAGTTCTTCGATGCTCCAGCGCTCCATGAATTTTCTGATGATCGGATCGCGACCAGTGGGCGTACGGAGCAACTCTTGATAATACATATCAGTGAAGTACTCGATATCGCGCATGTAGATAAGGACCGGCACAAACGCGGGATTTAGCGGGTAATTCTTGATCTCATTCCATCTGAGGCTGTTGACATATTCTTTAGACAACGCGCGGGGTTGACGTTCATACCAGTCCAATACTTCTTTATCTGTCTCGAACACAGGGGGACCTCCGTCTTGGGCCAGTTTTAAAAGGTCGGTTATTTTACGTTCACTCGTGACCTGTCGGATTTCTCAACGCCGACAACAAATCCGAAAAAGATTAAGAATTGCGAAGATAACCGAGGATAAAGTAGTGCTGGCTGCCCTGAAGTTCCCTTGTTGGGTAAAAGCATAAACCGAATGCGGCGTGGCTGTCATCGGGGAGCGTAAATTTTTGTGTGCAACATAGCTTGAACGCTCAATCCAAACTCAAGATCTCAACCTCTCGATGTCAATCAAGAGTTGACTGCACCGAAGTGAAAAATAAGAAATGGAAGAGGTCCAATGAAGAATGTTCGCGCTCCCTTGCCTCCGAAGCCCAAGGTGTTATCTACTTCACCTATGGAGCAGCTTTCTCATGTCGACAATGAAGGTCGTCTGCGAATGGTCGATACCGGCGAGAAAGGGATCACAGCACGACGGGCGGTTGCTTCAGCGCACGTGCTCATGAGTCCGCAAACCGTCGCAGCCGTACGACAACACCGAACTCCAAAAGGGGATCCTCTCGAAGTCGCCCGCTTGGCTGGCATCATGGCAGCGAAACGAACTGCAGATCTAATCCCGCTATGTCATCCACTACCCTTGACCCACATCGATGTAAAGGCAGTTCTGGACGAGCGCGGAGTCGCGTTAGAAGCTGAGGTGTCGACCAACGCGCAAACCGGGGTAGAAATGGAAGCTTTGACTGCTGTTTCGGTAGCTGCGTTGACCATCTACGACATGTGCAAGGCAATCGAAAAGGGGATGACCATCACTGATGTGCGGCTGGAAATAAAATCAGGCGGTAAATCAGGCGATTACGTCAGAAATGTTACCTAAAATGGAAAAAAGCCGGTCAGGCCGGAAGACTGGAACCTCAAGACCGACTTGTGCGTTAATCATCGCGACCTTTAAGTTTTTGCGCTTGAAGTCTAAAATAGCGATGACCTAAGGCGGTCATCAGTTATCGGGAGATTTAGAGATGAAAGTTAGTCTTTCACGCGACGCACGTCCTCAGGCAATGACATTACTCATTGCAACTGCTATTTCGGTAGTGCTTTGGTTTATTCCTTACGCTGAGGTCCTTACTTATCCATTCCGAATTTTCGTGACCTTTATCCACGAGGGTGGACATGCGATTGCGGCACTCTTAACCGGCAATTCGGTCGAGAGTTTGAGCGTCGCCATGAACGCAAGTGGTGAAACATACACGACACAAGGCGGGCTGTTCTCGCAGGTTTTTATTGCGAGCGCGGGCTATCTGGGTTCGATGTTATTCGGAGCCCTCTTGCTGATTCTGATTAGAAAGTCGGTCGCTGCTCGTCTGGTCTTACTCGGCTCCGCAATCTTCGTCTTCGCCCTTACGATGATTTATGGACTCTTTAAACCGCTATTCGTTTCAGGAGCGTGGGCCGGTATTCCCTTCACTCTCTTTGCGGGCTTGTTCTTAACTGTCGGCCTTTTCCTGATAGCTCGATTTGCCAGTCGTAAGGTAGCTTCGTTCTTCGTTAGTTTTCTCGCCGTACAGTGCGTCTTGAATGCTCTATTCGATCTAAAAACAGTATTCTTCCTGTCGGCACCGTTCGGAGCTGTAGTGCCCACAGACGCAGTTAACATGTATCGGTCTACTGGCGTCCCTGCAATCTTCTGGGCCGCTATGTGGATCGCACTTGCCCTCGGAATATTGTGGTTTGCAATGCGTATGTATGTCGCGGGTCGCGATAAAGGTTTTCAACCAGACCTGCCGTTTGAAGACGTACCACCGGTATAAAAGACAGTTCAATTCCCGGAAATTTAAAAAGGCTCCATCTCAAGGATGGAGCCTTTTAAGGTTTTGACGTGACGGCGTTTCGTTATCTTGTGACTGTGTATTGATCGAAGTAACTGACGCTGTCGGTCTTGGACCAGACTCCAACCTTCCCAGACACCGCCTCGGCCAGCGTGTAGTCGAGCAGATGTTTGCCATCGAGCGACGCTTTGAGACTGGTACCTTGAACCGAAATCTCCAGCGAATGCCAGGTGTTCAACTGCAACGGAACATTCTCACTTCCCTTCTTCACAAAACTTCGCTTGCCTTTCACAAAGGTCCAAAGAACTACATTGTCCTCCTTGCCATTGAACCGGACGGTAAGATAATCGCCATTGGGTTTGAGATTAAAAAGGATTCCTGCGCACGAATCTAACTTACCCGCGATCAGTTTGAAGCGCATGCTGATTGTGCCGTCGTGGAAGTCGTCGATGTCCTTTGCCACCGCATAAGGGAAATAAGCAAACGCTTTGACGTTATCGATGAACTCCTCATTGCGCGAACCATAAATCGTCCGGGCATTCTGCGCTAAACCTCCTGCCGGCTGTCCACGCAGCCATTGTCGACCATCAACGCCTAATACCTTCGTGCCGTTATCATCCACGATGGCCCAATTGCCTACCACCGAAAGAAATTTACTCGATTCACGACCCGGCTTTTCCTTCGACAAATCGACCTTGAGAGTTTTGGGCTTAGCACTTCGCTGTGCGTCTACAATTGCTATTGAAGTGAAACAGACCGTGACGACTAACCAAAAAATCAATACTCGTGATTTCATCTTCTACTCCTCTTATTAATGACGAACGAACCACCAAATTAGAGCAACAAAAACTGGCCAAACCAGGTAGAACAGTAAGGCGACATACTTCGGTTGAGCATTCAACGGATAGCCTGGAAAGTCTGACTGATCCTGTCGCGCGGTCGCGTTAATGTTTGAGAGAGAATAAATTTGGTCCAACACTACTTCTTCAATCGTCGAACGCTCCATCGACTCTTGACCGTTCATCTCATACCAGATTTCACCATAGTGATCTGATGCATTCTCGAACAGACCAGTTTGACTTCCCGCAACGTACTCCACATGCAAATCGGGCATCATGCGACGAAGCTTTTGTAGAACATTCTGCTCATAATCCGTCAGACGTGGATCTTCCGGTGAAAGATAGACGGTTATTTTCAGCGGCGAATTGATTGTTTTTAATAGCTGTTCATCGGCGCTGGCAAATGAGTTCCGGTGGTTTTCGCTCTCGTCCCAACTCGCGCGCAACTTTGTCGCGCCGACCGACAGAGTAAGCAACACAGCCATGAGTAAGGTGGTCCACACTGTTTGTTGGCGTCTGGTCCGACCGGGATGTATCCAAATTGCCGCGAGCACAAAACCGGCAACACTCACGAGTAGAATCACTGCCACGATATTCAAGCGCAGTAATCCATGTTCGAACGTCCGTAAAGCCGCAGTCGGGGTGTAAGTGGCCAGTTGCTGGATTAGTCCACCTCGGCCGGCGGCAACAAAATCGAGCGCCCAGGTACCAACCGTAAACCCAAGGGTAACGATGGCCGCACTAGCCGCAGTCTCGGCAATAGCAGCCGCTGCCACCGCAAAGCCAGCAGCCAGCAATCCGCGCAGGAGATGCCCGAACAATAGATTGATAGTCTCGGGACAATAAACGTGGCCGCCATAACTCTTCCAAAGAAGGATCGCGGCAATACCAGGGATCCACGAGACTATCCAGGCGAATATTAACGCGACACCTTTCGCGCCCAACTTAGTAAGCAGCGAGCCTGGAAGTTGAAGTAGGAGCTTAAGCGCTCCACTCTCTTTCTCAGCAGCTATCAGACGAATTGCGACAAACGGAAACAACAGCGTAGCGGCCAGATCGTAGGCTCCCCAGGTGGGAACCAGGATGCCATCAAGCGGTGTCAGACCTTGAGGCAACGCCGCTGGTCCATTGCCACCGCCGCTCATTTCGGCATACAACCGCACGGCAGTAGTGAAGCCCTGGCCCACCAACAAGCCAACAAAAATCAACATCAGCCAGAAGGCCCGAGATGCTGCCAGTTCCCGACAGTCCTTTATTAACAACAACCAGAAGCTACGTAAGGGCAAGGAAAATTTCCTCCAGCCCGCCGTCCTTCAAGTTAGCGTGGGCGCGAAGCATGGCGAAATCGCCTTCTGCTACAGTCTTACCGTTGTTCAAGAGGACCACTCGATCACAAACTCTTTCGGCGTCTACCAATTGATGAATCGAAAGCATCAACGTTCGGCCCGACGAGGTCTCTTTCCGCAAGAGTGACATCACATCTCTTGTCTGGCGCAAGTCCAACCCATCGAATGGTTCGTCCAACAATAACAATGGCTGCGGAGTGAGCAAGCCGAGACCAAGCATCACCCGTTTTCGTTCACCTTTGGAAAGAGTTCCCAGCCGTGCTCGAAGCAATTCGTCTAAACGAAGGACGGCCATCAGCTCGTCTAATCTTTCACGAGTGCGCGAGTAGAGCTGCTGAAAGAACTGCAGCATCTGATTAACGGTCTGCTCGGACCACGGCGAAATGCCATCAGGGAAATAGAATAAGGCTTTATTGCGTTGCGATTGGACCAGAGGCTGTTTCCGGTAAGTCACGCGGCCCGAAACAGTGGGCAGCAATCCGGACAAGCACTCGAAGAGAGTTGTTTTGCCGGCGCCATTTGGTCCAATCAAACCCAGGACTTCAGACTCATTCACGACGAAACTAACGTCAGACAGAACGGGCCGCTTCCCAAATGTCTTCGTTAGGTTCTCAACTGCGATAAGTTGGTCCAACTAGCGTGTCCTGCACCTCTTTTTGAATTGTTGGAGTACCTAGAACCAGTATCTATACCTGACAGTTACTCCGCGGCCGCCGCCGTCGATTCCCCAGCTGATACCCCGGTACGATTTGTCGAAGATATTCTCAAAATCAACAAATATTTCCGAAGTCTCGCCAAACTTGAAAGCTCCTCTAATACCAACCAGTCCATAACCTGGCAAATAAGGAAACAACGGAACCAGAGTGTCATTATTTACGACAGTTACGCCGTTGATGGTAGCCCCAAGGGGCAAAAGTCGATTTTGCACCTGGGTAAGAGTCTCACCAGTTGGTATGAGTAGTCCATTCGCACTGCCACAACCAGTCGGCCCCGGAGAAGTAAGGCCGCGAAGGCACGCACCACGGCGAAAGAAGTTGTGAATGTTAGTTCTGGAACGTGCGGCCCCGGTACGACGGTCCGAGAGATCGAGTGACGACAATCGGTTCTGACGAGCTGCTAAAGTGGAGTAAGCCTCAATATAGAATTTCCTATGTGGTTGGTAGCGCAAACTCAAGAACGCGGTGGCCGGCGGGAGTCCGCCCTCAATATTTGGTGGTGAACCATTAAAGAGGCTATGAGCCCGTATATAAGTAAAGTTACCGGTCGCACTAAAGCTCTCGTTGAATGAAGCTCGAGTATTAAACTCAACCCCATTGAAACGAGCATCATCGAAATTCGCTCTGACCAGAACCGGGGTCGTAGGAGCTGCGGCCACGAATACGAGCCCATTAGCATTCTGGCTAATTATGCGTTCGCTACCGAGGAAGGTTCCCGTTGCTCCGGGCGGCAGAACTAAAGCCTGATCGAAATAAACCTCACTTAGCTTGTTCGTAAAGCCGGTGAGATCGACGCTGAAGCGGCGGCTGGAATAACGAAAACTCAAATCAAAGCTATCGCTGTACTCTGGCCCAAGTCTCGTGACCGGAATTCCGGTTGAGACGGCATCACCTCCTGCTGTCGTACCAATGAACCCGCCTCTTGTTACAGCTGTCGCGGCATCAACCTCAAAGCCACTTCCCACTAGTCCAAGAAGCGATAAATCGCTGGTGTTGGCCGCGCGAAATCCACGC
>Ga0163162_10002555_pt1 | contig 17229 bp, 16 predicted proteins | sample S55metaG_FD_115310 | JGI IMG/M metagenome (GOLD analysis project Ga0163162, IMG submission 115310) | Switchgrass rhizosphere microbial communities from Kellogg Biological Station, Michigan, USA - S5-5 metaG | ecosystem: Host-associated > Plants > Roots > Rhizosphere > Soil | place: USA...
CGGTCTACAAAGCGCCTCTGCGCCCGGCACCGCCTGCAGCTGCACCTGGGGCTCCAGCGGGTGCCACGATGCGTCCGGCCCCGGGACGTCCCGTGCCGGGCCAGCCTATTTTCCAGCGACCGCGTCCAGGTGCACCTACGAATCGACCTCCACTGCGTCCCGGCGAGCGCCGGCCGATGCATCCTACGCGGCAGTCGCCCACAGGCTCGCGTCCTCTGGGAGTTGGACCGGGAGCAGTGCCTTCCGGCGGACCGACACCAAGGCCGGGCAGCAGACCTGGTGCCCCCTCACGCCGGCCCGGACAGCGCTACGTGCCTCGCGGTGTGAAGGAAGGCCCGATGAAGGGCTACACGCCGCCACCGCGGCTGTCGCTCTCGAACGAACCTCAACCGATCACGCGCAGCATCACGATTACAGAAGGCATCAGCGTAAAAGATCTGGCGGAATTGCTTGGGCTCCGCGCCAAGGACCTGATTGCACGGTTGCTGACTCGCGGTGTTTTTGCCACCATCAACCAGACTCTCGACACCGAGCTGGCCAGCGAAATGGCACGCTTCTTCGGAGCGGACACCAACGTCATTACCTTCGAAGAGCAGGCCGCCAAGGAAGTTTCCGAGGCCGCCGCAGGTGAAGAAGGCGTTCCATCGGAAGGCGTGACTCGTCCGCCGGTCGTCACCATTATGGGTCACGTCGACCATGGTAAAACCACTCTGCTCGATTCCATTCGCCTTACCAACGTAGCGGGCGGTGAAGCCGGTGGCATCACGCAGCACATCGGCGCGTACAAAGTCACCATTGTGGACAAGAACTCTCCGGCTTATGGACGCCAGATTGTATTTCTGGACACGCCTGGTCACGAAGCCTTCACCCGCATGCGGGCACGCGGAGCCAAGGCCACTGACATTGTCGTGCTAGTCGTGGCTGCCGACGACGGCGTGATGCCACAGACGCTGGAAGCCATCGATCACGCGCATGCCGCGGAAGTCCCCATCATTGTCGCGGTCAACAAGATCGACAAACCGGATTCAATGCCCGATCGGGTTAAGAAGCAATTAGCTGATCGCGGTCTGATGCCCGAAGACTGGGGCGGAACCACGGTATTCGTCGACGTTTCGGCAAAGCAGAAGACGAACCTGAACCTGCTGATGGAAATGATTTGCCTGGTAGCCGACCTGCAGGAACTGAAAGCGACACCAGATCGTCCGGCGACCGGCGTGGTGCTCGAAGCGAAGTTGGATCGCGGCCGTGGACCGGTGGCGACGTTGCTGGTACAGAACGGAACTTTGAAAACGAGCGACAACTTCGTCGTTGGCAATGTATACGGCAAAGTACGCGCCATGTTTGACGATCGGGGCAATCAGCTTGAATCCGCGCCACCTTCTACGCCCGTCGAGATTCTCGGAATGGAAGGTTTGCCGCAGGCTGGCGATCAGTTCGTGGTCGTCGCCGATCGCGACAAAGCTCGCGGAGTTTCCGAATATCGCGAACAGAAAGCCCGCGAAGCTACTCTAGCCAAGAGTTCCCGCGTCTCGCTGGAAGGTTTGGCTGAGCAGTTGAAGACCGCTGGCACGAAGGAACTGAACATCATCTTGAAAGCGGACGTGGGAGGCTCGGTGGAAGTGCTGACCGACCTGCTGACCAAGCTTTCTAACGACAAGGTGCGACTGAAAGTGCTGCGCTCGGGTGTAGGCGCGATCACCGAGTCGGACGTTCTGCTGGCTTCGGCATCGAACGCCATCATCATCGGCTTCAGCGTGCGTCCGGAGCGCAAGGCGCAGGAACTGGCGGAGCAGGAGAAAGTCGACATCCGCCTGCACTCGATCATTTACGAGTTGCAGGACGAGATCAAGCGCGCCATGACCGGATTGCTCGAGCCCACTATCAAGGAAACCTATCAGGGCCGCGCGCTGGTCAAGGAAACGTTCCGTATCCCGAAGGTGGGGACGATTGCCGGATGTTCGGTTTCCGATGGCATCATCAAGCGCGACTCCGAAGTTCGCTTGCTGCGAGACAACAACGTCGTATTCACCGGCAAGGTCGGCTCTCTACGCCGCTTCAAGGATGATGCCAGCGAAGTGCGCAACGGCATGGAGTGCGGCATCTCCATCGCGAACTACGGCGACATCAAGGCCGGCGACGTAATCGAAGCCTTCGTGACTGAGAAAGTCGCGGCCGAAGCAATAGCTTAAGAGCAGTTTCCAGTTTCCGGTTTCTGGTTTCAATGCCGGAAACTGGAAACTAGAAACCTGAAACTGCCTTGATCGCTTTTCTCACCCTCGAACTGCACATCGAAGCGGCGCAGTCCCTCAAAGACAAGCGGCAGGTGGTTCGCAGCCTCAAAGACCGTTTGCGGGCGCATTTCAACGTGTCCGTCGCTGAACTCGATGCCAGCGGATTGTGGAACCGTGCCACGGTCGGCGTGGTGGGTATTTCTGATTCCCGCGACTATCTGGATGGTCTAATGAAAAACGTCGAGCGGCATGCTACCCGGATCGCCAATAACGGCGGCGCCGACGTTTCCGATTCGTTCGTGGAATTTTTGTAGCGCCGGCGTACCGCCGGCTGTCCGGAGGGCGTCCCGCCCTCCGCGTAAAGCGGAAGCAATTTGTAGCGATATTAGGTTATAGGCACTATCAGAAGAGGCGGCGAGACGCCTCCTCGACAGCCGGCCAGACGCCGGCACTACTCAAGGCCCAGCCCCCGTTGGGGGCGTTTTTCTGATATTCTCATTCGTTTTACCAAGAGGTGGGTGTGGAGAAGCGTGGCGCGAAATACCATCGGGAGCGCCTGGGAGAGGCCCTGCGGGAAGAGATCGAAACCATCGTGGAGGGCGAGCTCGCAGATCCGCGCATTGGGCTGGTCAGCGTGACCAGCGTGGTGTTGGCGGAGGATTCGCGCTCGGCGCAGGTGTACGTCACGCTCGACGGTGATGACGCGGAAGCCGACCGCTCCCTGGAAGGACTGACCGCCGCCGTGGGATTCATTCGTGCCGAGGTGGCGGAAAATTTGCACCTTCGACGTCCTCCGGAGCTGTATTTTCACCTCGACCGCTCTGACCAATACGGCGCCAGAATTGACGAGTTGCTGGGACGAACGAAAAAGAGGAAGAAGAACTAAGTCTTCAGTCGTCAGCAAAACCAGTGGTGGGCTGACGACTGAAGATTGACGACCGACGACTGTTATCCGGGCCCCATCCGAACTGCTGGAGTTCGGCGAGTATGTTGAAGGATGTACTCAAGCATATCGAGCGGCACAACCGGTTTGTCCTGACCTCGCACGCGCGGCCGGACGGCGACGCTATCGGCTCAGCGCTGGCCTTTCGTCAGATCCTGCGTGCCATGGGCAAGAATGCTGACATTGTTTTGCGCGATGGGGTGCCGCGAATTTACCTGCCGTTGCCGTATGCTCGCGAAGTTGTCCAGTCGGAGACGGTCAATGGCGATTACGAAGCCGCCATCATTCTCGAGTGCGATAGCATCCAGCGTACCCGGCTCCGGGGACTCGAGAACAAGTTTCTGATCAACATCGATCATCACCTGAGCGGGCGTCCATTCGGTCAGGTGAACTGGATCGATCCCAAGGCCGTGGCCACAGCCGAAATGGTTTACCGGTTGGCGCGCGAAGCGGGCGTGAAGATTACTCCTGAGATTGCGACCTGCCTCTACACTGCCGTCCTCACGGATACGGGTTCGTTCATGTTTGAAGGGACGAATGCGCGCACCTTCGAAGTGGCCCGCGAGTTGGTCTTGGCGGGAGCGGACCCGGCCCTTTGCGCGCGTAATATTTATTTTGGACATTCCACGGCAAAGATGAGATTGCTCGGAGCAGCGCTTTCGGACTTGCATCGCGAAGGCCGGCTCGCATGGATTGCCGTGACCCAGGAGCAAATGCAGCGTTTCCATGCGAAAGAAGAAGACTGCGAAGGATTGGTGAACTACGCGCTGTCGATGCAGGGTGTGGAAGTGGCGCTGTTTTTCCGCGAGTTGCCCGATGGCCGCTTCCGTGTGAGCCTGCGCAGTAAGGGACAGGTTAATGTCGCTGCGGTAGCAGAACGCTTCGGTGGTGGCGGACACGAATGTGCCAGTGGTTGCGCCCTCGATGGACCGCTTTCGGCTGCGAGCGAGCGCATTCTTTCCGAACTGCGGCTCGGTTCCTCCATACAATAAGACCTCGACTTCCAGATCGATTTCAGACTTGTGACTTCTGCGCCTGCAAACTCGACTTCGAATGCTGCTGCCTCCAATCCGGAGAGGCCTCTGATCGACTGGCTGTTGCTTGCCGGCTTTTGCGGATTCCTGTTTTTCTTCGGCTTGGCTTATTTCGGCCTGCTCGGTGCCGACGAGCCACGCTACGCACAAGTAGCGCGTGAGATGCTGGCGCGTCACGACTGGATCACGCCGACGCTCGGTGGCAAACCGTGGCTGGAAAAGCCGGCGCTCTACTACTGGCAAGCCATGGTCGCTTACGGAATTTTCGGCGTCAGCGATTGGGCTGCACGTCTGCCTTCAGCCGTGGATGCCACGATGATGGTGGTTGCTGTTTATCTTTTTCTACGGCGCTTTCGTCCTGGCTTTCAACTCGATGGCGCACTGATGACAGCATCCGCCAGCGGCGTCATTGGATTCGCGCGGGCGGCCTCGACAGACATGCCGCTCGCGGCGATGTTCGGCATCGCCATGCTGGCCTGGTATGCCTGGTATGAAAGCGCCAGGAGGCGGTACCTCGCCTTGTCCTACATTTTCCTGGGACTGGCTGTATTGGCCAAGGGGCCCGTGGCGCCCTTTTTCGCCTTGGTGATCGTCATGATCTTCGCCGCGGCGAAGGGCGATTACAGGCTCATTGCGTGTACGTTGTGGTTTCCGGGCATTGGCTTGTTCGCTTTGACCGTTCTCCCGTGGTACATCGCCGTGCAGTTGAAGAACCCAGAATTCTTTCGTGTATTTATCCTCGAACACAATCTCGGACGATTCGGGAAAGACCTCTATCATCACACTCAGCCTTTCTGGTACTACGTCCCGGTCGCTCTGCTGGGACTGGTGCCTTGGACCATGTTTATCGGCGTGGCCATGGTGGAGAGCATTCGCGTCTGGTGGAGAGAGAAAAAAGAACTGTTCGAGTCCAAAGATCCCCTGCCAGTATTTCTTATCATCTGGCTTATCCTTCCGGTTGCCTTCTTTTCCTTCTCGGAATCGAAGTTGCCAGGTTACATTCTGCCCGCCCTGCCTGCAGGTACGTTGCTGATGGCGGAATATGTTCGACGTCATGCAGTCGCCGACGTGACTGACGACAATCGCCGCAGCCTTGTTTTAATCGTTATGCATTCGCTGGTCGCGGCGCTGCCGGTAGTTGCGGCTCTGATGATGCAATACATCGTCTTTCAGCACAGTCTGCCGTGGAATCGCGCCACTGCGATCTCAGCTGGATTTGCCGCTGTGTTGGCGATCGGAATCACTCTCACCTTGCACCGTCCGCTGGGACTTCGCATGCTGCGCTTCGTCACGCTGGTTCCCGTGGTGCTCGGCTTGGGAGCTGCCTTGCGACTCGGTGCTCCCGCGCTCGACGCATCGCTCTCCGCCCGGCCGCTAGCGCAGGAGATCAACCGCGTAGACAACCGATCTCTTCCGGTTGCAGTTCTGCGGGTCTCAAGGGAGACGGAGTACGGTCTCCAGTTCTACCGCAATCAAAGGATCGCTCGCTACGAATCCGGAGAAGTTCCCGCCGGCGAACATCTGTTGATCACTCCAGAAGGCTGGCAGAAAAATATTGCAAAGTGGACACCCGGCCGAAGATTCACATACATCGGAAGCGTCGCAGCGCAGGGTGTGGATTATTACTGGGTGGCGAAGGCTTCTAGCTTCTAGCTTCTGGCTCCTAGCTTCTACCTTCTACCTTCTGCTTTTACCTCTCGATTCTGGCTCAAGCTCTATAAGGTCTTTTCTGAGACGATTGATGAAAACCCGAATCCTCGGTGAAGTTGTTGGTGAGCCAGAACCCAGAAGCTAGAAGCTAGAAGCCATGCTGTTACCAACTCTTGTCCGCCCCGTTTGCCTCCTGTCCAACGAAGCACTACACTCGCTGTTCGCAGCCCGCCATGAGCGCGCTTAGCAAGCCCGAACCCTCCAGGAGCCTCCAGGTGGAGATTCTCGACCTCAGACACTTTTCCTCCGTCGATCTGCGTCCGTTGCTGGAGGATGAGGTCCAGGAATGGGCGCATCTGCTTTCCTGGGACTACAGCGGTTCTGCGGAAATGATTCTGCGCTATGTGGACGCCAAAATTCTGCCAGGCTATGCTGCCGTCGAACGCGGACGGATCATTGGATACGCCTTTTTTGTCTACGAAGGCAGCAAGGGAGTGATTGGAGATCTTTTCGTGGCCAATGGCGGCCGCCATCCCGATCCTCATGCGGTGGAGTCCCGTCTGCTGCTGCATGTGATTGAGACTTTACAGCAGTCGCCGGGAATCCATCGCGTGGAAGCGCAATTGCTTTTGCACGAGGCGGGTGTGGTCGCGCGGCCATTTGTCGAACAGGGATTTCAACGGCACCAACGGCTGTTCATGGTTCTGCCACTGATATTGGGCAGTACGCCCTTGCCGTCACCGGCACTTGGTCCCGAGATCGAGATTCGACGCTGGGCAGAGGCTGATTACCAGCCGGCTGCCGCTTTGATTACGAGCGCCTACCGCGGTCATGTCGATTCCGAGATCAACGATCAATACCGCACTTTGAGCGGGTCGTTGCGCTTTCTGAACAACATTGTGCGTTTTCCTGGGTGCGGAACCTTCGATCCCGAGGGTTCGTTTGTAGCCTTGCACAAGCGGACGCGAAGCCTGGTTGGACTTATCCTGTGCTCACGGGTGCGGCACGACGTTGGACACGTCACCCAGGTGTGCGTGCTTCCAGAATACCGATCGCGTCATCTGGGAGAATTGCTGATCGCAGCAACCGCGGGAAACCTGAAGCAGCGAAATTTCTCACTCTTATCGCTCACCGTAACGGAAGCAAACACGCGAGCAGTAACGCTCTATCAAAGGCTGGGATTCGATACGAAGCGTGTGTTTGATGCGTTTGTATGGGAAGGATGATGCAGCTTTTACCTCTTAGCCTTTAGCTATTAGCTTAAAGCCCATAGAGCGACAGAAGTCTTTCGCGACGTGTTTCGTAGGATCAGGCGATCAGTTCCACAGCGAAAGGATTGGGGTGGAAGCTAAAGGGCTAAGAGCTAATAGCTAAAAGCTGCTTTTAGTGCCGCAATATCCACATCACCCATCCCGCCAGAAACACTCCACCGACGAACAGGACGAAGCAGTACAAGCTGTAGCGTATCTGTTCGCGGGAGGTGTTTCGCTGGGTGATTCCAAAGACTACTGACGCGAAGACCGAGAACAGTACGGCGGCGGTGAAGTGGGAGAGTTCCAGGGTCATTCTGTTTTTCCGATCACGGCTTCTTTCCGATGGCAATGTGGTAGGCGTCGGCCGCGCAGATGAAATTTAGCAGTCCGGAGACGATGAGGAATTTCGTGCCGTAATCGGCGGTTGCGTGGGCAATCGCGCCGTGGCCCCAATCCTGCACGCGAGTGACGATGTAGAGTCCTCCTGCGCCCACGTCACCGACGAATCCGAGGATATCCAGAATGTCGCCGCCGTTGGGACGGTAGACGCGCCCCTGCATCATCAGACCGAGGATGAACATGGTCGTGATCGAGGCCATGATCAACAGCCCGCGAATCCAACGTTTCTGGATGAGGTGGCCGGCGCCCGGGATCAACCATCCGATCGCCGGGGCGATGACGGACATACTCTGGGATCCGGCGAGCGCTGCCTTCGATGTTGCATTTGGAGAATTTGCCATTCAGATGATCACGAGTTCACTTTGAATTTTACCTGTTACTTGCGCTGCATTGGGCCTGATCAGCATGTTTACTTCGCTGCGCACGCCGAATTCCGGTAAATAAATGCCGGGCTCGATGGAAAAGCACGAGTTGGGCAGGATGCGGCGCTCGTCGTGAATTTCCAGGTCGTCCATGTTTGCACCGTTGGCGTGAACCTCGGTGCCAATCGAGTGGCCAGTACGATGGATGAAGTACTCACCGAACCCGGCGTTCGCGATGTATTCGCGCACGGCGTGGTCAACTTCCCATCCGGCTACGGGCTTACCGGCACTGACACCTTCAATTACCGTCTTCACTCCGATATCACGGGCCTGGCGGACTTTCTCAAATACTTCCCGCATTCGGCCGGAAGGAGATGATCCTACAAAACCAGTCCAGGTGATGTCGTAGTATACGGCCCCGGGCGTGTTCTTCTTGGCCCACACATCGAGTAAAACAAAATCGCCTTCACGAATCGGTTTTGAAGTCTCGCGATGGAGTGCGTAGTGTGGATCGCCGCTATTCGCATTGACCGCGACCAGTGGAGGATCATCGGCAATCAGGTTCTCCCGCTTGAATGCCTCCAGAAACCATTGCTGGATTTCGTATTCATGAGTGCCCCCGTTACGCACCCGGCGGCCAATCTCGTGGAAAGCGGCTGCGGTGATGGAGTCAATCGCATCGCGCGCGGCAAAGTGAGTCTTGATCTGTTCTTCCGTCAGGGTCGCTTCGAATTGCGCCACCAGATCGCAGGAGCTGACCACGTTCTTGCCCAATCCACGAATCAAGTCGACGGTACCCGCATCGACCAGCGAAATTGTGAAGACCAGATTGTTCGGTGAATACTGCATCGCGATATCACGATAATTGGCCAGCAACGCTTTGATTTGGTCGAGTAATTCCTGCCAGCCGGAATACTGGCGCTTGCTGCCAGCAAGGGAATCAAGATGTCCAGCTTCAATCTTGTGAACGAGTTTTATGGGATCTCCGCTGGCGGGGACTAGATAGTACCAGCGCCGGGTGACCATTTGATCCGCGGGCAGCCCCAACACGCGATAGGCAATCGGATCGCGGTGGTGGTGATCGTAAAAAAGCCAGGCGTCAATATTCCGCTCGCGGAGCGCGGCTTGTATGGCGGAAAGATCCATGGGTAAACAACTATTTTAAACAACGGCAGCGTTTTGAGCGAATCCGGCCCAGAGCTTGAACCACGAAGGACACAGAGGTACACGAAGGAAATCCTGGGATTTTCACCTTCGTGTACCTTTGTGTCCTTCGTGGTTTAAGAATTTAATTTTGCTTCGGCGTGAGAGACAGGCTTCAGTGTCTTGTCGTAAATCCACAAGAGCCCCGCGGTGGCCACGCCGACAGCCACCACAGGCCACCATATGAGCCCAGGTTGGTGCGTAACTTCACCAAAATGATGGACCAGCTTTCCCCCGAACCAACCGCCGATGATGGAGCCAATTCCGATCGGCAAAAAAGCGAATCCCATGTAGGTGCCTTGCTGACCGGGAGGAGCAAGGCGGGAAATGTACTCGTAATACCGGGGCGACTGGATGATCTCGCCGACGGAAATCGTAATCAGCGTGAGCACAGCCGAAAGAACGGTGGGATGGGCAATCAAAATCAGCGCGGCCAAACCGGATACAAGCGTTCCCATCGTGATGGCGCGGAATGCCGGGATGCGCTGCGTGAGAAAACTGACCAGCAATTGCAGCGCAATGACTGTGAGCGGCCCAGCTATGAGCATGAGTTCGGTATTCGCCTTGGGGTCGATGTAGTCATGAATGTAGAGCGGCAAAATGATGAATTCCTGCCAATACACGACCCAATATCCGGAAAAGATCAGCAGAAATATCATGAACCGGGGATTGGAAAGGACAGTCCAAAAATTTCTCACGGACTGAGACAAACTCACAGTCTCTATCTCACCGGAGCGCCGCGGCTCTTTGAAAAGCAGCAGTACCGCGAAAAACATGGCGAACACACTGAGCGCTGCAACGCGGAATACATTCTCCACACGCATGTGCTGGTGTACCCAGGACGCCACGTAAGGTCCAGCGGCCCCGCCAATATTTACCAGCGTGTAGTAAATCGAATAGCCGATGGAGCGAACATTTTCTTTGGACGCCCTTGCTGTTGTGCCGACGACGCAGGGCTTGACCAGAGCGACGCCGAGCGCAGGAAGCATCAATACGAAAGTCACCAGCACCACCAGCGGCACCGCATTGCGGATGGGAGCCAGCCAGGGCGCTCCCAACGATCCCAGTAGAAAGTAGGAGCAGCTCAGGATCAGGTAGGCCAGCGACAGAGAACGGCGAAATCCGAGGCGATCAGCCACTGTGCCGCCAAACACCGCCAGAAACCAGACCAGGCCTCCGAACAATCCGGTCAAACTGCTCGCCTGTTCCACCCGGAAGTTCAACGTCTCATGTAGATAGCGGGCCAGAGAGGCGAACGCGGCGTAGTAGGAGAGGCGCTCAAAGAGCTCGCTGATATTGGCGATCCAGAAGGGACGCTCGAAGCCCGTACGAATTTCGCGCAAGCGCTCGGAAAAAATCAGAAATGGCTCCTCAACTTCTCTCGTAATTCGTCCGCCGATACTCCCGCGATTCGAATCACTTTCATCCGGCTCTTCTGGCCGGACGCTATGGTAACGGAGGAACGCGGTACGTTCAAAAGATTAGCGAAGAATTCAATGCAGGCATCGTTGGCTCGACCTTCCAGAGGTGGCGCAGTCAACGAGAGTTTAAGGGCATCTCCGAGTTCACCAGTGATTGCGTTTTTGCGTGCGCGAGGATGGATCTTGATGGAGAAAGTAGCGCCGGCCGGAGTGTCTTGAATCGCAATCATGAAACCGGTTAACCACGGAGGACACGGAGCTCTGATTTCTCAAGACTTCCTCCGTGTCCTCTGTGTCCTCTGTGGTTAAAGTTTTGCTCGCTCCCCGAAAATTGCAGTTCCCACACGCACACAGGTTGAGCCTTCTTCGATCGCAACTTCAAAATCATGTGACATGCCCATGGAGAGGATGTCCACATGAATTGCAGGAAGATTTCGCGCAGCGATCTGGTCACGCAGTTCGCGCAGCTTTCGAAAGTATGGACGCGCCTCCTCCACATCTTCCGCGAACGGTGGGATCGTCATCAATCCGCGAAATTCTATGTGTTCAAGCCCAGGAGCGGCGACAAGCAACTCTTCTAACTGGGCAGAATCCGGCGCCACTCCGCTCTTTGCGCTTTCTCCGCCGACATTGATTTCGATCAGTACGCGCAGTTTCTTGGTCAGCTTTTCGGCTGCGGCATTGAGCTTCTCTGCCAGTTTCAGGGAATCAACAGAATCGACAGCAATGAACAATTCGGCGGCCGCTGCCGCTTTGTTCGACTGCAGATGACCGATCATGTGCCACTCAGCATCTTTCAAGTCGGCCAGCTGAATCGATTTGCTGGAGAATTCCTGCACCCGATTTTCTCCGAAGACTCGAATCCCTGCGGCGTAAGCCTGACGAATGCTCTCTGCGGGGAAAGTCTTGCTCACCGCCATGAGCGTGATCCCCGCAGGATCTCGTCCAGCACGGTGGGCCACCGCAGTAATCTGCTGGCGCACCTCGGCCACATTTTCAGCGATGGACATGCAAGACAGTAAAACACGAAGGAAAGTAGAGACCAAACCCGGTGGCCAACCAAAAAGCGGGCGAGCCGCCCGCGACCCCACAGCCGGTGCTTACATGATTGCTGTTGGCGGCGCTGGCTCGCTCGGATCTCCTGCGGCTGTGATCGGAAGCCGGATCAGCAGGGCAGCGAGTCCAGCAAGTACGATCAGGCCTCCCACAAGGTAAGAGGGGTTGTTGAACAGCTGCGGAGGATGGTTCGGCGCCTTCCATTGGGGAACAAATTGCAATCCGGCCCAGACCAATCCCATGAGCGCTTCGCCGGCGATTAATCCCGACGCAGTCAATACTCCGGCGTTTTCCACTCGCGCTTTCTGCGCAGCATTGTAGCCGCGACGTTCCGCAACCCAGTCTCCCAGAGAGCGGAATACGCCGCCGACAAAGATTGCAAACGTTGTGCCAAACGGCAGGTACATGCCGACCGCAACCAGCATGGGACTTTTGACCTGCATCATGATCATCGCGATGCCAAACAATATGCCGACCCCTACCAGAGCCCACGGCATATCTCCGCCCACGATGCCCTGCGCCAGTGTGGCCATAAGCCCCGCTTGCGGAGCCGGCAAGTCAGGCCCGCCGAAGCCGACACCGCCGGAGTTGATGCTGCCGTAATGGAGCAGCATCAATGGCCAGTACATGACGAAGCTGGCCACAACCACGGCAATCAATTCCGCGATCTGGATGTTGCGAGGCGTGCCGCCCAGAATGTATCCAACTTTGAAGTCCTGAAGAAGTTCGCCCGCGACCGATGAAGAAACGCATACAACCGCTGCAACACCGAGAACGATTGCCACTCCCTTTCCCCCGGACACCCCGAGAGAAACCATAAGCAGCGCCGCGATCAGCAAGGTAGATAGAGTCAAGCCGGAGACGGGATTGTTCGATGAGCCGATAAATCCAACCAGGTTGCCGGAAACCGTGGCAAAGAAGAAACCCACTACGAGCATGACGACTGCTGCCAGAATCGCAGGCCAGAGTAATCCGGAAATTTGAACATAAAGAGCGCACATCAGGACGAACATCAACGCAATCAAGCCCAAGACTGTCTTGAAACTCATGTAGCGTTCGGTGCGGCCAAGTTTGGCGCGCTCATCGGAGCTCTGTCCCATGTCAGACAGCAGCTTGGTGAACCCTGAGGTCAGGCTCTTTCGCATCTTGAACAACGTATAGGCCGCGCCCACCAGCATTCCGCCGACCGCGATGGGCCGCACAATGTACCTCCAAACTGCGTCAGCAGTATTTGCCCAATCTTGCGGCGTACCTGCGGGAATATATTGCTGAAGTTGAGGACCCAAAAAATAAATCATCATGGGGACGAGCAATCCCCACGCCAGCACGCTGCCGGCGAACTGGATGGAAGCCAGGCGGACTCCAATGATGTATCCGACGCCAAGATAGGCGGGGCTCACGCTGGGGGCCGCGAACACGCTGGTGCCGCCGGTTGCGACCACATTGGTGGTCCCCATTGTTCCGAGGCGGACCTGGCTGTGTCCCAGGCTGCCAATGGTGTATGGGAAATCCTGATCAGCGGCAAACAGTCCGAACTTTCCGAGGATGTACACCAACCCGCCCAGGCCGATGTTCCAGAAGAGATATTTGGCGGCTTGAGCGCCGCGCTGCCCGGCTTTGTGGATTTCGGATGCTGCCACTGATTCCGGAAAGGGGAGTTCCGGGTCTTCGACCATTACCCTGCGCACCATCGAAATAAAAAGCACTCCGAGGATGCTGCCCACCATGATCAGGGCGGTGGATTTCCAGTACGCATCACCCGGACTGAACGAAGGCCACGCCTTCGCAATCAAAAACGCTGGAATGGTGAAGATTGCACCCGCGGCAATACCTTCCCCGATCGAACCAGCGGTGCGGGCGATGTTCTCTTCGAGAAGAGATCCCTTCCAGGCGCGCATCGCGGCCATGGCAATAACTGCTGCCGGATAGGTGGCCGCGATCGTAATCCCAGCTCGCAGACCGAGGTATGCGTTGGCTGCCCCCAGAACGATGGTCATCGCGAGTCCCAGCAGGATGGCGCGCCAGGTGAACTCGCGCATTTCCATATCTTCGGGAACGTAAGGCTTGAATTTCTTTTCCTTGTCGCTGGCGGGCACGGGACTCTCTGGACTCATGTTGGGGGATCCTCGGAAGTGTAAACGGGACTGGATATCAGATAAGTAAAAGGCCTTGCATACGCAGACTTACGGCGATATTCAGGTGATACACAGGACGGCGAAAGTTAACATGTGTGCTCCCTGTTTTACAAGTGTCTAAACCCTGCAACGCGAAGGGCCGAAACTGCAATTGCCCTGGCTGCGCCGATACGGGCATCGCGCCAGATGCCCTACTGGTGGCTGAGTCTGCTATGATGGCCCGCATTTATCCGCTTGCTCTGCGGAGGCTCGGAGCCATGTCCGCCAGATTGTTTGAATGCCGTAATTGTGGGGCTTTAACGGGTACCACTCGCGTCCGCGAAGTTTCATGGAGAAGTTCGTGTTCCCCTTGTTGCTGTTGCGACCTGTCCGCTGTGGTGACTGTTCCCGCCGTTCTTACCAATCCACTTTTGTTCCGGTGCGGCCGAGGCGGGAATCCAAAAAGGAACCAAGCGCCGCGGTCTGACCGTTGAGTCGTTGCCTGAGACTTTCCGTCCCGCTATACTGAATTCAGGTTTGCCCGCTGCAGGCATCGGTACCGGGTGAACGCGGGAGGCTCGTCTTCAGCAGTAGTGAGGATCCAATCCGAGCTACCGGGACCCCGGTTTTGACGCGGGATAGTTCGCTGGTGTCAATGCTGGTCTCGTCCGTGAGCGGTGTTGCTGAAAGCCTTTTCGCCACTCTCTTTCCTTCCGATTGCCGTTTTTGCCGCGCTCCCCTGATCAACATTTCCCGTCTGCCGGTTTGCCAGGCTTGCCTGAGCGAAATTCATCCTATTGAGGGTACAGTCTGCTCCGTCTGCGGAGAGCGGTTGCAGACTCCCTTTGCCCACAGGAATGGACCTGAGGAAGCTCGCTGCGGTTTGTGCCGAAAAATGGCTCCGCCGTTCGTCAAAGCCGTGGCTTATGGAAGCTATGACGGTGGCCTGCGCGAGTTGATCCACTTGCTGAAATATGAGCAGGTGCGTCCGGCCGCCGTGGTTCTCGGCAGGATGCTGAAGGAAGCATCGAACGGGCTGGATTCGTTCGGCATCGATCAGCCGGTGGTTGTCCCTGTGCCGTTGCATGCGCGCAAGCTACGCCAGCGCGGCTTCAATCAATCTGTACTGATTGCGCAGGAGTTCATCAAGCTTGCCTCCGGGAAAATGACGCTGCAGCCACGCGTTCTGCAGCGGCGGCGCGAAACTGAATCTCAAATCGGCCTTACGCGGCACCAGCGCCGCGAAAACATCCGCGGGGCTTTTGTCGTTTCTCGACCGCAGGAGATCGCCGGCCGCGACGTTCTGCTGATCGATGATGTTTTCACCACCGGCACCACAGTCTCGGAATGTGCCCGCGTTTTGCTGCGGGCGGGCGCATCTAAAGTGTTAGTGGCCACTGTGGCGCGAACCCTGAAGCACGAAGTGAAAGGGATTGAAGTATCACGGACCGTTGATGGGGAAATACTGGCCGCCACAGGCTAGGCGAGCTTGAGTATCTGTTCGGGAACGAATATGTCGGGGAAGTGGAACAACTCGATGAACGGCTCCATGATGAGGAGCCACGGGCCTGTCCCGGTTGGGGTGTATCGCGACGGGACGCATCGCGAAGGCAACGGGCATGCCCTGCACGCCCCCGTGCTGGTTCTCAACGCCTCCTATGAGCCGATCAATGTCTGCGCCGCGCGGAGGGCCATCGTGCTGGTGCTGAAGGGTGTGGCTATGACCGAGGAGGAAAATGGACACTTCCTGCATGCTGCCCGCCTGGCGATCCGTGTGCCGTCGGTGATTCGCCTGCTGGAATATCGCCGGATCCCGCACCAGACTCGAGCACTCTCTCGCAAAAATATCCTGCTGCGCGACCGCAACACCTGCCAATACTGCGCGGAAGTGCTGCCCTCGAGCGACTTGACTCTCGACCACGTAGTACCGCGTTCGCGTGGCGGAGCTTCCACCTGGGAAAACCTCGTGGCTTGCTGCCATTCCTGCAATCGTCAAAAAGGGAATCAGTTTCCTATCGAAGCGGACATGAAGCTGATGCGCGAACCGCGAGCCTTTAATCTTCACACCAGCCGCCACATCATGCGCTTAATGGGCCGTTCGGACGATAAGTGGCGAAAGTATCTCTTCTATTAGCTTTCAGCTCTCAGCTCTCAGTAAATTCCACGTCCGTAGATTCCGGTAGCCGCGAAGCAGCGAAATAATAAAGCCCACGGTGTAACCGTGGGTGAACGCTGCGCGTGGTCCAGCCCCGTAGGGGCGAAAGAAGGGCGCCGACACCGACCCGTCCCCACAATTCGGAAGAACTTCCTTCACTTCACCGACTGCCCAATCCAGCTCAAATACCCCACGCTGCCATCGTCGATGGAAACGCAAATACATTCCGGCACATCATAAGAGTGCAACTCAAGAATCACCTCGCGCACCCGTTCAAACGCCTCATGCGTCGTCTTCACAATCAGCAACCACTCTTCCGCCTCTTCAATCTCACCCTCCCACCGGTAAACGGATGTAATTTGCGGAACGATATTCACGCAGGCCGCCAGCAATCGCTCCACCAGCGCCCGTCCAATCTTGTGAGCTTCTTCCTTCGACCCCGCAGTTATGAGGACGAGTATCTTGTCAGTCATATAGAATCAGCCTTCAGGTAACGACTAAAAGGGTAGCACCCGGTCGTGATCGGGAGATTAATATGGCCACACAAATTCATTTCGGAACTTCCGGCTGGCGAGCCGTCATGGCGGACGAATTTACCTTCGCCAACGTCCGCCGCGCCGTGACCGGAATCGCCCGCTACGTAGTCTCGCAAAAACCCTCCGGCGCGCGCGTCATCGTCGGACGCGATCCGCGTTTCCTGGGCGAAACCTTCTGCTCCATGGCGGACGAAATCCTCACTGCCCACGGCATCGCACCGCTCCTGATCGCGGAGCCCGCACCCACTCCGGCCATCTCTTACGCCGTGATTCAGGCCAAAGCCGATGGAGCCATCAATTTCACCGCCTCCCACAATCCTCCGGAGTACAACGGCATCAAGTTCTCCACCCCGGACGGCGCACCCGCACTCCCCGAGGTCACCAAACGCATAGAAGCCGAAATCGTAGCCAGCGACGCTAGTAGCGAAAAGCCGAAGCCACCAGCGGCAGGCCTAAAAGCGCAACCTCTCGAACCCCGTGCCGCTTACCTGGCCCATCTGCGCGAGATCGTGGACTTCAAAGCCATCCAGAAAGCCAACCTGCGCGTAGTCTTCGATCCCTTCTGGGGCGCGGCCCGCGGCTATTCCGACACACTGCTGCGGGAAGCGGGCGTGGATGTTTCCACGGTGCACGATTGCCGCGACGTCCTCTTCGGGAACCACGCCCCCGAGCCCGACGACCACCTGCTCGGAGGCTGCCGCGAGCAGATGAAAGCCACCAAGGCTCACATCGGTATCGCCACCGACGGCGATGCCGACCGCTTCGGCATCGTCGACGCCGACGGCACTTTCTTCACGCCCAATTACATCGTCGCCCTGCTTTTTGACTACCTGGTCGACAGCCGTGGATGGAAAAATGGCGTTGCCAAATCA
>Ga0163162_10002556_pt1 | contig 17227 bp, 17 predicted proteins | sample S55metaG_FD_115310 | JGI IMG/M metagenome (GOLD analysis project Ga0163162, IMG submission 115310) | Switchgrass rhizosphere microbial communities from Kellogg Biological Station, Michigan, USA - S5-5 metaG | ecosystem: Host-associated > Plants > Roots > Rhizosphere > Soil | place: USA...
AACTTGCTTGACGACCCCCTGAAAAACCCGTTTAATGCGCCCCGTTGCCCAGATAGCTCAGTCGGTAGAGCAGGGGATTGAAAATCCCCGTGTCGGCGGTTCGATTCCGTCTCTGGGCACCACCTTTCGTTTCCAGGTGATGCCAAGCACACCCGGAAGCACACAAGAAGCCCGCCTCGTGCGGGCTTTTTGCTTTCTATGGTTCCCCACCGTTCCCTTGTAAGCCCAAACAGATGTGAGTAGATTCGTGAGTAGATCCAGTTCGGTCTAGAAATCTACTCACACCACGCCGGCAGAACGCCCGCCTGGTGCGGCCTGCAAGGGGGCTGCTTTGCCACTGTCAGATACCACCATCCGTACCGCCAAGCCCAAGGACAAGCTTTATCGCCTGACCGATGCCAACGGTCTATGCCTTGAAGTCACCCCTACGGGATCAAAGCTCTGGCGCTATCGCTATCGCTTCAACGGTAACGCTAAGATGCTGGCCCTAGGCACGTACCCCGCTGTAACTCTGCTCAAAGCTCGCCAGATGCGCGATGAGAGCCGTCAGATGCTTATTGATGGCATTGACCCAGGCGAGCAGAAGAAAGCCGCCAAGCAAGCGCAGAAGGTCGAGGGGATCACGTTCGAAACGCTTGCACGTGAGTGGTTCGCCTATAACGCACCGCGCTGGGCAGAAAGCACCACCTACAAAGCCAAGCTTTATCTGGAGAACGATCTGATCCCCGGTATTGGATCACGGGCTCTGAAATCTATTACCCGACCAGAACTGGTAGAGCTTGTTCGCAAGGTCGAAGCTAGAGGCACGTTGAATGCCGCCGGCAAGATTCGCCAATGGCTTCACCAGATCTTTCGCTACGGCCTGGCCAAGGGCGTCGTTGATGCGAACCCTGCCACCGATCTGAGTGTGGTCGCAGCACCAGCAAAGGCAGCTCGGCACCATCCACACGTGCCTTTCGCTGAGCTGCCGGAGCTTTTGAGCAAGTGCGAAGCCGCGAACGTCCACACCCTGACGCGCCACGCGATCAAACTTTTGGTACTGACAGCTGTTCGTCCGGGCGAACTGCGTCAAGCGCCATGGGCTGAGTTCGACCTGGACAACGCCACCTGGACAATCCCGAAAGAACGGATGAAGGCCCGCCGACCTCACATCGTCCCTCTGCCCGACCAAGCGGTAGCCATCCTGCGCCAACTCCAAGAGATCACAGGACGTTATTCACTGGTATTCGCTGGCGCCAATCCCGAAAGACCCATGAGCGAAAATACAGTCAACAAGGCTTTGCGCCAGATGGGCTACGAAGGACAACAGACCGGACACGGATTCCGCCACTTACTCAGCACCGAATTGAATGGGCGCGGGTACAACAAGGACTGGATCGAACGGCAACTCGCCCATGGCGACACCGACGAAATACGCGGGACTTACAACCATGCAGCTTACGTTCCACAGCGCAGGGAAATGATGCAGGCCTGGGCCGACTCTATCGACGCACTGTGTGCCGGCGCGAACGTAGTAAGCATAAAACTTAAGGCCTGACAGTTAAGGCTGGCCTAGCTCGACGGAGCGAAAAGCGGGTGCCCTCCCGCACGGCCGGCCATCTTTCTTCGTATTAGGGCGCGCCTTGGGAGGCGTAAACATGACCACTCCGCAAATCAAGAACTACAGCACCTGGGCGTTACGCGGTGACGGCGATGCGAGCTGGTATGAGTCATACGCCAACCGATCTATATTTGAGCTGGGTGATGCCGCTTCTATCTTGGCGAACGTGCAGCCTGAATATCCCGGCCACCTAGACGCGGACTGTCTCGCCGAAATAAGCCGATGGGTCGAGACATTGAAGGCCAACGTCCATGAATTGCTAGCCCAATCAGGCTACAACGAAAAGGAACCACTCCACCATCGACTATCACACCAGAAGCTAAGAGCCTGGTGCAGAAAGATCGACAAAATTTGGCCCATACCTGAAAGCCGGATCAAAGAGATTGAGCTGCAGCTTGAAGTGGAGCGCAAGCTCCGAGCAGATGCTGAGCGCAGAGCGGATCCGGTGATGAGTCTGTTTGTTCAGGACGACGTTCATACCCGGCCTTCGGCATTGCGACTCGGCGACCCCGAAGAGGTCTATCGCCACTTGGACTACCTCACCGAAGACCAGGCACTGGACTGGATGAACCGCATTTCTGGTCACCAAGTGGAATGGGAAACGCTCTGGGCACTGGTCGGCTTCGATATGTGTCGCGCCTTCATGGACTGCCGCTCTGTCCAAGGACTCACATACGCAGCCGAGGGAGAACATGAGCATCGGAAGGTGTTCGGCCTGGGCATTTGCCAAATAATGAACGCAGTGAGAGGTGAGGGTACTCCTCTTCACCTAAAAGGCCCGGCAATTCACGTAGACATGGATGGTTACCAAGAGATCGTGCCTCAACGCTCTTGGTGGATAAACAACGCCAATGACTTCGACGTACTTTTCCGACCTTCCGACATTGAGAAAATGGGCCAGATAGTTAATGAGCGAGGTGGCTGGTCTAGCGTAGAGCCAATCCAGGCTGATGAGCAGACCCAGGAATACAGCGGTTCAGATCTAGTTCAGCGCCTTGGGAAACTGCAGATATCAATCAACAATTTCCACGATCAAATTAGCTACTGCGTTAGGTTCGAAGATGGCCAGTTCCTCGCCGAGCTGGGATCGGATCTAGCTCCTATTGCCGCAACTGTGCCTACTGCCTCTGCTGAGCAGATGGGAGGCTTCTCAGGCGAGAACCGTGATAACGGGGCCAACCAAGTTGATCAAAATGAGATAGCCAGACTTCGTGAGATTGTTGCGGAGCAATCCGCGCTATTGGAAAATCTGCAGAAGAGCAGCCCGAACACCGATGAAAAAACCACCGAGATCATCTTTCCATACGCCACCAAAGAGCTTGAGGCCATGAAGGCAGTGGCCATAGAGAAATGGGCGGGCCTGGATCCGAACCATCGCCAACCAAAACAGGCGGCCGTACAAGAGGAAATTCGTAAGAAGCTCGGGATAAGTCTTCTGAAGGACGGAACAATGCCGAACAAAGCGATTTACCTAGCTACAGCTATCAGGCCTGACGGAGCGCCAAGAGCCTGACACCCATAGATGTCATGGTGACCTGACACTATGACATCTCTTTCTGACATGCCTCCTACCCATCCAGCATTGCCATCGTCGATTACCCAAACCGCCCTAGGAGGCGCAGACGATGACAAGCGCTACCAATCAAGCCCCGTCCCGCAAGTTCATCAAGATCATCCACGTCAAAGAGCTGTCCAGCCTTTCGACGTCTGAGGTCTATCGGCGTATTGCCGCCGGCACATTCCCCAAACAAGTCACCCTGGGCCCTAAGTGCGTTGTCTGGATCGAGGCAGAGGTCTTGGCCTGGCTGGATGCTCGCATTGCCGAGAGTCGCGGTGAAGCAGCATGAATCGTTATCAGCCGTTCCCAACGCTTGCCAAGCCTTCTCAGGACGACTACAGTTCGCCTGTCACTGCAAATTCAGTGGCCGGGTGTAGGAACCCGAGTAAGCAAAAGGCGCCCAGCGCCCAGAACTCTATTTCAGGCGTTTTTTTATGCCTGAAATACCGTTTTATGGCGGCTGTGTGTGGGAGGGCTTCGGCCCTGCCGGGTTCCTTTTGCCCCGGTATTCCTACCCTGCACACAGCTGCCACCCAATCCCGTAGGAAGGATCGTGGCAGCTCCTCAGCAGAAGGAGCTCCACCTATGTACGCCCTCACTCCGTCCAAAATTCGCGCCATTGTTCATCGCCACCTGGCCTTGAGCGCTCTCCGCGCAAACTCGTCCCTTGCAGTCCGCTTGAGCCGCTACAACGGCCACATGTCAGCCGCCCGCACCCTGGAAAACCTAGGGGGTGCGCAATGAACACTGTCGCCTCTATCGCCATCAAGCATGGCGAACTCCAAGCCCCCACAAACGTTAACGGATCCCTCATTGGCCCAGTCACGCTCTCTGGGTCTGAGCTGATCGGCCTGCGTAATGCCCGCGAGATGTTCGACGAGTTGAGGTCGCTCCTCACCGATGCAGTCCTCCCCGCTATGGGCGGTGCACGCCATCCAGTGAGCGTCCGTCTCACAACTCTGCTAGGCGAGGTTCATCTTCACTCGGCCGGTTTCCTTGCTCAGCACTGGCGTGAGGCTGATCGCTTCGCGGAAGCCAAGGAGGTGGCAAATGTCGATCATCACAATCACTAATCCTGGGGTAGCACGAGGTGACAGCTACTTCATGGTCATGACGCCGGCTAAGCAAGGCAATGGCATCCTCATTGCCAGAATCATTGCCCCGTTCGCGACAGAGGCCGATGCAACAGAGGCAGTCGAACTGCTGAACCGTCGCTATCCAGGCAGCAAATCAAGCATCGGCTCTTCCCAATACACGGCCGATCACGATGCTGAGGATCTGGACTTGCTCTATTGCCAGGCTCGAGGCGATCTCGCCGAAGTTCTGACAGACCTCACCAAGAGGGATGCCCAATGACCGATTTCAAGCAATTGCTAATCGACCCTGAAAGCTTCGGGAATACCCCCACCGACAGGCTAAAAAGCATTGGTTCTGCCGCCCATGGCATCGGTGGAACCATTAGCCACGGTATAGCTGCTATCGGCGCGATCTTGGCGAGTGCCGCCATGAATGAGGATGCGGGCTTGAACACCGAAGCCGTGGCCGATCTTGGCTGGCTTCTGCAAAGCTTAGGAAAGCTCAGCTCAAGCGTGGACGGTATCAAAACAAAAGCCAATTCCCACATCGAACTGCGTAGCACCCAGAAAGAGGCTTAACCCATGAAAATTCAAAACGGCGCGCCTGCGTCGACGGGATCGGCTTGCCTGAAGAAAGTCACCGAACTGTTCTTCGTCACGCATCCCAAAGTAACGAAACCGCTCATGGGGCCCTTTCTCACTGCGTCTGACGCTGAATGCGGACGCGCAGTTATGCGTAGCGCTGCAGCCCTAGTGACATCGAGCCAGGTTGAATCCTTGGACGAGCCCACCTACTGGCGTTGTATGAACAATGGGTCAATCGTCCGGACGTTCGCTGGCGCAAAACCTTCACAGCCAATCGCAGTGGAGGCATTGCCATGTCCGTAATTCCCTTCGATCCAACAATGAGCGTGTCAGCCAAAGAGCACCCGCATATCGACGCTCGCAGTCTGAGCATGATCAACGTTGGCCTGGATCATCTGATCAAGCTGCGTGATCGCGAACAGGATCCATTGGGCAAGCATTGCTTGGACGGCATGGTGGAATTGCTGACAGCAGTGGTTGAGCGGCATACACCACCATTGGGTGCAGCATGACTGACGCAATCGTCCTATTCCGTGACGCACTGCAAGCCACCTACGGGCAGCTTGACTGGCTTCCCGAGCCAGACGGTGCCATTCACCGGTTCCGAGTTCCAGAAGACAAGCCCGGCACTCTCAACGGTTGGTATGTCCTGTACCTGGACGGTATCGCTTCCGGTGCATTCGGCAGCTGGAAGTCCGGCGGCGCCAGCACCTGGTGCAGTCGTGAGCCTGTGGACGCTCGCGAAGCCGCACAGATCCGAGAGCGAGTTGACCAGGCACGAAACCAACGCAAAGCGGAGCAACTCCAGCGCCAGCAGAAGGCAACAGAACTCGCCGACCGTTGGTGGCGAAATGCGCGGCACGCCAACCCAGATCATCCATACCTGGTCGCCAAGTCAGTGCGCCCTCATGGCCTGCGCCAGCGAGGTGCTGACCTACTTATCCCTCTGTACTTGGATGGTCGCCTGATCAACCTGCAAAGGATCGCCCCGGACGGAACCAAGCGCTTCCTACCCGGCGGCCGCGTGAAGGGCACCTATTCGCCGCTGGGCATCATCGAGCCAGGCTCAGTTCTGTGCATCTGCGAGGGATGGGCGACGGCGGCCAGTCTTCACCAGCACGGTGGCTACGTCGTCGCCGCAGCCATGAACGCGGGGAACTTGATCCCGGCAGCCATGGGGCTGCGCGCCCGTTACCCAGGCCAGCCAATCGTTATAGCCGGCGACGACGACCGACTCACAGACGGCAACCCAGGTCGCTCAGCAGCAAATGCGGCGGCGGCGGCCGTAGGCGGCCAAGTGGCTTTCCCTGAGTGGCCCGAAGGTGCACCCGATGACCTCACAGACTTCAACGACCTTGCCAACTGGAAGCTCACAAATGGCCAAGCCTGACACCAACGTGATCAACCTTCGGCCTGATGCCGCAGTCATTGCGCCTAATCGTCCCTGCTGGGCGGTGTACGACCAATGGGTCACCAACGAGAAAGGCCGAAAACTCAAGCCGGGCGTTTACTGGCATGGCTTCAAGCGCGACTCAGATCAGGACGACGTCGATGGCGCCAGCGATGACCGAGCAATCACCGATGAGTGGATCTCTAGCCCAGTCAAAGTCGTGGCTCGCACTACCAACAGCGATGACGGCAGTGAGGGTCGCTTGCTCCGCATGGTCACCGACAACGGGGTGAAGGATTGGATTATTGCCATGGAGGTGTTTGGCGGCAGCGGTGAGGAAGCCAGGCGAGCTCTGTTTTCTATGGGGGTGATCATTTCCCTCAAGAAGCGCAGTCACTTCATGGAATACCTGCTTGAGCAGCGCCCAACCGAAGTTTTCGTCACCACGAGCCGGCCAGGCTGGCATGAGTCAGGGGCGTTTGTTTTGCCTGGACGCACTATCGGGAGTGACAAGGTTCGATACCAAGCCAGCAGCCAAGCACAAAACCTGTTTAAGACGAAGGGCGATCTCGCCACCTGGCAACTGGAAGTCGCGGCCAAGTGTGCCGGCAACCCGGTACTGACACTTTCCATCGGCTGCGCGCTCGCTGGGCCTCTGTTGAGTCTGGTCGGCGTTCTCGGCGGAGGTGTCCACCTTGTAGGTGACAGTTCTAGCGGTAAGTCATTGGTTCAGTTGGTCGGCTCTTCGGTATGGGGTGACCCCGGCGTCTTCGCGGCATCGTGGGACATGACCAAGGGTGGCTTGGAGATCGAGGCGTCATCACGAAACGACACCCTCCTCCCCTTGGATGAAATCAAGCGCGCTGACCCCAAGCGCGTACAAGAGATGGCCTATGCGCTGGCAAATGGGCAAGGCAAAGGCACGATGACCCGGGAGCGTGAAGGCAGAGCCAAGCTGAATTGGCGCCTGCTCGCACTCTCAAGCGGCGAGCGGTCTCTTTCCGAGCACGCTGCCATCTCAGGCAACGCTGCCCACGCCGGTGCCGAGTTACGCATGGTCGACGTGAACGCGGGCACCCGCACTCATCGAGCTTTCGACGAACTGCACGGGCTTGAGGGAGCGGACTTCCACCGCCAACTGACTGTTGCCGTCACACGTAGCCATGGCCACGTCGGGCCGGCCTTCGTTGAGCGCCTTCTGGCTAGCGATGATCGTCCAGGGTTGCTGGAGGACTTCGCAAGGGTGCGCGCCACATTCTCGGAGGACAACGCACAAGCCGGGCGAGTCGCTGACCGTTTTTCGGTCATCGCGTTGGCTTGCGAAATGGCAGTCGCCTACGGCCTGCTCCCGTGGCCTGAAGGCAGCGCTCTAGCGGACTGCCAACTGCTCTATCGCGAGTGGCTCAGCCGTGTAGGCGGCGGCAACGCGGAGGATCGCCAGATCTTGTCCGGCATCCTCGACTTCATTGACCGTCACGGCAGCAGCCGATTCTCCGATGTCGGCGAAGGTCAGTCAGAGGTGAAGGTTGTAAACCGCGCGGGGTATTGGGAAATGTCTGGAACCAAGCGGCTTTACCTATTCAACAAGTCGGCACTGATTGAAGCGGCGCACGGTTACGGACTGAGCCGCGTCGTCAAGGCTCTCGAAAGCGCGGGCGCCCTTGCCAAGCGAGACTCCGACAAGAAGCGCCACACCAAGAAGTATCGACTTCCAGGCGGGGGCACTAGCGGCCTGTACGTAGTTGACTCAGAGGCGCTGGATCGCGAGGCACTAGGCCAATGACCAATCTTCGCCTCCCCACCCAGCCCAATTCGAGCAGCGCCTCTGTTCCCACCAACTCTCATAGTGGGAACAAGTGTGAACGCCTGGAACCCTTACCGGCCGGGCTTGTTCCCCCGGTTCCCACTGTTCCCACCGTTTTCAGAATCACAGAAACACATTGTGGTGATCGTGCTGAGAACACTCGACTCGCGGCCCACGCTATCGAGCGACTGAATCGGGCAAATGGAAAAAGTGGTGGGAACAGTGGGAACGGTGGGAACAGCCAGAGGGGCCGTGGTCTGCGAGCGTTCCCACTAAAACAAAGAAGTGTGAACAGGTGGGAACACACATCTGTTCTGGAGAACCGCCCATGACAGTCCTACGCGGCATGTTTGAGCGGTTGAGTGCGGTAACGCCACCAGAACGACCACAACCAAATCTCGAGATACAGGCCGATGCATACGTAGAGCCAACAGAGCCAAGCCATTCCCATTGGTGCGTGGTTCGAGACGGAAAAGTGCTCTGCAGCATGATCGGAGAGGCCATGACGGAAGCCCAGGCCCTGGAAGAAGTGCAGTACCGCTGGCCAAACGCTGAGGTTATCCGACCAGAGCCCGCCCCTGCTTCCCCACTCATAGCCAGTTCTCGCCCTCAACCAAAAGTACACGCACAGGAACCACGTCATGGGAATTGAAACGATTATTCGAACCTGCACGGTGGCCGAGCTGGAGCATGCCGGTGCATTGCCTGAGTTACTGGCTGCCTATGGCGACGAATCGGGCATCCCTGAGTTCGGCGAGGTTGATGCCTGCTTTGCGACGTATCGGGCAATGGAGGCAAGCGGCGCACTGCACATTCTCGGCGTGTTCGGCCCTGGCTTGGTCGGGCTTGCGTCACTGCTCGTGTATGGATTGCCGCACTACGCTGGCCGCCGCATCTGCGCGATGGAGTCATTCTTCGTTGAGCCGCATGCACGTAAGGGCGGGGCAGGTATCAAGCTATTGCGTGCAGCCGAGGCCCGTGCCCTAGAACTAGGCGCATCTGCACTGATGATTAGCGCGCCCATTGGCAGCAGGCTGGCGATGGTTCTGCCCCGCTCCGGATATCGGGAAACCAACCAGGTATTCCTGAAGGTGCTCGCATGAACAACATTACCTCAGCGGCCCCATCACTCCCCGCTATGACAATTCCCGACGTTGAGAAAGTCCGGGGCTTGGAGTCGCATCTGCTTGGTATGGAGCAAGTGGCCATCCAGACCCGACACCACTTTCACGCGGGGCTCTACTCCCGAACCATCCGCGTTCCCGCCGGCGTAATGATCACTGGCGCCCTGATCAAGATCCCCACGCTGCTGATCGTGTCGGGCCACGTAACGGTTTTCATCGGTGGCGAAACAGTTGAGCTGAAGGGCTACCACGTCGTCCCAGGGCAGTCCGGCCGTAAGCAGGTGTTTCTAGCGCATGCCGACACCGATCTGACCATGACCTTTGCCACCCAGGCCAAAACGGTTGAAGACGCCGAATCTGAATTCACTGATCAACCCACCGCACTCATGTCGCGCCAGCAAAGCGACGACCTGATCATCACCACTGGAGAATAACCATGTCTGGATACACCACAGCCGTTGCCTTAGCCACCGCCGTTGCGGGTACGGCCTATTCGGTTTACTCGACCCAGCAGGCCGGTAAGCAGGCCAGTTTGAACGCTGACGCTCAGTCCGAGCAGGCACAGAACGACGCCAATGCTGCCGCCAGTGCCTCAATGGTACAGGCCGACCGTATCAGACGGATTGCCCGTAACCAGGCCAGTGAGGCCAACACAGCCCTTGCAGGGTCTGGTGTTGAGGTGGGAGAAGGCACCGCAGTCAATATCAACGAAGAAATCATCGGCAATGCCGAAGAAGACGCAGTGTTGACCATCTTCAATGGCCAGAACCAAAAGGCCCGCGGCTCCGTCGATGCCAGCAACTACAAGCTGGCAGGAAGCCAGGCTCGATCCAACGCGAACACCCAATCCATTAGCACCGTGCTTTCCAGCGGGGCTCGGATCGCTAGCGGGTGGAAGGCATCTGCTGCAGGTCGGGACATGCAAGGCCAAATCCAAGAACTGAATACCAATCCAGCCTGGGTGAGGAATTCCTGATGGCACAGATACCACTCGGCCCAGGCGTGCGTGTATTGCCAGAGGCGCCCCAAAATCGCGTTATTACTCCAGACCCAAACAATCTGAATCGTGGCGCGCAACAGTTAGCCGGCACAGTCCAGAACGCAGCGCTTTCCTTCCTTGACCAGAAAAACAAAGAAGACCAGGAGCTTTCTAAGGTCAAGGTAAGCAACGCGCTATTGGACTATGAGAGCCAACTAGACACCGGGGTAAACGAGCTCAGCGGCAAGCTGAAAACCCTGGAAGTCCAACCTGATCAGGGTGAATCGAGCTATCAGCAATTCATCAGCAAGCTAGACCCGGTGAAAGTCGAAGGCCTGGATGCATCTGACCAAGAGCATTTGAATCTCGCCGTCCGCAAGATGCAGGCAAACAAGCTTCAACAGATCCAAGGATCGGTGCTGGAAGCCCGCACAGGCGTGGCCAAAAGTGAGCTCAGGTCTCGGTTTGATCTGTTGGAGAATGCAGCTGCCAGGCCAGATGCTGACCTGGGCCAGATCCTCAATCGAGCGCGGGCGGATGGTGTTCAGACCGTTGGCCGTAGCGCTTATGGCATCGATGGTTGGGATAAAGAGGTGCGCACGTTTGAGCAGTCGGCCTATTCCGCTAACGCACTGGCGCGTATCCACAGCGCCGGGAACAACCCGGAACAACTGCAGCAGATCCAGCGTGACCTGTCTAACTGGAATGATGGCCCATATTCAGCGCTTACCTTGAAGAACCGAGAAAGCCTGATCAAAACTCTGAACCCGCTGCTGGATCGAAGCATCGGCGTCAGCGTTGGAGCACAGGCGGTCGAGCAAGCCAAAAGCGGGAGCGGGTCGGTGTTCGCGGCAATGCTTCAGGCCGAGAGCGAAGGTCGCCAGCTCGACGCATCCGGAGCGCCGCTTACCTCCAATCGCGGAGCGGTAGGCATCGCCCAGGTGATGCCAAGCACTGGCCCTGAGGCTGCTCAGGCTGCTGGGTTGCCATGGGACGAAAAGCGATTCAAGACCGACGCAGACTACAACCGCTCACTTGGAGAGGCTTACTACGGGAAGCTGCGCCAGACATTCGATGGCTCGGACGCGCTGGCCGTCGCCGCCTACAACGCGGGCCCAGGCATGGTTAACGATTGGATCAACGGCACCAACACCACAGGCAAGAATGAAAGCAAGCTGAAACTTGGTGACCCCAGGACGGGCGAAATCAGCGAAGCCGACTTCATCAAGGGTATCCCCTTCAAGGAAACGAAGGACTATACCCAGAAAGTGCTCAGCAGCGTCCAGCAGGAGGCCGAACCGACATTCGGTCAAATCGCCAAGGGCATTGATGCTCGCAGCGATCTAACCCCTGATCAGAAACGCATCGCCATCGCCGATGCCCGTGACCGGTTCAGTTGGCAGCAGGATCAGGTAAAGCAGGAACACATTCAGAACCAAGGGCAGGCTTGGGACTTCATGCTCAAAGGCAACAAATGGCAAGACCTGGATCCCGACCTTTGGGCCAAGCTCCCTGCAAAAGACCGCAAGCAATTGATGGCCTACAAGCAGAATCAGCAGACCGATCCTGAGGTGTATACCCACGCAAGGGATCTCATCGCCCAAGGTAACGAAGTCAACCTGCTCGACATGCGGGACAAGCTGAGCAACGAGGATTTCACCCGTCTGACCGACCTGCAGATTAAGCGGCTCACCGGCGGGCCAGCAGCAACAGCATCGATCTCGACGAGCACAGCTCTGTTCAACGACGCTTTGCGCAACGCAGGCATGCCTTCCAGCCCTAAACCGGGATCAGCGGTAGCCAAGCAAGTGGCAACGGCACGTCGCTATGTGGATGACCAGATCCGGGGTCTCGAATCGCAACAGAACAAGAAAGCCACACACGAGCAGGTTCAACAGATCGTCGATCACGCGTTCATTCAAGGCCAGGTTGAAGGCTCTGGTCTGTTCGGGCTCTTTAAAGAAAAACGACGTGCTTTCGAGCGTCAGCCTGGAGACAACATCCAGATCACGGACATCACTCAGATTCCCGTAGAAGAACGGGATCAGATTGTTGCAGCGCTTAAGCGCCACGGTCGCACTGCGAGTGATACCGAAATCCTCAACCTGTTCAATGAGGGCAACCAATGAGCCAGTACGACAACATCCTCGCCGGCAAAGAAGAACCTCAGAGCGCAAATGCGAATAAATACGACGAGGTTATCCAGCGACAGCAGAGCAAGCCTAATCCCCGCACGGCTCTAAGCTATGTGGCGGACACCAATCCGGATGAGCAAGCCAGCATCCAACGCCTGGCCGAACTGACAGGGCTCGCTCCTGACATGGTTGTCCGTAACCGTAAACAGGTTGAACGACAAGCCAAGCTGGCATCCGTGGACTATGACGCCCTGATCGAACGAGCGCCAACCACCAACCAGTTTCTGACCGACCCGGACAACGCCAGCGTGGCACACGACGATATCGACGGGCTGTCGAACGTCGAAGGTGCCTTTGACAACTTCGTCAAAGAGTCAGGTCAGCAGCACTCAACGAGTCAGAGCGACGCATTGAGCAAAGGTTTTGGTCAACTGGGAATCATCGGTGAGGCCAGCGCAAACATGCTGGACAGGGCGCTGTCTTCGGTCGGTGGTTTTTTCGTGAACGCACTAGCACCGCAGAGCGCTTTGGATCGCAACAAGGGAGAAGAGCCGAACTATACGGGCCGCACGGAAAGCAACATCACCAACACCGCCCAGGGATACCTTGCTCTACCACGCGACCAACGTATTGCTTTCGCTGGACAGATATTCGACAAGGCCCGCGACGGCGGCGCTGGTGTGGGTGGCGCGGCGAGTGATACCGCCTTGTACGCATTACGCAACCCTGGATTGATCGGCAGCGCACTGACTGAATCGCTACCTAGCATTCTGGCAGGCGGGGTTATAGGCGGGATTGCAGCGCAACCGGTGAAGAACTTCGCTGTCAGTCGTCTTGCCAGCACCTTTGCGCAACGTGCTGCGGAGAAGGCAATTGTAGTGGGAGGGGTAAACCTCGGCACCAGCATCGCCGGCGGTGCAGGAGAGAATCTGGCCGAAGGGCTCAAGAAAACCGGCGACTTAGACCAGGCATACGCCTACAGCTTCAAGCGCACTGCGGCCGAGGCGGCGATCAACGCATTAGGCGGCATGGTGCCGATTCCGTTTGCCGGCCGCGGCATAGCAGGAAAGCTGGGCAACGTCGCAGTTGAAGGTGTAGCCCAAGCTGCAGGCGCTGTTGGTGGCACGGTCGCAGGTGCTGCTGCGGTGGGCGAACAGGCCACTGGGGGGGAAATGTTCTTGAATGCCTTCCTAGGCCTGGCAACGTCACCAGTTGATGTCGCTATCGCAAGTGCCAGCTCTGGCAGACGGTATTGGCAAATCGAGAAAGATCTGGCTGCCGTCCAACAACTGGGTGACATGGCTCAGAACTCCAAGATGTTCAAACGCTCACCACAGCGCGCCGAAACACTCGTGGCCAGGCTGAAAGAGCAGGCCGGCGGCACTGTAGAAAACATCCTGGTACCCGCTGAGCAGTTCCAACGCTACTTCCAGGAGAACAACCTCGATCCTGAGCAGTTCGCCAAAGCGGCGACAGGCAACCCCGATGCCCTTGGAGAAGCCCTGGCCCTCGGCGCAGACATCTCAATCCCTTTGGAGAAGTGGGCGTCGGTCATTGCCAAGGACGGGCACCACCGCGGCCTCGAGCAGGATATGCGCGCAACTCCCGACGCGATGACGCTACGAGAACTTGCTGAGTTCCAGCAACGAGCCCCTGAGGAACTTGAACGCCTTCGTGATCGTGTTGAGCAAGAGCATGTCGCCGCATCGGATCGTCGAGTATTTGAGGATGTTCGCGGTCAGTTACTTGCCATTGGTCGCGAAGCACGGACAGCAGATAGAGAGGCATCACTTTATCAGTCCGCCTTTCGCTCTCTGGGTGAGCGCTCAGGTATCGACCCTTACGATCTGTTCAACCAATATCGGCTCCGCATCGGCCAGGACATTCCCGAAGTGCTGCGCAAGCCTGGCGGATCTGATCAGCTTGACTTGCTGATTGATCGCCTACGCGCCGCTGATGTTCCCGACGACGCGAAGATCTATGGCGCATCGTTAATCGACTTCATCCGTGAGCGCGGCGGCATCCGCGACAATGGTGGCGAGCTGGCCGCCCGTGATGCTGATGTGGGCCGTAGAGGTAACAACCGAATTGCCAGGAAGGGTGGGCGCAGTCTGGACGACATGGCCACTCAAGCTGCTGAAGCCGGATACTTGGGTAATGTGCCAACCGCAACGCCGGAAATGCTCTTGGCCTCACTGGACAAAGAACTTCGCGGCCAACGCCAATCAGCGCCCGGCAATCTCAACCAAGAGCTTCTCAATGCACGCAGCTCGCTAGATGACCTGCAACGAGCACTTGATCAATCTGGCCTTGATTTGAACGTCTTGGACAACGCAGCAGTACGGAAGGCATTACTCGGGAGCGATGCCGTCCGCTTCGATCAATCGGAGGACAGTACACGCGGCTTTATCCAGTTCGGCGCCGACCGCAAGTTCGAAATCAAACTGACCGATAAGGCGAACCTTTCTACCTTCCTGCATGAAACCGGGCACTTTTACCTTGAAGTGATGGGTGATCTCGCATCGCGCACGGACGTTCCGGATCAGGTGAAACAGGACTACCAGACAATACTGGATTGGTTCGGCGTCAATGAGCGCACAGACATCAAAGTCGATCAGCATGAACAGTTTGCGCGCGGCTTTGAAGCGTACTTGCGCGAAGGGAAGGCCCCCAGCGCAGCATTGCAATCGGCTTTTTCACGCTTCAAGGCGTGGCTGACCCAGATCTATCGCGATGCCAGTCGGCTCAACGTCCAACTCAATGACGACGTGCGCCGGGTGTTTGATCGACTGTTGGCCACCGATGATGAAATTTCTGTTGCTCAAGCCCCCTTCCGCACCTTGTTCAGCGATGCCCAGGCCGCCGGCATGTCACCGGCCGAGTTCGAGGCTTATTACTCAGCCGCTAACAAGGCTGGTCAGGCTGCCGAGGAACGACTGACAGCCGAGTCGCTACGCGAGCTGACCCGAGAGCAGGAAAAGTGGTGGAAGGATGCGCGCGCGAAGATGCTGGCTGACGTCACCAAAGAAGTCGACTCACAGCCGGTGTATCGCGTTCAAGACTACTTGCGCAAAGGGTTGCAGACCGATGGGACGATTGGCGAGCCGGTAAAACTGCTGCGCGAACCGCTGGTGGAACGCTACGGTAAGACGGTCGTAACACGCCTGCGCGGCATGACAGGCGACGACGGGATTCATCCCGACCTGGTTGCCGAACAGTTCGGGTACACATCAGGTGATGAACTGGTGCAGGCCCTGGTAGGTGCCCGTGCACGCAAGGAGCTCATCCAAGCGGAAACAGACGCCAAGATGCGCTCCGAGTATGGCGACATGCTTAACGACGGCTCTCTGGCCGACCGTGCCATTGAGGCAGTGCACAACGATGATCGTGCCAGGGTTCTACGCGAAGAACTGCGCGCTATTGGTCGTCTTCGCCGCCAGGTCGACAAGGTGCAGAGGGCTCAGGATGCTGACTCTCGGGCTCTGCGCAACGACGCCTACGATGCCATACCTCCTATGGAGGCTATCCGTTCAGTTGCCAAGCAGGTGATCGCAGACAAGGTTGTGCGAGATATCCAGCCTCACCTGTATCTCAATGCCGAGCGCAAGGCCAACCGGGACGCCTTCAACTTCGCCACGAAAAACCGCTGGCAAGAGGCCGCCGAGGCCAAGCAGCGGGAGTTGCTGAATCATTACTTGTTCCGGGAAGCGACAGCTGCCCGAAAGGAAGAAGACCGGATTTATACCTTCATGCGCCGCTTTGAGAAGCCAGCAACCCGGGAGCGCATAGGCAAAGCTGGGGCCAACTACCTGGAGCAAATCGAGGGGCTGCTGGATCAGTACGAGTTTCGCAAGGTCAGCGGCCCACAGGTTGAACGTCGCCGTAGCCTCGCCCAGTTCGTCAGGGAGCAAGAGGCCGCCGGCAACATCGTCGCGGTACCACAACACCTGATCGAACAGAGTGCCCGCGTCAACTATCGGGAACTGACATTCGAGGAGCTTGGCGGCCTGCGTGACGCAGTGGCAAACATCGAGCATATGGCCAGGCTGAAAAACAAGCTGCTGAACCGTAAGGACAAACGAGATTACGAACAAGCAAGGACTGATCTCATAGCTGCGCTAGACACCAATGTGCCCGCACGCGCACGACAAGTGGCTGTATCCGAAAGCAGCGAAACCATCGGTGACAAAGCAGTAGGGCTTCTGCAGGGACTAGATGCCTCATTGACGCGGATGGAGAACGTGATCAACCGCTTAGACGGCAGGGACACCAGCGGCCCTTGGCACCAGTTGATCTGGAGCCCACTCGCAGAGGCCCAGGCCAATGAGCGTCAGTTGTTCAATGCCGGCATCCGCTCGATAGTTGAGCGCTTTGCGGATATGAACGCCGAACGTCTGGCAGATCGGTTCCACATCCCCCGCCTTGGAAAATCATTCAACCGCCGCGAGCTAATCATGCACGCGCTCAACACCGGCAACGAGTCAAACCGCAACAAGTTGTTGAAGGGGAACAAGGTCGACGAAGCATCACTGGCTGACATGCTGGGACGCCTCGACAAACAGGATTGGGATCTGGTGCAGTCTGTATGGGACTCGTTCGACGGCCTGTGGCCCGATATCGCGGCAATGTACAAACGCCTCTCCGGTGTGGAGCCACCCCGCATTGAGCCGAAACCAATCACAACCGCCTTCGGTGAATACCGCGGTGGCTACTTCCCAATCATCTATGACCGCAAGCGTGCAGGCGCACCGCCAGCGGCAGTCGGCGGCGAGCTGTTCGGTGAAGGGTTCGAAGGAGCGCTACCGGGTAACGGATTCACCAACCAGCGTAACGAGAGCGTGTCAGGGCCACTACTGCTCGACCTCAGCGCCATCCCCCAGCGTCTGGCCCAGCATGTCCACGACCTGACCCACCGGGAAGCGTTGCAGGACGCCCACCGACTTACGCAGGATCCCTACGTTCGGGCTGTGCTCATC
>Ga0163162_10002557_pt1 | contig 17226 bp, 18 predicted proteins | sample S55metaG_FD_115310 | JGI IMG/M metagenome (GOLD analysis project Ga0163162, IMG submission 115310) | Switchgrass rhizosphere microbial communities from Kellogg Biological Station, Michigan, USA - S5-5 metaG | ecosystem: Host-associated > Plants > Roots > Rhizosphere > Soil | place: USA...
CAACGGTCTTGAAAACCGTCGACTGTAACAGGTCCATGAGTTCGAATCCCATCGCCTCCGCCATATTTGTACCGACAAAGCCCTGATTATTCAGGGCTTTGTCGTTTCTGGGGTTTGAGATTTCCGCCGGGATTTTTGAGGCGTTACAAAACTATTTGGTAACCGTTACAAAACTTTCCAGTTTTCTCCCTCCTGCGGCGTCCTGCCGATCGTTAAACATCCTTCATGTAACGCGATGCTACGCTGTCCTCAAAACAGAGGATTTGCGATGCCCCATTCAGACCTGCTCCCTTCCCTGCTGTACAAGATCAACGAAAACCAACTCGCCCTCGAAGCCGCCATCATGGAGCTTTCGAATTGGGTCGAGGCCCGCGGTTCGGCTGACGTCGCCGACAACGTCCGCGGCGCCCTTGACACCATCGACAAGAACGAAGAGTTCATCAAGCTGACGCTCGCGGTTCTAATGACGCCAGACTGATACATGCAGTTAGTCGGCCGTCCCTCGTCTGATCGTTACGCCTCGATTACTGTATATTCAAACAGTATCTATAAGGCACGACCGTGGACCCCCTCGACATCGAAGACACCAGCGACTGGCTTGGATGCCCGACCGAACTGGAAACCATCACCCATTACAAACTGATGCTGGAAAACGAAGTCCAGGAACTGACCCTGCAGCTGCGCAAAGCCCGCGAGAACATCTTCGGCCTGGTGAAAATGTACGACGAAGCCTCAGCACAGCGCGATGAGGCAATGAGCAATCTTCGGGAACGGTCCGGGCAGCTCGCAAAAGTCCGCAAGGAACTGTACGACCTCGACATAGCAGCGAGAGGCTACAAACGGGAAGCTGACCGGCTGCGCGGGATGCTGGATGGCCTCACCCCTGGCTCAAAAACAATCATCTAAGCTCAGTATTCAGCTTGAGGGATTAGCCATGTGCGGACGACTTTCCCAGTATCGAGGCATTCACGACTTTGTGGCAGCGCTCAGCATCCCCAATGCCCTGCTGAACTACACCGGTGATCAGCCGTTCGAGCGCTACAACGCGGCGCCGTCAACTCAGCTTGCCCTCTTCCATCAAGAAGGCGAGTTTCTGCGGGCTGACATGGTTCGCTGGGGATGGCGGCCGCACTGGGCCAAAGACCGGGCTGCGCCGATCAATGCCCGGGTCGAGAAAGTCGCCCATGGCCCGTTTTTCCGTGCGATCTGGCCGCACCGGGCAATCATCGCTATCGACAACTGGTTTGAGTGGGTGGACGAAGGCGGACCGAAGAAACAGCCCTACCTGATTCGCCACCGTGACAGGACTCCGATCCTCTGTGCTGCGATCGGTCAGTACCCCGTCGCCGAGCGTGAACCGGGCGAGCATGACGGCTTCGTGATCATCACCGCAGACAGCGCAGGCGGTATGGTGGACATTCATGATCGCCGCCCAGTGGCACTGTCACCCGAACTCGCTCGCGAATGGCTGGACCCTGCCACCCCGAAGGAGCGCTCCGAGGAAATTGTGATGCTCCAGGGGGAGCACACCGAGGCGTTTGAGTGGTTTCCGGTGGACCGAGCCGTGGGCAACGTCCGCAATCAAGGCTCCCAACTAATAAGGCCGGTATAAAAAATATTGCTTCCTATCCCTGAGTGTAATCAAACTGCCATGCCGAGACGACTCAAGGATAGACAATGATAAAATCTCTTAGATATATTGCATACGGCACCGTATTGATTGCTATGTATTTTGCCGGAATGTACTCCTCTCAACTCTTAAAAATTCCTACCCAGCCTACTAATTTTGCCGATACCATATCAGCTATCGCAGCACTAGTGGGCGTTGTAGTTGCCACAGTAACAATTACAAACTGGAAAAAATCCAAAATACAGGAAGATTCGTATCAGGTAATAAAAAGCTACGTAGCCGAGCTGGTGCTTATCGATACAACGGTCACGGAGATACTGATTGAAAATAGTTCTATTTGCCCCCTTCCGGGAAATATGGTTCCAACTCAGACATTCGTCGACGAAACCTTTCAGAATATTGACATCCTCCAAAAGACTCTATCTAAACTGTACCGACAAGTTCACCAGACCAAAAGCGAGCTCGCTTTTTGGGGAGGGAAACTTACACCAATTCACGAGGAATATCATACAAGCTTGATGAAAGAACTCCATAATTTTCAGGTAGTAGCGAGTTGTTTGAGGAACAATCTTGAAAACTATTTCACAAATGGATTGAGCACCATAGATCAAGTCTCTCAAGAATATGAAAAGCTTGAAACCTACTACCGTGAAATACATATTACACTTGCCGGTAGAAAAACCAAGAAAATGTCTGACATGTTTACCATTGAAAGCTAATTATTTATTGTAAGAGACAAACATATGTCTGGCATGCAGCCAATGCAATCAATCTTTGGTTGCAGGCGTCGGTGATTGCGATAATTTGTTGATCGTGAGCTGGGTCAACGGGCGCGCGCGCATGCCGCGGGCTTCAGACTCACAGGACTCATGGAACGTCCTTGAAGAACATATGGTGGCCGAGCTTCAGCGTCTGCTCGGCATTCTTCGCCCAGGCTGGCGCCTTCGGCATTGTGGTCGCGTAGTAGTGTGTAGCACCGCCGGTGGGATCTGGCACTTTTCCGGACATTACCTGCTCAGCGGCGATTTGCGCTTGAGCAAACTCACCGAACGGGATTGGCTTTGCGCCGCTCAGGTAAGCAAAGTTCGGGTCGTTCCTGTTCCAACAACTGAACTGGTACGGTTTCTGGCACACGCCTGCATAGCCCTCCCCCCACCATGATTTGGCCTTGCCGTCATTCACACGGTTGCGGATGGTCCAGGCCACGGCAATCTGTCCGGCCAGCGATTCGCCGCGGGCTTCACCCCACAGCGTGCGTGCGAGGATGTCGCGGTCTTTTTCATATACTGTCATCGCTTTTCTCCAGGCAAAAAAAAACCGCTAAATGCGGTCAGTTTTTTTGATGGTTGGCCGTTGTGGCTTGGGTCTATGGAGTCATCAGGCGGTATCGGATAGCATGACCGCCATTTTTACATAAGGACGACAAATGACCAGTCGGCAGCCGCTTGAGGCTAATAGGAATTCAAACTTTGACTGGCTTCGACTTTTTTTGTCGTTTTCCGTCGCTTACTTTCATGCTGGCTACTTTTCCAGAGTGGTTAATGGCGAGGACGTTCCTTTTGGAGCGATCCCGTTTCCAATGGTTCCAACGTTTTTGGCTCTCTCTGGCTACCTTATGTTCAACAGCTTTGCATCGAGCAGAAGCTGGTTTCACTTTATGCAAAAAAGAGCCTTGAGGATACTTCCAGCTTTAATACTTTCGTTAGTCGTTAGTGGTTTTGTGTGGGGCTTCTATATCGGCGTTATTGGCTCCATCAAAATTTACATAGGCGGTGGAATGCTGCTATCCAGTCCGGGCGGCAACGGTTCACTTTGGTCGCTACTTTGGGAGGAAATAGCTTACGCCATCATGGCATTGCTTATTGCAATGAGGGCATACAACCACAAAATAATAATTTGGAGCTGCTTTGTAGTTTCATGCGGCATTGCAGCAGTATTTGACCAGCAAGAGCCAGTATGGCGCATAACAAACCTCATCCCAGCACTATTTACCGGAAACCTTGTTTTTCTATACAAGGAACAACTTTCAAAACTACCTTGGTTATTGCTCGCCTTTGTTCTGATACTCGTAACAGCGCTAAACATATACTACCATCTCCCTCCGCAAGCTTGGTACATGGTTCCCATTGGTGGTTTTCTAGCGTTGAACCTGTGCTTAAATGCACCATCCCTACCGAAAATGCCATTCGATATTTCATATGGGGTATACGTGTTTCATGACCCTATATTCTATATGTCGTCAAAACTTGTTCCTAGCTCATTTGAGGGTATGTTCTTTGTGGGTGCACCAGTACTAATAGCTGTATCCCTTTTCAGCTGGTTCGCGGTAGAAAAGCCGGCCCTGTCACTTAAGAAAAAACGAAAGATTATTAACTCTGAATCAATTCAGGTTAAAGCCGATAGCTAGAGGAGCTTTCTCATAATCACTCGATCGAGGGGCTCATCGAGCCCTTCCATATACTTCAGTTCGTCAGATCTAACTTTCTCAGACAACCATTTAGGAATATCATCTACTAAAACCTCCCCCTCAGCAATTTCATTGCTATCTCCTACTGATCTCCATCCGTTTTCCGAAATCGCGTACATAGTCACCTCTCATATTTGTATCCTGCAACTCGAAACCGAAAAAGCCCATTAGGGGTTTGATCAAAAGCATAAGTAAACCTCTGCGACGCATCCAGCGTTACAGTCGTGTAGCTGGCGACTCCAGCGGCGTATGCTTGGAGGAAGATATTAATTGAAAGACCGCCAACATCTGAGTTAGAAATATAAATACCCCCTACAGAAGCCCCATTAAGTGCTACTCCTTCAGCCTCGAAGCAGGTGACCGGAACAATACTTGAACAGTCAACAGTTGCGATAGCAGTAGAATTTCCAGCAACAACCATAAAAGGTGCGTTAAGTACTGATGCGAGATATTTAACTCTGCCGAAACTTAAAAATCGACATTTGTACAGCCCACCGGCCGAGTCGGTCAGCATAGATCCGATGTAGCGACGCGATGCATCGAGATTCTTTGCCCTTGCGGTACCAAAGTATGTAGCCGCTGGCGCAGTCGTTACGGCCTCAATCGCGGCGACACCCGCGTTGTCATACAGATAAACGTGATACCAGGTACTGGCCGCAAGAGTAAGCCCGCTTAGCGTAAGCGGCGCCGTTAACTGCAACACCTTTCCGGTGCCTGGCACATACGCAGCACCGATCCCTACCGAGAGCGAGTTCGCACTGTTCCAGGACATGATAAGGCCCTCGATGTAGCCGGCCGATACGCCGCCCTGAACAATCGACAACGGTTTTGTGAGGCCGGTGATCTCGGTGATGTCACTGTTTGCACCGCTCACAGCTTTGCCCGCCTGCAGCTTTCCGAGCGCAGCAAGGACAGTGTCGGTCGCGACCACCGGCGTCTTAACCGTCAGATCAAGACCGGCCAGCGTGATTCCGCGCACCGTGGCGGGAGTAGCGTATTTGTTGGTCTGCCCCTCAGGGAGGCCATCGGCATTGGTCAGGTTGAGCGCGTTACGCACCCCTGCCTGCGTAGGTGTTTCTCCCAGCACCGCCAGCACACCGCCGAACTGATTGACCAACGCTCGCAGCGCATCGGCCGAGTCTTTGACGTAGCCCTGCATTGGCGCCAGCGCGTAAGTGCCGGCTGCATTGGTCGCGCCTTGGTAATTCGGGGCGATCGACATGGCCGTGTCACTGGCAATGTTGGTGACTTCATACCAGCCGCCGTCAGGCCCTCGAAACGCATCACCGACGCGGCTGTTGGCAATGAATGCTGTACTCGCGCCGATCACGGCATTGGAATTTAGGGTGACAGAGACCGTTCCTGATTTGTACCAGGGCATTAAGTATCTCCAGAATGAATAGGTGCGAAGCGGAAGAAGTCAGGCCAGTAATTTGGCGCAGAGAAATGGCCGGTGACCTTGGTCAGTCCAGGCAGTTGTTGCGAGGCTGTACATCATGATCCGGCCGTTGGCGTAATCGACGCCAAGTGCGCAACCGCCACCCGACGCATTGTTGTGGCAATTCATGGCGAAAGGGTTAAGGGAGACATACTCGCCTGAGCCGAGCATCTTGTTGATTCCCCAGAAATACCGGTGGCCCACGGTCAACTGCTCCTCTCCGAGGTACGTCCAGTTTCCTGCCGCGAAGGTCACGACAACCGCCGGCGCGCCACTGTCGTAAACAAGCGCCGTGTTCTGGTCCCACAACCGCAGCCCATAGGCTGCCGTGCCCATGGACGCCCATGCAGCCACGAAATACTGACCGCTTAACGTCGCGTTGACGTTGGATGCCTTCATGGTGAACCCGGTCCAGTTTCCCGGCCCACCGGTGAACCACACCGATATCGGAACCTGGATCGCCCCCTGATCCGGGCGAATGAACACTAGCGGCGGGTCCTGGCTTGTAATTGCTCTGGCAAATACCCCAGAGGCATTGGTAGTCCCTGAATACGCCCCCTTGGTGAGCATGCAAAGTCTGGGGGCCTCGGCGTCAATCTGAACAAATGCATTGTCGTTGAGGCTCTGAAATCCAAAACTCATGTCGAGTACCTTATCGCGTAGGCCTTGGCGGCAACCGTTGAGCCAATAGTGCCAGCGCTCGCGGATGGATTTTTTCTCCTGACAACCACCTGGTTCACCGCCGTCGCGACGTACGGATAGGACTTTTGGTTCCCGCTCCCGTCAGTTTCGGATGACTGCACATCCTGTGCCCGTGTCGGAATGATCATGAACACGCAGTTAGCCGGGTTGAAGCCCGGAATGCTCAGCGTGTAGTCGGGCGCGACTCCACTGAAGTCGATCACGCCCTGCCAGATCACCTGGTAGGTGAAGCTGTTGGTGTCCATGGATAGGCCACCGCTTTCATCAAAAACACGCAGTCCAAATGAAGCCATAGCTCACCCCAGATAACCGAGCCGGACACGCAACACGTTGTTGGCGTCGTAGACCGAGACGTTCAGCGAGTTGATCACCAGCCGCCCCTGCCCGGGAACGATGCCGTTGATCTCCAGCGTCCCGTCCTTGTTGAGAATCCAGCCCTGTTGGCCGGCGATGTAATTGGTCGAGCTGATGTAGCTGCCGATCTTGGCGTTGGTGATGGTGCCGTCCGCGATAAACGCCGAGTTCATAAACACCTGGCCACCCTGCACCGCAAACGGAACCGAGATGGCGCCGCCGGCGATGGTGTTGACGATGGCGAAGCGATCGGCACTCACCAGGAACTGGCTTTGCAGGCCGGCGCCGGTGTTCTCGATACCCAAACCGATGCCGGCGGCGACGTACTGCCCACCGGCAGTGATTTGCATCTTCACGGACCACATGGTCGAGAGCTTGCCGCTGGTGTCCGCGTAGGCAGTCGAGGTTTCCTGAATGGCAGCAGTGTTCTCGCCGACCTTCACATTGACCTGAGTGATCGCTTGCGCGGTGACCTCCTTGTCGGTTGCCACGGTTTGCCGCAAATCAATAACGGCTGCCTGATTCTCACCAACCGTCGACGTCAGCTCGGTTACAGTCCTCGCCGTTGCTTCGTTTTCAGACGCCCTTACCTTCGACTCGGTTGCAATGCTTGCCGTGCTGCCCCAACCTTGAAGCGCGTCCGCAAGATCACCTTCTCCGCCGTCGTCCCGATAAGATGCGCGCAACGCTTGGAAGGCTGTCGCCTGTGCAGTGACCACACCGTCGAGCTCGTTGATCTCCGTGGTATGGGTAGCCACCCGCTCGGCCAGGCCGTTGGCTGTCTCGAGAAGGTCGCCCACGTCTGCCCAGTACGTCAGGTTTGGTGGAGGCGTAGCCAGTGGAACAGGCAGCACGGCCTGATAGATGTGACCGCCTTCGACGATCAACTGTCCCTTGGTGTAAGGCAGCTCGGGGTCGTAGCCCTTCAGTCCGTCCAGCGCATTGATCTGGTCCTGAAGGCCTGGGATTTTGTTGATCTCGTCCAGCAGGCCCTGACCGAGCTCGGTTTCTCCGATCTGCCCGGCGATCATCTCCAAGATCGCAGCGGCGTCTGAGCTGGATTGGCCCTGCACACCCATGCCGATCGGGTACCACGGACCGATGTTGCCGATCCGATCCACCAGGCGCCCCCAGAAGTAGAACGTCACCCCAGCGCGCAAGCCCAGCATCGAGAAATCGCTTTGCGGGTACGACAGGTCTGTCAGCTTGGTCGCGGCCTCCAGGCTGGTCGTTGGGCCGTGCCAGATCTCTGTCCGCGGGGTGTCCTCGGCGCCAGCCGGAAAGCCCCACTTCAAGTAGATACCGAACAACAGTGGTGTCGCCGTCAGATAGCTGAGTGCTGGCGGCAGGCCCTCTTTGCCCTTCAGGTTGGTCAGGATCGAGTTGCGCCAGATCGACGAGATGTCGAAGGCGCTCACGGCTCGGGCGCGCGCCACGTAGGCGCCGGCATAGATGCCCACCACGTCAACACTGGTCATGCCCGTACGTTGCAGCTTGATCCAGTTGCCGCTGTTCCTGCGCCACTCCACGTCATAGCCGACTGCGCCGTTCACTGCTGGCCAGGTGATGGTCATGGTGGCGACGGCGATGCCCTGGGAGACAACCGAGGGCGACGTGACCGTAACGCTGGCCGGGGCCGGGACGACAGTAATCGGGATTACGCTGATTGGGCGCTCTTCCAGGCGCGCGCCGGTGTCGATGAATGCAAACTTGCTTGGGTCGTACTGCAGAGCACTGATTTCGAAGTCGCCCTCGGCAGTGCGCTTGGTCCGCAACACGCGATACAGCGGGATCGCCAGATCGTCGGCATCAAGCGCCCATTGCAACTGTGGCAGCGGTGGCTCGCTGTAATTGGTGGTGACGGTCACAGCGCGGCCATTCACGCTCTGCACGGTGCGACCTTCGGCCCGCCCACCCGGCAGGTTGATAATCAGACGATCACCAGCCTTGGCTTGGGTGTCACGGTCCAAAGTAATGTTGCGCCCCAGTACTGCCGGGATACGTCCGCCTACCTCGCGTCCAGCTAGCAGCGAATCGGCCACAGGGATGATATGCCCAGGAAGCGGGATCACCCCCTCCATGCCAGTCTTGAACGACACGGTGCGGTCCTGATTGTTGCTCAGGATCGCCCACTTACCGCGGCGCTGGGCTTCCGACGCGCGGGTGCAGCCAATGGCACTCAGCTCGATAGGCTTGTCGCCCATGCGGCGCTGAAGATCCGGATCGGCAAACGGGATGACGTCGGTGTCGTAGTTGTTGGCCGGGTTGTCGTAGCTGACCAGAGCCCGGGTGTACCGAGTCTTGGCCGAGGCGCTGCCATACGAGAACTTCCCGTCGATGACGTTGGCCCGGGTGAAGACGTAATCGAAGTCCTGCGCGCGCGGCATATCCGCTTGCATCACCAGTTGGCCCTGCGCCCAATAGGTCATCCCGCGGTAAATGCCGGCGATGTCGCGCAGCAACGACCAGGCATCCGCCTTGCCCTGCAGGTTCATGTCGCAGAGGAAGCGAGGCTCTACGCCGCCGAGGCCATTCGGCACCAGTTGGTCGGCATATTGCGCAATTCGATAGAGCTCCCATTTGTCGACCATGAACGACTTGATGCGTTTGCCCAGGCCGAAACGGTCTTCAGTGCAAATGCCGTAAGTGATCCAAGCCGGGTTATTGGTCCAGGCCTGCTTCATGGAACCGTCCCAAGTCCCGGTGTAGGTCCGGGCGATCGGGTCGTAGTTGCTCGGAACCTGCCACTTGCGCGCGCGGCACTTCACGGTGACGGCTGGAATGTTGGTGAACTGCTCGGCATCGAACTCAATGTAAAGCAGCGCGGTATTCGGGTAGCGCAGCTTGGCGTCGATCACCTCGGTGTAACCGGCGATCAGCATGGTGTCGGCGATCTTGTTGCTGTTCTGGTTTGGCGTCAGGCGGCGGACGCGGATCTGCCAGCCAGTAGTCGCATCGGGCAGATTGATGCGTGGCGAACGCTCGTAACGCGTGGTGGTCTTGCCATCCACGGCATCGACCAGCGCCTGCTGATACGCTCCGCCGTCAGTGGCCACGTCGATGGCGTACTCGATTCGGTACCCGCCGACGTTGCCTTCATCGTCTTGCTGCTGAAGCGCCGGCCAAGCCAGGCGCACGCGCACGGCTGAAAGCTGAATGTTGCTGATCGATCGCACCCAAGGCGAATCGCTGCGCAGCTCTACGTTGAGCGAGGTTTCGTTCTCGACCGACGGAATGCCCGGGATGTAGGTCTGGTCGACGGAGCCGGAGCGCCAGTCCCACTTCACATTGGGGAAGTTGTAATTGCCGCTCGCGTCCCGGATCGGGGTGTTATCCAGGTAAATGTCGTAATCGGTCGGGACTTCGTCGAACTCGCCCTCGCCCACCGCGATCAGCAATTTGGCCAGGTTGGTCGAGCGCAGGCTATCACTGGCTTCGGTCGGTGATTTCGGCTTGCTCTCCCCGCCCTTCGCACCGTGGATGTCAATCTTCTGTGCTGTGCCCATGCTTTCCTCCAGGCGAAAAAGAACCGCCTCATGGGCGGCCTGCTTGTTGCGTGCGGTTTACGCTTTGTCTTGCGCGTAGATCGATGCGGAAATGATCATGCCGCCCCACCGGCGTTCGCCAATGCAGATCGGTACCGGGTTGCCGCTGGCGGTTGTGTTCTTGGCACTGCCGAAGGCGTAGGACGGGGAGTTTTCAGGGGATGCGCTTTGCTTTAGGCCAGACGCTTGAGGGCTGAGCATCTGAATGACGCCGCCCGCAATAAGACCAATGCCTGCCGGTGTAAGGTATGGGGCCGTAAACGGGAGCGCATAGGAAATTGCCAACAGCACAACGCCGACGACCGTCTGTAAAACACCTGCGCGCTTGCTCCCATCGACAACCGGCACGATCCTAATTTCGCGAGTACCGCCGAGATCCAGATCCGGCTCGCCCACATTGACCCGATTTCTAAAAACCGCAAACCGCATACCCAGGGCGGCGAGTCGCTTAATTTCGGATTCAAACCCATCGATTGTGCAGCTCAAAGATTTGAACGCTTCTCGGCTTGAGCCTGAGTCGATTTGTTTGAAGTGAGTTCTTCCGAACTTTTTTGCGAGAGAACCCGAAAGCTTAATAACTGTCATGCCGGATGCGTGCGGAAACCCTACCACTCTGATGCCCTCCCATAAAAAAACCGCCTTGCGGCGGCCTTAGATTATTTGCATTTCTGAAGCGATTCTCTCAAATCGCCCCTTCCGATTTGCGACCACGCCACTCTCTGATAGAGCTTTCCAACAGAGCCCGTTTTGGCGGACGTGATGTCGAGCACATCGTCTGTCTGTTGAGCGAAACCGTTCACGATCCTGTAGCCATTGGCTGTTTCACTCATGCTCGCGTTCGAGTTGTGCTCCTGCCACACGGGGAAAACACACAGCGCCAGTGCTTTCGGAGCCTTCGTCGAAGATACGGTTACCGCCGGCCCTGACGCCATCAAGTCGGATGGTGAAGAACACCCCGCCAACAGCGCTACCGCCAACGCTCCTACGATCAATTTCATGCAGGTCGCTCGATTGATCACTGGAGCATTCCATATACATATCGGTTATTTGAAGGAACAGTTTTAATGTATGCATCTTGCCAATCCTTTGCATAAGACGGAAGGTTCGAGACCTTAGATATCCCCCATCCGTTGGAGCTATCCTTGCGTTCAAGCGTATATCTGTAACGCTCCCCTACCTCCTTCAACCTACGGTCACTCTCGCCCAGAGTGGAGCCAGACTCGGGCGGAGTAATATTCTTTATCAGCGCGTACACCGTGGCCCGGGTCTCAGACTCGACTTCGACCGTCGCTATTTGTCGATCAAACAATAGTGGCTCCGCACGACATTTACGGCCTTCGGAAACATTGCTCGACGCGAGCTGGCTTAGCTTCTCTATTGCCGGACGTTGAAGATTTGCATATTCGAAACAGAGTTCTAGATCAAGTCGCATTTCGGCGTCTTTTGCTGCCCACCAAGACTTAACCGTTGCATCGGGCGAATTGGTTGCCAGCGGAAGGTCTTCTATTTGCTTTGTCGCATTAACGAGCCCTTCAGACCGTTTACCCTCGGCAAGGCACCCCGCCAACAGCATCACCGCCACCGCCCCTATCAAAATCCGCATGATTCGTCCTCATCCTGAAAGGGGTGACTGTAGCCTGATGCTGTCCGAGCATCCAGCATGGATGGATGAACAGTTGCACTGTGCCATGTATCGGCAATAGGTTCGCTCTGCGTAATTTGCGCAATTTCCATAAACCGCGAGACATAGAAAATGCCACCAGATGCGGATGAGCTTCGCCGCCGCACAGAAGAAGGCAAGAAAAACATGGAATTCAAGGATCTCATGGACTCGATCAACTACGACATCGTAGAGCAAACCAGGTTTGGTTTGTCTTCGACTGTCTATCCGCTGGGCGAGAATAAAGCTGAGTTTGCAGATGCTGTATTAGAAAACTTTGCCGAGTCGGATGTAAACATTGCTTACGATGAAGCGACCCACAAGCTCCACATTAGCTGGCAGTCGCCAGAGTCAGAAGAGCAATAACCAACAAAGTTAAAAGGACAGCCCCAGTCCTTTGCCTGCAAGCCCAAGGACTGGGATTGCGCCAATTTCGGCGCGTTAATGACCTGGAGGTCAATATGAGTAGCTTTGAGGGGGCCCTTATCAAGCATGGGGGCGTTACTTTCGCAGTCGTGATAGTCAAGCACCACTATACAAATTCTTCATCTGCAGCACAGCCAATCCGTGCATCGTTCCAGCCGTACTTTCCTGAAGTTCCCGTTGTTCTGGCGTCACAAGATTCTCGGGGAACCTTCCGCTATCACGGTCGACCAGATCTGGCCAGGCTGCTTGCAGGACTTCACCCTTCGCAGATCCCGTGGATGAAATACAGCACGTAACTGCAATTGTGTCATGCGGGGTTTCTCCTTGTTTGCTGCTGTTCATGAGCACTCCGGCGGGAATCCCGCATCATGTGGTTGGTAGTACATCTTTGTGCCTGAGGATCAAGCGTGTGCGTTGAAGCCAAGGCCCGCCAAAGACAATGACCTCGCTCGGTCGACCGTACAGGTGGTGCAGCAGAAAAGGACCGGGGCCGAAGGTGGCCGAGTCCTCGCCCGGAAGCGCCGGATCAGCGCCGAGGAAGATGCCTGCGTGGTTTGGGTACACCGTCCGCCCAACTTCCATCACGATCATGTCGCCGCACTGTGGCTGATCGACTTTGTAGAACCCGGCAGCCTCGTAGTTCGCCTCGTACAGACTGGCGTTGTCGGTGCTTTCCCACCAACCATCAGCTCGCTTGAAGGCTTCGAACTCGATCCCCCACTCGCGCTTGTACCAGTCGGCGCAGACTTGCCAGCAGTCCCAGGCACCGTGCACGAATGGTCGCTTCAGCAAAGGGACATCGCCGGTCGGCATCACGGTGCGCAGGTCGCCCTCGGGCCAGCTGAGGATATGCCACGGCATCGCGGTCGCCTCGCACATGGCGAGATCGCGCGGCGAAGGCCTGCTGGTTGCGTCCGGGTGGGAGTGAACAATGCCGATCACTTCACCCAGGTCTTCCGCCGCGGCGTATTCCTCCGGATCGATCCGGAACTCTTCGCTCGGCTCGGTCGAGATGTTCCGGCACGGGTAATACTGCTGCTTGCGGCCAATGCCCAGCAGCACACCGCAGCACTCTTTCGGGTACTCGGCGGCCGCATGAGCCTGAATCGCTTTCAAGATGTGCTTGCGCATGGTCAACTCCGAGCGATCAGGGAAACGGCAGGGAAGCCACCAAACGGCAGCGGATGGCCCTCACCGAAGCGCGGGATGCAGCCCCGGCCCAGCGTGGCGTCACACTCATCCAGCTCGGGGTTGTCAGTGACGACTCCGTCCTTCGTCACGTACGGTCCGGTGTAGTTGCAGTTCGGCCCACGGTAGCCGCCGGTGAGGCACCAGTGGCACAAGGTGGTTGCCTGCCGGCCAATGGATTCACCGCCGACATCACCCGGGCTGGCAAGCTCCCAACTGACCGTCTCCCCGTCCTCGTTCGTTTTCTGGTCGATGTACCAGACCTCAATCGTCTCTTGGGTTGGGTCAGCCATTGGGTTGCCGGCCGGAAAGTTCTGCGCGTCCAGGTACGTTCCCAGGGTGTGGTGCATGGTCAGCTTGAACTCGAGCAAATCATCGAATGCCAAGCACAGCGCAGTGATGCGTCCGTTGACATTGCCGACCGAAAGCGAAGGCCGTACCGCTGTGCCGTCGCCATTGGCCTCGATGCCGTCGATCTGCATCGGCCAGGCCCCGTACTCGTTGCCCTGCCACCAAATGGCCTTGGCCGGCAACAGCTCCGCATCACCACCGGCGGCAATGATCTCGGCCGGCGTATGCGGGATGGCGTGCCCGTGAAAACGCAGAATGTCCGCGCCATAATCCGTACCGTCCAATTCAAAGAGCAGCACTTCGCTGCCAGGCTCTAGGACCTGGATGTCGCTGATCAGCGGCATGGGTGTTCCTTATGGTTGGAAAGCACGGTTAAAGGTGGCCGTGAGTTTGAATACACCGCCGCCCACAGGAGTCGGGACGGGATTTTTGCAGGTGAAAAGTCCGAGCTGGCCGAGCGGGGTTGTCCAGGCAAAAGCTTTTGCCCCCGCGTGCCGATCAAGGAACACCATGATTTCCAGAACTTTGGCCTTTGGGCCGCTGTAGGTAACCGGGTAAGCGTCCACCTTGTTGTTCGGACCGTCGCCAGACTCCTGCTTGTAACCGTCGCCAAACTGCGCGGTGCGCACCCGATAAGTAATCTCGGGCGAGTCGCCGTGTTCCGTTGGCCAAATAAACGTCTCGATCGCCATCAAGCCCTCCCGTTAACGTTGCGGAAACTGACACCGCCAGCGCGCCAGGATTCGGCAACGGCTCTCTCTGCCGCTGCCTTCATCTGCGTTTGGAGGTTTTGCGACAGTGCTTGCTGGTCGATCTGCATCCCCTCAGAGCTGCGATCTGGAATCGCTACGGTGACCGGTGCGTTGATGCTGATGTTCGATCCACTGCTGCCACCGCTCAGCGCACGCACGCCGAGATGACCGCCGGCTGTCCGGGTCAGCGGCATGATCGCCTCCGGTCCGGCCTCGCCCATCAGTCCTGCACCCTTGGCGAACGGGAAGATGGTCGGAGAGCTGACCACGCTGTTCGAGTAGGCGCTCAGGCCTGGCGTGTCGAAGACGTTGCCCTTGGCGCTGGCCACCGGAGTAAAGCCTGAAAGGTCGCCGCTGTAGCCTACCTGAGTAGATCCCGCCGAAGCGGCGGTACCGCTGCCAGTGAAATAACTGGTGGCGGCGCCGACCAAGCTACCCAGTAGCGCCGAGCTGGCCTGACGAGTAGCTATGCGCGCCATGTCTGCAATGATCGACTTCGCGAAATCACCGAACGACGCCTTCCCAGTCATGGCGAAGTTGACGATCGCGTCTTCCATCGAGCTGAACGCGTTGCTGAACAAGCTTTTCGTCTGCCCGGCAACATCTCGCGCCGACTCCAGGTAGTTCTGCCATGCCGACGACGCGCCGGCGCTCCAGTTGCCTTGGGCGGCGGTCATCTCGTCATAGTTGGATTGCACAGTGTCGTGCAGGTCCTGCTGGGTGGTTTTCAGCGCAGCCAGCTTCTGGGTGTACTCATCGAGGCTCATACCGCGCGAGCCGTCGCCGTACTGGTTGGCCAGTTCAAGGCTCTGCTGATTGAAGCGGTCATCGATACCGTTCTGCTGATCCGTCAGCCCACGCTGGCGGTCACCCTGGCCAAGGCCAGAAGCCGCACGCAGTCCTTGCTGCCGAAGCGTCTCGACCTGCTGTTGCAGTGCGCTGGTGTACGTGTTGACAGCCAGAGTCTGCTTGCGCAGGCGACCTTCTTCGTTGGTGGCGATGATCGACAGTTCGCTGTCGCTATCCTGCTGCGCCTTGACCATGGCGCTGCGGGCATCGGCGATCTTCTGATCGATCTGGATAACCTGAGCCGCGGTCGCGCCCTTCTTGGTCTTGGCCGCTTCGAGCGCATCGATTTCCGACTGGTAACTCTGGGCAACTTCTTCCGACTGTTGCTTCAGCAGGCTGACGCGCTGCTCGGTGTAACTGGCCTGAGAGATAACCCCGGCCCGCTGCGAAGCTTCGAGCTCCTTGTCCGCGTTTTTGTAGTAGGCCAGGGTTTCGGCCAATACGTTCTTCGCGTTGTTGAAGCTGGTCAGATCAGTACTGCCTGCGGCAGCCTTTGGATCCTTGAATTTGTCGTTGAGGTTCGCCATGTTCTTGGCGACTGCTGCCGGATCAAGCCGAGAGTCTTTCGGGTCTACCTTCCGGATATCATCAAGGCTTTTCTTGTAATCCTTGATAGCCTCGGCGCGCTTCTGCTCGTTGGTCAGTGAAGACTTGGTGATCGCGTCCACTTTGGACATCGCCACGACCGCGCTTTGCTGTGCCTTGGCCTGCTCGCCGTCGTACTTGGCAATGTCAGCTTCAGCGGCCTTCTGGTCCTCCAGCATGTTCAGCCGGTTGCGGTAGAGGTCGATCATTTCCTGCTTGTTTTGAAACAGGCCAACATCCCCAGACTCGGCCCGGGTTAGATCACGTTGAGCCTGCTCAATATCGGAGCCGATGTTGCTGCGACCGATGTTTTTCAGGTTGTCAGCCGCACGCGCGACAGCGTTGTAACCCTTCTCCCAGAAGCTTAGGTTTTCGAGGATTCTCGGCGTGCGCTCGTTGATGGCATCCGCATATTGCTCGGTCGCCAGCTTCACAGCACCTGCGTGGTCGCCCTGCTCTTCCAGTGCTGCGATCTGCGAGTAAACCGAGGCGGTCAGGTAGTGGTACTGCTCGTTGAGTGCAGCAGATGCCTTCACCGGATCGTCGGCAAGCTTCGAGAACTCGGCGACGGTTTCGCTGACAGCCTTACCCGTCGCTTCCTGCATAGAAACGGCGGCCTGGGTGATGCCGGTGAAACTCTCGCCCGCGATCTTGCCGTTGTCAGCCAGCAGCGCGAGAACAGCAGCAGCTTGGCCAGTGGTACCCACCGTAGCGCTTACCTGTCGGGCCATTTCGCCCAGTTGACCAGCGCTAACACCGGCGAAACTACCGGTCATCACCAGCGACTTGTTGTAGGAATCCTGCTCTTCACTGCCCTTGTAATAGGCAACAGCCAGAGCGCCGACGGCGGCAGTGGCCAGTGCAATCGGCGCAAGGATGGCAAGCAGCCCAGCAGCAGAAGCGCCAGCACCTGCGCCCAGCTGAGCGACGGCTCGCACGCCGCTACCCCAATCGCCGGATGACAACGCGTTGCCGAGCTGTACGACGTTTTCCTGCGCCTGGCGGGTGCCAAGCTTCAGCCGGTCGAAACCGGTGGCGGTTTTCTCCAGCGCCGCATAGTTACCGTCAATCTTACCCAGGGCCGCGTTGTACTGATCCTGGCTGATCCGGCCTGCGTCGAGGTGCTTGCCCAACTGCTCGACTTGGGTGTCGAGCTTGCCCATGGCCGCGCGTGCCGGGTCGATTGCGCCGAGCAGACTATTCAGGGCCTTCTGCTCGTCCAGCGTCGACTTGGCCAGGGCCACCTGCTGCTTATCGAGCTGCGCGGTGATCTTGGTGA
>Ga0163162_10002558_pt1 | contig 17225 bp, 11 predicted proteins | sample S55metaG_FD_115310 | JGI IMG/M metagenome (GOLD analysis project Ga0163162, IMG submission 115310) | Switchgrass rhizosphere microbial communities from Kellogg Biological Station, Michigan, USA - S5-5 metaG | ecosystem: Host-associated > Plants > Roots > Rhizosphere > Soil | place: USA...
AACGAAGCCAAGCAACGCGAAAGTCGTCCCTCTTACAATTAAGGGACACCTTGAAAATTACGGAAGGATCTCGGACTTCAAAAAGCCGAGATCTTTTTTGTGAGTCAGGAAAGATCATCCACAGATTACGCCGATTACCCAGATTTCTCCCTCTCCAGTCGAGTGCGCGTTAACTGAGAAAGCTCATCCTGCCATTTGTTTGTCCTTTCCTATTGACAGTCGATAGGTCGTCGAATATTCTTGCGTCGCCTCCTATCGAGTGGCTATAGGAAGGGCACAGAGAGCCCTCAACTGAGGAGAATTTCCGGTGACACTCAATCGAATCAGTAAGCGATTGCGAGCTCTGTTTCGCAAAAACAAGCTCGAGCAGGAACTCGATGCCGAGTTGCGCTTTCATCTGGAACGCCTGACCGCCCAGAACCTCCAAAGCGGAATGACACCGGAAGACGCTCACTATTCTGCTCTGAAAACCTTTGGCAGGTTTGAACAATCGAAAGAGGAATGCCGCGATGCGCGTGGTGTGCGGTGGCTTGACGAGTTTCGCCAGGATTTACGGTTCGGCGCGCGACTGCTAGCTAAAAATCCCTCCGTCACTTTAATAGCGTTGCTCACGCTCGCGCTCGGTATCGGCGCCAACACAGCAATCTTCAGTGTCGTCAACGCGTTTCTTCTGCGCCCGCTACCCTACGGTGAACCAGAACGGCTGGCGATGGTGGACTCGCAATATCGCGGCCAATCGATTGGAGTCTCGTTCCTCGACTATGAAGATTGGCGCAAGCAGAATCACGTCTTCGACGATCTTGCATTTTTCAACTTGCGTTGGAACGCAAATCTCCAACTGGGCAGCGAAACCGAAACGCTCAACCTTACTTTTGGCACTCCGAATCTGTTCTCAACCTTGCGGGTCGCGCCGTTGTTGGGCCATCTACCGTCTGAAGGTGAGTCAAAAACGGTCCTGATTAGTCATGGCCTCTGGCAGAGTCGATTCGGGAGCGATCCAACAATTCTGGGCCGACCACTTCGCATTGACGGAACTCCCCTCACAGTAGTTGGAGTTATGCCATCGGACTTCCGTTTTCCCTTTCAGAGTGACCTATGGTGGTTAAGTGATCGCTTCAATCGTGAGAACAGGGGCAGCCGTATCGACCAGACCATCGGCCGTTTAAAGCATGGCGTTACGGTGGACCAGGCACGCGCTGAGATGCACGAGATCTCGGCGCGGCTTGCCCAAAGTTATCCAGATACCAATGCTGAGATCACCGCAACCGTCAGCCCACTCAGAGATTTCTGGTTTGGCAATTTACGCAATTCCTTCTGGCTGCTACTTGGTGCGTGTGGCTTTGTTTTGTTGATAGCCTGCGCGAATGTCGCGAACCTGTTGATGACTCAAGCAACCGCTCGTGAGCGTGAGTTAGCCGTCCGCACCGCACTTGGGGCCAGCCGTGCGCGTTTGATTCGACAATCCCTTTCTGAGGTTCTGCTACTCAGTTCTATTGCCTGTGCCGGCGGTCTCATCCTCGGCGGTTTGAGTTTACGTCTGCTGGTTATATTGTTGCCGGCGGAACTGTTGCCGTTCTTCGTGAAGATTGGACTTGATGGACGTGTACTCGCATTCACATTGATAATTTCAGTTTTGACCGCGTTCTTCGTAGCCCTGATTCCTGCGTTGCGAACTGCGTCGGTGGATCTGAACCGGTCACTAAACGAAGGCGGTAAGTTCGGGACCAGTGGTAGGATGCAGCGTACCCAGGGCTTATTAGTCGTGACTGAGATAGCGCTGGCAGTGGTCCTACTCATCGGTGCGGGACTCATGCTCCGAAGTTTTGCGCGCCTGCAGAACACGGCAACCGGTTTCAACGCTGAAGGACTGCTTCACCTGGAGATCAATCCAACTTATCAGCGCCAGGAAGACTACCGCGTGGAGTTTATGTCACAACGCTATCAACAGTTGCTTCACCAGGTCGCAGCAGTACCGGGCGTCGTTGGAGCTGCCGCAAATAGCGATCTGCCTTTTGTTGGTCAAAAGCCGTGGTACAGAGGCGAGTTCTCGACTGAGAGCCAATCGCTCGAGGAGCAGAAGCAGAATCCGGTAGTTAACTATCAGGCTGTTTCTCCTGACTATTTCCAGGTCATGCAGGTTCCTTTATTAAGAGGGCGCGTGTTTACTGATCGGGATACCGTCAGACCTGATGGTCGACGTGACGTTGCGATCATTAATCAGCGACTAGCAGAGCGGATGTGGCCCAACGATGATCCGCTCGGTAAGCGAATTAACTGTGATGATGGTACTACTGGCTGCGCCGAAATCGTCGGTATCGTTGGCGACGTGAAGCACAACAGCGTGATCGATGAACCGGGTTACGATCTCTACTACGCTTGCTTTCAGAGCTACAGCAAACAAACTCACTTTGTGGTGCGCACACAGGGCGATCCGATGACGCAGGCGACGGCAATCAAGCGAGCGATCTGGCAGGTTGCTCCCGACACCGGCATCTTCAACGTAATGCCGGTAACCAGGTTAACGGCGAATACTATCTGGCAATCGCGTGTCTGGACATTGTTGTTTGGCATCTTCTCGACACTTGCTTTGGTTCTGGCAACGGCTGGTGTTTATGGAGTGATGGCGTTTTTTGTCGCGCAACGCACGCGAGAGATCGGCATTCGTATAGCTCTCGGGGCACAGTGGAGTGACGTGCAGAGGCTCGTCTTGAAAAGTGGAATGTCGCTCGTAGCTATCGGTCTAGCAATCGGAGTTGCGGGTGCGTTAGCGTTGACACGCTTAATGAGAAGTTTGTTGTTCGAAGTCGCTCCAACTGATTTCCCCACCTTCGCCGCAGTTGCACTTTGTGTGATCGCTGCGGCGTTGCTCTCGTGCTACATCCCCGCCCGTCGAGCAACTAAAGTGGATCCCCTGGTCGCGCTGCGCTACGAATGATCTTTGGAGTGCGCCGGCCCGGCGGCGCTTTGTGACACCGCTACATCGCCTCCCTATACCTATTTCGAGAATCTACCAACGTTACAGAACCAGAAGCGAAGCGACTGCTGACAACTAAAAGATCAGGAAAGTGTTGCAGCTGTATCATCCTGCGCGCGAAACGAATGGTGGTGCTCGTGTTGTAGGCTGGACTTGAACAATCCGCCTACTGCCGTAGGTTGTATTCCCGGAGAAAGAACAATTCCACCCACGGGAGTGGGTGGTTCTTAAGATCCAACCTATAAAAAGAGATATCCCGAATTTGTACCGCGCGCAGCGCGATAGATGCCAGCGAATGAACAGTGACCACTGCGCCAAATGCATGAATCGTGGGTTACCTAAATATCCCTCCGGCGCGCTGGCGCGCAAAACGGATGGTGGTGCTCGTCTTGTAGGCTGGACTTGAACAATCCACCTACTGCCGTAGGTGGTATTTCCCGGAGAAAGAGTTGCGACCACCTTTAGTGTTTGTTGATTAGCGTTGCCAGTAGCGTTTGATTCGGTCGGCGAGCATTGGGAAGGGAACGTACTCGGCTGAGCGGCCGGCGCGGCGTAACTCTTCAACCATTCGCATCGCTCCGTCGGCGTTTCGCGTGTGCACAAGAATCGTCGATGCTGGCTGCTTGTCAGGATTTGTACTCAACCAAATCGCGATCGCGTAACCAGTTCGCTCATCATCGGTCGTCTCAGAATGGTAATGCTCTGGATGTAGATCGTGATCGAGAAAGATTGCGTCGTACGATTTAGCACTCAACATCTCCTGCGCCTGCACGACGTTGTCGGCGATATCCAGGAAGTCACCTTTGAAACGAGTGGTAAACCACTGATGTCGTCGCTGGTCATCATCAAGTAGAAATACGCGGATCGGATGGCGTTCGGCTTTGATGGAAGCTAGCCCAAGTTTGGCTAGCAGAGAATTCAACAGTTGCATATTATGGCTAAGCTAAAATCGAATTGAGGAGAATGGCGAATATAACATACCGCTTTTGCAGACCAAGACTGCCTGGATAGAAGCGATAAAACAAGCGCTACGCAATTTTGAAATATCGAGTGTTATAATCCACCCCGAAGACTGTTAGAGTGCATAAATATGTTTGAGGGCGTGAAAGAGTCAGCGATTTCAAAACCAGAGTCGGAAGGCGACGTTTGTGATCAATGCTTTGGTACCGGCACAAAGATTGACCCAGAGAAAGGCGCGATCCGCTGTCCTTGCAAGACCAGGGGAAGCTCGCAAAAGTTATTGCATTCGGCCCGTATACCATCACGATACGCGAATTGCTCGCTGGACAATTTTAGAGTCAGTCATGATAGCTCCCAGGAGAAGGCGTTTCTTTATGCTGGTCGACTGGTACTTGATTTTCCCGCCGTTGATAAAGGTTTGTTGTTCATGGGGCCAGCGGGAGTGGGCAAGACCCATCTTGCCGTAGCCATCATCAAAGGCCTGCTCGCTAAAGGATTTCCCTGCGTGTTTTACGAGTTTGGGTCACTCTTAAAAGAGATTCAGGACTCGTACAATCCGATCTCGAAATCGTCTGAACTGAAAGTGCTCGCGCCTGTTTACCAAGCCGAAGTGTTAGCGCTCGATGAGCTCGGTGCGACGATGCCTACGGATTGGGTGCGCGACACGATGTATCAGATCATCAACAAACGGTACAACGATCGGAAATTAACCATCTTCACTACCAACTACCTGGATGAAATTCGATCTGATCTGAAGAGCCCATCGGATTCCGCTGAGCGGCCCATGGGTCGCAAGGAAGCTTCGGAGCGTCTTCGGGAAATGGCCACACTTGAGGATCGCATTGGCAGCAGATTGCGCAGCCGGCTGTACGAGATGTGTACCGCTGTAAAGATTGAAGGTGACGACTACCGGCGAAAGAAAATCTAAGCTCAACTAGAGCTGTTAATCATTACAGTTATCCGTTACAGAACCACGAGCGAAGCGACTGCACCCAACTAAATATGTCAGGTCCCCGAGTTATCTGGTCGTGTTTCTCGGTCTGTTTTAGTGACTGACACTTTAGTTGAGTGCAATCGCTACGCTCGTGGTTCTGTAATGGATAGTTGGAGTGGCTGTCAGCTTCAGGGATAGCGGGGATGTCAGTTGACCGCAAGACAACTGATAAATCAGGTATTCAAAACGACTCACCGGAAAAAAGGTCCGAAAATTGAAAAATGGAAAATGGAAAATGAGAAATGGAAAATATGACCTTAACCTTTATTGTCTTATGACCGCCAACTGCGCGAACGGGGTGGTGGGGCGCCCACGGAGTGACGCCCCTACGAAATATGTCGTGTAGCATGTAAAATGCTTTTTTAACGCGGCTCAAAAATTCAAACAATAAACGTCTCCTGATGCCTAAACGCACCGATATCAAAAAAATTCTAATAATAGGTTCGGGTCCGATCGTCATTGGTCAGGCTTGCGAATTTGACTACTCCGGAACTCAAGCCTGTAAAGCTCTCCGCCAGGAGGGATACGAGATCGTCCTTGTTAATTCCAATCCGGCGACGATCATGACGGATCCCGAAACCGCGAATATCACCTATATCGAGCCGCTTACCGTCCCATCTCTTACTGAAATCATCCGTCGCGAGCGTCCGGATTCGCTGTTGCCAACTGTCGGCGGTCAGACTGCGCTGAATCTTGCCGTCGCGCTTTCCGATGCCGGAGTGCTCGACGAGTACGGCGTGGAAATGATAGGCGCCAATCGTGAAGCCATTAAAGTCGCCGAGAATCGTTTGCTCTTCAAACAAGCGATGGATGAAGCAGGACTCGAAATGCCGCGCGGTGATTTTGCGCAAACCTTGGATGAAGCCAAACAAATTGTCGCGACCACGGGTTATCCAGCGATTATTCGACCTTCATTTACACTAGGTGGAACTGGCGGCGGAACTGCTTACAACCCCGAGGAGTTTGAGGAGATCATTCGCTCAGGACTTGCAGCGTCTCCGATTCACGAAGTCTTGATTGAAGAGTCGATCCTCGGCTGGAAAGAATTCGAGCTCGAGGTGATGCGAGATCTTGCCGACAACGTCGTCATCATCTGCTCAATCGAAAACTTCGATCCCATGGGAGTTCATACTGGCGATTCGATCACTGTCGCGCCGGCGCAAACCCTCACCGACCGCGAGTACCAGGTGATGCGCGACATGGCAATAAAGATCATTCGAAAGGTCGGCGTCGAGACCGGCGGATCGAACATACAATTCGGAGTTAATCCTGAAAACGGAGACATTCGCATTATCGAAATGAATCCGCGAGTCTCTCGATCGTCTGCATTGGCTTCGAAGGCCACCGGATTTCCGATCGCCAAGATCGCAGCCAAGCTCGCCGTTGGTTACACGCTCGACGAAATTCCCAACGACATAACAAAGAAGACTCCGGCTTCCTTTGAACCGACGATTGATTACGTGGTAGCGAAGATTCCTAAGTGGGATTTTGAAAAGTTCCGCGAAGCTGAAGATGTGCTCGGCACCCAGATGAAATCTGTCGGTGAAGTGATGGCGATCGGTCGCACGTTTAAGGAAGCACTTTTCAAAGGACTGAGGTCTCTCGAAGCAGTCAAGCCTTTGCGTCTTGAAGATGTGTCTGACGACGAGTTGCAACGCAAGCTCGCACGACCTAACTCGCAAAGGTTCTCCTACATCACTTACGCGCTGCAACACGGTTGGGCCATCTCGGAGATTTATCGCCTTTCCAAGATTGATCCGTGGTTTCTCGATCAACTGCAGCAGGTGATGGACATTCAACACGGCATTGAAGGATCCAAACTCGAAGATATCTCATCGGAAGATTTGCGAGCGTTCAAAGAAGTAGCACTTTCCGATCGTCGTCTGGCCTATCTCACCGAACGTTCCGAGGATGAGGTGCGCAGCTACCGCAAGAAGTTAGGCGTTGTCCCGGTTTACAAGCGAGTCGATACCTGCGGAGCGGAGTTTGAATCACACACACCTTATCTCTATTCCACGTACGAACAAGAGGACGAAGCAGCGCCGACTGATCGACGAAAGATAATGATTCTGGGCTCTGGTCCAAATCGAATCGGGCAGGGAATTGAGTTTGACTATTGCTGTTGTCACGCTTCGTTTGCGCTTCATGAAGCCGGTTTTGAAACAATCATGGTCAACTGCAATCCCGAGACGGTTTCGACAGATTACGACACGTCGGATCGACTTTATTTCGAGCCGCTCACGTTTGAAGACGTGATGAACATCGTCGACGTTGAAAAACCTGAGGGAGTGATTGTTCAGTTCGGTGGTCAGACTCCGCTGAACCTTGCGATGCGTCTCCATAAAGCAGGTGTGCGCGTAATCGGTACTTCGCCTGATTCAATTGATCTTGCCGAGGATCGAAAACGATTTGGAGCGCTGCTGAAAGATTTGGGCATTCCGCAACCTGAAAATGGAATGGCGGCGTCGGTCGAGGAAGCACGCGAAGTCGCGGGTCGAATTGGTTATCCGGTGCTTGTGCGACCCAGCTACGTGCTCGGTGGACGGGCCATGGCGATCGTTTACGACGAAGAGTCACTCGAACGTTACGTGCATAACGCAGTCGGTTTTACTCCGGATCGTCCAGTACTGATTGATAAGTTTCTTGAGCAAGCAGCCGAATTCGACGTTGATGCTCTTGCCGATCAAACTGCGTGCGTCATTGCCGGTATCCAGGAACACATCGAGGAAGCTGGAATACACTCCGGCGATTCATCCTGCGTATTACCTCCCGTTCGTATTGAACCTGAACATTTGGACACGATGCGGCATTACACTCGCAAACTCGCTTCTGCGTTATCCGTTTGTGGGTTGATGAATATTCAGTTTGCGATCAAGGACCATCGCGTTTATGTAATCGAGGTGAATCCACGTGCGTCGCGCACAGTGCCGTTTGTATCAAAAGCCACCGGAGTCCCGATTGCGAGAATAGCCTCGCTGATAATGGCTGGTAAGCCGCTCAAAGATTTCGATTTGCCAACAGAATTATCGGTGAAGCGATTCTTTATTAAGTCGCCGGTGTTTCCTTTCGCCAAGTTTCCCGGCGTTGATCCGATCTTGAGTCCCGAGATGCACTCAACCGGCGAAGTGATGGGAATTGGAGAAACATTTGGCGAAGCATACGGCAAGGCGATGATGGGAGCTGGTCTCGGACTTCCTTCCAGCGGCAAGGCGTTCTTAAGTGTGAACGATATTGATAAAGGCGCCGCTGTGATCCTCGCGCGAAAGCTCAGCAGGCTCGGGTTCGAAATCATTGCAACGCTGGGGACTGCTATGCGACTTCGGGAAGTAGGAATCGAAGTTGAGACAGTCTTCAAGGTAAACGAAGGTCGGCCGAATATCGTGGACCATATTAAGAGTGGTGATATTTCGTTGGTGATTAACACTCCACTCGGTCGCGTTTCGCATTACGACGAACAGGCGATACGGCGTGCGGCACTGCAATACAATGTGCCCTGCGTTACCACAATGACGGGTGCCCAGGCGCTGGTCGAAGCGATTGCGGCGCACAATGAATCAAACCGGCCCAACGTACACTCGTTGCAGGAACTCCACTCGTTCGAGGGTGCCATGGATGCGGTTAGTTCTAATTAGCTATTGGTCCATCTTGATCGAACCCGGGAGTAGCAAATCTTGCCGATAAATGATCCCGAAGACATTCGTAAAATCCTGTCGGAATATCGAACAATCGCAGTTGTAGGACTTTCCTCAGATACTTACCGTCCCTCAAATAGCGTGTCGGCCTACATGCGTAAGAATGGGTACAGGATTATCCCGGTGAATCCAAACGAATCAGAAGTGTTTGGCACTAAGTCTTACCCGGACTTAACCTCCATTCCTGAAGAGTTCGATCTGGTAAATATCTTTCGCCGGTCCGAAGAGGCGGGTAAGGCCGTTGACGAAGCGATCGGCCTGGGCGCCAAAGCGGTATGGCTCCAGGAAGGTGTCATTGACTCAAAGGCTGCTCAGCGAGCATTAGACGCTGGATTAATTGTCGTCATGGATCGCTGTATTTTGAAGGAACACTTGCGCGCCAAAAGGTAACTTTGCGATGGCTGTAGAGATCCGAGCGGTTGTCATTACAGCGAGCGATGCTTGTGCGAGTGGTCATCGATCGGATGAGTCTGGTGAGACTCTGGTGCGACTGCTTGAAGAGAGTAATGCGGTTGTAGTTGAAAAGTTGATTTTAGCGGATGACCTCGAACCGTTGGTCGCAAATCTGGTGAAGTTTTCAGAGCGCAATGATGTCAACTTGATCGTAACAACTGGTGGCACTGGACTTGGACCGCGCGACAACACACCTGAGGCGACTTTGCGAGTCATAGAACGCGAGGTACCCGGCGTGGCTGAGGCGATGAGAGCAGAGAGTTTGAAAGTTACGAAGATGGCAATGATTTCGAGAGGTGTTTGCGGGGTCCGTTCCGGGGCTTTGATTATCAATCTACCCGGTTCACCGAAGGCTGTTAGCGAGAGCTTCGCCGTAATAAATCCCTTTTTATCTCCCTCCATCTATCTCCGCGCCGGCCACCCCCGCCACTACCCAGTTGGTGAGTATCCCCGCGTCGTTTGGTCTTCGCCACCGCCGAGAGGCCGAAACGCAAAGGATCTTTACCGCCCGCTCGAACGCACTTTCAAATAGTTGGAGGCGACGGTTGGCTTCTTCAATTTCAACGTCACACTCTAACGAGCTCAACAGTTTTATATGCAATAGATCACCAACTCGCCTGACCTGGATATCTTTAACCCTTTGATCATGCCGGCGATCGAAGGCATCTGCGAGTCGTAGAATCCCTGCTAACCGACGAACCGCTTCTTGATCAGCAGGACTCAACGCCCCGAAATTAGAGTGCCTTTCCTTTGGCCCAGATCCTCTGTGATATCGAGCAACATTCGCAATCAGCGCTCGTTCCGACTCCGAAAATCCGGTCAACTCTGAATTCGCTATCAGATAAAACGAGTGCTTGTGGTGGGATTCATGTGCGATGTGATAACCAACGTCGTGTAACAACGCCGCTGCGGACAGAAGCAACCGGTGATGCCGAGTTAAACCTGCACTCTGAGCGACAGAGTCGAAGAGCTTTTCCGCCAGTCGAGCAACTTGATGCGAATGAGGCTCCTCATAACCGAATCGTTTACCAACCGCATGTACTGCGCGCAGCTTGGGATCGGTAATGTCCGGCATCACCGGTCGCGATTGTTCTTCCCAATCGCGCAAGCGATCGATGATTACTCCTTCGCGCAAGGCCCAGTCGCAAGTGCGTAACGACTTAATCCCAAGCGCACGCATGACACCTTCCAGGATCTGGCCCCCCGCGATAATGATATCTGCTCGCTGAGGACTAAAACTGGCGCGACCTTGCCGCTCGACAAGACTCAGCTTCGCGAGTGAGGCATTCAGATCGGTCAGAGCAGAGAAATCAACTATCTTTTCTGAAGGTTGAGCCGCCTCGGTTTTCTCTAAATTGTCGTTCAGAGAATTTCCGATGGCCAGGATTGTTCCCGATGTACCGGTGGCATCTTTCCATTGCTGGTCGCGCAATTCTCGAGCAGGCCGGGCCAGTGCTGTGCGGATCTCTGCGCGAAGTTCCGAAAGCTCATTCGCCTCAGGTGGATCGCTCTTAAGATAGCGTTCAGTTAGACCAACTGCACCAAGCTTTACCGATAATAAAGTTGCGGGTGTGCCATCATTAAAGACTGAGAGTTCAGTTGAACCGCCACCAATGTCGATGTTCAGCGTTCGAGTGCCGGATTTTGCACAACCATGTGAAGCAGCGAGTCCAATCAAGCGAGCTTCTTCAACTCCAGACAGGACTTCTACTGTTACTCCAGTTCGCTGGGCGATGGCTTTGATGAAATTTGCGGCATTGTTCGCCTCACGAACGGAGGCAGTAGCGATGGCAACAATTCGTTCTGCGCCGCGGGCTTCAGCAATCGAACGGAATCTCTTGATGCATTCTGTTGAGCTTTCGATCGCGGCTCGGCTGATGTAACCCTTTAGTAGAGTGTCGTGGCCGAGACGTACTACTTCACGTTCTCGGGTCAGAACTGCGAAGGAGTTACTCGCTGCTGCATCTACGACGATGAGTTTGATTGAATTTGACCCTATGTCAATAGCAGCGATTTTCACATGATGACCTTTTTACTCTCAGGCAGACTGGAAATGGGGGACACCGTTGTAGTCGTTTGGGTGGAAGAGTTGTCGGCGACATGTTTGAGGGGTGAAACAACCTCACCAGAACTTCTAGGTTCATCGATGAGTCTGGCGACAGCTCGGCGCAAATCCGAGGCGACCGTGCGTACGGAGCGCGATGCGTTAACAACGTGGAATTGATACTCATTCGTCATTCTATCAAAGACGGTCAAGAGACGTTTTTGATATTCGACAAAGCTATCGTAAAGATCTTCACCCAGGTAAAGGTCCATACCGGATTCCCAATAGTCGAATCCGCGGCCAGAACTCAACACACGTTCAACCAGTTCTTGTGGTGATTGAATCCGCAGATAAAAGACAGCGTCGGGTACGAGAGCCATGTCATAGATCGAGCGAATCCAGGCTGAGTCAATGCCGCGAACTTCAGCGCGGGCCATTGCCGAATAGATATAGCGGTCAGTTAATACAACGAAACCGGATCTCAAAGCCGGCAACATTTCGTTTTCGAGCCGGTCAATGAAATCAGTCGCATAAAAGAGTTGCATTGTAATGCGACCGAGCGTGTGACCACTCTTCGCTTCTTTGATTCCTCGTCCAGCAAGAACTGAGCGCGTCATTCCTGTATCGAGGACGGCATGACCTCGCGACTCGAGCCACGTCCGGAGCAGCGCGATATGAGTCGAACGCCCAACGCCGTCCGTACCTTCAATGACAATTAGCTTGCCGCTGTAGTCCTCATGTTCGACGCCGGGTAAGGGTGTGCCGTAAAAGTGTCGCGTATTAATTAGACCTGGACCGCCTTTTCTTAAGATGTTGGGTAATCAGCATGCGCATCTCACGTTGTTGACGTTCGATTGAGCGACTCGCGTCGATCACGGTTAGATCGTACTCGGATACCATTCGGTCATACTCTTCGAGAATCTTGCCTTGAAAGATCGTAAAACTTTCTTCTGGATCGTCAGCCCAACCAACATCCAATCCCGCTTCGTAGTATTTCAAGTTGGGCCGGCCGGAGATGATGCGATCGATTGCGATATTCAGAGGAGCCCGAAAGAAGAACGCTACGGTTGGTTTCACTGCAAAAGAGTAGACCTCGCGAACCCAATCACGGTTGCAACCGCGCGCGACGTCACGAGCAAAAGCGGTGTAGATATACCGGTCTGCCAATACGATTGCTCCTGCTTTGAGTGGTGGAATGATGTCTCGTTCCGTGCGATCGGCAAAGTCAGTGGCGTGAAGTAGTGAAAAAGTAGCGGGCGTGAACAGGTGCCGTTTCTTGGCGCGTCTTGTTGTATCCTTCACCAGTGGCGACGAATTCCACTCTGAAAAGAAAACCGGATAGCCTTCTGCCTTCAGCCATTGGTACAGAAGGGCAAGCTGAGTAGATTTACCGCTGCCGTCGGTGCCTTCGACGACAAAGAGTTTGCCTGGAAATTGGTGTTTGCCGTAGGAAATCATCGGCGCAGAGCCTGAGTTAGCTGTGTTATACGAATCTAAACGTTCATTGGACCAATCAAGGGATTATGAGAACTTTGTACCTCTTACGACACGCCAAATCAAGTTGGAAGGACGATTCTATTCCTGACTTCGATCGTCCATTGAAGAAACGAGGCCGCGAAGCGGCAGAAATGGTCGGTAAAACGTTAGGAGGGGAAAAACTCTCGAGTGCTGTTTTGATAAGTTCTCCCGCGCAGAGGACACGCGAGACCACCGGAATCCTGCTTAAGAGTAGTAAGTTAAAGCTGGAAATCTTATATGACGAGCGCATTTACGACGCGGATCTCTCACGACTGATAACAGTAATAGGCGAAGTTAGTCCGGAGAAGACGGAGCTTATTTTGGTAGGCCATAATCCCGGTATGGAATATTTGCTCGAGTTCTTGACAGGGTCGGGTCAGCGAATGCCGACCGCTGCACTGGCAAAGATTACTTTAGAGACCGCGTCCTGGGATTCACTTGAAAGAGGAGATGGAACGCTGGAATGGTTAAAAACGCCTGAGGATCTCGAAACTTAACGTTCGCTGACGAATTCGCCTGATGGCGTTCGCTTTTGACTGGCTAGGTGTTTGCTCAAGCTCTGATAAAAACATGTAAGGCACTCCGCATTGTCGTGTGGTTGTTTCGTCTCTCGAATCTTGGAACCACACCAAACGCAAAGAACTGAATACTTTCTTCTTGCTTCTGCCTTTTTCAAATTCACGTTACCTCCTTTCCTTATAGACTTTTTCTTTAACGCCCTCATGTGCCACCGAAGTTAACGACAATTAACGATCAGATTAAATTTTCTTTTGTTAGTGGCGGCGGCATTTATGCGCGCCCGATCTGACAATCTCGAATCCTCATACGTCCTGTAACGTCCAGTCCCACACCCACGAAGTGAAGCTCGCAAGCCTGTTTTTAGATGAAGTTCAGGCAGTGTTTAGTTGCGACGCAAATAAAACTTTTCGATGTCCAGTTTGTTAACATTTTGGTAACATGGCTTCAGTTGGTGCTTCACCTGATTGCGCCTGTAAGTCTTCGAACCGACGCACGCCACAACGACTACGCCGGTCCAGTATCTGGGAGGGATTGAAATGGAACCCAGTTCAAGGACTCTTCGTCCTCTTAGCTTTCGTGCTGCGAGTGTGGTACTCGTCAGCTTGTCCTGCCTGCTAATCAATTCTCAAGCACAAAATAGTCGGGTCCTAATCAAGGATACAGTTTCCCCGTCCCACAAGGCCGAACTCATCGACAAGCTCAGAACGATCAGCGGTTTCTCAAAATTGACGTTCACTCAAAATGGGTCTTTAGAACTTGCTGGTCTGGTTACTGGTGGATCGGAAAGCGCGCGCGAGTTACTGACAAGCGCGATAAAGGGTCCGGCAATAATTGTTTTGGAAGATGCAAGTGGCCGCGCGGATGTTGCGTTCTGCAGGGTTGTTCCGGCGAGAGTTAAGGGAATTAATAAACCGTCGTTACCCGCTTATGTTGTACTCGTAGATTTCAAGGATTTCCGCCAGCTTACTGGCGATCCTGAAGCTCTCGCCGCATTTGACGTCGGCTGGGGCGTTTTGCATGAGTTGGACCACATCGTCTCCGATTCTGACGATGCCAGAAAACCGGGCGAGATAGGGAAGTGTGAAGACAATATAAACCGAATGCGTTCGGAGATTGGTCTACCGTCACGTTCAGAGTATTTCTTCACGCCTGTCTCTACGCAATCGGATACAAATTTTGCAATTCGCTACGTGCGTCTTCCTTTTGAGAGTCGGGTCGCCGGCTACCGTGAAACCAAGCGATATTGGCTGGTTTGGGACGCAATCACGGTGGGTGGCCTCAACCTCGACAACCAGCGAGCCTTAGTGCGTTAGCTCGATACCGCCGACAAAAAGATCATCCACAGATTACGGGGATTACACAGATTCTCTGTTAGAACGCCTTTGTTCCGTGTGTTTCTTTGAAGAAATCTAGTATGTCGGCGTAATCTGTGGATTGTATTCCGGGTTTCGGCTCGTAGTTGTGGACCAACACTCGCCTTTCTTGCAGTAATACCAAAAGCAAATTGTTTAATTCTTTGAGGGAGACCGCCCGGAGAGTCTGGCAGCAGGTTGGACTATTCGCTCGTCATTTCTTCTTGCGCGCGCCTCAGCCGACATTTGCTGAAGCGCAGAATGAACCTCGAGAACCACCTCTTTTAATCGACGTAATTCTTGTGGAGAGTTCTTGTTTGCCAGGATTGCGGCAGCAATATCGCTGCTGAGTTCATTCGAGATAGCCATAAGACAGATGGATTCCCAAAAAGAGTTTGCCGAGGCTTTTTTTGAAGAGTGCCCATCCTAAGTTTCGAGTGTTACGTTGATGTTAATTTCATGTTAATTATCGTCGGGCGCACTCTCTTTGCTACCAAATCCCCGGATAACTCCTTAACAAATATTTAAGGCGCAATTCACAGCCCTTTAACCGCCGCTCGTTATGTTTCTCCGCGCAAACAATCATTCAGATGGTTTTAATTTCTAAGAGGTTTTCGAACCCTTCTGGATGGACCAGCAGGGCTCGACTTACCAAATTACAGAAAGCACAGGAGAAAGTTTATGTATTTCATCAGCCCCCGGATCAGGCGCTTTTCGCTGATTCTCATCGTGATTGCAGCAGGCTGGGTCTATCCACCATCACTTAAAGCACAGGCGGATCAAGGCCGAATTACTGGAACCGTTGTCGACGCGCAGGGAGGAGTGGTCCCTGGCGCGATAGTCGTCGCGAAAAATGAACGGACAGGAGATGAGAGAACCGCGACCACCAACGAGTCGGGTTACTACATCATCTCTCCACTTAAGCCTTCAACCTATTCAGTGACAGCGACAGCGCAGAACCTAACGGCGCGTCTGACAGCCGTCCGAGTCCTGGTGGGCCAGGAATTGAATCTGGATCTTACGCTGCAGGCTACCGGTGTCGAGGCAAAGGTAGACGTCGTCGCAACCGGCGATACGGCAATTGATACAGGTTCGGCGGCGATGGGTGTCAACGTCAATCCCCGCGAGGTCGAGGCCTTGCCACTAAACGGTCGGCAGCTCTCGCAGCTCTATTTGCAAGCGCCCGGATCTGTCAACAGTGGATCTGGTACCTTCGGTGATATTCGCTTTAGTGGACGGGCTGTACAGCAGAATGTGATTCGGTACGACGGAATAGAAGGTTCTGCGATCATTGACGCATCACCAGGTAACCTCAACGGCGAAGTGCCCACTCCGTTCAGATTGCAGTCCAGTCTGGAAAACGTTCAAGAGTTCCGGGTTGAATCGAATAATTTTCCTGCCGAGTTTGGAACTGGTACCGGAGGCCAAGTCAGTGTGGTAACGAAGTCGGGCAGTAATGCCTTTCATGGTTCGCTATTCGAGTACTTGCGTAACGATGCTCTGGATGCTCCAAACTTCTTCGACAACATCATCGGACAGAAAGCGCCCCTCCGACTTAACCAGTTTGGTGGTTCGATAGGTGGACCAATAGTCAGCAACAAAGCCTTTTTCTTTTTTAGCTACGAAGGTTATCGATTGCGGGCCGGGATTAATTCAGTTGAGGCCGTTCCGGGATCTGCAAGTCGAATCTGCGCAGCGCCTTTCGGAACGGGTACGATCAACTGTAACCCTGTCAGCGTTTCTTTACTTCCGGCGTTTCGTTCACCAGACGCTGCGATAATTTCAACCGGCTCTGGAACAAATATATTCGACATCGCTCAGTTGCAGGCGAATTCTTCCGTCAATGAGAACTCGACAGCTTTGCGAATCGACTACAAACTCAACGACAAGCACTCAGCCTACTTTCGATTTTTCCGTGACCAGGGAACAAATAATCAACCAGAGGGTGTCACTGGGCGACGTGTATTGATTCAGGCCGTCCCCCAGAACGGAATAGTTGCGCTGCAGTCGTTGCTATCGCCGACGTTGCTGAATGAATTCAAGTTTGGCTACAACTCCGCCTACACACGTATTAACGGACAGGCTCCTACTATTGGAGGTTTCGATCTCTCCTCTTCATCTATAAGCGTTTCGGGGAACACGGCCAGTTTTGCTCTTCCAGGGCAGGGTACTTCTGCAGGCGTTGCGAGCCCAGGCGGATTGGTCAGAGCAAATAGCGCTACCAATGGGCGTGGCCAACCGTACACTCCATATACTCTCTCGTTTGTTGATAGCCTTAATTGGACCAGGGGAAATCACAACATCAAGTTCGGTGGAGAGCTCAGGTTTGTCCGAGTCTATACCGATCGTTTGGGAGGAACCACCTATACTTTCTCGAGTCTGCCCAATTTTCTCGCAAACACAGCTCAGTCGATCCAGTTTCTTGGTGATGTCAGTGCTCCGAGTCCCTTTAACAATGGAGCCACCGGACAGCGATTTGCGAAACAGGAATACTATATCGGTTACGCTGAAGATGAGTGGAAGATTAAGCCAAACCTAACTCTAAATTATGGTCTGCGCTATGAGTACTATAGTCCTTTGCGCGAAGACCGACATCTCCAGGTACTCTTCAATATTACAAATGGCACGCTCCGGCCACCGACTGAAAAAGCCTTTCAGTCATCTAAGACCAATTTTGGACCACGAATCTCCATGACCTGGTCACCGAATCCCTCGGGTG
>Ga0163162_10002559_pt1 | contig 17219 bp, 18 predicted proteins | sample S55metaG_FD_115310 | JGI IMG/M metagenome (GOLD analysis project Ga0163162, IMG submission 115310) | Switchgrass rhizosphere microbial communities from Kellogg Biological Station, Michigan, USA - S5-5 metaG | ecosystem: Host-associated > Plants > Roots > Rhizosphere > Soil | place: USA...
CAAAGCTCAAAGTCCAAAGCTCAAAGCCCAAGGCCAGGACCTACCCGTGGGCGGCTGATCGCGACGCGATCTTCGATAATCGACCAAAGTTGTAATACGCAGCACAGGCTCCCTCCGAGGAAACCATGCATGAACCAATCGGTGTTTCTGGCGTGCAGGCCGTACCAAAGACCTTACACTCCCAGGGTTTCTTTACACCCTTTAAAATCTCACCACATTGACACGCCTTTGGATCGGCCACTCGCAAGCCCGGAACGCTGAATTTAGCTTCGGCATCAAATTGTTCAAAAGCTTTACGCAACTTCATTCCACTATGGGGAATGGAACCTAGCCCACGCCACTCGAAATAATCGCGTGGCTCAAAGACTTCAAAGAGCACTTCGATCGCTCTGGTGTTCCCCTCACGATTGACGACACGGCCATATTGATTTTCGACTTCCGCTCGCCCTTCTTCTATCTGCTTAATGATGAGGTAGACCGATTGAAGGACGTCGAGCGGTTCGAACCCGGTGACGACAATCGGTTTACCATACTCGCGTGGTACAAAGTCGTAACAGCTGGTGCCGATAACGGTACTTACGTGACCTGGACCAAGAAAACCATCCAATTGCAGGTCCGGTGAATCGAGCATCGCTTTGAGCGCCGGCAGAATAGTGATGTGATTGCAAAAGACACTGAAGTTTTCGATATTTTCTTTGGCCGCCTGAAGCACCGTCATTGCCGTCGAGGGCGCCGTCGTCTCGAAACCCAGACCAAGAAATACAACTTCTTTGTCTCGATTGTTACGGGCAATCTTGAGCGCATCGAGTGGTGAATAGACCATTCGCACATCCGCACCGAGCGCTTTTGCATCGAGCAGACTGGTTTTTGATCCGGGCACGCGCATAGCGTCTCCGAACGTCGTAAAAATTACATTTGGCTGTAAGGCAATTGAGATTGCATCGTCGACTCGGCCCAACGGTATCACGCAAACAGGACAACCTGGCCCATGAATCATTTCGATATTAGGAGGCAGCAAATCCTCAATTCCGTATTTGAAGATAGTGTGAGTATGACCGCCACACACTTCCATCAACTTGAGGGATTTGGAGGTTTGCTTTGCAATTCTTCCAGCTAACGCTATGGCCAGATCGCTTTGTCTATACTCGTCAATAAACTTCATTGCTCACCCCCAAATAGGAAACAGCAGTCATTTTTCATTTATCATTTTCCATTTTCCATTTCTCATTCGTCTTCGCTTGTTAATCAGTACTAGAGAAGCAACAATGAAAATGACAAATGGAAAATGATTGGCTTTTTACTCTTTCAGGATTGCTCCATTCTCCAACATCGTATGGACCATATCCCACATGATGTGATACAGCGTCACATGAGTCTCCTGAATGCGATGAATACTAGCCGTCGGAACTGTCAGGCAGTAATCCAACAATCCAGCTGCGCTCATCGCACTCATCTCACCACCATCACTACCGGCAAACCCAATCGTCACGAGCTTCAGCCGTCTTGCGGTGGCAAAACCATGTAACAGGTTTCTCGAGTTCCCACTGGTTGAGATTCCGAGCAAGACGTCACCTTCGACTCCGAGTCCGATGATCTGCCGTGTAAAGACGTCGTCGAATCCCACATCATTTGCCACGGCCGTGACCATCGCGATGTCATTTGTCAAACAGATCGCCGGCAACGCTTTGCGACCAACCGTGATCGGATGCATGAACTCAACTGCAATGTGTTGTGCATCAGTTGCAGAGCCGCCGTTCCCGCACACCAGCAACTTGCGCCCTCGACTGAACGACCGCGCCAGAGCGAGAGACGAAGCGAGAATGGTCTCTTTATTCTTAGCAAAAAACTCAGTCTTGACCTCGGCACTCTCACGCGCCTTCTCCAAAAGGGAAAAGCCAAGATCATTTAGCAACGACTCGGACTCGCTCTTCTCCTCGTGCAAGAACGGGTAGAAGGACCGCGAAAAGTTGTCTAGAGTTGGTTTCGTCATTGGCTGTTTCAGTCGACCGTAGTCTTGAACTGCTCGAACTCGAGATCAAACTCTCCAAGCTCTTTTAACAAACGGAGGGTTTCTTGGGCCTCATGCTCGTCAACTTTACTCATCGCAAAGCCGACGTGAATCAGTACGTAATCACCAACACGGGTGTCTTCCTCCGACAGCATCCCGATATTGACGTTGCGCTTGACTCCGCCGACCTCAACTTTGGCGATCCGATTCTCATCGTCGACGATTTCAACTATTTTTCCTGGTATGGCCAAACACATTCAATGGCACCTCCCTGAATTTGCGCGAGCATTTGCCACCGCTACCTGACCCAACGAGATTCCGCCATCGTTGGTCGGAACACGACGATGCGTGAACACTTCGAACCCGGCGGCTCGCAGAAGTGCGCAAACATGTTTGAGAAGGAGCATGTTCTGAAAGACACCTCCCGACAACGCGACTCTATTCAGTCCGTGCTCAGCCTTAATCCTTTGCGCCATCCTCAAAATCAGATTGGCCACACTCAGGTGAAATTTTCCTGAAATTTCTGCGTGCGACACGCCGTCTAACAGGTCTCGAACGACACCTTTAATCACAGTCAGAGCGGATATCTCAGACCCGCTGATTAGAAACTCATAAAACTCTTTAACGTCGTGATCAGCGATCGACTCTAACTCGATTGCAGCTTGGCCTTCATAATTTACCGTATCTCTAAGGCACAAAAGTCCCGCCATTGCATCAAAGAGCCGCCCCATGCTCGAAGTTTCCGGGCTGTTGACGCCGGCAGCTACCATGCTTCTCAAACTGGCCCACTTCCTCGGAGTCAAACGACTGTTGAAATCGAGCTTGAGCAAGGTACAGCCGTTGCCAAAAGCTTGATGTAAATACACAGCAGCGAGGCGCCAGGGTTCTCGAACCGCTTTTGCACCGCCGGCTAAGGGCATATACGAAAGATGTGCCACACGCTCGGCAGTCATGAAGTCCGCCAGCAGAAACTCGCCACCCCAGAGCTTGCCGTCGAGACCGAAGCCGAGTCCATCCATCGCAATCCCAATTACCTCGCCATCAATCGCGTTGTCCGCCATGCAACTCGCGATGTGTGCGTGGTGATGCTGCACACCGATCTTTTCTGGTCCATCCAGAGCTTGAGCGTATTTGGTTGAAAGATAATCGGGATGAAGATCGTAAGCTACCAACTCTGGTTCGATCCCATAGAGTTGCTGAAAATGGCTGATACCCTCTTTGAAAGACATGAGAGTCTCGAAGTTTTCCAGGTCGCCGATGTGATGACTGAGATAAGCATAATGATCACGAGCTAAACAAAATGTACTCTTCAGCTCGGCACCACAAGCGAGGATCGGCCTACTCACACTAAAAGAAGTTCTCACTGGAGCGGGAGCGTAACCACGAGATCTTCTGACCATGACTGCCTTCTCATCGAAAACGCGCACCACTGAATCGTCAGTACGGATATTGATCTCCCGGTCATGGAATAAGAAGTAGTCAGCGATGTTAGCTAGTCTAAGACGGGCGTCCTCGTCTGAATAACAGATCGGCTCGTCAGACACGTTCGCGCTGGTCATCACCAATGGATCGGCCATCTTTTCCATCAACAGATAGTGGAGCGGCGCGTACGGCAACATGAACCCAAGGGTCTTCACATTGGGAGCAATCGACTCAGGCAGGCTACAACCCGCCTTTCGTTCAAGCAGTACGATCGGACGATTGCTCGACAACAAAACTTTTGCTTCAACTTCGGAAACGGAGCAGTGTTGACGCACTACATCGATTGTCCGGCCCATCAGGGCAAATGGTTTGTCTTCTCTATACTTACGTTGTCGCAAGCGATTGACGGCTTCGTTTGAGCGAGCGTCACAAGCGAGGTGATAACCACCAATTCCCTTGATGGCGAGGATTTTTCCGGCGCGTAGCAATTCTTGAGCATACGAAATAACATCGGCACCGCGCAGTTCCTGACCATGATCACGCAGATATATTCTCGGACCACAAGTGGCACAGGCGATCGGTTCAGCATGAAACCGCCGATCAAGCGGATCTTCATACTCGGTACGGCACTCGTGACACATTTTGAAATGACGCATCGTGGTTCTTGCCCTGTCGTAAGGAACATCTTCCACAATGGTGAAGCGTGGACCACAATTCGTGCAGTTGATAAAGGGATAACGATAGCGACGATTGCGTTGGTCAAACAGTTCTCGTACACATTCGCCGCAGGTGCCAAAGTCTGCTGAAACTGGCAGCGCTCGATCACCTGCCGAGCTACTCTCGAGAATCAAGAAGTCTGGATAACCAGCAGGCGGCAAATTCTCTTTACATTCGATGGAATCGATTTGCGAGAGTGGCGGTGGGTGGCTGCCAATTTCGTTTACGAAACGTTGGATGGCCAGCGCAGTTCCCTCAACATCAATTAATACTCCGTTTACGTTGTTGCGGACCCGACCGGTGAGCGACATGCGGCTGGCGTGTGAGTAGACGAAGGGTCGAAAGCCAACGCCTTGAACGATTCCGCGCACGAGTATTTGCGCTCTTGTAGTCACGTGGTCAGATTGAAACTTTCTGATTTACATGAGAGACAATTAGGTCCAGATAATCGGTTATCCCCGCCCCAGTTTTTACTGAGACTTCCAACGTTTTCATGCCGGGTCTCACATGCTGGATGTTTGTTCTCGCAGCCTCTAAATCAAAGTCGACTACTGAAGCAAGATCCATCTTGGTAATTACTGCAACGTCTGAAGTATTGAAGATCGTTGGATACTTCAATGGTTTGTCTTCACCTTCAGTGGTCGAGAGCAGGACAATTCGCAGGTTCTCGCCCAGATCGTAGCTAGACGGGCAGACCATGTTGCCGACGTTTTCGATGAACAAAATATCGAGTGCCTCGAGATTCCAATCCCCCAGCGCTTTCTCAACCATCGTGGCATCAAGATGGCAAACCGTGCCTGTCGTAATCTGACGAACGGGAACTTTGCTACGCGCCAGCCGGTCGGCGTCGTTGTCAGTCGCTAAATCGCCGACGAGTGCGGCCACTTGCAAACCCGTTTCACGTAGACTGCTGAGCGTACGTTCGAGCAGCGCAGTTTTCCCGGCCCCAGGCGTAGAGACAAAACTAACCACCAACACGCCAGAGTCTGCGAATCGCTTTCGGAGTGAACGGGCCAGTAGATCATTCTGCTTGAGAACGTTCTGCCTGACTTCAACCAGTCGGGGTGTACTCATGACATAGCCTCGGCCACCTGTTGTTTTTCTTCAATCTCCATAGCAACGACCAGCAGTTCCCTGCCCTCAATCACTTCCGGTGTTAACTCTCCACAAGCTGGACAGGCAAACAGTTGAATTGAGTCGAGCGTCTTTTCGCTGGCACACCTGGGACAAAAGACTTTTACTGGTACGTCTTCAATCAAAAGACTTGAACCCTGCAACGGAGTGCCCTCGCAAGCAATTTCATAAGAGAACAGCAATGCGTCTTTGACCACTCCAGACAATAACCCGAGCTTTAGATGAAGAGAATTCACACGCTCCCCCCCGAGGCGACGACACTCTTCCGTGGCCATTTCGACCATACTCATTGCAATTGAAAGTTCGTGCATGGCTATTGCGTTCTGGCGCAAATATCAAATGCGCACTTCAATTCATTCTTGATCTTCAAGGTGCCACCGGCCACCGAAACAGGTTTGATCTTGAAATCAGTTTGCCGCAGCTGATAATCCCCTTTCGCCCGCAGCATTGCATCGGCAACAGTAACTTCAGCAGTTATCCAAACATTTTTCTGAGTCACTCCATGTAAGCTCAGATCTCCTATTAAGCGGGCTCGGTAACGGCCCTTTCCCAACCGGCTGAGAGTGACGTTGGTGCTATCAAACTTGATCTCTGGATAGGTTTGCAGTTCGAGCACCTCACGCTGCATCGTGTTTTCGATCTCTAATCTATCCTTCTCTTTAACCTCATTTGCTACTCGCAGTGATGAGGCATCAATCGTCAAATGCAACGACGCTTGTGCAAATGTGTCGGGAACGAACTCGGCGCTACCATTGAAACTGCGAACCGCAATCACCGGGTCATGTCCAAAAGCGGAGAATAGACCTTCCGCAAAAGCTTGAACTGTGAAAGTGCTTTCTTCCGGAACCAAACGATAGTGCGCTAACGCGCTCTCGATTTCAGTTGCCATATGGGGTGCTACAACGCTTTGCGAACCGCCTTGCGAACCAATTCAGTTGTCAGACCATAGACCAGATGAGAGGCCAACGCGTAGGCGTGTGTTGACAATGGATAATTCTTTGCCGATCGCGACAAGCCGATGGCCGGAACAATGGCCTCATCAGCGATCAACCAAACCGCTGCGCCAAAAGGCACTCCTTCGCCAATCGAAGCGCCCCGAGCCAACTCTGTAAAGGCACCATAAATGGCGCCCGAAGCGGCTCCCATCGCGTAATGAGCAACGGTCCCAGCAGTCTCTTTTTCTGACTTGGTCAGTTTTTGATCAAGTATTAGTTCGCTAACTGCATTACCAGCTCGTACCGCCGCATTGTCGTCTGGATCGTCGCTACCCCGTTCTTGCAGTGCTCTGGCGATTCCATGTTGTGGCGACCCTGGCTGTTGTGATTGAGCCCCATGTGAGCGCTCGTTACCACTCATCAATTTGCTCAGAGCACTTTGAAACTGGTTCATTACTATTGAAGCGACCAAACCTCCGGCCACACCTGCTGCTACCCCTTTGACTATACTTTCCTCGTTTTTCATTTCTTCACATTGATCTTATCTTCAGATACCGTTGTACGTCGGGGACTACCGTCGACAAACTATTAGTGAATTTACCCGGTAAACCAGGCATGACCCTGTCCAATCCGGCACGCACCTGTTTGCGAATTTCCGGATGGGCCATAATCAAACCAGCACCCGCGACGAGGAGGGCAAAACCGCCTACCAAATACAACATGTCCTTCGACTCCGAACCATTGTTAGCCATGACACTTCTCCTTATGACTCAGGGGTTAATTTATTTAAGCAAGCATAGCCGCCGATGGTTCGACGAAGTCGGTGCTTACATGCGAGTGATTCGGATATATCGTTTTATGTCTGGAAGAGAGGCGACAACACTCGCCGCGATCACGGCCAGCGCCAATCCACCGACTATTTTCCAAACACGATGTCCAATATTCCTACACTCTGTCTGTGACCCACTGTTCCTGCCCATTTTTGTTCGCCTCCCAAATTTGTCCGCTATTTCCAAGAAACTCTGAAATCAGATCGTTAGTGACTTGCACGGCACGATCCACAGAATTCGCTACCGCCGCACTCAGTCCCATTTGCCCTTCTTCCGGCCCAAACGTCTCCGGCTCACAACCAACCAGCAGGATCCTGTTGAACGTGCCTCCCATTGACTTCACCAGCTGCAAAACCTTTACCGGATTCATGCCATGGGTTTCAACAGCGAGATTAGCTTGATCGAGTTGGTCCAACTGGTCCAGGTCTGGCTCGATGGTATAGACCGTTCCGGGCGCTTCGCCGCGCGGCACCGCGTCAATCAGAATGGTAAGTTCACAACCATCAATCAGAGCGTAAGCGAGATCAAATCCCCGAATACCAAAGTCAAAGACTCGAACGTTCTCAGGGAACTGAAAGCCGGCCAGCCTGCGAATCACTTCACAGCCAAACCCGTCGTCTCCCATAAAGATGTTGCCAATACCGGCTACCAGCACCTGTGCTGTCATAGACTTTCCATCGAATTCGACTCTGCCAATGGCTCAACCTCGGCGGTCGAGAAAAAAAAGCGGTGACCGGGTTGCCGCATCATTCCGAAATCCCGGCCGGGGTCATCCTCGACCACTACGGCGACATGAGCCTGACCCTCATAATCCTGTTCGATTGCTTCGATAACGGCGATCTTTCCAGTCAGCGCGAGGTCCATAATGTCACTTCTGCCTCTTGGCCTGAGTACGACACGGTCGCCACATTTCAACGTAGTCCCATTCACTAGAATTTGATCCAGGGGTTGCTTTTCTTCGAGCAACTGCCACTCCCATTCGTTCATGACTCTTTACGCTTGACGCCTTTCATCGCTCCGTGCAGTTTCATGAACTGCTCGAGGGGCAGCATCTCCGTTCTCTCGAGCAGCTGTCTGGCGCGATCGTCGCTGGCGCGAATCTCACGCTTTTCTTCGTCTGTAAGTGTGAGAATCCGCAGTGTCAAAATCTCGTCAATCTCAGTACCATCGAAGAGATCGCCAGGACTTTCAGCGGCAATCTGCGGATAGTCGTAAAGGATGATCGGCGACGAGAGCATGCAATCCTTTTCTCCGCCCACCCCAATCAGCACTGGATAAGTTCCGACATTCTTGCATTCGGTTGTTGCTTTACTATGTTCGGGTGGTGGATCCAAAAGAGATACAAACTCGCCGTTCTCTACATTAAGAACGGTGTGAGTAGAAACGAAGGAACTGAGCAGGGCGTCGTCGCGGCTTTTCTCATCGGCGTTCGCGAATGCTGTAGTATTGCGAACTTGAACGGTCAGCTTAAAAGCACTGCTTGAGTGTGAACAGGCACTAACCTCAACACTGACTGAGCCTGTCAAGGCACTTTGCCGGCGCGTAATCTTTCCCACCACGTCCTTCTGATCAGAACTGCGTAACTCTTCGACTAGAGTCTCAGGTTGAAGTGCAAATTCCAACGACGCAGTTCTCTGCTGATTGTCGACCACGTTGATTGAGATTGGACCAACCTCGCGCTCAATCGCTTCCTGCCAGGTATTGTAGAGATGGCCATCGTATTCGAGCGAGTTAACTGGTCGAAAGTTTGTGATCTGGTTAGTTCGGTGGGAGCCCGCCTCGACTGACGCAGCAACTTCTCGGGAAATCAACTGAAGAAACTTCACACTAATGCGGATTCGGGTTGTCTGGTTCGCTACGAGCAGACACTGCGTTTCCATCAGAGCAGCTTCAGTGCCTTTTTGTGCGACGCTATACGATTCAGGACAAACCACTCCAAAATTCCAACGCTGTTGATTCTTAACTGAGGAGGGTCGATACGGGTAGAGTACATAGCCCTCGTAGAGCACCGCCATCGCAACGCGATCGACCAGCGACCTTTCTTGTTTTGATTCGGCTGCTGCGCTCACGATGGTAGGCTTTCTTCGACGACGACATCCTCAGGATTCTTGGAGCCGCGTGGTAACAGCAGCTCGAGAGTTTGTTCCCAGGTGGGGATACCTTGTTGCATCTTGAAACGCGATAGTCGATTGAACACGTCTCGCCGCAAACAAAGCCAGGCACTATTCGGGTAATAGAGATCGATCATCTCTTTCCACACCCAAACCGGCAGCCGAAATCGTGCTTCCTTATCCCAGGGAATCTGTTCAGCCTGGAGGGTGCTATCAGCCGCTTCATAAAAGACCGTCCCACTAAACATCAAGTTTAGAGGCACTTCACCTTCAGTCAACGCTGCGAAATATTTGGTCGCAGCCACATTGAAATCAAAAGTACAGGGCACCGGCAGAGCTACCGTAGTCTGATCGTGAAATGGAGGAACGACCGTGTTTGTGTGCGTCCACAACATCGGTCGAAGTGTCTGCGCCCAACGGTCGGGCTCGCCAAATAGATCCGTGAGTTGGCCCTGTTCAGCTGAATCATACTTTCGCCGCGTAGTTTCAATTTGAATCTGGCATCGCAGCATTATCGACTGGACCAATTCGCCAGGATTCGCGTTACTAATTGTTAGCTGAAAAGCGAGTAATGGTGCGGCAGAAAAAGTCACGGCTTCTGCTGATTCGATTTTGAATTCCAGATCAGGCATCCGTTTTTCCCACCAGGTTCGATCTTTCCTTTAGCTGATTAAAGAACGTTGCAATCGCTTCCCAGACTTCGCTGCCTCCCGAAAGCCCACGCCACTTCGTGCGAATTAACCCTACCAACCTGAAGCATTCATCAATGGGAACGAGGTAATAATCGTTAGCACCGTTCACTCTGTTGACCAGCAGGGCTTCTGTATCAGTCTCCATCTCATCGAGCGTTCGATTACTGGCAACTATGTCGTTCCATGCCTGTAGATCGAGGAGAGATTCAGTTGCACCTGCTGGACTGGGGTAAAGAGCGATTACCTTTTGGTCCACACTGCTCCGAAAGAAGAAAGCCATTCCAATCGGAATCAACAGGCCGTCCCACTGTCCATCTGTCAAAGAAAAGTCTTGTAGAAACTTTATTCGTCGCGGGATGCGTCTATAACGCTGATCCGCGCTGCCACTGAAGAGAATTGAGCAAGCCTGACACGCACACACAATTTGCCTGGTACGAGGTTCAATCAAATGCGGGTGCTCAACACCCAACTCGGCGCTGCATATGTCGCACCGCTCAGCGTTGTCGCGCTTTTTGACAAAACGTCGCAGAAGATTGAAGGCGTCAGAGTTGACGGAAGCCGGCTGCCGCACTTTTAACGTACTTTCATCATTCGGAATTTGAATATCTGACATTTGGTATCTTCTATTGAGTCCGTTGTTGATGAAATCTTTCGCAGCAGCGGGCTTCCTCCTGGGCAATTAAGCAGGCACCAACGGCACCTGAGTCATCGACAATGGGGGCAAAGCTATCCGGGCGCGTCCGTTTTCCTGTAGTAGTGGCAAAGGCTTAAGGTGAAGCTTCGGCTGGTCTAAGCCACGCCCGGCTCGGATCACGTCAAACCGTTGTTTACAGCTATTACAAACCAGAGTGGTTGAGATCAGCGATGCATCGCTCAACTCATTCCGGCACCCCGGGCAAGTGTTTCCGTAGGCATAAAGTGATTCGCCCAGCCGGCAGAACAACACCGATTGTCCATCAACATCAGCAAATTCGATCGAGTTATCGTTTAGCGTTACTAAACTGGTTATATCACGCCAGGAGTCCTTCACTTCTTTCGAACTGCCGCCCGGTTTCCCTATTTGTACGAAACCAGTTTGTGGATTGGCAGTCGATATACCTTCCGCATGGACCGCTACCACATCAGGAGCGGCGGTATAAATCGAGTCTTCGATCGCCAGTTTCAAAGTCATTGAGGAAGAGGGACAGGTCTTACAACTTCCTTCAAGTTTGATCCATACGTTGCCATCGACAATCTCCAGCAACTCAACACTGCCGCCGTGAGAATTTATGTACGGTCGAACCTTGTCGAGCGCGCCCATTACTCGGGTCTCAAGCGAAAGTGGATGCAGACCATAAAGGAGCAACAGACTTCCGACTGTTTCGTCAGCGGCGAAAGAGTCAAAAATTGAATACCCGGTTTCACCTTTATCGGCGATCAGTTCCATTACACGCTCCAATGCGGTGCCATGGAATTCCATTAAAGCCTGGACCAGGGCAATAGCATTTTCACGAGCCTCGGAATCTTTTAATTGCTCAATGTTGTGAATGAGTTTTTCAATTTCTGAGGGGCCTGACGTCAAATTGAACCTCCCTGAAGTTTGTCTCTAGCCCTTGTCCTCACGCTGTGCACTTTGTGCCTTGTATTTTTGTCCTTTGTACTCGTCAGAACAGACACCAGATACCGAGTACAAACCACTAAGAGCAAAGCACAAAGTGCATAGCAGCCAAAGAGCAAGGTGCAGCTTCGATTATTTCACCATTCCAAACATCGGCGAATGATGCGTCTCTAAAACCTTTCCGTTACCCAGATACATGTGAACACCGCAAGGCAAGCAGGGATCAAAACTGCGAACTGCTCGCATGATGTCGATGCCTTTGAAATTATCTGGCCCATTCTCCTCAAAGATCGGGGTGTTTTGTACTGCGTCCTCGTATGGTCCAGGAGTGCCATAGATGTCACGTGGGTTTGCGTTCCATGGCGTGGGAGGATAGGGGTGGTAGTTTGCAATCTTGCCGTCCCTGATAACGACGTGATGCGAAAGTACGCCACGAACGGCTTCGTGGAAACCACAGCCGATGGCTTCGTCGGGCACTTTGAACTCGGACCACGTTTTGGTACGGCCAGCGTGTAATTCCGCCATTGCCTGCTCAGTAAAATAGAGCGCGGCCGCCGCGGCGTATGCCTGGAAATATGTACGAGCTCGATCGCGCTCGATGGCATTGCTCCACTTTGGTACCTTCCACTCAAACTCCACTTCTGGCTTCATTGAAGTCTTTGGAAGATAGATCTTTACGCTGTGTCCAGTTGCTTTGACATAACCAATATCAACCTTGCCGGCGAGTGCCGTGGCCCAAAAACGGGCGATTGGACCACCACCAGTATCGAGCGCGAGATACTTCTTGTCGCCCGGCTCGCCTTCGTGATACCAGCGCGGTGACATCACCCAGGTGTAGTTGTTGTCGAAATCTCGCTTCTGGGGTCGCGGTATGGTTGTTTGATTCCAGGGATGTCTACGATCGATTGGGTTACCGAGCGGATCAGCTTTGACAAAGGTTTCCGAGTTTTCCCAGTCATCGTAATAGCTGCTACCGAGGAGAATGCGAATGCCCAGGTTAATATCGACGAGGTCCGTGGTAACGAGTTTGCCGTCAACTACGACACCCGGAGTCACATACATCGCGTTGCCCCATTCGTTCATGTTCTTGTAGGTGTAGTCGCAAACGGCGGGATCCTGGAAAGAGCCCCAACAACCCAACAGGATGCGCCGTTGGCCCACCTTCTCGTAACCGGGCATAGCTTCGTAAATGAAATCGAAGAGGTCGTCGTGTAACGGTACTACTTTCTTCATGAACTCGCAGTAACGCATTAAACGCACGAGATAATCAGTAAAGAGCTGCACCGTAGGAACAGTCCCAACACCACCCGGATAGAGCGTCGAAGGATGAACGTGTCTTCCTTCCATTAAACAAAACATCTCGCGCGTGTAACGACTTACCTGCAAGGTCTCGCGATAAAACTCGCCGCTGAAAGGATTGAGCGCTGTCATGATGTCGGCGATGGTCCGGTAACCATGGTCGGCAGCATGTGGGGCTTCCTTTGTTTTAGCCTTCTCCCAGACACTCGGGTTGGTTTCGCGAACCATCTGCTCACAAAAATCGACACCTACCAGATTGTCCTGAAAGATGTTGTGATCGAACATGTACTCGGCAGCCTCACCAAGATTCACGATCCATTCTGCCATTGCCGGCGGGCGCACGTTGAAGGCCATGTTTTGAGCGTAAGTAGCGCAAGTGGCGTGATTGTCACCACAAATTCCACAGATGCGGCTGGTAATGAAGTGCGCGTCGCGCGGATCCTTCCCCTTCATAAAAATACTGTAGCCACGAAATATTGAAGAGGTGCTATAGCACTCTGCCACTTCACGATTAGCGAAATCGATCTTGGTATAGATACCCAGACTACCGACAATTCGCGTAATCGGATCCCAATTCATATCGACAAGAGTGCGAGGTTGAGACGGAGTTTTAGTGATTGTTGAAGTGCTCATGACGCTCGCTCCTTTGTCTGCAGTAAAGGCTGGGACTGATAACCAGTCGTCAGTTCCGGACGGTTGTGTCGCCATCTGGGTTCTTTGTTCACCGTGGCATTGGTCATACTACGAAGTGCTCGAATCGCGGCACCGTAAACGCCAACCACTCCAGATGAAACTTTTGCTCCGGGCGGTTCGTCCATGAAAGGCATGAATTTGTCCGGGAAACCGGGCATCGTACATCCGATACAAATTCCGCCGACGTTCGGACAGCCACCGATTCCTGCCATCCATCCACGCTTAGGCACGTTGCAATTAACGACGGGTCCCCAGCAGCCGAGTTTCACGATACATTTTGGTGATCCATACTCATTGGCAAAGTCGCCTTGTTCGTAATAGGAACCACGATCGCAGCCTTCGTGAACTGTTTTTCCAAATAACCAAGTTGGTCGACCAGCCTCATCCAGTGGGATCATCGGAGACAATCCCGCAGCTACGTACAGAAGATAGAGAACCGTTTCCATGAAGTTATCTGGTTGAACGGGACAACCGGGTACGTTAACTATCGGAATACCAGCACCAGTCTTCCAATCCCAGCCCAGATAATCAGCGAGTCCCATACATCCGGTCGGATTTCCCTGCATCGCATGAATACCGCCATACGTAGCGCAGGTACCAATAGCAACGACCGCCAAAGCTTTGGGAGCAAGGCGGTCGATCCATTCGGTCGTCTTAATGGGCTGGCCGGTCATGGCATCAGTGCCCATCGCCGCCCAGTAACCCTCGCCGCTAATGTTCTCATTCGGAATCGAGCCTTCAACTACCAACACAAAAGGATCTATCAAGCCTTGTTCGGCCTGGTAAAAGTACTTCATGAAATCGTCACCGACTTCATAAGCCAGCACCGGATTATGCAAATGAACTTTGGGAAGACCGGGTATTGCACCGAGCACAACATCTTCGACACTTGGCTGCGTTGCCGCAGTAATCGAGACCGAGTCGCCATCGCATCCCAGCCCTGCTGTTATCCATACGATGTGAATATCCTTTACCGCCGGAGGCCTTTGGGTAACGCGGCCATATGGCGCTATTTCCGCAGCCATAAAACTCTCTCCTTTCTAAAAGAGGCATTTGTGATTCTGGGCGAGAATCATGTTCAAGGAGCAGTCGCTTGTGCGCGTTGCTGTCAAGTTGCGCTCAATTTCGGTAGTGTCACAACCAGGCACCACCTGGTTCTTTAGTCCGAGCGGCGGCGTTCCTCAGCGTCCAACTATTTCAAGCACACAAAACCCTTAACTTTGAAACCCAGCGAGTTTTGGTGCACAAGCCAGAGTAATACTCCAACCAAATTGTAGGGAGCGAGGGGAATTATTGAGCGGGAACAGAGAATAGTCTATTCGTATACCTACGTAGTTAGGCTACGAAAGCTCCGTATTTTTATGGAGAATAAGTGTCTTAACGGTGGCGGGTTCAACCTTCCATGGGAATGATGCCTCGGCGAAGAGCAAAACGGATTAGTTCTGCTTGCGAATGCATATCCAACTTGTGCATCAGGTTGGCTCGATGAGTTTCGGCAGTGCGTGAACTTATTCCCAATCGCACGGCAATTTCACTGTTAGTTCTTCCTTCAGCTGCAAGATGTAGGACCTCTCGTTCTCGTGCAGTCAAAGTTTCGTAACGATCAAGGTTGGTAGCCTGGGCTCGTTCCTGATAGACCTCGATGGCTCTCGCGGTGAGTGGTGGACTTAAGTATCGGCGGCCAGCCGCAGCTTCGCGAACAGCTTGAACCAGATCAGCCGATTTTGAATCCTTTAAAACATAAGCTGACGCCCCATTGCTTAAAGCTTCAAGTACGTAAGCCTCATTCGCATACATCGACAAAATAACAATTTGCGTGTTAGGAGACCGCTTCTTGATCTGTTTAAGGACGTCGAGGCCGTTTAGACCAGGCATCATCAAGTCTAGCACCAGAACTTTCGGACCGACCAACTCGACGGTTTGCACCGCCTCCAAACCATCACCTGCCTCACCTACCACTTGTAGATCCTTCTCAACCTCAAGTAGTGCGCGCAGTCCTTGACGCACGATGTGATGATCATCCGCAAGAACGATGGTGGTGGTGGCCGGCTGCTCCATTCAGATCTCCGTCAATCAGAATTGATACCGGGAGGCTTTGCGCAACGATAACATGTGCCATCCGGTCGGTCCGCTCGCGGTCGTGTGCTCATCGCTGACTCTCACCAAGACTAGAGTTATTGTGCAAAACCGTACTGGGAAGACCCTCGCCAATTTCTTCTCCAACATTTAGCTCAGCAATCAACCGAGTTCCGACACCAGATCGAGATTCAATTTTCAACTGACCTCCCAACAAAGCAGTTCGTTCACGCATACCAGCGAGACCGCTCGTGTCTCGCTTTGCTACTCCATCTGGGTCGAATCCCTTACCAAGATCCTCGACTTGAATCGATAGCTTATCCGAATCAGTCCACAATCTCACTGTCGCTTCATGAATTTCGGCGTGCCGAGCAACATTGGTGAGCGCTTCCTGTACGACGCGGTAAGCCGCAGTTTCGACTTGAGGGGTAAACCTCCTCTTCTCCAGCCCATGATGTCTGAAATTCACCTTTACCTTGGTTTGTGCGGTGTAGTTTTCGATATGCCAAAGAAGTGTTGGTAACAAGCCCAGGTCGTCCAACATGGCGGGCCGCAGAGCAAGTGACAGATTTCTCACTCGAACCATCAGGTCGTTAACCAGGTCTCTAGCTTGATTGATGCTGGAGCCGACCTCCTCTAGCGGGAGCCTGGTGCTGACTTCGAGGGTCAACTTAAGACCAGTCAAAACCTGTCCTATTTCATCGTGGAGTTCGAGCGCAATATTCCGCCGCTCAAGTTCCTGCACCTCCATCAACCGGCTCGAAAGAAATTTCAAGCGCTGAGCGTAACTCCTGAGAGACTCCTCAGCTGTTTTGCGCGTAGTGATATCGCGGATCACGCAGATGATCATGCTTGATTCCGCCACCATCGGATTAAGCATGATGTCAATCGGAAACTCGGTGCGGTCTTTGCGAATTCCGTGGAATTCATGCGGCGAAGTTACGATTGGAGTATCGAGTGCGAGCGACTTCTTGCGAAGGTGTTCAACTATCAAAGGTTCCGAGATAAGTGTGGTGATTGATTGACCTATCATCTCGCTCGGAGAATAACCAAACATCTGAACGACTTGTGCGTTGACACTAATAATCTCGCCTGAATCACGAACTACCACAACGGTATCAGGAGCCGATTCGAACAGACCGCGCCACATTGCTTCGCTCTTCTTAAGAGCTTCTTCAGCGGTCTTCAGTTCCGAGATGTCGAATGCCACTCCATGTATGAACCACGGACGACCATCACTGTTACGCACCATCTTTACTTCACAGTGAAACCAAACGGTACGTCCATCGCGTGAGATTACTCGGTACAGCGACTTGAGTGGCTTACCGTGCAAAAACAGATCGGCGGCTTCAGTGCTCCAACGCTCTTTATCGTCAGCGTGAATTTGTTGGTACCAACGAACTGGATCCTGAAGCCATTCTTCCTGAGAGAAACCCAGAATCGACTCGATTTGTGGACTCACATAAGCTTCACCAATACCGCGCTCAAGAAATGCGAGAAACACGACTGCCGGAATCTGCTCAACCAATGTTTGATAACGAGCGTCGACTTCTGGTAGCGGTGCGAGCTCCCATGTCTCATCGACGTCAACGGCGGCGTTTTGCGACTGAGCGATAGGAAAGGCGCCGGCGAGCTGTCGCAGTACTTCCTCAGCTTCAATCAGATTGACGCTCTGTAGTAGATCGGCGAGCGCGCCGTCGACCTC
>Ga0163162_10002560_pt1 | contig 17209 bp, 16 predicted proteins | sample S55metaG_FD_115310 | JGI IMG/M metagenome (GOLD analysis project Ga0163162, IMG submission 115310) | Switchgrass rhizosphere microbial communities from Kellogg Biological Station, Michigan, USA - S5-5 metaG | ecosystem: Host-associated > Plants > Roots > Rhizosphere > Soil | place: USA...
AGGGGCGCCTCGGCGCCAACGCCATCCTCGCAGTTTCAATGGCCGCAGCCCGCGCCTCAGCCGCGACTTTCGGCCTGCCGCTTTATCGTTACCTCGGCGGTGCCGGTGCCAACATTCTGCCCACGCCAATGATGAACATCCTCAACGGAGGCGCCCACGCCGACAACAACGTCGACTTCCAGGAATTCATGGTCATGCCCGTAGGTGCGGAATCTTTTTCCGATGCGCTGCGCTGGGGCGTCGAAGTATTCCATACGCTGAAAGGCGTGCTCAAAAAGCGCGGCTACAACACCGCAGTCGGCGACGAAGGCGGCTTCGCGCCATCGGTGAAGTCGAATGTCGAAGCGATTGAAGTCGTCCTCGAAGCCATCACGCAAGCGGGATACAAACCCGGCGAAGAGATTTCCATCGGTCTCGATCCCGCAGCCAGCGAGTTCTATCAGGACGGCAAGTACGTCTTCAAGAAATCCGACAAGACAGCAAAGAGTTCCGACGACATGGTCCGCTTCTGGGCGAAGTGGGCCAACGACTACCCGATTGTCTCCCTGGAAGACGGCCTGTCAGAAAACGACTGGGACGGCTGGCAAAATCTCACCAAAGAGTTGGGCGGAAAGATCCAGCTCGTCGGCGACGATTTATTCGTCACCAATGTGAATTTCCTGCAAGAGGGAATCGACAAGCACGTAGCCAACTCGATCCTCATCAAAGTCAACCAGATCGGCACCGTCAGCGAAACTCTCGACGCAATCGACCTGGCCCGGCGCAACGGCTATACCTCGATCATCTCGCACCGCTCAGGCGAGACTGAAGACACCTTCATCGCCGACCTGGCCGTAGCCACAGGAGCAGGCCAGATCAAGACTGGTTCAGCATCGCGCACCGATCGCATCGCAAAATACAATCAGTTGTTGCGGATCGAAGGAGAGCTGGCCGGCTCGGCAAAGTTCCTGGGATTGAAAGCGCTGAACGTCGGAGCCTAGTGGTGGTGTGGGGCGGACAAGAGTGTCCGCCCCACACAGTCCTAACTAAATCCCAGCGTGTCATCCGCCGAAGGCCCATACGTCGCCGGCACCGGCTTGTTGTTCAACCGCAAGTACACACCAAGCTGAGCCCGATGATGCACCAGGTGATTCAGAAACATCTGCCGGTAGGCCAGAAAGCGTGATCCTTCGAAAATCGGTTTGCCCTGAAAACTGAGCTTCCAGTTTTCGGTCCACGCCGAGTCAGGCATCTTTTTCAAGGCTTCGCGAACCTGCGCGGCTCCGTCGTCGAAGACCTGCACCAATTGTTTCGCGGACTCAAAGGCTACGCGTTGCCGACTGTTTTTAGAAAAGTCGAGTTCCGGTGTCGTCAAAATGGTAAGTCCAAATCCGCCGAGCTCCGCCACATGTGGAGCGAGTTTGTTCAGCGGCATCGACTTGGGATGCGGCGTGAAATCCTTATTGTCCTCTGGCACCCGCTCCAGGGCCGTCCGCGTAGCTTTTGCCTCGGCATCAAATTCGAGAAGTAATAGATCGCTGATCGACATGCATTCCTCCGAATCAAAGATAAGACGACTATATTCTCCGTCCGCCGATTTGAAAACCCGTCCTCATCGCCTATAATTTCTGTTCTTCCAGTTGCTATTGTTCCTCTGCGTCTCCATGAATCCGTTGTCCGCGACCCAGACGCAAAGCCAGAAGCTGCCAGGAGCTGCCAAGGAGCTGAATGACTCGCCCTAAACCACTTGTTCTGATTATTCTCGACGGATGGGGTTACCGCGCCGACACCAAAGCCAATGCCATCGCTCTCGCCCGCAAGCCCACCTATGATCGCCTCCTGCGAGACTATCCCAACACTTTGATTCAGACCAGCGGCCACTACGTCGGTCTCCCCGACGGACAGATGGGAAACAGCGAAGTTGGACATCTCAACATCGGTGCCGGACGCATCGTGCACATGGACAGTACTCGCATCGAGTTGATGATCCAGAGCGGTGAATTCTTCTCGCACCCGGTTCTGCTGAGCGCCATGAAGAACGCGCGCTCCGGCGGACGCCGCCTACATCTCTTCGGACTACTTTCAGACGGCGGTGTGCACTCTTACCAGACTCATCTCTACGCGTTGTTAAAGATGGCCAAGCAGAATGGCGTTGACCGCGTCTTCGTGCACGCCTTTATGGATGGCCGAGACACTTTGCCAACCAACGGCGCCGGATATCTGGAACAGCTGCAGCAAAAAATCCGCGAGTACAACACCGGCAAGATCGCTTCCGTCAGCGGACGCTACTACGCCATGGACCGCGATCGCCGATGGGAACGCATGGCCAAGACTTTCAATGCCATGGTTTCCGGCGAAGCTGAAGGCGGCAAATACGTCGACCCAGTCCAGGGCGTGAAAGATTCGTACAACAAGGGCGTAACCGACGAATTTATCGTGCCCTTCGTTTGCATCGACAATCGTGGAGAGCCTCTGGCCACCGTCCGCGATGACGATAGCTGTATCTGTTTCAACTTTCGCGCCGACCGCGTCCGCCAGGTCACTCGCGCCCTGGCACGCAACAGCGGACTGAATCCGCAAGAGGGAAGCGACCTGCCCGGCGCTGCCGATCTCGATGCTGCGATCCCGCGCGATCGCGTGCCCAAGAATTTGCAATACGTCTGCATGACCCAGTACGACAAGAAGTTCACGCTCCCGGTGGTGATCCCGCCTGAAGCGCTGGACAACATTCTCGCCAACGTGATGGGTCAGGCGAGCCTGCGCAATCTTCGGGTCGCGGAAACCGAAAAGTACGCGCACGTTACGTACTTCTTCAATGGCGGAGTCGAACAGCCGTTCCCCGGAGAAGACCGCCTGGTCGTGCCGTCACAAAAAGTTGCAACCTACGACCTCAAGCCCGAGATGAGCGCTGCTGGAATTGCCGACGCGGTAATGAAAGCGGTAGAGGAAGGCACGTTCGACGTCATCATCGTCAATTTCGCCAATGCCGACATGGTCGGACACTCAGGAAAAATCGAGCCCACCGTCAAAGGCGTAGAAACCGTGGACGCCTGTCTGGGTCTGATCGAACCGGTAGTTCGAGCCAAAGGCGGAGCCATCCTCATCACTGCGGATCACGGTAACGCCGAGATGATGATCGATCCAGTGACCGGTGGCCCGCACACAGCCCACACCACCAACCCAGTGCCCTTTATTGTGGTAGCTGAGAATGGCAAGAAATTCTCGTTGAAGCCGGGAGGCTCTCTCCGCGACATCTCTCCCACCGTGCTGGGAATGTTAGGCATTCCGCAACCCAAAGAGATGACGGGACAGGATCTACGTGTGATGCTGAATAAGCCCTAATAAAGTAACGCCCGTCTCTGCGTCATCGCTCTAAAAAAGTAGCGCCGGCGTCCCGCCGGCTGTCGCGAGGGCGTCTCGCCCTCGCAAAGTGGGAAGTCCCACAACAGCCGCCGGTCGACCGGCGCTAAAAAGAAACTAGCTCGCCCGCGGCATCGGCTTATCCGTCTTCTGAAAATCCGCCGAAGCTTCGCCCGTCGAAGTCACATCCTGTGCGCCGCTCGCCTCCAGAATCTCCTTGGCCTTCTTGGTCCAGGCAGAGTCGTCGCAATGTACGGAAAGCAGAATGCCGCCTTCCTTAATCCGGCCTTCGTAGCGCTTTGCCTCGAACTCCGGAATCCCCATGCCGACCAGGGCTCCGGTCAGGCCGCCAATCGCTCCGCCAACCCCAACTCCCGCCAGCGCCGCCATGATCGGACCTGCCGCAATAAACGGACCCACGCCCGGAATTGCCAGCGCGCCGATGCCGGCCAGCCAGCCCAGTGCGCCACTCAGGACAGCACCTGGGCCGGCGCCCGCTGCCGTGCCCTCTGGAGCTTTCGTGTTCTTCTCGGTGGCGAAATCCTTGGTGCCTTCATTGTGCGGAAAGAGAACAGAAATATCGGTGTTGCGGAAGCCTTGCTGACGCAACATGTCAACCGCTGTTTCAACTCCAACGCGATCCCGATAGATTCCGAATGCTGCCGTATTTTTACCTGCCATGATGATCTCCTTTTAAATATGGTGTGACGATCGTTAATAAGTGATTACTTGGACGCCACCTGAATTTCGCTGGTGACCTTGTCGGCGCCTGCAATCTGCGCTGCTTTGTTTTCAATCGACTGTTTTTCCTCGTCCGACTTCACCGGACCCTTCAATGTCACCATGCCGTTCTGGGCGATGACTTTGACGTTGTGTCCGTAAGTTGAAAGGGACTTGTCTTTGACAATGGCTTTTCGGATCTGCTGCGCCAGTTGACGATCTGTGGCATTGTCTTTCTGTTGATCCGCGGTCGGTTCAGCTTTGTCCCGGTCGCGTTGGTTAACTTTCGTGTTGTCGGCGGGTGGAGCTGTAGTGTCCTGCTGTGCCCACAGCGCACCCATGCAACTCAGTAGAAACAATTGTGCAAGAAGACCTTTGAATGCAAATTTCCTCAGCATGATTCACCTCTGCTTTCGATTGCATGCTTAGGATGGCGCAGGCTGGCGAGAGGTAGGCTCAGGACGAGAAAATAACGGAAAAGAAAGAAGCCACGGATTCACACCGATTCACACGGATAAATCTTGAGAATCGAAAAAGCCCTTAAGAAAGTTAATCCGTGTGATCCGTGAAAATCCGTGGCCCAAGTTTTAAGCTGCTGCAGAAATTCTGCGAATCAAGTCTTCCTGCTCAGTCTTACTTTCGGCACCGATGGTGAAGGCGTCTAATAATCCAAGTGACAGAGCGTATTTCAAGGCTGCATCCTGGCGAGTGCGTAGTGCGCCCTGTCCCAGAATCTTCATGCCGACAACCGCTTTTCCCGCAGCCTTCATTTCGCGGATAACGCTGATCACTGTCTCGGGATCGGCGTCCATATGCGCTCCCACCGGATTGATTCGAACCAGGTCGATCTCCACCCACGGCGACTTGGCAGCCGCGCGCAACGCCTCAATACTGTGGCAGGAACATCCATGGGCGCGAATGATTCCTTTCTCTTTGGCTTCAGAGAACACGTCCATCACTCCCCGGTACCGTTCCGTCCAGTCGCCTTCGGTCAGGCAATGCATCAGGCATATATCTAGATAGTCGGTTCCGAGTTCCTTGCGAAAGCGGTCAAGATCGGCGCGGGCTTCGGCAGGATTGCGCGCCCACGTCTTGGTCAGGACTGTCACCTTGTCGCGCTGTAAATGTTTTAGCGCCTCGGCCACATGAGGATGGCTTCCGTAAGCGTCGGCGGCGTCAAAAAACCGCAAGCCTTGATCGTGGCCGTTGAGCAGCAGGTCCGACAGTCCCTTTACGCCCAGCGCAGTCTGGTTGGAATGGTGCCCGCTGCCCACCGTTCCGGTTCCCATGGCCAGACGGCTCGTTGTGATGCCGGTCTTGCCCAGCGTGACCGTGTCAGCGGCTGTGAACTTGCGAGGCAGCGGCGGAAGAGCATCGATGTCTATAGCTCTTGCCAGCCCCTGATAACCGATCCAGGCCGCGCCGACCGCTCCGGTTGCACCGATGATGAAATCCCTGCGCTTCATGATTCCTCCATCCACCGAACCTTCCGGTTATGTGTATTTGGACGAAATGATCGGCGTTCCGGATATCAATATTCCAGATAACCCTAAACTCCCAAGGCGGCAATTTCAAGAAGGGTTTCAGCCAATCGGTGGTTCACTCTGGAAACCGTTAACCATGAAGGATACGAACCATCACGGAGGCTTTAGTCCCAGGTTTACTTCGTGAACCTTCGTGTCCTGCGTGGTTGACGATTTTCGTCTTAGACACTGGAGCTGCAGCCAGAATTATTTGACATACAGTCTTCCATGTACGGTCTCCCCTCTTTACTCCTATGAAACCCCATCAATGCAACTCGAAAGCATGGATCCGTATCAGAGAGATGTCTTCGGGCCATTGTGACTCCACCGACGAGGTGACTTTATGCTGTGGACCGTATTTGTGATCCTGTTAGTTTTGTGGCTGCTGGGCTTGGTAAGTTCGTACACTCTGGGCGGCTTCATCCACATTCTTCTCGTGATCGCCGTCGTTGTGCTGCTGATCCAGCTGATCACGGGTCGCAGGCCCGCTGTTTAGCAATCGCGGATATCGGGGTTTGGTCCGTCAGTCGGGGCCGGCGTTTTTAGCAAATAGAACTATCTCCCAAGGAGGAGCCAGTGAAAAGATTTTTGATCGCCGCACTCAGTCTGGTAGCAATGTTGGGCAGCATGGCATCAGCCACTGCCAAAGAGGATTCCGTCGAGCGTCTTCAGAATGCAGGAAACGTGCTCAAGGAAATTATGGGCGCTCCGGACAAAGGAATCCCGGAAGAAGTCCTGGACAACGCAAAATGCATCATGGTGGTGCCCCACCTGATCAAGGCCGGTTTCATTTTCGGCGGTAAACATGGACGCGGCGTCGCCAGCTGCCGCACCGCGACCGGTTGGAGCGCGCCTGCATTCGTCTCGGTTGGCGCCGGAAGCTGGAGGCACCAGATCGGCGCCGAAGGCGTTGACCTCGTCATGCTGGTCATGAACGACAAAGGTCTGCAACATCTTCGGTCCAGTGAGTTCCAGCTCAGTGGAGAAGGTTCCGCTGCGGCCGGTCCTGTAGGGCGTCACGCCTCCGCTGGCACTGACTGGAAGATGAATGCCGAACTGCTTACCTACTCCCGCTCCAAGGGCGCTTTCGCCGGCCTGACTCTGGAAGGCGCAGTCATCGAGCAGGACGCCGATTCCACCACTGCCATCTACGGTCACGATGTAGGCTTCCGCAAAGTCCTGACCGGCAGTGTGAAGGCTCCAGCCTCGGCTGAGCCTTTCATGTCTGCTCTTTCGTTGGCCGGCCACCAGGCTGCAGCCCACGAAGCCAAAGAAGAAATGGAAAAGAAGTAAGTCGGCCTCGCTACTCCGTCACCAGCCCCGCCCAAGCAGGCGGGGCTTTTTTATGTTCGTGTGGGGCGGACACTCTTGTCCGCCGCCTTTGAAGTTGATCTTGATTGTGATCCAAATCTCGAAATCTTGAAGCGGCAGCCACCACAGCACTTCACTGCCCAAATAATCAATCCCTATGTTTGAATATGAATATGGACCTGATCGCACACCTCACCCGCCTCTTCGAATATGACGCCTGGGCGAATAGGGAAGTCCTGTCCAACCTGCGCGCGCAATCCACACCGCAACCCCGCCCGCTGAAACTGATCGCTCACGTCCTCGCGTCGCAACACTTCTGGATGTCGCGTCTCGAACCCATTCATACCGCACCATCTGTGTGGCCCGACCTCACCATCGAAGAGTGCGAGAAGCAAGCGGACGAACTACAAGCCATCTGGAAGGAGTATCTCAAGAACAGCACTGAAGCGGATCTCGCGCAGACCATCGATTACATAAATACCAGGGGCGAGCCCTGGAGCAATCGCAAGGACGACATCCTCATGCACCTCATCACTCACTCCGCCTACCATCGCGGACAAGCGGCCGCCGCCGTCCGCGCCGCCGGATTCACCCCTGCTTATACCGATTTCATTCACAGCATCCGCCAGGGATTCGTAAAATAGCAGCCATGTCAGACTCACCTGCGGTTCAGCACAAAATTACTCCGTTCTTCATTCTGCAGTTCTGCCTGGTGCTGATCGCTATCGGCGCCGTCGTCTTCCGCCCCGGTCCATGGGATACCGCTCGCTTAACCGGGTTGTGTATCGCCGTACCGGCCGCAGTCTTTCTATTTACCGCGCGATGGCAACTGGGCTCGTCATTCGCAATCACTCCCCAGGCCAAGGCACTCGTAACCAAAGGCCTGTATTCCAGGATCAGAAACCCAATCTACGTTTTCAGCGCGTTACTGCTTCTCGGTGTTCTGATCGCCCTGGAGTATCGTTATGCTCTGCTTCTGCTGCTGATCCTGGTGCCAGTACAAATCATTCGCGCCCGCCAGGAGGGAAAGATCCTCGAAGCCAGATTTGGCGACGAATATCGTAGATACCGCGAGGGAACTTGGTTCTAGCCGTGTGCATCCTACTTAACAGGTAGCTGATAAGAATCGGGGCGTAGCGATGACAAAAGTTTTCCCATTGGCCAGAATCGTCGTCGTATTGATTTCGATGTCGTACGCGGCATTTGCCGGCGCTCAGAACTCCACCCCGCCATCCGAGAGCGCAACTCTTCCACCGGGCACAGTTCTCTCCGTCGACCTCTCGAAAAGTCTCGACTCCAAGAAATCAAAGCCTAACGATAAGGTAGAAGCGAAAACCGCCTCCGACCTTCTCCTTCACGGACAGATCGTCGTCCCCCGCAACACAAAAATCATCGGCCATGTCACCGAATCCAAGGCCCACAGCAAAAGCTCTCCCGGTTCGGAAATTAAATTCACTTTCGATCGCGTGCTGCTCAAGGGAGGCAGCGAACTCCCATTGCAGTTCACCGTGCAGGCCATCGCGCGTCCCTTGCGCGTACCGTCATTCGGATCCGGAGGCCCCGAAAATATGCCAGACGCCTCATCCATGCCCGGTAGAATGCCCTCCATGGGATCGCAGACTCCAGCTGGCGCAGCGTCCTCCGCAACCATGAATCCGAAATATCCCGACGATATGACCCCGCCATCGTCGGCGAATAATCCCGATATACCAAGTCCATCCACGGCAACGCCTCTCAGCGCCACCACTCACGGTGTAGTCGGAATCAAGGGACTCACTCTGAACACATCAGGCCCAATATCGGTTTTGACTTCGAGCGAAGGAAACGTACATCTCGAAAGCGGATCTCAACTGGCTCTGCGAGTGCAGTAAGCCGGAGGGGAAAAGGTGGCTGCCCGGCGGCAACCACCGCGACGAAGTGTCGGCCAGCAAATCCAACACAGTTTTACGACGCCAGAGCGTAGCGGCTGTCCGCATGTCCCAGCAGTGCCATCATCTCGTCCAGCGACGCAATGTCAAACTCCGACAACGCATTCGTATGCTCCAGCTTGTCTTTGATGAATCTCGAAGGATTAAACAGCTTGAATCGTATGTCACGATCGCGCGCCCATCGTTGCAAAAACACCAGCACGCCAATCGCACCGCCGCCGATGGCCCGCATCTCCGTCAGATCCAGCACGATCACGTGCGCGTCTTTCTGTGAAGCCACCGCATCGCGCAACCGAAACGCCTCATCGCTCCTCACAAACCGCCCTTCACACTCAACAACGGCCATATCGCCAACTTTATCGACATGAATGTTGGACATCATTTCCTCCGTAAGGATGATCTGGCAATGGTAAGAGCACGAAGATTGCCAAGCGAACACGCCGTTTGTTTTCTGCGGGATAACAACGCCAAACAATTTCAGACGAGAACTTTCGAAGAGATCGGTAGGCAATTCCGTCGTAGGGAAAATGCTGTAGGAGAATCTAATCCAACCTGTCATCCCGAGCGAAGCCGAGGGACCTTGCGTTTCCATTCAACCCAAAAGACGGTGCCCCACTCAAGCCAGCAGCTTTTGGCTTGAGTGGGGCCTTATGCAGTCAAGGTTAGTTAAAGCGATTCGTGTACGAACAACTCATTCCCGAACTCTGACTGTCCACGCATCCGCCCACTTCCTATGCGGCAACCTTACCCGCACTCCGGGCCCTGTGCGGAGACCCGACGTAAGGGAATTCCGTGAGCAGGTCTTTGTGGGGACCTACGTTATCGTCCGTCACTTTTCCATTTGTGAGGATACGAAGGAAGACATTCACGACGTCGTCGGCGAGCGCCCGCCCATTTTTCGGGAAAGCCGCCGGCTGCGTCGGATCATATTGAAGAACGTCAGGCAGCAGCGTCCCGGCGACCCGCGTTGCCTCCGCCGGAGTATATCCACCGGTGTGCTCCAGCGCGTGCGCGAACATGGGGACGAAACGGGCATCGTCCTTCGGCTCCGCCGCGAGATAAGCGGCATTCTGTTCGCCGGCAAGAAAAGGAGTTTGATTCGGCCGCGCACCGCGATCCGCCTGCACCCATTTCCCGCTCGAGCCGTCCACCGTGCGAGCCCATATACCCATTTTTTTCCCGCCGATGGCAGAGTTGGGCACTTCCAGCACGATGCTGCACACATCCGCGTCGGCGAAGCCATCGTCACCGGTGAATTGCAGGTTGTTCAATGCGCCCTGTACGTCGAAGAAAAAGGGATCGCTGCGCCAGCCTGCAAAGAAGCGGTAGCCGCCAGCCTCTGCCACATGTGTCTCCGTCCCAGTCGAGACCGGCACGCCCTCGACGATGACTTGCCCGTCGTCGCCAGTCCCAGCGGCCTGCGCGCCTTCAACCCGGCGAAGCGTCGCCGTCTGACTTCCATCCTTCGAGGACGTGAATCGCACCCGGTACGCGATATCGGCGACGTTATCGCCGTTCGTATCAATCTTCAGTTCATAAATCGCCTCGGTCGAGAAGGCATCGTCGCTGGTCGGTCCGGGCGGGTTGGCGCCGAGAGACGGATGCGCGTCCATAATCAGGATCGACTTGCTGCCATCCCCAGGCTTGGGGAAAGCATATAGATCAGTGAGGTCCAGGCGGGCGTCCCCGTGAGGGAACCCAAATTCGGGGCCGGAATAGTGATGGGACATGGCTTCTCCTCTTTAAGTTTTTAGCTGAGATTGGGTTTAAAAACAGAACTTCCGACTAGGCAGTGTGACTCTAAAATTATACGCCCGGCAGGGGTCGCCCATTCAACCCCTGCCGCACTGTCATCCCGAGCGAAGCCGAGGGACCTTGTGTTTATCGACCACTAGAAAAACTGTTCCACCGAAAACGCGTCAGCCCCATTGCATGAGGGCAATCTAATTTGTTCGTTGTTCCAAGTCTGTGACGTGTGAACATCCCCATGCAAGCCAAAACCGGGCTTCAGTCGGCCACTCGCCCGATTGAGTAGCATCATCTTTGCTTACAGGCGCACGGCGGCTTAATTCCATAACAACCTGGACCCGCCGGAAAATACGAGCGATGCAGGCATCCCTCTCAATAGAATCGGGAGCAGGATTCTGCATGTACAGGCGATCCCACAAGATGATCGCGTTTAGCTCGGCTTCCAGAATTTCTACTCTGTTCGCCATATTGACGTTTAATGCGGCACGCTTAATTTTTTGACAACTCACCATCCGGTCATATTCGGCCGGCGCGCGGAGTATCAATCAGGAAGTCCGCGTTTTTAGTACCGGTGGCCTGCCCGCTGCTTTGGGAGGCTTCTTAACAGACAGTCGCTGGAGCAAATCAGCCAGCGTCGGGACATTCCACATCGGACGATTGAAGGTTTCCGGGATGATCTGCGTCTGCGGCGATGGTGCCTTCTGAATAGGTAGATTCTGCATAAACTCCCCTCTTTGGGGCAGAGCTTACGCTTGGAAGGAAAACCAGTCTGAGCAAGAGTGAACACTTCGTCAAATGTTCAAAATTGACCATTCTCCTGCCGGTAAGAAGCTGGACAATCCGAATATGAGCAGCGACCGGCTACGAGAGATAGGCCTTGAGTTGAACCGCCTGATTGATTCTCAAAATCAAGTATTGAAAGGGCGGGCCAAGCTTGGTGATATGGCCTGGCAAGAAGCAGAAACGTACCTCCAAAGAAGCTGCCGCATTTCCTTACTTTTCAAGGAATTGAGCGAGGACTGGCCGGACTTGCATCCTTGGGCTTCTCGCCTCGTCAACTGATCCGCCGAAGAGCTCGATAGCGTGCAGACACCTGGAGTTCGCACTCGTACCCTTCAAGATCATGGCTAATCCAAAACAGCCATCCCCGCCCGAAAAGACCCTCGAAGAACTGCTCGACAAAATATCCAACGCCCGCGAAGATCTACTCACCATTGAACGATCCCTTGAACGTTTACGAGATGACATCGCTAAAGACCGAAAGCCGAAAACCGATTCTGCTACCTAGTCGATCACCCGTTCGGCTGTCGTGTGGGCGGGAGGTCTAGATTTTCTGCAGTGTTCACTTTTGCTCAGACTGGCCCTCTTTTGAGCCTAAACTTGTTACAAAAGAGTTAGGGAGAATTTCCTATGCCGCTGAGAACGATCGCTGAAATCGTCGCGATACTGATAGTCGTGGTTTTGGCGGTTCGATTTTTTAAGTCGCGTGCTTGAGCAAGATGCTGGGACGGATGGCCCATTCAAGCCTGCCTTTGGCTTGAGTGGGGCGGTTTGCAGTTCACTTAGCAAGAGATGAACATGCTCAGGCATGACTACATAGCCATAAACAGAGAGTCTGCAACGACGCCGCACCCGCTCCAAAGCTAACCAGAATGTGACGAAATGACTTTGCCCGCTCTGCTGAAAACGTGTCAGTCCCCATGGCATGAAGACAATCTATTTTGTAAGTCGGCCTAAAGTCTGTGATGCGTGAACATCCCCACTCAAGCCGAAACCGGGCTTGAATGGCCACCCGTCGGACAAAGCTCGGAGAAGAGCAAGCCCGCCAGAGATCACTCCCAACACTGTCATCCCGGGCGAAGTCGAGGGACCTTGTGTTCCCATCCGCCACCACGAGCCGCATTGGCGGACCGGCGCGAACTTGCAAACGGGCGGGAGAGAGGACAATCCAGAACTTGACGGCCAACCACGATCCCTGTATCGTCCGTTCTCCCCCAGGCACCCGGGCCCCGCAGTCTCCGCAATACCGGAGAAAAAGAAAAATGAAGCCAGCCATTCGTCTAGCCGCACCGCCGTGTGCGACAACTCTGTTTGCCCAAACTCCAACCCCGGTCCCGGACTCCCCGAAGCCCCAACAAAACCAATCACCCAAAGGCTTCACCCTTGAAGATGGCACGCCGGTCAAGATCCGAACCAATCGCACGATCTCTTCCTCCGACGCCACCGTCGGAGAGACCGTTGATTTCGAAGTCCTTGAAGATGTCATGGTCAACAACGTCCTCGTCATCCCCAAAGGTGGGATGGCCTCCGCCACCGTCACCGAGGCCCAGTCCAAGCGCCGCATGGCTCGCGGCGGCAAACTCGACATCAACATCGACAACGTCCGCCTCGCCGACGGAGAGAAAGCCGCTCTCCGCGCCGTAAAAGAGGCCAAGGGCGGAGGCCACACCGGAGCCATGACCGGAGGCATCGTCGCCACCAGCCTGGTATTTTTCCCCGCCGCCCCGTTCTTCCTCTTCATGCACGGCAAGGACATCGCCATCCCCAAAGGCACCGAAGTCACCGCCTACGTCAGCGGAGACATGAAACTCGACCTCGCCAGATTCCAGGCCGCGCAACACGGTTCCGCCCAAGCAGCAGGGAACTCGTCAGGAAGCGCTCTTATCTCGACATCCGAACAGGCCCGCGTCCAGGTCTCGTCCACACCAGACGGAGCCGACATCGAAGTAGACGGCAGCTTCGTCGGGAACACCCCATCGACAGTAGGAGTCTCCGCCGGACAGCACAAACTCTCAGTAAAGAAATCCGGATTCAAACCGTGGGAGCGGACCATCACTGTGTCTGGTGGACAGGTCAATGTGAATGCCACGCTGGAGCAGGAAAGGAAGTAGGAGACAGCCGTTCTTTGGGTGGAGCAGCGCTTCAGCGCTGCATTAAGCTGCCAATCAGAAGGTGGCCCATTCAAGCCGTCTTTTGGCTTGAGTGGGGCAGTTTGCGGTTCGCTGAGTAAGGGTGGTCAAAGTCGTTTCGTCACTCTTCTGCTGTTACATTGCAAGGCATCGACTTCTGAAGTACGATTTACACCTTCCCGATCGCCCTGTTCGGCCCTAGCGACAGCAACTCCTACAAAATGTAGAAAGAGGTTCTATGTATCCGAGAGGCTCAGAGTGGCGGAGATGGGACCTGCATATCCATACCCCCGACACAGTCTTGGAGGACGAGTACAAGGGAGATTGGAATAGTTTCCTCACGGCAATTGAAGAACAACATGAAGTTATCACTCTGGGAATCACAGACTACTTGTGCCTCACTAATTACTCGAAAATGAAGCGATTGTGGGCAGACGGTAGGATTCGCAACATCCTACTTCTGGTACCGAATATTGAGTTCAGGATCACTCCTCAAACCAAAGATGGACATGCGATTAACATCCACCTGCTCATCTCTCCCGATGACGTCAATCACGAAGATCTTATTTTGCAGGCACTAGGGCGGCTCCATTGGCGATACGCCGACCAAAATTACTCTTGTCTGCCTGCTCAATTGATGGCGCTCGGGAGGGCTTACGACGCCAACGCAACCTCCGAGAAGTCAGCTCTACGACAAGGAGTATCCCAGTTCAAGATAGACTTTTCCCACTTTAGGGATTGGTACAAAGCCGAAACATGGCTCAAGCGAAACTCAATTGTTGTTGTAGCTGCTGGAGAAGACGGTCTCTCTGGCCTTTCAAAGGACTCCGGTTGGGCAGGTACGCGCGACGAAATCGGCCGTTTTGCGGACATGATCTTTAGCGGTAATCCGCGCGAACGAGAATTTTGGCTGGGAACTAGAAGCGAAGAACACCGAAAGGAAATTCAAAGGTTAGGAGGGCCAAAGGGCTGCATACACGGGTCAGATGCGCACTCTCTGGATCGACTGTTTCACCCCGCTCTGGATAGGTTTTGTTGGATCAAGGGAGATCCTACATTCGAGGGTCTGCGACAGGTCCTGTTTGAGGCAGATGACCGGGTCCACATCGGTCCGACGTCGCCCGACTACCATGATCGGGCGCGGGTCATATCAGCGGTCACAATCCGCGCGTCGAATGGATGGTTTGCAGAAGGTGCGATGCCTCTCAACTCGAACCTTGTGTCAGTGATCGGAGCGAAGGGATCCGGAAAATCGGCCTTCGCTGATCTGGTCGCATTTGGAGCGGGTGGTTTCCCCGAGGACGATCAATCGAGCTTTCTGAACCGCGCACGCGAGCATCTCACGGGAACCGAGATCGAACTGAATTGGACTGACGGAAGAACAGTTGTGGCATCTCTGGACGAAGGCCAGCCCCCTACTAGTGAAGTGCGCTATCTCTCACAGAGCTTCGTTGAACGACTTTGCTCGCAGGACTATCGTGGGGATGAGCTTGTCCGAGAAATAGAGTCTGTCATATTTTCACACCTTGATCCCACAGATACCCTAAACGCCTCGGACTTTCCTGAACTTCGGGCACTGAAAACTCAGCACACGCGAAGGCATCGAGAAGAAGTCCGTGCACGTATGGAATATCTCATTCGGGAAGACGAAGTACTTCGAAGTAACAGGCAAACGATATCGGAAAAAGGAGTGCGTTTGGCCGCACTCGAAAAGGAACGTGAGGCGCTTCAGAAGCAAATTCCTCCAGCACAGAATGAAGCAGAGGCGAAGATACAGGAAGAACTCCAAAGAATGCGCGAGGAGCTAACGACCCTTCAGGCAGCCAGCGGTAAAGATAAGCAGCTTATTGTGAAGATCGATTCAATTCGCGCCCGTGGCGCAAGTTTTTCGAAAGAGATCGATCGCTTTAATGCGGAGCTACATGTTCTGCTTTCGGAAATCGGCATTCCACTCGTCGAGGTCAACGTCTACCGTGCCGAAATACAGGGTAGGGTCAATGATATGCTGCTCCCGAACCTCCGCGGTGGGCGCGCAAATCGCCGCGCGCGAGGGGAACTCCGACAACCCAGCCGAGGGTACGATTGCCAACGCAACGCGCGAGATAAGTGTGTTGGAAACGAAAGCGACAGCCGATCAAACACGAAGAATTAGGCTGCAGACGATCCAACGCCGGATATCAGCAATTGGCGCTGAGTCTCAGAGAATCAGTCAAGAAATTGCAAATATAGAGGGCCCCGAGAAGGAGCGTCTCGCAGCTGTAAGGCAAGAACGTATGGACACATATTTGCAATATTTCGCCAGTTTGAAGGAGGAGCAGGGTATTTTGGAGAGCCTTTATAAGCCGGTCGAAGCACACCTTGAGGCAGGTTCTGAGCAGGAACAAAGTCTGGAATTTTCGATACGATGGGAAGTTGAATTAGGGAAGTGGTTGGAACGGGGTCTAGCACTTTTCGACCAAAGGAAGGCACTACCCTTCGGCGACGAAGGAGGTTTAGAGTCGGTCGCAAAAAGCAAGCTCTTTCCAGGGTGGACTACCGGAGGTGTCGACCAAATTCGCTCTGGAATGAATGGATTCATTGATGCTCTCAACCAAGCGAAAGCACCCGCGTCGCTTCGACAATCAGCGACGCTCAGCGCTCTGTTGGCATGGGTCTTCGACGTGGAGCATATCCAACTACGCTATGCCCTGCGGTACAACGGAGTGGAACTAGAGAAGCTTTCTCCCGGAATCAAGGGAATCGTGCTGCTGATTCTCTATCTCGGTATGGACCGTGATGACACAAGGCCGTTGATTATCGATCAACCGGAGGAAAACCTTGACAATGAATCGATATTCAATCTGCTTGCGGGATATTTCCGGCGGGCCAAGAAGGAACGGCAGGTAATTCTCATAACCCACAATCCGAATTTGGTTGTAAATACAGACAGTGAGCAGGTTATCGTCGCGAAGGCTACCCGAAGAGCGGGGGGTCTTCCGACGATTGCCTACATTTCCGGTTCGCTCGAGAATACGGCACCAAGCTTGCCTGGAATTAGGCAAGATGTATGCAGGATTTTAGAGGGTGGAGAGATGGCTTTTCAGAAACGAGAGAAGCGATATGCGTTGACGCTAACTTACGGCTAGACACGCCCGTGCGGTTTGGAGAATCGATGCCGCAGTTAAAACATGGGCCATCTCGGTCCACCGTAATTCCTGTCAAGCCCTCAACCGCACCCAATTCCCCCTAACTCCTTCACCCAAAACACAACATAGTTAGTACACCCATGTCCCATTCCCCCCACCCAACCTGCTATCCTTGAAATAGAAGACCAAAAAAGGCGCAGCCAAAAGCTGCGCCTTTTGTATTTAGGAGCACGGATATCGACAAATCAGGCTCTCGAAATCAGGTTAAGTAATGGACAAGCCTCAGGCGCGACCTCTTCAGCGACGTCCCGCCACCAATCAACACCAGTCTCTCCCTCCCAAACGCCGTGGAGAGATTGCCGAACTGGCCTTCATGCAGAAAGCCATCAGCCTGGGTTTCGGCGTGGCCAAGCCTTGGGGAGACAGCGACCGCTTCGACTACATCCTCCACATCCGGGGCCGCTTCTGGCGCGTGCAAGTCCGCTCCACCGCCTATGAGAGCCATCGCGGATACGCCGTCCACACCTACGTCTACGTAAAACGCAAAATGATTGCTCTCACCGCCGCCGACATCGATTGCATCATCGCCTACATCGTCCCGCTCG
>Ga0163162_10002561_pt1 | contig 17206 bp, 10 predicted proteins | sample S55metaG_FD_115310 | JGI IMG/M metagenome (GOLD analysis project Ga0163162, IMG submission 115310) | Switchgrass rhizosphere microbial communities from Kellogg Biological Station, Michigan, USA - S5-5 metaG | ecosystem: Host-associated > Plants > Roots > Rhizosphere > Soil | place: USA...
GTGATCCGCTGGCCACCGAAGTATTGCTGGAAACCAGTTCATTCCTGGCCCACTGGCTGGGCAATATTGTGGATTTCCTGGAGCCCGACGTGATGATTATCGGCGGAGGTGTTGCCTCCATGCTCAGCCCGTTCTTCGACGAGATTAAAAACCAGCTTCCTGGCTGTTGTATTAACTCACGTTGTCGGGAAATTCCACTGGTCATGGCCCGCTACGGCGCAGATGCGGGCATCGCAGGCGGAGGGGCATTGTGCGCAGCGGTAAGCGACGCTCAGTGAGACACCTGTTCAATGCGTGCTTAAAAGTTGAGGCTATGGATTGATTGGTCTGATCGAACCTTGAGCGAGAAACGTTTCTAGTCGACTCACGGGGTGTCGAAGCGTTGGGTCACAGCATGCAGCAATCGAAAAAAATCATACCCGGATAGCAATTTTCAGCAAGCATAATGCACCTCTGGAAGCCTCATCCAAGGACCCCATCGAACCCAAATCCATGCCCAAAATTCATCCTCTGGAACCTCTGAGTGCGCCGGAGATCGCCGAAGCTGTGCGGCTCCTGAAGTCCAACCCGGTATTCACCGCAGCGACCCGCATTATCAGCATCATGTTGCGAGAGCCGCGCAAGAGTGACGTTTACGATTGGCTGAAGACGGCAAAAATCGACCGGGAGGCAGACGCAGTCTTGTTCGACAACGGAAGGAATACTTCGATTGCAGTCACTCTGAATCTTGACGCCGGCAAGATCGTGGAGGTGAAAGAAGCGCCGCCGGGATCACAGCCAACGATGTCCATCGACGAGCAAGTCGAATGTGAACAGGCTGTTCTATCAAGTGCTGAATTCAAGGCGGCATTGAAGAAGCATTGCGGCGTCGAGGACACGTCGCTGGTGATGGTGGATATCTGGAGTGCGGGAAATTATGGATCGGAAGAGGATCGCACACGCCGCCTGGCCAGGCCGCTTTGTTTTCTGCGCAGCGATCCGGGTGATAACGGCTACGCGCGTCCCATCGAGGGTATTCGCCCGATTGTGGACCTGAACACGATGCAGGTAATTCGCGTCGAGGAATTCGGGCACTGGCCGCTTCCGCCAGAGCCGGGGAATTACGCCGCGGACCGGGTAACCGATAAGCGCGAAAGCCCGAAACCGCTTTCGATCACGCAACCGGCCGGGCCGAGTTTTCAACTCGAAGGCAATCAGATGAGCTGGCAGGGTTGGAAGTTCGTTATCGGATTCAATGCCCGCGAGGGACTCACACTGCATCACTTGCGTTACGAGGACAAAGGCCGCGAACGGTCAATTCTCTATCGGGCTTCGCTGACCGAGATGGTCGTACCGTATGGCGACCCACGTCCGACTCAGGTCCGCAAGAATGCCTTTGACGTCGGCGAGTACGGCATGGGGATGTGCGCGAACTCTCTTCGCCTGGGCTGTGATTGCCTTGGACACATTATCTATCGCGATGCGAACATGTGCGACAGCCGGGGCGGAGCGCTCTCGATTCCGAATGCCATCTGTATTCACGAGGAGGATTTCGGGATCCTCTGGAAACATACCGACCGGCGCATACCCGACAAACCGGAAGTGCGGCGTTCGCGCCGCCTGGTGGTGTCCTCGATTTCGACGGTTGAAAATTACGAGTACGGGTTCTTCTGGTATTTCTATCAGGACGGGAACATTCAGTTCGAGATCAAACTTACTGGCATTCTTTCCATGGGCACTCTGCATGCCGGCGAGAAACCGAAATACGGTGCGCTGATTGCTCCCCAACTCTACGCGCCAAATCACCAGCATTTCTTCAATGTGCGACTGGACTTCGATATCGATGGCACCGTGAATACGGTGCAGCAGGTTGATATCGAATCGCTTCCCATGTCAGAAGCAAACGACGAGAGCAATCCTTTTGGAAATGCTTTCTACGCCAAGGCCACGTCGTTACTCACCGAACGTCAGGCTCGGGCTCAGATTAACCCTGCAACCGCCCGCGTCTGGAAAATTATTAATCCCGCCGTGAAGAACCATGTAGGAGAGCCAGTAGGATACAAATTCTTGCCAGGCGACAACTCGTTCCCTTACGCATCGCCGAATGCGTGGTGGAGAAAACGAGCAGGCTTTGTGAATTACCACGTCTGGGTCACTCCGTTTGATGAGAGCGAGAAATATGCCGCTGGAGATTATCCGAACCAAAGTGGGGGCGGCGACGGATTGATTCGCTGGACGGAGGCTGACCGTCCTGTGGCCGACACCGACGTGGTGTTGTGGTACACCTTCGGTCACACACACATTCCACGGCCCGAAGATTATCCGGTCATGCCGACGGCCTACATCGGATTCTTGCTGAAGCCAGTTGGATTCTTCGATCTGAATCCAGCGAACAACTTGCCGCCTTCACCGCAAAAAACTGAAGGCAGCGAGGGTCATGGTTGCTGTGGTACGGGTAGTTGAGGCGGGCATTCAGCGAAATTTGAGATTCGGGTAGGCGCCGGCCTGTTCGTTCGGTTCGTGGTGAATTGCCGGGCAGCAAGCTCGGTTGCTACAAGAAGTTATTCGCACGCGTCTTGAAGGCAGCATGAGTTGATCTCTCGATAACGTTTACGCCGCCGCGCTCAATGTTAACGGCGGCGACGCCTTTGAAAGTTTCCGGAACATCCTGCAGGACGATCATGTATCGCCTGGTGGCGATGCTCTTTGCCGGCAGCCATATGTAGGTTGCTTCATCGAACAGCTCTCCCTGGGCAACGGTCTCCCGTCGAGAAATGGGAAAGGGAGTGGTACTAAATTCAAATCCACGACAGAATTCGCGACCATTCCACGGTACGTGAGTGCGGCAATAGGATTCTTCCCAGTTGCCGATCCATGGAAAGTCACGTCGAGCGAAAAGATATAAAACCAAAAGTCGCAGACGTGGATTGCTAACGGCGATAAAAGCAGTTTTAACAGAGGGATCCAACAGGTGGGCGGTGTAATGGCCAAATCGACCCGTTTCGGTAGTGCGAAGATTTAGCAAGCCTCCCTTTTTAGTTGGTGCATTGGGCCACCGAAATTCGGAATCGGGCTTGATCGACATTCTCTTGCTGAACGTTGCGGGGCAGGTTTTGCTGCGTGTGGCCGGCATGTCGAAAAAAGTCACACCCGACTCCAGAAAGGGCGGGCCGAATGTGACGTGGTGATTCCACGAAATTGGACGGTCGAACGTGGCCAGGTTGACAGCAGTTTCTTCGTAATAGACCACGGGGTGAACGCGATCGAGAGAAATCACGCGCCGCAGTCGCATTTGGGCCTGCGGCAGATCGGCGGCATAAGCAAGCGTTGGTGTGGATCCTCCACGGGTTGGCTGCCTACGCCAATCCACGACTGGGGCTTCACCATGGGTGCTGTGGCCTGCGGCAATCTCTTCTGGAGAGGGCGGGCCAAAGTAGTCAAAGCTAATACTGTGCCCAGCAATGCCTGCCAACAACCTGCCTTCAGGCGGCGGTCCATAAACTCGATTATGTTTTCGCGGTGTGTACTTCGACGGGTCTATGGTTTTCCACGTCGGCTTCCACAAGGGATTGACGGCACCATGCTTGCACGAAACCAGTTCGCAAATATGTCCGCCACCTTCAAGGACGGAGACGTGACCCCATGTACTCTCGATGCGGAACCCTGGGCGCCCGTCCAGAATGTTCGAACGACGAACCAGGGAAGAGGTACGTTTGGGAACCCGATGTGCCATTGCCATCCTTAAACCAGATGAAGAGGGATTTATAGCAGGCCGAGCGTCATAGCACAAAGCCCTTCACCCGCCGCAACGGCTGGTAGATGGTGTGGTCGCTTCCGCTCGACGCGGAAGTGCCATGTTCTTATTCGGAACCGACGTCATACTCAGTGCGGTCGAGACTCTGAAGAAGACTGCCGGCAGGATTGAAGATCCAGTTGAATAGCAGGCCGACAAAAAGAAGGCCTGCGAAACCAGTGGCCAGGATAAAACCATATTTTGGGCCGCCTAACGCGTCACTGATGGCGCCCATAGCCAATGGCCCCAAGGCGGCCGCCCCACAAGTGAAGAATAGGATGACGCCCGCAACAGCGCCATGTTCAGTCTTTCGGAAGCAACTGATGCCTTTGGAGTTGATCGTGGGATAAATGACGGACATGAAAAGTCCCGACAATGGCAGAAGGAAAACCGCGGTTCCGATTGCCCCCAACATGCTGCCCATAAAGCAGGCGAAGATCGCCAGACTGAAAATTGTCACGACAGCGGTCCAGTTCAGGTGACCGAGTATCCATGATCCAATAAACCTGCCGACGGCCCGAAGGATGAAGAAAATCGATATCGCGTAAGCGGCCATGAAGGTCGCGGAGCCATGATAAGTGGCAAGAAGCGTGGGCATCCAGACATAGACCGCGCATTCGACAGCGACATAGAGAAATATCGCCGCAGAAAAACCAAGAGCGTAAGGGTTCTTCATCATGCCGAGCGTGCGTTTCAGGTCAATCGGTTGTTCGACAGTTCTGGTGGTCTGCGGGTACCTGACGAATGAAGCAATGACGATGAGGACAACACAGATTGTCGCCGCGATGACGTAAAGCCATTTCCATGACGTGCCCGCCGCCAAGAGGCGGGCAACTATAGCGGGCCCGATGATCGCACCGACTGCAAAGAAACCCTCTACAGAGTTCATGGTTGCAGTGTGTTCAGTGGTCGACCGTGTGATGTCCCCGATGAGAGCGAGCGCTCCGGTTTTGAAAATTCCGATTGCCGTTCCAGAAATTACCAGAAGAACCAGAAAGAACTGGAAGGACTTGCCTACGGAAAACAGGTAAGAATTGAGGGCGAACAGTATCAGCCCTAGAATGATGGTTTTCTTCCTGCCAAGTTTATCCGCGAGGTAGCCAAGGAAAATGCCTGCGAACGCGATACCGGCCATGGTGGCGTAGTGAAAAGCGCCCGCGACCGTCATGCTGAGATGGAACTCTTTGATCACTTCAGGAATGATGACGCCCACAGAATCTGTCGTCATCGCGAACATCATGAACATGAAAAACGTGAGCCACTTGATGACCGCGAGACCTCGTTGATTTCCCGCAACATTCGTCATCGAGCTTCCTCAGAACGGGAAATTCCGGGTGATGACTCCCATGTCCTCACCGCTTGCTCCTGTGCTGCGTTGTTTGTGGAATACGCAATCGACGCGCGCGGCTCTGCGAGATCGACGTCGAGTTTCGCCCAGTGACCATCACTTTCCCAGGTGATCGCCAGAGTCCTATTGGTCGGAGTCTCCACATGTGCTTCACCCCCAAAAGCAGGATGCGTGTTGCGTAGGAGAATGAGATCAAGAAGTTGCCGTACCACGGGGTCTGCGAGAGCGCTTTGCAGTTCTGAAGGAGTGTAGTAGTGCCGGTTAATGTCACGGCCCACCTGCGTGCGGGCCAAAAGCTCCATGTCATTCGTACCCGCCAGCAATCCCACGTAATAAACTTGCGGAATACCGGGAACAAAGAATTGGATTGCGCGCGCGACCAGGTAGTCATTGCTCCGTCGTCCCAGAGCGTCGAAGAAAGTGCAATTCACCTGATATAGGTCTAGGTTGTTCGCAGCCGCACCCGTAGCCTGTCGGCTCTGATCGTTACTTCGAGAGTGGATCGTCTCTACCAGTTTGTCGATTTCGCGGGGAGCAAGCAGACCGGGTTGGTCTGTACCGCCCGCACCGACATCAATGACGCCGATCCCGTCATGTGTATCGAGGACAGTAATGGAATTGTGCGGTCGAATTGCGAGCCAATGAGCAAGAGATCCAGCATCACCGGTAAAAAGCGAATGCAAGACGAGCGGCGGAAGCGCGAAATCATAGACCCAATCGACCTGGCGCGCGATTTCCATCTGTTGCAAATAGTGACTGTGAATTTCGACCAGGATTTCCATCCCAAGCCTATGGGCCTTCTGGGTAAGAGACTCAATAAAACGAAAAGTCTCCGGAATCATGAAACAGCTGGTCCCGGCTTTCTTAATGGCGTAGCCGACTGCATCCAACCGAATCAGGCGAACGCCTGCAGCTTGAAACCGGCCGAGGATGGCATCCAAATACGCTTCGCCCTGGGGATGGGTTACGTCGATATCGAGCTGCTGCGAAGTAAAAGTGGTCCAGAAAAGTTGTTTCTCGCCCGATTCGAGGACAACACTCGTAAATGGCAGTCCGGGACGTGGACGATAAATTCGCAACAGGTCCGCTGCGGTCGCTCCCGACCGAAAGATGCGATCGTAAGTAAGAAACATTCCGGCGAAGGGCGAGTCCGCGCCGCAACGGGAAAAATCCTTGAATTGTGGAGAATCACTGGATATGTGGTTGACGATAAGGTCCGCTACCAGTTCATGCGTCTCTCCGAGAGCCTTCACGTCATTCCAATCACCCAGGCGAGAGTCGACTTGGGTGTGATCTGCGGGATCGAAACCAGCATCGGCTCCATCGATGGGATGAAAAAACGGCAGCAGGTGCACCCCGCCGAAGGCATCGCGGAGGGAGCCGTTCAGCAGTTCTCCGAGGTTGCGGAGATTGCCGGACAGACGATCGACGTACGTGATGAGTTGGACTTGATTCTTCAACGTCGCGCACCGTGCAGTCAGGGCCGGGCTTCAGGAATAGGAAATCCCGCAAGAACCTTGAGTTCAGTCTGAACACTTGTAGAGGTGTGCAGCGCGATATGTCAAGAACATTGCCGCAGATTGATACATAAGTTGTATATGGTAATATTCCGCCGCAGAGAGTATTTGAAGCTGCGGTGAGCGCCAGGCATGCCGCGCGAAGAAACGGATTTCGATGGCAAATCATAAATACCGCCAGATTTTCGACAAGCTTCAGGAAGACATTTCCTCGGGCCGGTATAAGCCCGGCCAGCGTTTACCCAGTGAGGCTGAACTGGTGAGGCGTTTTGACGCCTCTCGAATGACGGTGTTCAGGGCGATGCGGGAACTCCAATCACTCGGCATGGTGACGCGCCGTGTCGGTTCAGGCACTTTTGTGTCGTCCACGTCGAATCCGGGAAGCCACGTGTTTGGACTCTTGATTCCCGAGCTCGGCCAGACCGAAATCTTTGAGGCGATTTGCCAGGGCATGATGGAAGCGCAGCAAGCCATGCATCACTCTCTGCTCTGGGGAAATACCGTGTCGCAGGAAAAAGAGAAAGAACAAGCGGCAGAGCAGCTATGCCGGCATTACATTTCGCGGAAAGTGTCGGGCGTATTTTTTGCGCCGGTTGAATTCAGTGAAAACAGGTTTCAGGCGAACCACCGGATCGTCGCCGCTCTGGACCGGGCACGCATCCCGGTTGTTCTTCTTGACCGGTGCCTGGAGCCTTATCCCCAGCGTAGTAAATACGATCTGGTGGGCATTGATAATCGCCGCATCGGCTATCTGGCGACCGAGCATTTAATCAAAGCTGGTGCGAAGCGTGTTGCTTTCTTCGCCCGTCCGAATTCCGCACCTACGGTAGATGCCCGCATCGCGGGTTATCGCGAAGCTCTTACGTCGCGATCAGCACGGAACACAGGTGACATGGTCAGGTTCGGAGACGCCTCTGATGCAAAGTTCATCAAGTCGATCCTGAAGAAAGACCGGCCGGATGCCTTCCTTTGTGCCAATGACCACACCGCCGGAAACCTCATGCACACGCTGATATCTCTCGGGCAGCGCATCCCGGAAGACATCCGCATGGCGGGCATCGACGATGTGAAATATGCACGGCTGTTGCCGGTGCCTTTGACTACTCAGCATCAACCCTGCCGTGATATTGGAAGAATCGCGCTGGCGGTCATGCTGGACAGAATTGCGAATCCTGATTTGCCTCCGCGCGACGTGCTTTTAGGATGCAAGCTCATGGTCCGTCAATCGTGCGGTTCGCTCTGAAAAAGAGAAATATCCCGCAGCGCCCGCTCTTCTTACACCCGGCTCTAACAGTGACTCCGCCTCATCAGAATGCACACTTCGACGTTCTGCGGAAGCCTGCCTAACCCCAAGTGGTATAGGCAGGTTTTTGGAAGTTGTATGCAAATGATCTTGACAACTTTAAACCATGAAAGCTACAAGTCAATCCGTGAGTGGTCGCGATCAGAGTTGATCTGACCGCACGGTCCCGGGGTTTCATCCCGGGTGTAGGTGTCTGTCTTTTCCGCGCCGAAGGGACGAAAAATTTATGACGAACGCTCGATCGCTGGTTTCACGTCAGCTCGCGAAGTTTGCGGCCAGATTCCTCTCTCCCCAAAACAAGTTAACAGTCAGCCAGACTGATATTGCCTCCCCATCGCGACGCCCTTTCACGCTGACGATGCTGGTTACTGGTGTGGTCGTTATCGCTATGACCTGTCTGCCCGTGACTGCGCAGGTAAGGTTCGGGACTGTGCTGGGAACCATTCTCGATTCGAGCGGGGCGACGGTGTCTGGGGCCAATGTCAAGCTGACCAATGTTGGAACGAGCGAGACCCGCACGGCGCAGACCAGCAGCGCGGGAACATTCACCTTTCCGAACGTGACCGCGGGGGTGTACCGGGTTGAGATCGAGATGGCGGGATTCAAACACTTCACGCGAGAGAACGTGGAGGTGCAGGTGGACGTGAGCACACGCGTCGATGCTTCGTTGCAGGTTGGCAACGTGACCGAGAGTGTCATCGTCACAACTGAGGCTCCGCCGTTGCAAACGGACAGTGCTTCTCTCGGAACGGTAATCAGCCAGCAGGAGGTGGAGAGCATTCCGCTGAGCGGCAGGAATGTGAACAACATGCTGACGTTGGTGCCTGGCGTCATTCCTCAGGGCGGAACTTATGGTAACGCGGTTTCCAACCAGTCGGGTGGTGCCAGAACGAACGCCATCGGGTTTGGAAACTACGCCATTGGCGGAGGCTTCGGGAACCAGAGCTCCTTTTACATCGATGGTGTCGCTTCCAACGCGCCAGCCGGCAATCTCAACTCGCTCATTCCTTCTCAGGATGTAGTGCAGGAGTTTCGCGTAGTTACCAACAACGTTGCGGCCGAATACGGGAATTACGCCGGGGGCATCATCAACCTCACTACCAAGTCGGGAACCAACGCGTTTCACGGTACGGCTTACGAGTATCTCCGCAACAAGGTGCTAAATGCGAATGACTACTTCTCGAACCAGGCCGGCCTGGCTCGCGTGCCTCTGATCCAAAACCAGTTTGGCGGGACGATCGGTGGACCGATACGAAAAGACAAGACGTTCTTTTTCTTCGGCTACGAGTATCAAAAGCTGAAAACCGGAACACTGGTCACCACTACAGTTCCGACTACGGCCGAACTCGCAGGTGACTTCACGGCACCGGGCCTGCCAGTGATCACCGATCCAACCACGGGAACTCAATTTCAATGTAATGGAGTGCTCAACAAAATCTGTCCGGACCGGCTTGACGCCTCCGCGCTGTCGCTTTTTGCGAAGTCCTATCCCGCACCGAACCGGCCTGGCTTGCTGCAAAACAATTTCATTGTTCAAGAGGCCACGGGAGGAGTTAACGAGCAATACAACGCCCGGGTCGATCACCGTATTTCCGAAAAGAACAACTTGTTTGCCCGCTATTCATATTGGAAGGCAGACAGCGACCCCTATGACGCGTGGGGAACGCTAACGCAGGGTCAGGGACACACGGGACTCTATACTCACTCGGCTATCCTCGGCGACACTCACGCATTTAACCCGACGACGATTCTCGATCTGCGGCTTTCGTACCTCCGGGTTTTTCAACATGAATTTCCCAACAGCCAGGGCGTCGATCTGTCTCAATTCGGCGGCGGATGGGGAAGCCTTGCCGGCCAACTTGTGGCCCCGGCGAACTATCCCGCAATGGCTTTCAACGACAGCCTTGGGGTCACCGGAAGCAACGGTATTGGTTCGGAGCTTTTCTGGCACCAGAATGTGTACGGGCTATCGGGAACACTCACTAAGATTGTGGGACGCCACCAGCTGAAGTTTGGCGGCGTATTTCGCCACGTACAATGGATTTCCGATCCGGAAAATGGAGTACTCACGCTGAATTTCGACCAGGGTGCTACGGCGGATTCGACTGGCGCGGGCGGCAGTGCAGTGGCGTCGGCACTGCTTGGAATTATCGGCGCACAAGGTACACAGGTGGCGCCCGGCATGATTGGCGGCTCCAGAGCGTACTTCAACTCCTACGGTTTCTTTGCGGACGATACCTTCCAGGCTACCCGGAAGCTCACCATCACGGCTGGCCTCCGCTGGGATCAGCCTAGTGTCTTCTCGGAAGCGAACAACAATGACACGGTGTTTCTGCCCGATCAGGCCAGCCCGCTCGGATCGTTCGTGAATCCGGTCACGGGAAAAACGCAGCAACTTAGAGGAAACGTGGCTTTAGTGAACAGTGCGGCGTGGCCTTCCCAGAGAGAGGACAATCTGCATTGGAAGTTGTTTTCACCGCGGCTTGGGATGGCCTATCGCCTGACCGATAAGACTGTATTGCGCGGGGCGTACGGCATTTCTTATCCGCCGAGCACGCTCAGCCAGGACGGGCCGAATCTCTCGCCCGTCAATCTAGCGCCGGTTTCGGGTGGTCCCACTGCCACAGTGGCAAATCCGTTTCCTAACGGTCTACCGCAGCCGCTGCGGCGAAACGCAACGCCGGGTGACTTCTACGGACAAGGCATCTTCGCCATGCGCACGCCGGGCGACAAGACGCCATATGTGCAGCAGTGGAACGTGGCAGTTGAACGGCAGGTCGGCAAGGATGCCTCCCTTACCGTGGCATACGCGGGATCGAGAGGCACACACCTTCTCATGCAGGGCTGGGCGACGGTTTCGAATTTCAACCAAAACCAGTTGCCCGATCAGTACTTTTCCATGGGGCCGGCCGCGTTGTTGGCCCAGGTTCCGAATCCGTTCTTCGGAATCATTACGACTCCGGGACCTCTCTCGGGACCAACGGTCGCGACCGGACAGCTTTTGCTGCCCTTCCCGCAATATCAGAGAGTGCTGTTTCTTGACCCGCATCGAGGCACGTCCAATTACCGGTCACTTCAGGCGTCGTTCATGAAGCGCTTCGGAGGCAAAGGGATTCTGAGCGTTGCCTACACCTGGTCGCGATTGATGTCCAACACCGACAGCACCAGCGCATTCCTGGACGAAGGATTTATTTTCGGAGGGGCAACGCAGGACAACAACCATCTGGAGAGAGAGTACTCGGTAAGTTCTTACGACATTCCCCAGAATCTCTCTGTTGGATACGGTGTTGATTTGCCTTTCGGCAGGAACAAGCACTACATGAGTGATGCTCACGGAGTGATGAACGCGATCATCGGCGGGTGGCGAGTCAACGGCATCACCACCATCCGGAGCGGCGTCCCCATTAGCTCGTACCAATTTTTCCCCGGGTCGGCTCTTAGCCAGTTTGGCGGCGGCCAAGGTTACTTCGGAGCCCAAGGCCTCTGGATGCGGCCCGATCTTGTATCCGGGTGCGACCTGAAGGCATCGGGCTCGCGCGAATCCCGCGCAGCCAACGGCTGGTTCAACACAGCCTGCTTCCAGCCGGTCGATACTGCTAACGAGGTCAGATTCGGCGACGCGCCTCGCAACATTGATACCGTTCGCATGGATCACATGAACAACTGGGATTTCTCCATCGCAAAACGCAACGACATCACGGAGCGTGTGTATCTGCAATTCACAGCGGAATTCTTCAATACGTTCAACCATGTACGATTCGGCACGCCAAACGAGCAGGTCGGCTCTCCCACCTTCGGGATTGTGACTTCGCAGGTAAACCCACCGCGCGCGATTCAGTTCGGTCTGCGAGTTGGATTCTGATAGCCACTGGCCGGCACCGCCCAGAGATGAGCGGTGCCGCCATCCCCAAGCAGCGTCACATTCCCGATGGATACGAAGAGGTCGTGCTCATGATGACCCACCGTCTTTTCCTCGTTCTAGGTTTGGCTTCGGCTAGTCTTCTGATTCTTCCGGCAGGCTCGGCGCAGGAACCGCCCGCGGCGCCCAAGGTGGTCGTGCAAAGTGACGGCACCGTCGAAGTTCCAGCCCAGACCGTGCCGATGTCGGCCTTCCTCAGCCCCGAAGCAAAAGCCTATGTGACGCAGCATTTGATCGACATGCAGAACCCCGAGATTCTGAAACAGGACGCCGGTGTTCCCCGCTTCATGAAGGGATATCTGGCGCGCGACTATCAACTCTTTGCCGTCGATAAGAAAGACCAGAAGGTAGGCGGCGTACACGCGTTTGTCTACACGCCGAAATCCGGGGTCTCGGCGAAAAACAAGAACAGAGTCCTGATCAATCTTCATGGCGGCGGATTTTCCGGTTGTTGGCCCGCTTGCGCGGAACTGGAGTCGATTCCTGTTTCCGCGCTGGGAGGAATTGAAGTAGTCAGTGTCGATTACCGCGAAGGCCCGGACAACAAATTTCCTGCGGCAAGTGAAGACGTGGCAGCGGTCTATCAAGAACTGCTGAAAACGTACAAGCCCCAAAACATCGGCATCTACGGGTGTTCGGCCGGCGGAATGCAGACTGCGATGTCCCTGGCATGGTTTCAGAAGCACTCGATGCCTGTCCCGGGAGCGGTCGGGATCTTTTGTGCGTCGGCCGGCGGTATTTTCGGAGGCGATGCGCTGTATACGGCGGTTCCGCTGGGCGAAGCGCGCTTATCCCAGCCTATGGCTCCGGGAGCGCGTCCGCCGTTGAGTTACTTCAGCGATACAGATCCGAAGGACCCGCTGGTCTCGCCAATCGACTCACCGGAAGTTCTTGCGAAGTTTCCTCCGACGTTGATCATTACCGGCACACGGGGTTTTGAGCTGAGTTCCGCTCTTTATACTCACGAGCAGTTGGTCAAGCTGGGCGTTGAAACCGATCTGCATGTTTGGGAAGGACTCTTTCACGGTTTCTTCTACAACGTAGATGTTCCCGAATCGAAGGATGCTTTGAACGTCATCATCAAGTTCTTCGATCGGCACCTGGGCGGAGGCGATGCGCGTTAGGTTAGATGGTGACGGCTGTGCAGGAAAGAGAAAATGCTGAAAACGAAATCTCGCGGAGTTTTGATTTTCCTTGTCGTGATTGCGAGTCTGGCCGGAGCTGAGCCTCCTAAGGTCCATGAGCACTGGGTGAGTACGTGGAGCGCAGCCATGCATGCTCCGCTGCCCTTTCCCGGCCTTCCTCCTTCGCCGGTGTTCGACAACCAGACGGTTCGCATGACTGTGCGCCCGACCATAAGCGGTGCACGCATCCGGATCAGACTCTCGAACGCGTTCGGAACGTCGGCTCTGAAAATTGGCGCAGCCCACATCGCGATTGCAGCGCAAGACTCGAAGACTGTCCCTGAGTCTGATCACGCCCTGACCTTCGGCGGGGCTGCGTCCATCACCATTGCACCGGGCGCGCCGGTCTTGAGCGATGCGGTGGACTTGCATATTTCGCAGTCCAGCGAGATTGCAGTGAGTATTTTCCTGCCGAGCAAGACACCTTCGACGACCGTTCATTTTTGGGGACAACACAAGAGCTACATTTCGGGGCCCGGCGATTTCAGCGGCAAGGTCGAGATGCCGGACGCGACGCCGAATGCGTCGTGGTACTGGCTGGCGGATGTCGAAGTGCTGGCGTCTGATCAAGCCGGGGCAGTGGTGACGTTCGGCGATTCCATCACGGATGGAGTGGGGGCTACTCAAGGCGATTACACCGACTGGCCCGACCTTCTGGCAAATCGCCTGAACAGCGAGCCGGGAACGATACCTCTTGCCGTCGTAAACGAAGGCATTGGTGGGAATCGTATTCTGCGCGACGGCGCTGGTGTAAGCGCTCTGGCACGCCTGGATCGCGACGTTCTGGCACAGCCGGGGATCGTGAGCCTGATCGTGCTCGAAGGAATTAACGACATTGGCTGGCCGCACATGAAACCGAAATTGCCGAACGGAACCATCATGAAAGAGGCTCCGTTCGCCAGTGAACTGGTGACTACGCAGGAGGTGATCATGGGCTTGCAGCAGATCATTGACCGCGCTCATCAGCATGGGATCAGCGTGTTCGGCGGTACATTGACGCCTTACGAAGGGGCTGATTACTACAGCCAGGATGGAGAGGCCACGCGTCAGGCCGTGAATCAGTGGATTCGCAGCAGCGGCGCATTCGAAGGAGTTATCGATTTCGACGCCGCGTTGCGAGACCCGGGCCATCCGGGTCAGTTTTGCAAAGACTATGACTCCGGCGATCATCTGCACCCCAGCGCGGCGGGCTACAAGGCTATGGCGAATGCCATCGACCTCACGATGTTGAGACGCGTGGTGATTTCGAATACAAAAAAATAAATTCGTAAGGGCGCCGTATCGCGCCGGCAGGAGCGGCAGGACGGAGTGAAGATCAAGCAAATCGCGTTGATTAACATGCTGTTCTGGGGCGTTTGCCTGGGGCAGAGTGCACCGCTACGGCCAAGTACGAACCTTCCTGATGCGGAATTCCCGCGAATCAACAGTGACCTGAGCGCCACTTTCAGTGTGCAAGCGGACCATGCGCTGAAAGTGCAACTCCTGATGGAGTTGGGCCAGTCGACGTATGACATGGTCAGGGGAGACGACGGTTATTGGACCGTGACAACAAAGCCGTTGTTGCCGGGCTTTCACTATTATGCGGTTGCGGTTGACGGATTTGCCGCGAACGATCCCGGAAGCAGAGTCTTTTTTGCTGCGCGAAAAGAAGTCAGCGGGCTGGAAGTTCCAAGTTCAGATTCAGAATTCTTTGCCATAAAAAATGTGCCACACGGCACGGTGCGCACGGAATGGTATTTCTCGAAAACAACCGGTGAAACCAGGCGCGTGTTCGTCTACACCCCACCGGGATACGACCTGAGCGCTTCGCGTTTTCCGGTTTTGTATCTACAGCACGGTTACGGCGAGGACGAAGCGGGTTGGAGTGAGCAGGGCCACGAGAATTTTATTCTGGATAATCTGATCGCCGCTCACAAAGCCGTGCCGATGATCGTCGTGAACGAGAATGGACTGCCGGGACCGAGTTTTCAGCCGCCCGTGCCTGCTGGTGCCGGTTCGAAGCCTCCGCCAGTAGCCCTGTTGGCGCGTTACTTCATGAATGAACCGTACGCGGCCTTCGACCGGGTGGTTTCCCGCGACCTGGTTTCGTTCATTGATGCGAACTTTCGCACCGTTGCAGATCGTGAACACCGGGCCATTGCGGGCCTCTCCATGGGCGGGGCCCAGGCGCTTCGCATCGGACTCAATCATCCGGATCAGTTCGCCTACATCGGGGCATTCAGTCCTGCGATTGACATCACCGATACCACCAAAGACTACGATGGGCGTTTGGCCAATCCCGAAAAGCTTAACCAGCAACTGCGGCTGCTGTGGATTGGAATCGGCAGTGACGATTTTCTGCGCGAGCCGGTGCAAGAGTCGCACGCGACTTTAGAAAAAGCCGGGATCAAACATGTTTGGGTCGAGAGTTCAGGGGCCCACGTGTGGACTGTGTGGCGAAAGTACCTTGCGGACTTTGCCCCGAGGTTATTTCAGTAAAGCGCCAGACCTACTCAATGCGCAGGACGACTTATACAAGGTTATGACGAAGCCAGCGCTCATGGTCGGGTTGGGCGAGGTGTTGTGGGACGTCCTGCCCTCCGGCAGGGTGCTGGGTGGCGCGCCTGCTAACTTCGCATACATGACGACAGTCCTGGGGAACCAGGGAATCGTCGCCAGCCGGATCGGCAACGATGCATTAGGGCGCGAAGCTTTTGGAGTGATGCAATGCCTGGGATTGAACACGGCGTACGTGCAGCGGGACAATGAGCACGAGACTGGTACGGCGGCGGTATCGATCGATCCCTCAGGCCAGCCGAATTTTACTATCAAAGAATTGGCTGCGTGGGATTTCCTCCAGTGGACGCCGGAGTGGGAAGACTTATCCAGCAAAGCTGACGTGATCTGCTTCGGTTCGCTGGCGCAGCGATCGCCCGAATCCGCGGTCACAATCGAATCCTTCCTGCAAAATGCTTCGAAGAGTCTGCGCATATTCGATGTCAATTTACGGCAGTCATTCTATGACCAACATGTCTTGACCAAATCTCTTCGGCGCGCGCATATCGTGAAGCTCAATGACCAGGAATTGCACCAGGTTTCCCGGTTGCTTAACCTGGGCGGCGGGAGTGAAGAAGCGCTGGCCAAGCGATTGCTCGACGAGTATGGCCTGTTGATGGTTTCGGTAACGCGCGGAGCACTGGGCAGCATTCTGGTTTCAGAGTCTCGGACGGTGCAGCATGTCGGCTTTCGTGTGAAAGTTTCTGATGCAGTCGGCGCCGGGGATGCTTTCACTGCCTGCCTTGCTCATTATTACCTGCAGGACTACTCTCTTGAAGACCTCAGCGAACTTGCAAACCGCTTCGCGTCGTGGGTTGCTACTCAGAGAGGCGCGACTCCTGCAATAAACGCCAACCAGTTACAGGAGATCCTGGCTGGTGCGATTCCTTGAAGGCGTCGAGATATCAGAGGTGATATGCGTCCACAATTTTTTCGAAAGTTAGTGTGGTCTATTTTTGCGCTGGCTACCTGCGCGTTTGCGCAGCCGGCAGACTCATGCGCTGGGCTGATGAAGTTCAAAAGTCCGAGCGTGGAAATTACCAAAGCTGCACCGATTGCCGCGGGAACCACGGAACCGAATCCCTACGGCCCGGGCCACAGTGCGCCGCTTCCAGCCTACTGCCGGGTTGAGGGAGTCATTAACCGCCGCACTAGTGTAGGCGGCGAAGAATTTGGAATCAACTTCGCGCTGGCGATGCCTGAGCATTGGAATGGCAATTTCCTAATGCAAGGCGGAGGTGGCGGAAATGGTGTTGTGTTGCCACCACTCGGCCTGATTGCGGCCGGAGATACGCCAGCACTCATGCGCGGCTTCGCGGTGATCAGTACGGATACCGGCCATAAGAGTCATGGGGGAGCTTTTGATTTTGGCTTCATGAAAGACGAGCAGGCGTATCTGGACTTTGCATACCTCGCTAATGTCCAGGTGGCGGGGCTCGCCAAACAATTGATTGCCCAGTACTACGCAAAGCCGGCGGCCCATTCTTACTTCACAGGATGCTCTACTGGCGGCCGCGAAGGCATGGTGCTCTCGCAGCGTTACCCTGCGGCGTTCGACGGTATCATCTCTGGCGATCCGGCGATGCGTACTGGACTTTCCAATCTTGCCATCGGGAAATGGATACCCA